>Ga0082335_1001678_pt1 | contig 45182 bp, 43 predicted proteins | sample Subgrocontami58m_FD_72375 | JGI IMG/M metagenome (GOLD analysis project Ga0082335, IMG submission 72375) | Subsurface groundwater microbial communities from S. Glens Falls, New York, USA - GMW37 contaminated, 5.8 m (SPADES assembly) (version 2) ...
TTAATTTCAGCATCAGCCGCGCTCGTTTCTCTCGGGCTTCCTCCAAACATCGCTGTCCCTGCTAAAACTAATCCAACTAATCCAAGTCTGTATGTTTTTTCCATGTTTGTTTTGTTTATTTTAGTTTTCTTTTCCGGGCGGCTTTTCTTTACCTAAAAGAAAAGGTCCTTTTTAAGCCTTGTGTTATGTTACCTTTCTATAGTTACAACACATTCTCAAGCCATCTTTTCCATTTTTATTTTTCATCTTTTACCTCTACTTTTTTAATTAATAGTTCTATAATAGACTCAAACTCCTTTTTATTCTTTTCATAAAATGAAACTGGAATATCTTCCCCATAATAATCCAGCCGATTTCTATAAAAAGACATTTGCTGTATTAAATTAGCTTCTGTTTCTAGTTCCGGATTATTTTTATAGAAAAAACTTATTAAGCATTGGTGATTCTTGCTTCGGATTCCGAATTTAAGCAGGTAGGCTATAAGCAATTCTTTAACAACCTCATAATAATCTTCAACAGCCAAGGAAACATCGTCCTTAAAGGGGCTTCTTGCTCTTTCTAATCTTTTCAAAGCTTTTTTCTTTATAGACTCAATTCTTTCAGTATCTATTTCAACTTCTCTAATAAAATTTTTCTCGCATTCATTCCAATTCATTATGTTTTCCGTCATCTTATCTTAAAGCTACCATAAAGTTTAATTCCATTAACGATATTATTAAACAAGTTAGCATGTACTTTATTTATATCTGATTCAATAAACAGCTGAATTTTATGTTTAAGGATTTTTTCATATTTTGCAGTATTAATTTCTTTTTTTTCAGAAGTTTCTATGAATAAATCAATATCACTCTCTTTATTGTATTCTCCTTTTCTGACGCTCCCAAACAGGATAATACAGGAAGGATTAAGCTCTTTTATTAAAAAATCAACCAAACCTATATGGCTTATTTTTTCTATTAAATAATTAGTCTTTTTTATTCTAAAGAAAACAGAATTCTTATCTAATAATTTTCTTTTCTGCATTTCTTGCAGATACTCTGCAATTGTGGTTTTTGGGAGTCTCGTTAATTTTTCGATTTCTCTTACAGTAAAATCTTTATTAGGATTTTCGTATACCAATTCCATTATTTTGTCCTGTTTTTCGGACTTAAGTCCCATTTTTCGGACATCTTTATTTTTATTTATTTTGTATACTCCTTTTGGAGTTGATATATACTCCTTTTGGAGTTTCTTTTTTACGGTCATATTCCCGCTCCCCTGAGCGCTATCGCTTTCAAAGTTTTGCTTGCATTTCTTTTTCTGTTTTCTTTTTTCATCCTAACATCCCCTAAATCCTCTTTCCATGGTTTCTTTTAATAATTCATAATAAATATAAGCATTTTTGAGTATAACATGGTTCCTGAAAATTTCTTTCCCATAATTTTCTTCCTTGCTCAATAACATCTCTATAAAACTATTGTTGTTGAATACATACAAATGTATTCGGGGGAGGTATAATAGTGTCAAATTTTCTAGAAGCTTGCTTATTTTCAATATTTCTTTATCATCCGGAATAATGATAACTAAATCCAAATCAGAAGTTTTCTTCGCATTTCCTTTTGCATAGCTGCCTGCAATAATTATGAGATAATTAGAAATTTCTTTTATAGAGGTTATTTTATCGAAATTAGGAATATTCTTTTGAATTGCCTCTTGCTCATCTAAAAAAGCAAGTCGAGAAATAGATTTTTGGTTTAATATCAGCGAGGTCTGGCTGCTCTTCCCAACAGTTTCCGCTTTTAATATATCCTGCTTAATTAAATCTTTAACCGCATCATAAACTCTTTGGTAAGAGCCTTTTTTAAGATTATTTTTTATTTTTAAGATACTTACTTTTAGAAAAATGTCTTTTCTAAACAGATTTAAAATTTCTATTTGGTTTTTAGCAATCATATTATCTCTTTTTTGGTATAATATTATCTCTTTTTGGGATATTTAAATACTTCTCTCCTCCTGTTCGATAAGCATCTTAATTGTTGAAACAAATTTTATTGCATTTTCCATTGATTCACTGGCATAAGGAAGATTGGCATTAAAATCTACATTATAAACAAATCTCCCTCTTTTTTTCTTTTCATCAGAAAATATATTAAGAAGAACTTCCGCTTTTTCAGCTTCAGTATTATAGATCTCCAGAAGTTTTTTGTCCAGCTTTCCTGATTTTACAATTTTCTTAAATTTACTGTATGTTTTTTTATGCTCATTAGGAATTTTGGTTTCTACACCTTTGCTTAAAAGATAAGCCTTAGCAGCATAGAATATAGAATAATAAAATTCAGAAATAACATCATTTAGAAAGGTCATATGCTCTGGAACATTAAGAGTTTTCTTTAAGTCCTTGTTAAGAGATATTTCCAGGTTTGTTTTCCCCAGTATAATTTCTTTTTCTGCTCTTTCAAGATAAATTTTTATTTTAGGGTCAGTCATATTCTCATCTCCTCAAGCAAAATCTGCGAGAGAGCTATCGCTTTCAAAGTTTTGCTTGCACTTCTTTTTCTACGCTCTTTTTCTCCTCTCATATTTTTCTGTTTTTGTTTTATCGAATATCTTATTTATACTGTCTTTGACCTACGTTTACTTGATCTTGTTTATCTTTAACTTCAAACCATTTTTTTCTTTCATATATGCCAATTTTGTCGCCATCAACCTCTGCTTTCAGGCAATAAAAACCATTTCTTAGATTTGCGCAGTTATATTGCAAGACTTTGCCCTCGCCTTCGCTTAAGTCTATTAATACATTTTTTCTGTAAAAAATATTAGTGTTTGTGTCATATATAGAGATGCTTACTAATTTTCCAGTCATTTCTCTAGTATAAGGCACAAAACATTCTAGGTCATCATCTGCTTCAAAAGTTGCTTTTCTTGTAATCTGAAGCTCTTTATCTTTTAGCTTCATATACCCAACTTCAATATCAAAATCCTGTTTTGGATTGGCCATAGGTCTTGCGTTTGCTTGTGTTGATTCTCTTTCAGTAACAAAAAATAAGGTTTCTGTAACTTCATTGCCATTTTCTGCTCTGAATATATAAGCTCCTGGACTTGGGCGTAAAAGTTTAAAATGCCTAATCTGCATATTAGCAGGAACCGTGTAGAGTTTGCCACTTTCTATTTGTATTTTTTCAGAAAGTTGACTGCCTGCAGCAGGCTTAAGAGAAAACAGCTTATAATTTACATCTATTGGCTGTTGGGTGAAATTAAACTGTCTGTAGCCAACCGTAATAGTTTGACTTTGTGAGTAAACTCTGCCAAGGTCTTCAAATTCATCCATGTCTATAATCTTATTATTGTTCTTGTCTCTCCAATCCTTGCATGTAAAAACAACATCAGCTTCTTTTGCTATCCAATCTTTAACTTCTCTTTCATATTCGCTTCTGCCAGCAGCGCTGGCTTCGTATTTTGCATCCCATGTTTTTATAACTGGCTGTTGTTGAACTTGGCTTTGTTGTTGCATTCGTTGATTCTGCTCCAGCACTTGTCTCCGCAACCTATTATTTTCTTCAATCTGTCTTTGAAGCTCAGCATTCTGTTCCCCTCCGCCAGCCCGTATTCTCGCGGCTTCAAGCAGGGTTTGCCTGTCTTTTTCTCTTTGACTACTGTCATAATTTATTCTTGCACTATCCCCGAATATATTAGACAAAGCCCTATAACCTGCGGCTTTTTCAGGATTACCCTGAGATCTTTCAATATTAGAAAGAGCTTCAGCAGCAGCTCCCCCAATCCTGTCTATTGCATTGTTAATTTCAGCATCGGCTGCTCTCGTTTCTCTCGTCATTCCTCCAAACATTGCTGTTCCTGCTAAAGCCAATCCAACTAATCCAAGTCTGTATGTTTTTTCCATTGTTTTTTATTGCATTATTTCTATGCCATTCTCAACAGCTTCTTTTACTATTGTAATTTGCTTTTTAAGTTCATTAAACTCTTCAGGAGTATAACATAAAAAATCAACAGGATAGTTTAATGTCCAGTAATCATACATCTTAGCTCCACGCTCTATGAAATTCGTCCCTCTGAAATCAGGGGAAACGATTATTAAATCTATATCGCTGTCTCTATCTGGCTCTCCAGAAGCCCTGCTGCCAAATAAGAATATTCTGTCTATGTTCATATTCTTGCTAAGGTTCTTTAAAAACTTCTTCAATCCATTGATTACAGATTCTTTTTCGCCCATTCTATTATCTCCTTGCCTTGTTTAATATAATCAAGAACTTTATCTTGGATATCCTCTATTTTTGGAGCATCAGGATATCTCGCATACGCATATGTAAGCGAAATCTCCTTGCAATAATTTTTAAGATTTTCAGGGAGATTTGCATTTTTTGCAAGGAATACTAAATCATGAGTCTTGACAAGCTTCTCCTCTTTTTTTATTATTACTGCTTTAAGTGCTTTCTCAACCGCCTGTTGCACTTGAAAACATGCCCATTCATATTCTTCAGAGTCAAAGCTCTTCTTAGCAGCGCCTATATCTTTTTCTGCTTTTTCTATCCAAAGTTTATATTGTTCTGTCATTTTGTCTATTTTAGTTTTCTTTTCCGGGCGGCTTTTCTTTACCTAAAAGAAAAGGTCCTTTTTAAGCCTTGTGTTCTGTTACCTTTCCGTAGTTACAACAACACTCGCCAGCTATTCCTCGCTTCCGATTCCAAATTTAATTTTGAAATAATCTATAACTACTTTTAGCGGAGTAAATTTTCCCGTTTTTTCATCAGGAGTTTCTGCAATAACATTCCCGCTTCCACTTCTCCCGCCTCCACTTACTGCGTTATAACCACTCGAAACAGTATTCACTAAACCTGCAACATCGCTCGCGCTTGCGCTAGTTCCCGAAGCTGATGTCCCGGATCCAGAGCTTGATGATGTTCCAGTGCCAGATGCTCCTGTTGCTGCTCCAGCATTTTTATTAGGCGTATCTTCCAAAACTTCTGCGCCTCCGCTTCCTGCAAGTCTCTGGTTCAGTAAATAAGCAGCATAGCCATCGTCAGTATATCTGCCAACCCAGTTATTTTTTCCTCCGCAGTCTCCAAGCGTTGTGCAGATATTATTCATATCTTGAGCAATTTTTATTACCTCTGCCTCACTTATTTTGCCTAATTCTTCATTTGCTTTACTAACATATTTAGTGCACGCCTCATTCCCGCATCCCCAGTCTTCTTTTTTTCCAAAGAAATCAAACCAATCAGCAGGTCTGGTTATTCGGTTAAATGCAACAACAACTTTTAAATTTCCAAGATTGCATTGAGTTGCAGCAGGCATAGTGTTTGTGCTTGGATTTACATAACCTGTTCCAAAACCAGGAGTGCTTGCATTAAATGTCTGGCTTGTTGAAGGCGTAGAAGCTGTTGTCTGCGAATCTCCCCAGAAATTAAAGCCAGGAGGATAATTAGGAGCGCACAATCCCTGCGGTGTTTTCTTTGTTGCAGAAGGATAAGTCTCTTCAGGAGATGTTTCCTCAGAGAGAGGTATAGATTTTTCAATCTGCCCTGTTATTTCAGAAAAATAATACCCTTTAATCCATTTGCAGTCTCTCACGAGTGTGTTTGAACAATCTGATTCTTGTTTTTGCTTTGTGCAGTCCTGCCATCTATTTACTCTGCACTGCGCTTCTGAAAATCCGCTGAAACTATCCTCTATGCAAATCTGGTTTCTGTAATCATCGCACGCTTCTGTTATAATTTCATTATTTATACAAATTTCTCGGTAATATCTAGAGCCAACAGTATCCTCGCCATTTCCAGAAGGCTCATCATATACGCACCATGATTCTCCATGCTTCTTGCCCTCTTTTTTGCACGCTAAATCAGCGCAGATATAATCTCCATAAACCGGATTCCCAAGTAATCTCGAAGATCTTTTTCCGATGCTGCCAAGATAATAATCGCAGTTTCCGCAGCTCGTGCTTCCTGCATTCGAACTTCCATATCCGCAGCTCTCGGATTTTTTGAAAATCTTTTTCCAGTATAAATTATCATTATATCTGCTCGAGTCATAGATATTTGCGATATTGCCACAAGTATCTAAATAATAAACTTCATCTTTTCCAGATATAACAGTCGTTTCTGTCGAGCGGCCGCACATTGTTCCAAGCTCTTCTGCGCTGCACAAATAATCTTTGTAAAATCCTGGCGCAGCTCCGCTGCTCGCATTTATCGAGCCTGTTGTCGAACCGCTATTATTAGCGTTAAGACTGTTTTCCGAAGATAAACTAGCGGTTCTGCAGGCAGCCCTCGTCGTGAAAGTGCATGTTTTTTTAAGCAAGCTAGGGTCTTCAGAAACACACGCGCCTTTGTCTGCGCCTTGCGCAGTTTCAATGCATGTTAGTTCATCAGTGATTCCTCTTCTAAAATCTGTTCTTATCCCATAAAATCCTGACATTTGCTTGCATCGTGTTAGCGTTACAAACGCTCCCTGGTCTGCGAGCACGCAGCATCCTAAAGAACATTGAGGAACATCACACTGCTCATTGTCTGCCCAAGTTCCATTGCTTGCTTCACAAACTCTTTGGGAAGTTCCCTCCATGCACAATCCTTCATTTGAATCAAAACAGCATCCTCTTTTGCAGTAGCTCGTCGAATCACACGAAGTCGGAGCAGTTCTAAATCCAGAGTCGCATTGTGCCTGTGGAGAATTCTGGCACCATGCGCCGTTCAAAGTTTTCTCGCAGCAGTAATTAGCTTCAGCAGAAATCAAAGTTAGCTGCATTAAAATAGAAACTACAAATAATGCCGCAATTAATATTATTTTATTCATTTTATAATTATGCCCTCTTTAATCGCGTTTTTTATAATTCCGATTTGTTTTTTCTTAATCTCTAATTCTCTTGGAGTTAAACAAATTATATCAGTATCATAATCAGAATCCCATTCAGCATAGAATTTTATCGGTCTTTTAAAGGATTTTTGCCCCTCAAAATTCTTTGAGACAATAATCAAATCAAAATCTGAATCTATTCTGGCATCCTTTCTTGCCCGACTTCCAAACAGTATAAGTCTATCTAATTTTATTTTTCTTTCTAATCGTTTTTTGAAACTTTCAAGTATACTTATTGTTTCATCTGATTTTTTACCCATATTAATACCTCCTCAGCAATATTTAAAAATTCAATGGCGTCTTTTTCTTCATATTCTTCCGCAGGAATTTTTTCAGAAACATCGGGATATCTCGATTCTCTAAAAATTGGTTCTAAGGAAGAAATGCCGAAAATTAGTTTTTCAGGGACATTTAATTTTCTAGCTAAGCTAGTGATACTATGTGTTTTAATAAGTTCTTTCTTCTTGAATATCCAAAGCGCCTTTAATGCTTTTTCAGCTGCCTGTTGAGAATAATTAGCACAAACATAATATCTTTTACCTTTCAGATTATATTCTGCACTATCATAATCCGCTTCTGCTTGTCTAAACCATCTTAAATATGTTTCTTCTATTTTCATGTTACTCTAACATATTCTGCCTCCTTCTTGACATAAGCAAGTTCTGGTCTTAGACTTGGTTCAGTTACTAAATCAACCTTTTTCTTTAATATTTTTTCAAGTAGAATAATTAATTCAGCATAATTATCAAAAGTATTCTCACTAAATTTTACAAGTATATCAACATCACTTTTTTTCTTATTTTTACCCTTGAGTACCGAACCAAATAATCCAATTCTAATTACCTTTAATTTTTTTAACTTATCTCTATTTAATTGAATTTCTTTAATAACTGTTTTTTTATTGGTTTTATTTTTCATTATGGCGCCGCCCAGCCAGGAGGCCACGAAAGGCTCCGGATTGCAAACTGCAGTTTTTCTTTAGTATCTCTGTCAGTTAGGACATAAACTTTTGTTCCGTCAGACTGCCTCATTTTTTCAACTTTTATATTAGGATAATACGCCATGTAATTATCTATTATCGTATCTCCATAGCGCGCTTCAAAATTCTGAATCGAAGAAGCAATCATAATAATGTCATAAACATTAGAATTATAGATTATCGAAAATTTATTGCTTTCAAATGTTTGCGTCAGCTCATTTTTGTTTACTGCAGCAGAGATATTAAATCTTATGACAACTTTTTTTGGCTCGAGAGATATCACGGGTTTTTTCGAGCCAGTTAAAGTTATTACATATCCTTTATTCCTGAAATTATCTTCCATTTCGCTAAAGCAAGCGTCAATTTTCTTTTGGCTGTAAACTTGCGATTCTGCTTCAACCGATTGCTTTATCATAGGAATTTGCATAGTGCAGGTTTTATACCATTCAGAAGTATAGCAGACATATGCTATAGGTTCACTGTTGTACTTGAAATAAAGTAGAGGATTTACTCTTCCGCCATGGTTCATCGTTATATTAATTGCTTCTTTAACTGCTTTTTCAAAGCATTCCCGCGGAATCATCTCTTCAGGAGCAGGAGGAATAACCAGTTTTTTTAGCTGCGGGTAAAAAATAATAAATAAAACAGCGATTATGAGAATCGCGATTATTGCGAATATAGTGACTTGTCCCTTTTGGTTTCTTATTTTGTCTCCTCTTTTCATCCTTTTTTGCTCATTTTTATTAAAGACTAAGGCATTATTAAACCTTATTCTTGTCTATCATTATCTTTCGATTTAGTTAATATGTTCTTATTATTCTGGCGCATTCTCCTGTATTTTCGTTGCCTCTGTAATCTTTGCATTTAATATAAAAAGTCGAGTCATCTATCCAGTCAGCAGTGTGCGTTCTTTGCACACCTTGCATAAGTGTCGCATTTCCATAACCGAACGAACATTTTTTATTCCTGTCTAAGGAAAAATAGCACGCAGCGTCTTCGATTGTCTTAAGCCATAATTTCCCAGCATCTTTGTACATCCTTGCTATAAGCGGCGGAAGGGTATCGATTTGCAGGTCAAATGTAGAGTTCGTAATAACTCTATTTCCAACACTATCCTCGCATTTAATCTGGACATAATTCATTCCAATATAAGGCGAGTTTAATATTTGGCTATGGCTCGATGAATCTGTTGTTTGGAATCTCGTGAACTGTCTTCCAATAAAAGAGCTTTGATTTGAATGTTTCCAGTAGCATATCGCTCTTCCGTCAAATGCTCCATCGCTTGTTGAAGCTTCAAGCATTAAAGTTAGATTGCTTGTTCCCATAATAGTTATCCCAGCAGGAGTAATGTCCGATATTTCGAGAGCATCAGATGGCCGAAGAATATAAGGTATGCTCTGAGGATGCTCGTTTCTCGGATAAGTTACTCCATTATTCACTATTGAATCTGCTCCATATTCAGGATGGTCCTTGCATCTTATATAATATTTCGACTGCATTTCAAGATTAGTAGTTATATTAATCAATGTTCCAGAACAAGGATATCCATTGACAATAGAATTTTCTGTTACAGAATCGCCGCAGCTAAAACTATTTTCCATCAAGTCAAAATCTTTATCTTGCTCACTCCAACGGCATTCAGCAGGTTCATCCATCTTAAAGCTTATTTGTTTTTGTGTTAGATTAAACATTACTTTGCTTCCAGAAACAGGAGAAAAATCTGTCGGGTCAAGTATTATTGTATCAGGACCTTCCATGACGCTGAACTCAATTAGTGTTGCGGCAAGATTCCAGAAGCCGTTTGTCCCCTCGCATCTTACATACATCTGATAATTTCCTCCGTTACTAATCAGAGGGTATGAACTTCCACCAGAAGGATTAGAAGAGGTTATATTAGTCTGTCCAGGAACATATAATCTTACGCTATGCTGGGTTGAATAATTTGTGTCAAAACTGTACTGCATATCTTCATAAGTAGTTCCTGCGCTTCCTATATTAAATTTACAATACGCTATTCTATTTACATTTATTGAAATCTGCACTGCACTGTACGGAGGAACAGGAGATGGAGGAGTAATGCTCTGCAGCGAGATTATTGGCTCGCCATGGTCACTACTTGCTATGCAATAGCCAGTGCTAGTATCATCTGGCTGGCTGAATTCACATCCTCTTCCAAGAGACATGCATCGATATTCTGAACAAGGCAGTCCATCCTGTCCGCACATCTCGCAGTTTGAATCTCCAGTAGGCGCTCTGAATGGTTTGCATTCAAAATCAAAATAACATTCTATTACTGCATTTCCACTAACCTCTTTTTTAACACAAGGCATTTCTTCGAGTGAGTTAGTCTCTCCGCCACTGACTCCAGCCCAATTCATTTTTCCATCACAATCACCCAAGTTTTTGCATCTATAATTCAAATATGATACAACTCTTGAATTAATAGGCGCATGTAGCGAGCCGCCACCATTCCAAAGACTCTGTAGATATGATTGAGAGTAAAAACCATGGAACGAAGGATCTTCGCTATTTCTATAATTTCTATAAGGAAGGCCCAAATATCTATCACAATCATTATCGTCGCTGAAATCATCAGCATTTATGTTTTTTAATAATCCAGCATTATAGTAATAGTCGCATTGCTCTGGAATTATTAAATACCAATTTCCACCTTCATTTTCAAACTTGACTGTGCTGGTATAACTTCCAGCAGAACAAGTCGACGCCGCAGCATTCGAGCCACTATTGCCACTTCCTCCGAAAGATGAAGAATAAAATTGTAATCCCCCCGCAATTTTAGGAACGCATTTTTCAAGATGCAAATCCCTAATTAAATCTGCTGTGGGGTCATTAATAGGATTTAGTGAACGAATTTCGCTTGAAGTTCTTTCAGTATTATCAGAGTCGCCCGTAGTAGGAACCCAACCAGCTTCTTCTTCATGACAAAAAGTATTTCCTCCCCAAGAATCGGGCTGATTATAACACTCTCTTGCTTCAAGCTCTAAAACTTTGCAACTATCTTCATCACAAGCATCTTCATCAACAGTGCTTCCAGTTACAGCATCAGCTTCTGCTTCATTAGCTGCAAGGCATTCAGCCCAGGGATTAACCTCGCAGTCTGCCTGTCCTCCTTCCTCGCCTGTTGAACATGTTTCTTGCCTGAAATCAGAACATCCTTCTGTAAATATTTCTCCATTTAAGCAATACTGCTTGAAATAACGAGAGCCAACCAAAGCGCTTAAAATAATCCCACCGTCATTATTTTCTTCTGCTGAAGAGCCTGAAATAACATTTCCTCCGCCTGCTAAATTAATACACCAAGATTCTCCATTTCTTTTTCCTCCAGTGCAGTCTAAGCTTCTGCAATGAGCAGAGTTAGCGCTTGTCGCTTCGCAGATTTTGCTCATGCTAAAATTGCAGTTTTCAATTAAGGTGTTAGGATTTCCGCAAGAATCTTTCGAATATAAACTGTCCATATAACACATAGTATTGCTAGTTGTTGTGCATGTTGTATTAAGAGCCGAGGAGGTGCACGATAATCCAGGATAAAAATTAGCAGGGCATTCTTGTCTTGTAGTAAAAACACATTCATAAGGCCTGATATCTCCGCTAACACAAGCGCCTCTTTCCTGCCCTTGCGATAAACTCAAGCAATCTTCTCTAGTCATTCCTCCCTGGAAATTTTCCTGAAAGCCTCTTTGTCTAGAAATTAGCTCGCATCTTCCTGAATTTGAATATTCTGCGTTGCTTCCAAGAACACAACAGCCCATCTGGCAAACGTCGACGCTAGAGCACGCCTGCGTATAATACTGTCCGCCTAGCGAAGTGCAGCTCGCGCTTTGCGAATTTGAGCTGCATATTCCCATTGTAGTGTCAAAGCAGCAGCCAGCATTTATCGAAGGTAAAATAAGAATTAAGAAAAGCAGCATAAAAAAGAATGTAAAGCAAAACTTTACTGCAAGAAGCCAAGTCCTGCCCAAATTTTCAGAGTTATGGGCAATTAGGTCGATTAAGTGATATTGTTTCCTAATTGCACAGATAGAGAATTTGAATTTAACATTAACATAATTATCCAAATTGTCTATATTACTAAATTTATTATAGTGTTTTTTGTTATTTTCCATTTTTCCTTCAGTTTTTTTATTCATTACATCAAAGGCAAGGATACCTCTGCTTTCAAGCAGAGTGAGGAATTGTCTTCTACCTCGAAATTTACTTGTTTAATAATTATTATCCTATTCTGTTTGTTTAACTTGCATATTCTTTGTTCTGTTAGCTTGTTTGTCGTTTGTGTTAGCATTTTTTATTTGTTATTCGGATACCTCGCCCTTTAGGGCGGGGGTTATTCATTTTCTATTTCCTAGTTTTGCCAGCATCTTCTTCAGTTTTTTTCCATTAATTTAATACGGCAGTCTCAGGCAGTTTCGCACAGCGAATGTAAATATTTTTTGAGACGAAATTTCTTTTATGCTGTAAATTTTAATACTATCCCTATTCATATCTCTAATAGTTTGATATTCTCTCCTGTCTCTGTTGATACCCATAATATCTGCATTGCAGTTGCTGTTCGAGCAATCACAGTTTGCTTCCTCATTAACAATATCATTGCTTATTATAATAAAATCATATAGCGGGCTTGCTATTTGGGTGTTAAAATTTTCGAGATTAAATATGACGTCATTTTTTGTGTAAGAAACTTTTCTCGCTATTTTTATATAAACTTTCTGATTTGCTATTTCAACCACGAGATTCATGCTATCTGCGTGGTAATTTTCAAATTCATTTCTTAGTTCATTAAAGCACGCTTCGATTTTTGGTTCTATTTGGTTATATATCTCTCTTTCTATTTCTGCTCGAATCATCGGATGCATGTTTTCACAAATTTGCTCCTTTTCAGCAGCATAGCAGAAATATGGAGCTTTTACACCCTTCCATGAAACATAACTAGCAGGATTAAGAAATCCTCCATTAGGAATAACGCTATCGACAGCTAGGTTAGCAGCATCTCTCGCGCATTTTTGGATATATGCCTGAGGATTTTTTTGCATTGAAATAGTTTCAGCTATTTTTTTTGGATTTGCATAAATGATGACTGCTATACTAACCACAATAATAATCGCAATTATTACAAATATTGTTAATTGTGCCCTTCTTCCTCTTTTCATTATTTTATTCATGTTTTTTATGCTTTTATATTAAACGATTTTAGTTTTCAGTAAGTTTTTATCCTTGCTGCGCATTCAAAGTTTTGGTTTCCAAAACTATCGCCGCATTTAACAAAATAATCCTGATTTATAATCCAGGGAGCAGAGTGATACTTTCCTGTTCCTAGCATCAAGACAGAAGAATTGCTGCTGTAGTCAAATGTGCATCCGATGCTGCTGTTAGTAGTGTATCTGCAGATTGCATTTTCATCACTGACGACATTAAGATTTTCTCCTGCTCTGAAAAATCTTAAAACTCTAGGAGCAATATTATCGAGCTCAACAGTTATTGCAGCAGAGTCTCTTGCAATATTTCCTGCTTCATCCTCGCATGTTATCGTAAAATTATAGTCTCCTGCAGCGAGGCTGTCAAATACCTGTCTGTGCTGCTTTGAGTTTGTTTCAGCAAAATAGATTTCAAATCCATCGATAAGGCTATAGGAGCAAACAGATATTCCTCCATTAATGCAGCCCGAAGTTTCAACTTCGAGTGTTGCAGCAACAGGGCTTTTTCCTGCAACAATTCTCCCTCTTGGAGAAACGCTCGTTATATTCAATCCTGTTGAGCATGCGTTTAATGTGTACTCTTTTGGATTCTCGTTGGTTATTCTTCTTTCTGACACTGTTCGCTCAGCAGAAAGAGGCTTGTCTTTGCACGCGAAATAAAATCTGTTCTCTCCTGAAGTTAAATTTTCAAGAGTAGTTTCGCATGGCCATTTTCCAAGAACAGCCATATTTTGCGCAGTATAACAATTCATAGTGCCTGTCATCTCTTCGAATCTCTGACTTACTCCCCGAGAATATTTGCATTCAGCAGGCTCGTCAACCATAAGCTGCATCGATGTAGAATTAGTTCCGTATGCTAAGTAACTTCCACTAATAGGATTGAAACTTTTTATGTTTGGCGGAGTTAAATCAGGTCCGCTTCTCACAACTATTTTTACCGCAAATTCAGCTTCATTTGTTAAACCTGCAAAATTTCTGCATCTAATATAATAATTATTTTCCTCTCCTGGAACAAGCGGAAGCGTGCCTTGAGAAGCATTGCCTGTGCTTATATACGACGATAAAGCAATCTTATGGTATAATCCATTAATATTTCCTTGGGCTTCTTGGGGACTGTTTGGAGCAGCCTCTCTAAACATTTCAACAGCCATGTCATTAAAGCTGCTTGTATGTCTATTATCTATTCTGCACATTGCAGGCTTGTCTGTTTGAATTCCAAATTCTAAATTTTGCCATGGTTCAACCAAGCCATCAGAACTAACATTTCCAGCTATCGAAAAATGCTGGTTTGTTATATCAGTATAGCTGTTTCCTTCTGTCAATGCATCCTGCCAGGGGGTTATTCTTGCGCTCCATGTGTCAGTTATTGCAGCGCACCAGCCAGGTTCTCCATTTTCATTATAATATTTGCAGTTTAATCCAAGACTTCTGCATCTATATTCTGAGCATGTTCGTATATCATTATTACAGCTATTGCAATCACCTTGCTGCGGTGGAGTCCATGCTTCGCATTTAAAATTAATAACATAATACTGGTTTTCATCGTATTTATTGTCTATGCAGTTTGTGTATATCATCATAAGAATTGCGATAACTGCTCCGATGATGCATCCAATAGCTATCCCCAATATGCCTCCACCAGCTCCTGCTACACAAGATTTCGCAAAGATAGCTAGAGCTACCATAGTAACCGCTGCAACAGTAGAAGTTATAGCAGCCATCCATTTTGCGCCTTTTCCAGGGCTCCAGTTTTGATTTTTTACAATCATCTTTGCGATAAAATATGCTGCTATCGAAGCGATAATAGTAATGCCGACAGCGCCCCATCCTGAGGCTCCTGTTGTTGGAGGGGGAGAGCTTCCTCTAATTCCTATTGTGGCGGAAGTGGCACCGGTCATCTTTGCTGTTACTTGTCCGCCAACAGCGCCTCCGCCAGCTCCAGCGTCTGCAGCAGGGGCAATAAAGTGTGCTGCTGTTCTAACAGTACCGGCTGCAGCAAGCGTAGTGCCTGCAACACTTGCTGTTGTATCCCAATTTTCTCTTTCCCGCGCATATTGATTATCAACAGCAGACCGAGCTTGTTCAGTTGTTTCCTGAAGGTTTTGTGTTTCTCGTCCTGTTATTATACTTATCACAGCCGCAGTCAAACTCGACAAACTTCCTGCAGGAATTATTCCTGCTTTGTTTTTTAATTTTGATAAACTATTCTGCGATAATACATAAGCATTAATATTCTGATTAATTCTGCTTTTTCCTTTCTCGTCAATTTTTTCTCGAGTTACACTAAATCCTGCTTGCGCTCCCAACTCATTAGCAACATTAACATAACTTCCGCAAGGTCCAAGCATTCTGCATCTTTCATTCATTGCTTCCATTAATTTCGGCAAATCTGTTCCTTTTATGGTAGTATGCGCCCCATCAACATTGCACTCCCAGTTTTCCTTGTCTCCCCAAGGGTCGCATTCTGCAGTATTTGGATCTAAAGAAGAAGTTAGGCAGTTGGCTCTTGTAAAAACATTTTCTCCTCCAAGCTCGCAGTTTCTTTTCTGACGGCTAACGCATGTGAAATCTCCAAGACCGCAAATTGCTGCGGTTTCAGGATAGCTTCCGCCGTAATCAACAGAATTCGAAGAAGAACTCAAGCCCGAAGATGATGTTCCAGAACTCGAACTTGAAGACGATGAGCCTCCAGTTATAGATGCTGTATTAGCATCCTGCCAGAAAATCATTCCAGGACTGTATTTCGGAAAACACCATTGGATAATTTTATTATTATCTTTTCCAACATTTCCTGCAGCGCCTTGCTTTATATTTTCAACTCCAATCCTGAATCCAGGAAGAGTCGCATACCCATAATCCGAAAGTGAAGAAGTTTCAGAAGTTCTTGAATCAGAGCTTATGCTGTTATACTCCACTTCTTTCTGGCCTTCAGCATCATAGAACATTGCGCACTGAGAATATAAGCTGCATTCTGATTTAATTGCATCATAATTTTCGTTTTGGTTTGCAGCCAGGCACGAACGCCAATCATTAACAGTGCACTGCGCTTCTGTAAATGCTGCTTGACTATCTGTATTCTCAATGCAAATTTGCTGGTTAAAATCCGCGCACGGTTCAATAGTTATTTCTCCATCGAGACATTTTGCCATAAACCATCTCGAGCCAATTGGAGAAACTCCAGCAGATTCTGTATTTTGATAATCTGCAATACACCAAGATTCTCCGTGTTTTCTTCCATTCAGGCAATTAAGATTTCTGCAAACATTATTTCCCATAGTAGGTCTTGTGTCTTTTCCTCTTCGATATGCAGCACAAACACTTCCTGTAAGATAATTGCAGTTTCCGCAATCAGCTCCTACCAAGCTGCAGATTGAGGAATCACGAGCAGGAATTACTTCTTCCCAATAGGTTTGGTCTGAAAATCTGCTGGCATCATAAATATTCGCAGGATTTCCGCAGTCATCAAGATAATATATCTGGTCTTTTTCTTCTAAGCAGGTAGTTTCTCTAGAGGGCTTGCAGATTGTATGCAGTGATTCTGCAGTGCACAAATAATTTTCATAAAAATCTCCGCTAGTTCTTAAGCAGTCTTCTTTTGTAGTAAACTTGCAGTCATTTTCTCCTGAAAAATCTCCTGTTGATTTAACACACGCGCCTTTAACATTCAATTCTGTTCTAGAATTGCACGAGCCATCAGCATCCAAACTAACAAAATTTCTCTGGAAATCTAATTCTCTTGAAAGCCTCGTGCATTCTCTCGATGTTGTTATCGATGCTTGATCCCCAAGTAAGCAACAGCCTAGCTGGCACTGTTGAATATCGCATTGAGGATTATTGCTCCAATTTCCGCCATTTTGCTCGCACTGCTGTTTCGGAGAATTAAACGAGCATGAGCCCTGCTCATTATTGTAACAGCAACCCACTCTGCAATTATCCACATTTTCGCAAACACTAGAAATTAGTCCGGTCTTGCACCTGCTTTCATCAAGCATATTTATAGTTTGGCAAATGCTTCCATCTCTCATTTCTAAGCAGCATCCTTTTAGAATAACATCGTTAATGCCGGCAGCTTCAACGCTAGGAATAGCAGTAGTCGCAACAGTCGTTACTCCTAAAGTCATGCCACCAACAATAAAGCTGAATGCAAAAATTTCAAGCACAAGTGATAAAATCTGCGAGAGCGTTGCTAGCTTTATTTTGGCATTTTTCCCAGATTTTTTCTTTTTATCTTTTTCCATTTTTTTATTTTTCAGAGAAAAATAAAAGTCAGAAATTCCCTGAATTTCTGAATATCAAAAATTTTGTAAGGCCAAAGCGGAGTCTTCAAAATATACTTGTTTTGAAGAGCCAGAAAATTATTAATTTTCAGGACTTTAGTCTAATTTTTGATTCTTTTCTTCTCTCATTTTATATTCCTGCAGGCAAAACACACGCTCTTATTGCGAAGCTTAATTGTTTGCCATCGTCTTTATTTGTAAGAGTATAAACTTTAGTCTGGTCTCCTGTCATAAAGCGGGATATTGCAATATCCCGATAATACCTTTCCCAATTTACAACATTAAATTCACAAAGCGTAGATTCGTAATTAACAATATTCCTTGCAGTGTCTATAAGCCCATAAAGAGGACTTGGTATTCTTGAAAAGAATTTATTAAAAACAACTTTGCTTTCGCCGTTAGTTATAATAAAATTCTTGCTTATATCTGCAACAATATACTTTTTTTGCAAATCTATTGTAAAGTTCATGCCTCCTTCGGTGATTTCACTTCCATCTTTTTTAATCAGGCTCGAAATTTCAGAAAAACATGCTGCAGCGTCTCTTTTTGTAAGACTCTCGAGCTCTCTTCTGACTTTCTCCAGCAGCATTGGCTCTTGGTTCACGCACGGAGTATAAAACATTGAGGTTTTGCAGAAATAAGGGACTTTCTCGCTGTTTTTGTTTCCACTGTAGAGCATATAGTTATCACTTATATTAGCATAGCCGTTTCCATCCAGTATTTTTTGCTCAGCTTTCACGAGAGACTTAGCCACGCAATCCTCTATATATGCTTCAGGGTTTTCTCTGAAACTAATCACAGTTGGGCTTTTTGTTTTAAGCAAGCCGAAAATAAAAACAAGAAGCACAACTATTATCAGTGCGATAATTACTAGTATTGTGACTTGACCTCTTCGATTTAACTTTTTATAACCCATAAATTAACACCATCTTTTTTAATTTTCTCAACTTTGCCTTCGATAGTAAGATTTAGTAAATTTAATTCTGCTGTATTCCATTTAACATCAATTTTTTTAGAAATTTCATTTGTTGTTAAAATTCTTTCTTTTTCAAATAATTTCAATATTTGATTTTTTATGGAATAATAAGAATCTTTATCTTCAAAATTAGTTAATCTAATATTATCTACTATGATAGTTGGAACTTTAAGTTTTACATCTTGATTTATGCAAATTACTTTATCAACTTTTTTTGGATTATGTTTATGAAGTATAAAATTCGAAGATAAAACTTCTAATTCAACCTTTACTTCTTTATCCCCTTCCAGCATAATGAAATCCGGAAACTTCTTATTATAAGATTTAATTTTAGTAAATCCCAGTTTATTATAGTTCTTTTTGAACCAACGATGAAAATCTAATTCATCTTTAATCTTTATCATTTTTATTCTCCTCCTTTTCAAGAACTTCTATAGCCTTCTCGATTATATGGGATTTATTCCGGTATTTTCCATTTTCTAGAAGCCTAGCTATAGTTTTTAGTGTTTCTTTATCTATTGTAGCAGATATTCTTTCCTTCATAGTATTACTAAATATTATATTATATTTCTTAATATTATTTAGTATTACGAATTTATAAACCTTTCCAAAATTTAGCTCTCAACTGAATATAATAAATATAGAACTTACTCCACAACTCTTACATTCCGCGTTACATTCTTGCCGCCATACAAGCCTTCTTCCATCTCAGTAAGGTTTTCCTGCAGTTTCTTTAGGACAGCATAAGCATCAAGGATATATTTGAAACTGTCATATTTCGGCTTGATTTGCGAATGTTTGCCTCCAGTAGACTGCATTTCTCCTGTAAATACATGAACTGTTCCTGTTCCAAAAATCCAGTTAATTAATCCCCGAACCACTGAGGCATTTTTTATATCATCGTAGTTTACTTGCTTAAAATTTCTCCCGAATATACCTGTTTGTATTATGACTCTTTTATTTGTGAGCGCATAATGTGTAAACTTGTATGCAAGATGACCTATAATATACCCAAAAATTATCACCATCAATCCTAAAAGAAGACCAAGAAGAGGATTCATAAAAAACCCTCCAGTCCAAAAACCAATAAATAGCCCAAAAAATAAACTAATCACAACAGCAGAAATCATATACGGCGCATATTTTGGAATGCCATCCCAAATTATTTTTTCTTTTTTTTCAAGTATCTGCGGAATTTCGTTCATAAAAAGAATAATGATTTAGGGTTTATAAATATTAGTCCTTTGTCAAACAAACCCGAAATCTTAACGCTAAACTTCCATTACCCCCTCTAAACACCTGTCTAAATGCTGTTCTGAATTAATAACTTAAACTTTCCAAACAATCTAAAAAAGTACAATTTCTTTGGAAAGTTTGTTCAGTAATTAAATATTCTAAGCTGTTGGTTTAGGAAGAGTTGAATGTTAGGTTAAGCAGCTTACTTGACATCCTTAGATTTAGTCCTCTGCTCAGAATAGTACTTGTTTATTTTAAAATTGGGTTTAATACCCCGTGCTCTTGGCACAGAGATAGCAAATCCGCGAAAAACAATGTTTTTCGGGGCCCAGAAAATTAGTTAATTTTCTTTGTTAGGCAATTTTTTTATTATGGATTAGCTTGTGCTAATCCTTTGCTCGGACAGCCACTCACACTTATGGATTAAGTTCGTGTCAGTCCTCTACTCAGACTAATGTTTCAATATTAACTTAAACCTTAGTATTCAACTCGGATCAGTACTTTCATATAAACGATTAATTAGAAAAGTCCTAATCCTCGGTCTCAACTCTCGGCGCGAGAATAAAAGATAATTCTAGGGAAGGCGTCTTGAAATCCAGCTTGAGCGGATAATCGTTCGAGAAATTAATTATTGTTGTGTCTGTAATCTTTGTAGCTTTTATCATTTTCTGGAGATATTCGAGAGAGTATTTGCTTTTTTGCTTTGCGCCCGCTTCTATTCTCACTTCATCAGAAGAGTAAGATAATCTTGCAGAATTAAGGCTACCTTTTGCATAAATCACAAATTTATCAGGCTCGCTTTCAAATGAGCAAGAATCAGCAACAATCGAGCAGTCTTCTATAGCTTCCTGTAGTTCAGTCGAGCTTATTTCAACGCGAGCAGAAAACTCTAAGCTTGGAATAGGCTTGTCTTTTCTGTCTAAATCAATCAATGCAAGAGTAAATTCCCGTTTAACTTTATCATCAATTTCTATTTTAAGGAAATTATCTTCAGTTTTCATAAGAAGCGAGCTTCCAAAAGAGCATCTCTTCAATATTGCTTTAAAGCTATCCAAACTAACGCCCAGATATTCTTCTTCGACTTCTAATTGTGAAAAAGAAGAGGCAGGAAGTTTAAACAAAACCATAGCTACATTAGCAGGGTCAATAGCAGTAATGCTCAAGCCCTCTTTGTTTATCTTTATTTTAACCTCGCTTACGAGCTCGGAGATTATGCTCACAATATCCGAAAAAAGCCGCGGATTTTCAAGTCTTAGTATCATATTCTTTTAACCTCTATTATATAGAAGATAGTTCATTAGCTTTTAAAGATTGTTGTTGTCTTGGATATAATTGATTGTACCCCCTAAATATTATTAATTAATCTTTGATATTCTCAACACGACAAGGCTGCTTGTAACTTCTGCTTCCGAATTTAGTGCATTAATACTTTTTTAAAATATACGAAGTCTAACTAAAAGTATATTACTTTTTTTTATTTTAAAATTGGGTTTAATACCCCGTGCTCTTGGCACGGCGTCCAATTTTAAAAGACTAAAATTGCCGGATTAAAAATTTGCGATAAATACTCTGTGCTCTTGGCACAGAGATAGCAAATTTAGGCAATTTTTTTATTTTCTAACCCAATTTTAATAGCAATAAATGCCTCTGCCGGAGTTCCCCTGACTATTGTAGGTATAAATTCGATTATCTGTTCTAAACTTCCAAAAATCGTATAGTTGGCTCCCTCTAAAGTCTTTCCATCATTTTTTTCTTTTACTCCGATACAACCGATTCCAGCATCTCTCGCAGCACAAGCACCATCCTTCGTATCTTCAAAACTTATTGTTTCTAAAGGATTAACCTTAATTTTTCCGCATAAAATATCATATGCTACTTTTTTAATTTTGGTTTTATCAACTCCCCTATAGGCTATCCTTTTATCTCCTGCGCATTCTGCATAGGGAAAGCCCCTGTCAGAAGAATGCTCGCCGAAGATTCTAGGAAATTCAGGAAATTCTGACCAGACACTTTCCCCATTTCTTTTTAATGCGAATTGTTTATTCAGTCCTTTGCTAGTTGACTGATTAACTAATCCTATTGGATGCTCATCATGATAAGTTTCTCTCATAACTTCATATAATGCCTTAAAGAATTTCAAATTTCCTTCGAGTGGCTGCGCAAACCAATCTATAATCGGATCTCGAATTTTTTCTCTTTCAGGAATTAAAGTTCCGTTAATAAACTTCTTTTCCTCTTCATTCGGTTCTCTAACTTCTCCAACATAAAATTTCTGCCACATTCTCTCTACAAAATCATAAGTTGTTCCGCCAGCAAAAGATTTGGCTATTGCCAAATCGTCTTTTCGTTCATTTTTTAACAAATCAAGTCTTTCTTTTGCAAACCACTCTTTAGAGGATATTCCTCCAACAAGTTTTTGATCAATCCATTTATCTCCGCCTTTCAGCGCCAGACAAGCCACATACCATCCAAGAGCTTTAGAAAACTCTGTTTCAATCATAATTCCGTCATAATCAGATAGCACTTTTCTCATACTATAAATTCGTAAAATAACTATTTAAGATTATGTGCCTGTGATTATATATTTCTGAATATCTTTTTAATATTCTTTGAATGCAAAAACCACCAGTACATAAATTTATTTAAACTCCTGAAAGGACAGTTAATAATGGAAGAGCAGAAAAATGAGGAAACACAAGGGGAGAATAATAAACCAGAAGAAATCAAAGAAAAAAGCGTAAAAGAAGAGCGAATCCGTAAAATAGCGCCACTCTATTATTCTCGCCAAGATATCAGAAAAGCAATCTTTGATTTTTCCAAAAATCGCGAGTGCGTTCCGCGTTATTTTGAAGGTTTTGGAAAACGTCCGGATTCATTTCAATATGATTCAGATACTCTCGAGCTTGCAAAAAAAGGCGCAACCTCTTTCCATTGTTCAGAAGAGTTATGGGCAGAACCTCTAGAGCTTTCAACAGCAATGAGGGAAGAGGAAATAAAAAAACTAAGAACAGGCTGGGATCTTTGTCTTCCAGAGTTCGAAACTCTGTTTATAAAAGAAGGAGGTATTATTAAGAGATTAACTTTAAAAGATTTAGCTGAGAAATATGAAATTAAAGACATAGGCAGATACAATTTGTTGAAAGAAGATCTTAAAATTATGTCCCTAAACATCGAGAATTACAAAATAGAACAAGATACAATAAAAGATTTAATTATAAGGGCTCCAAAGATTAATGAACAGATTATTAAAATTATTGCAGAAGATGGAAAAGAGATAAATGTTAGTGAAGATCACCCCGTTTTAACTTTTACGGCTGGAGGGATTATCCAAAAACTGGCTAGGGATTTAAACAATAAAGATTATTTATTAATTCCTCTAGAAATTGATTTTCCAGAATATGAGTCTATAGATCTAATAGAAAAAATAAAGGAGTCTGATTATTCTGAAAACTATGAAATAAAGCATAAAAAAATTGCAATATCCGCTCTACTTGTTGAAGACAGCTCACAGATTCACAGAATAAAAGGCACTGTCAAGAATTTTATCGCGGAAGGAACAATACCCCTTAATTTTTATTTAAATTATGCAGACACCCTAGGAGAAAGAAACGTCATAAAACTGCGTTCAAGAAAAAGCAAATTGAAAATACCTCTTGTAATTAATACAGACTATAATTTTGGTAAGTTAATAGGGTACTATTTATCAGAAGGCTCATTGGATAAGGATAGAATAGAATTTACTTTTCATAGAAAAGAGACTAAAGAAGCTGAGGATGTGATTTCATTATTTAATAAGGTATTTCAAATCAAGGATTATAATAAAAAAACAATAAAATTTCATAAGCAAGTAAAATCATTAAAAGTAAGAATTAATTCAAAAATTCTTACTATTCTATTTAGAAATATTCTCGGATTTGGATTTGGGGCTAAAGAAAAGAGAATACCCGATTGGGCATATAATTGCTCAAAGGATTTTATTTCGGGAATTTTGACAGGATATTTTATTGGTGATGGTAGTTGTATTTATGAAAAAAACAGAAAAAGTGTAAGAATAACTGCAGCGTCTGCTAGTAAAAATCTTATAGAAGGATTATCTTTGCTCTGCTTGAGATTAGGTATAAATTGTAATCTAGTTAAAAATTGGAAATACAATTTGAGCATAATTAAAATTTCTGGAGAGGAGGGAGTTAGAAAATTCGTTTCTTATTGTAAAGAATTTTTTGAAAAGAAAGATATTGTTTTACCAATTAAATTAATAGAACATCCATCAAAACATTCTGTTTATCCTCCATTTCTAGAAAAATCTTTAATTAAAAATATTTCAGATAGAACTAAAAAGATAAATCTTACAAGAGCAATAAGGCTAAATATGGGTTTGAACAAAAAATTAGCTATCCTAGCTCCAAATAAACATCTTAAATTAATTCTTAACAGCAGTCTTTTCCCTATAAAAGTAAGAAATATAGAAAAAGCAGCATATAGGGGATTGCTCTATGATTTAGAAACCGTTAAGAATCATAACTTTTTGCAAGGAGATGGGGTTTTTACACATAATTGTATAGATATTGACTGTAAATATCTTGAGTACAGTAAAAAAGCAGCAGATGCCATAATTAGAGCTATTAAAAAAAATGGTGTGGATAATTTGAGTGTGAAGTTCTCCGGAGGAAAAGGGTTTCATATTATTATTCCTTGGAAAGCTTTTCCCGAGGAAATCTCAGGCAAAAAAACCAAGGATATGTTTCCAGAGTGGCCACGTTTAATCTGTCAATATTTAAAAGAAGAATCGCGGAAATTTTTAGAGCAAGATTTATATTCTTCAGAAGATTCCACAGTTTTATCAAAACTGAAAAAAGGCATACGCTGTGAGAGATGCAAAAACATGTCTGAACAGGCAGAGCTGATTTTTTTCGCTTGTCCAAATTGCCGCACAAAAATGGAAAATCTTACGACAAATTTTGAAAGAAAGCGCATTATACGCTGCCCGAACTGTCAGAAAGAAATGCAGGAAACGAAAAAAGATATTTTATACCAATGCAATGCTTGCAAGCTGGATTCAAGAAAAAATCCAGAAAATTTCAAGGAAGCAATAATGTCTATAGATATTTTTGATGTTCTTGGCTTGGACGTTATTCTGGTTTCTCCACGCCATCTTTTCAGAATGCCATATTCTCTTCATGAGAAAACTGCGCTCGCTAGTGTAGTTCTCGAGCCGGATAAAATAAGAGAATTTGAAATAACTGACGCAAATCCTATGAAAGTGATTCCAAAAAACTTCACTCCAGATTGCAAAGAAAATGAAGCCAAAGAGCTACTCAGACGCGCTATTGAATTCCGTCCGCCTGAAAAAAAGCTTACAGAGTCCGGAGCCTTAACAGACAATAAGAATTTAGGCGAAAAAAAATTCAAAGACATAACAATAACCAATCTAACTCCAGAGTTATATCCGCCAACAATAACAAAAATTCTTGAAGGAATGAAAACTGACGGAAGGAAGCGCGCATTATTTATTCTTTTAAGCTTTTTCAAGTCTCTTAAGCTTTCAGACGAACAAATAGCGCTTCAGATAGAAACTTGGAATAAAAAAAATAATGAGCCTCTTCCTCCGAGCTATGTTAAAGGTCAAATTTCCTGGTATTCTAAGCTGAAAGAAGCTCGTCTTCCTCCGAATTTCGACAAGCCCTATTATAAAGAAATTGGAATAATTCCAACAAAAGAAGAATTAGCAGCAAAAAACCCAGTAAGCTGGGTTATAAGAAAAAGTTTCTCGAGAGGATATTCTAATAGTAATTATAATCAAAATAAAGGGAAATTGAACCACAAGAAACCGTAGGTGTCTTAGGTAGCAAATACGGAAAGTAAAACCCTAAAAATAAAAAATGCAACAACAAAAAGAAAGAAAAATAATTTCAGTATCCGATTTAAACTCATGGCTCTACTGCCCAAGAAAGCTATATCTCCAGCGCGTAAAAAGACTCGAGATTCCTCCTAACAGAAATCTTCTCATAGGAAAAATAAAGCACAGCATTCTGGAAAATTTTTCAAAACGCGAAGAGCATTTTATTTCAAGCATAGAAAAGGATTATTCTAAAATTGACCTGCTGTTTATGTATGAAGATTTTCTAAGAAATATTGCGAACATAATTTTCATAGAAAACATAGAGATGATTGAGCGATTCATGATAGACAAAGAAGACATTTTTGAGAAAGTTCTGCGCGATTTTTCAGAAGACATCAAGCTGCGCATAGCCTCAATAAAAGAAGCCATAGCTAAAGGTTTTCTAAAAGAAAAAATCTATCACAATTTAGACTCTATCTATCTTTCAGAGCTCCGTCTAGAATCTCCTGCTTATGGCTTGCGTGGAAGAGTAGATAGAATTTTAGTTTCAAGAAAAGACAACTCAATAATTCCTTTCGAGCTGAAATCCAGGGAAGAAAAAATATTTCATTCTGATGAAATTCAGCTGACTGCTTATGCCATGCTTCTCGAAGACCATTATAAAATCATCATCCCAAAAGGGATAGTAGAAGTAGGGAATAAGCGGCAGGAAATAGAAATCACAAGCCCGATGAAAGATGAAGTTCTTAAGCTAGCAAACGAAATCAGAAATATTCATAATCCAGAAAATCCCATTCCCCCAATCCAGTCTAACTTTAATAAATGTAGAAACTGCGATTTCAAGGAAGCTTGCATGAGCTTGTGAATAGCATGCACGCTTCCTAACCTGTCCAACTCTCCCCGTAATTAAACCAACGACTTCCGAAATTTGCCAATTACCACTTCCAATTTTTCACACAATCTTAAAATAATGTTTACTGTGAGAATTTGTTTTAATAATTCTATATTTCTATGTTGGCAGAAGTTTTTTTGATGTAGCAGCGAACCAATTTAAAAACATCGTCCCTCTAACAGCAATAGCTTTTTCGAAGAGTTTTTAAATGCGTTAAACCTATCTATTTTATGAATAAAAAAAGAGTGTTGCTAGTATTGTGCTTATCTTTAATTTTTAGCGTATTCTTAATCTCCTTTATTTCAGCAGCAGATAATTCCACTTCTAATGTTTCAACATCAGTAACAGGAAGCTTTAGCAAGGCTTATTCTTGCGTGGAAAATCAGGTTAGCGACAGGCTTTCCTCAAGTTCATCTGCTATGACTGCAGAAGAGCTAGCTTTCTCTCTTCTTGCTGTAAGCTATAACAGCGATTTACAGGGAAAATTAAAAACAAAGCTCGATGAATTAAAAGACACTAACAATGCTTGCTGGCCGAAATCTGCCTGCACCCTTAAAGATACATCGCTAGTCTTGCTTGCTTATAATCATGTAGGCTTAGACGTAGCAGATATAAAAAATTGGCTAACAAACCAAACAATGGCTCCAAGCGATTTAGTTTGGTATCTTGAAATAGATACAGAAAACAAATCCAAATGCACCATAAAATATGATGGCACCTCAAGAGCGATAACAGTCGACGAAAATAAAATAATAACAGGCTCTTTCGGTTCATGTTTAAGATCCGCAAATAGTGGCTACTGGCTTGAAGTTGATTCTAGTTGTTATGGAAAAGAGTTCGAAGTTTCATGCGAAGAAAGTTTTCTAGTTGCAACTTTTTACAAGCGAAGGTCTTCTTCATCTTCTGCTGTTTATTATCTGACTTCTTCAACAGAATCCCGCTCTCCAAACGGCGTGGCTCCAGCAATAGTTCGTTCACTCTGCTTTAAGCAAGGCAGTTCATGCAATTATGAAGGAAGTTTATGGGCAGCATTAGCAGTAAACACTAAAGATAAATCTTTTAGAGACATTGTTATTCCATATTTAATAACTCTGTCTCCAGATAATGAGAGATACCTTCCCTACTCTTTCCTTTATGAATTAACTGACTATAATGAATATCTTTCGCAGTTGATAACCAAACAATCAAGGCAGGGATTCTGGAGAATTTCAGAAACTTCTAGGCAGTATTATGATACTGCTGTAGCTTTGCTAAGACTTGGAAGAATGGGTGATTCAAAGCAGGCAACAGCAGCCAGAAATTATCTTCTCGACCCTTCTGTTCAAACACAAGAAGGCTGCTGGAACGCAAATAACTTAAGAGATACGGCATTTCTTTTATATGTTCTAGATCCAAAATCAGCAAAAACAATAACTAATGTAAAAACCTGCTCAGATTACAGCAGCTCAGGATACTCTTGTATTACCTCTGCTGCCTGCGATAAGGTTAATGGAACTCAACAGCCATTTAGCTGTTCAAGCTTCGGCACAATTTGCTGCAGCAAAGTAGCAGAAATAGAAAAAACCTGCTCAGAGAAAGGAGGAACAAGATGTTCTTCAACAGAAAAATGCACAGGAGATAGTGTTTCTGCTTTTGGAACAACATCCTGCTGCATAAGCGGAATATGCAAATTAGAAGAAGTAACCGAACTGAGCTCTTGTGAAAAAGAAGGTTATAATTGTATGGTTCAATGCGGTCCAAGCGAGGATGTTGCTAGTTTTGATTGCTCTCTGGATTCTGGAGGAGTGTGCTGCGCTCCGAAGCCAGATACAACAACCGAAGAATCAAAAAGTTATTGGTGGTTGTGGCTTTTGATAATCCTTATAGTTCTTCTTGTGCTTGCAATAATCTTCCGCAATCAGCTTAAAATGTGGGGATTCAGATTAAAGAACAAATTTTCAAAATCTCCTCCATCTTCTCAGATGCCTCCTCGACCAATGTCTCCTGGAAGACCAATGCCTTATCCTCAATTCAGACCAACTCGAGTGATTCCCGGCATGATGCCTCCAAGACCCCCTATGCCTCCACCAGGAAGACCAATGCAACAGCCAAGACCGCCATTCGGCAAGGAAAAAGAATTAGACGATACTCTGCGCAAGTTAAGAGATATGGGCAAGTAGGAAGATTTAAATACTATAGCCTTCTATAACTTATTATAACTGGCTATAACAAGATGACAACAACAATACAAATATCTAATGAAGTTAAAGTACTTCTCGATAGAATGAAGATGTTTCAACGAGAAACCTACAATGAGACTCTTATGAATATGATCGAGGATAATATGCGAGTTAATGAAAAAACAAGAAAAGAATTAGACGAAGCTAGAAAAGAGATAAAAACAGGAAAAACTATTTCTCATGAGGAAGTAAAGAAAAGACTGGGATTATAATGTTTAATATTCAATGGACTGAAAGAGCTTTAAAGGATGCAGAAAAACTTGAAACAAATATCATTCTAAGAATTTCCCAGAAAGTTGATGAATTAAAGGAAGATCCATTTTCTAAGGATGTAAAAAGATTAAAAGGTGAAACTTCATTCAGATTAAGAGTCGGAGATTATCGGGTTATATTTGATATAGAAAGGACTACGATATTTATTCTAAAAGTCGGCCATAGAAATCATATTTATGAATTTTAGTTAAATCTCAGGTTATACAACCCCAAAAAAGAGCCCAAAGGGCTCTAATCTCCAGAAAATCTTCAATTTTCGCATATGAACGCTTAGCCAAAATTATTACTCGATAATTTGCATCTATTCCACCCCCGCCCAAAAAGTTTCCATCTTAACTATCTTAAACGTAAATGATTACAAGATGAAAACTTTTTCCAACGGAAAAAGCACGAAAGATAGCTCGCTTCAGGCGAGGATTTTATATTACGGAGATGGGGGCACGGACGACGAAACGAATACTTTAAAAACCAATAGGGGCTATATAATAAATGGCACGAAATCAAGAGTCTAAAATATTAAAATTTACTATGATTGGCCTTGTTGTTTTAGTTGTTGTACTCTTAGGATTCTTTTATTTTTCTCAACATAAAATTATTAGTCCTGAAACTAATGAACTAACTGAAGCTCAAAAATTGGTTTTTAGCACTTTTGGGAATGTTTCTTATTCTAACGGAGAATACTTACTAACAGAAGAACGAGATGCGGGAATATTCGCGAATATTACTACATCTGAAAAAATATATGGTCTTTCTTTTGAATATCGCTTTGTTGGTGCTGGAGATGGCGATTTTTTAGCTCTTTATTTAAATGACCCCGATAATTCTAATGATAGTAGGCTTGAATATCTTGGACCAGATTTATCTATTAGCAGAGATAGCTATATGCAGAATGAAATTTCTATTCCCTCTTTTCCTGAGAGAACACAATTAATATTTAGATTAGTAAGTAGGGGACAACCAAATGCAGTCCTAGCGATAAAATCAATAAGGTTTGTTTATAACGAGTTCTTTTTTGAGAATAAATCTCTTTCTTATTGCAAAAAATTAAGTGATTCTTCAGAAAGAGAACAATGTATCGCTTATTTAGTTTCTCACGATAAGGATATAGTAATAAGTGAAGATTTATGTAATGAAATAAAGGAGAATAATTTTGACCATGAATACTGCTTGAAGATGCTTGCTGTTCAAAATAATGACCCTTCTCTATGTGAAAAGACAGGAACTTTTAAGAATGTTTGTTATGTAGATGTTAACGCTAATAATCCTAATCCTAGTTTAGAGGATTGCAAGACTATAACTACTTCTTCCGATAATTGGAAATGTTATGCAAAAGTAGCAGTTAATACAGGAAATATTAGCATTTGCGAGATGATTGATTGGCCAATGGGAAATATTGCTTGTAGAAGTTCGTTTGCTGTAAGTACTGAGAATATCTCCATTTGTGCAGGTATAGACTTTTTAGAAAGTCAAGCACAATGTTATGCGCATATAGGGGTGAAAAAGAACGATTCGAGTTTATGTAATAATATTCAGAACACAACTTATAGAGATTTATGCGGAATAAGATTCAACCAATATTTGCAAGAATAACTACTACTGCCCCCATCTCAAACTCTTCTTTTTAAGAAAATTGAAAACGAAGCATTTATATACTATTTCTTACATATCTTACTTATAAGGAAAGCTTAAAATGAATGAAGAAATAAAAGATTTAAGAACAGCAACAATAACACAAAAAGGACAGATTTGTATCCCGAATATAGCCCGAAATCTCGCAGGTTTTAAAGAAGGAACTAAGATAAGTATAGCGGTTTATGCAGATAGAGTTGAATTAAGACCCTTAAAAAAAGAAAAATTTAGTGAGGCATTACTTTGTATGTTAGCTAGTGAAAAAGCACTCGCTAAAAATTGGCTTTCAAAAGAGGACGAAGAAGCATGGAAAGATTTGTAAAAGGAGATGTTGTTGTTTTGCCTTTTTCGTACACTGATTTTTCAAGCGTAAAGAAAAGACCTGCTGTTGTAATCGCAACTCTTCGAGGTCAGAATGTTATTCTCGCCCAGATTACAACAAATCAAAGAAATGATGAGGATTTAGTTTCTCTTAGGGGAAAAGATTTTGCTTCAGGCTCTCTTAGTTCTGATAGTTTTATTATGGCTTCTCTTGTATTCACTGCTGATGTTTCTCAAATTGAGTATAAAGCAGGAAAAATAAAACCTGAAAAAATCAAAGAAGTTCAAAATAAGCTTATAGAAGTTTTTACAAGATAATTCTAACTTGCGTCTAATCCAACTGAGCCTAAACTAAAATCTAAACTACTGCCCCCCTCTCAAACTCTTTTTTTAGAAACTAAAACCAAAGCATTTATATAGTACAATAAATGTACAATATTGTACCTAAAATGAACAATATATTATTTGGAAAGGGAAAGGAAAAGATACTTGAATGTTTTTATAAAAACAGGCAGAAAGAGCTATACTTTAGCGAGATATTAAGAGAGACAAAACTGACTCAAAATACTACTCTTAAACATTTAAAAAATCTGCAAAATAACAACTTAATAATATCTACTAAGAAAATAGGAAATACTTTTTATAGAATAAACTCAAAGAATTCTCAGATTTACTCTATTTTCTCTTATTTTGACTATAAAAGATTTAATGAGCTACCCTCTGAAAGGAAAAGAGCGATAAATGAATTTTTAGACAAAATTAAGGTTAAACCATTAATCGCTTTAATTTTTGGCTCTACTGCAAAAGGAACTTTTGGAAAAGGAAGCGATATAGACCTCCTTTTAATCTTTAACAAAAAAGAAGCCAATGACTCAAAGCTAAAGCAGGATATAGAAGCAACAACAGGAGTTAAAATCCAAACATTTATAATAGACTTTGACTATTTTAAAGAGCAGATACTTAAGGAAGAAGATAAAGTAATAACTCACGCAATAAAAACTGGATTTGTTATGTCTGGACATGATAAATTTTACAAAGAGGTATTAAATACAGAAAATTAGGAATTTTCTGTCTTTTAAACTCTAACGAGATTTAAAATGGCTAAAGAAATTTGGGAAGTATGGCTTGAGAATGAAAAAAGAAGAGAAAAAGCTTTTCAAAGATATATCAAGACAAAGAAAATAAAAAAAGAGACAGAGACTAGCGAGCTTGTTCAAGGCCATGTCGATAAAGCAGATCATAACCTCAAATTTGTGAAATCTACTATAGAATTAAAGGAATTTAATGACTGGGCAATTGTAAGCGCTTATTATTCAATTTATCATGCTTCTCTTGCTTTATGCGCTTTGAAGGGTTATTCAACAAAAGATCATCTTGCTACACTCCTTATCCTAATTAGAGAATTCTATAAAAAAGAGCTTAGTAAAGAAGAAATTGAGACTGTAGGGAATACCACTATAAAAAAAGAAGAAGTACTTTATTATATCGAAGCAAAAACAAAGAGAAACAAGGCAAGCTATTCAACACAAAAGATTTTTGATGCTAACGAAGCTGAAACTCTAAGAACAAAAGCGATAAGTTTTGTAAACAAAGTTAAGGAAATAATTGATTTTTCTAAAACTAATAACTCGCCCCCAACTTCTAACTGACTAAAAACCGACCGCGCTGACCCCCGAACGAAAATTATAGTGCCGACAACTCTTCGGATTTATTTCATAAATCCTCGTTGTTTCATCTCTCTCGCTCCAGCACTCAAAAAACTCCACAATAAAAACCCTTAAAAACTTGCTATTCCTCAATTTTTCATGAAAAAAAGGTCAGTATTATCCACATTAATTTTAGTTTTGTCTCTATATTTCTCTTTAGCATTTATCAGCTCTTTCGACATCGCTCTTCCAAAAACAACTTATTATCCTGGCGAGACAATGCAGGTCGAGATTCCAAACGCTTTTATTGGAAACCTTCAGGATAGCAATATTCTTATTTATGCAAGCGGAGCAGTGCATTCTTCTCCTGCAGTGACAAAAGTTATTAAATATGATAACAAATATCATTTTTACGCGATTCTTCCAACACAGCCAGGCAATTATCAGCTGAAAATAGAAGGCATAGAATATTGGGACGGCTCTGTTCAAAGCTCACAGCCAATAATAAAAAACTTTTCTATAAATCCTACTAATGCATCCTATCTTTCATTCAATCCAGGCTATGTCTATACAACAAGTGATTTCAGTGTAAGCTTAAAGGCTTATAATCAGGACCAGCAGGTTAGTGTGGATTTTCCAGAGTTGAACTTTCACGATTCTTTCAGCATGGGTTATGGCGATATGAAAACAGTTTATTTCAGCATCTCCAAAGCTAGCGAAACAATAAGAGCCAATATAAAAATAAATGATTATAATCTTCCTGTTGTAATCTTAATAAATTCAAAACAAAATGTTTCAGTAAATACGACTCCTATCGAAGACGAAGATGGCTCGCTCAAGGAATTGATTGCAGTAGACACTAACAAGATTGAAGGCTCAATAATGCCTAATACAGATTATTATTACCAGATAGCGATTGTGAACAAGGAAGCAGCTGTAAAGAACATAAATTTATCTTCGCCAATTTCAGAAATCAATGTTTCTCCAGCAAACATTCCAGTTCTGGCGAGTCTGCAAATCATAAACATCACGATAAACACCAAAGAAGACATATACAGCTACATTTTAATATCCATCAAAAATAGTTCGATGAAAATTCCAATAAATCTTACGATAGTTAAGACTAAAGAAGAAGTATTCACAAATATTCCTCCAGTGAATGAGGAAAAAACCTGTTCCAGTCTTGGAGGAATAATCTGTATCGGCGAGGAAAAATGCAGTGTCTCTTCAACTACTTATTCATCTGATTCTTCAGACGGAAGATGCTGCATAGGCGGAGAATGCAAAGTTCCAGAAAAAGCTTCTTATCTTGGATTAATAGGTTTTGTATTGCTTGTCGTATTAGTATTGGGCGGATTTTATTTATACAAAAAAGCAAACCAAGGCGAAGGCCCAGAATTTTTCAAGAAAATTTTCAAAAAGAAAGAAACAGAATATAAAAGCCGCATGAATCCTGCATCGCTCACGCCAGAAGTAAGAGCGAGCTTGAGTAAGATATAAATTTCAGTTTTTCAGGAGGTCGTTCTAAGAATTTTTGGTGTTTCAGCCCCTATAATCCCCAAAATTATGTAATTACGGATAAACACTCTTAGTTTCAATAAAAAAGAACTCGGAAAATCCCCCGTCCACCCGCCCAATTCCATTAAGTTAAGGAATTCCACCTCGACAGATTCCCAAAAGATAGCCCAAAAATTTAACCAATTCAAGACCAAAATCTCCCCTAAACTCTAAAATCTTAACCAAATTAAACAAGCCGAGCTAATACTTTTCTCAGAATAATTCCAAAATTCTCAAACCGCTCTCTTCTTTTTCATATAAAACTTCTTTCTCGTTTTATGATAAACTCTCGGGAAGCTTCTTCCTTCTCGAATAGGAGTAGGATTTATCTTAAACAATTCTTTTAAATTTCTTATACTTCTATCAATATTTTTGTCAAATAATATCTTAACGAACCTATCTTTCATAAAGCCAAAAGAAAGATTTCTATTAATCTTATATTCATATTTTGTATCTTTCTTTTGTTCTTTCAATTCTTCTTGTGCCTCGCTAATAAAAATCTGTTGCATATTTGCCATAAACATATTTGCAAAAAAATCCTGCATAACTGAAAGAGAAGATAAACCCGTAAAATCTTCAATCATCAAATGATTTTTTAAATGGTCATAGTTTGTTTCTATTCCCCATCTTTTTCCATAAAGCCATTTAAATTCTTTATTTGGATATTTTTCTTCATCGAGAAGAGAAGTTGCTAAAACCTCAACTTCTCCATTATCGAGAATTACTTTAACTAATCTGATTGTAAATGGCTTAAATTCTAAATTTAAATTGCATATTTGCTCTTCAGATTTACTATGCAATTCTGTAATCTCAATTATCTCAGAATCCTTATCAGAATTAAAAAAGTTTTGAACTTCTATAATGGAGTTTCTTTGCATCCTTATAACAAAATCTTTTTTCTTTAATACATGATAGAACATGAACCAAATTCCACTATATCCCCTGTCATAAATTAATAAATCTTTCATGTTGCATTTTTCGAGATGTTTTAAAGCTAATTTATATTCGCTGGTTTCATATCTATCTATTTCTGAATTGATAATCATGTTATTCAAAACATCAAAACAAGAAGATGCTTGAGCCATCGGGGTTATTGTTAAATGATTATTTTTGGCAAAGCCAAAATTCTCAATAATCTCCAAAGAAGAAGGCAGTTGCAGTCTGCTACCATCAACAGCCAGCAATCTAAAGCCTTTCCATAAATTAAAAACATTATCAGTATAAAATTCCCCAATAATCCCATCGTTTAGTTCAATAAAGGCATTATGGCTTAATTTCATTCTGCTTTGGCAGAAGGCAGAGTTAGTTATATTCTTTACTCTTTCATCTTTTAGCAAATAGCTAAATTCTGTAAGCTCTTTTTGCAGAGATTTCTTTATGCAATTGAGCATAAATAGGATTAATCTCGGAAAAGTAAGTTTTCTGTTTCTTGTAAAATCTGTGTCAGATTTCCTATTAGATTCTGAAAATTGTTTAGAATAAATTTTATTTCGAACATAATTAACAAATTTCGAATCAACTACATGGTTGTGGACGAATTATGAGCAACTTTGAAGTATTTTCAGCTTGAAATATTCTAAATCTTTGAATCCGTAAGCCCCCCTTTTTATTATATTGATTTTATTATTATAACCTTCAGAGGCACCATTTGTTACATGGTGTGTGAAGTAGTTTTCTATCCCATACCAATAATGTTCCAGTGTTTTTAATAGTTTCGTAAACTCTTTCATTTTAGATTCATGAACATTCTTCTTCCAATTTTCAAGCTTTCTTAATGCAACATTTCTTTGCTTTCTTTCAAAGATATTTAATGCCTGTTCTTTAAGCAGATAAGCTTTATACAGCTTTTTATTCTGCTCCATTAATTCATTCAAATCTTTTTCTTGCTCTTTATCAAGATTTTTATTTCGGTACAAAAGCAAGAATCTTTTATGTTTCATTTCAATTCTTTCTTCTTTACTTGCTTTTGCAAATTCTCTTTTTCTTAGATTATCCACCGCCTCATTTATTTTCTTAGATATGTGGAACTTATCAAAGACTATATCTGCTTGGGTATTTTCTTTTATACTTTTGATATATGGGTCCCACATATCAATAACAGCGACGGTAATCTTACGACTTTTTCTTTTGCCAAGTTCTTGAAAGAACTGATTTAATGTTTCTTCTTTTCTTTTCTCACCAACCCAAATAACTCCTGCATCAATATCTCTAACAATTGTAAGATACTTATGTCCTTTTTCATGCGCTATTTCATCTACTCCGATTCTTGTAGGATGAATCTTTTTTAGATTTTTAAATCGTTCTTGTAATTTCTTCTTATCAATTCTTTTTGCAGTTCTCCAATCAACCATTGCAGTTTCCGCTACATCTTTCAGAGTCATTTTTCCACAAAGATTAAAAATATGATTAGCAAATCTTTTAGTTATCATTTCATTAGGCAATACAAAATTTAGTTTTTCCATGCTTCTATATCCGCATCTACATTTTATTCTATAAGCTTCAAATACTATAAAACACTTTTCATTTCCGAAGTTTACATCACGAATTTTCCTAATTCGAATTCCGATTACTTTTCTTCTCTTTTTATTGCAAACAGGGCAAACCCCTGTTTCGCCTTTCTTTTTCATATGAATTAACACTGAAGTTTCCTTACAAATATCTCTAAAAGAAAGACCTTCAAAATTGTAAAGTTCTCTAAGCACCTCTTTTCCTTTTTTCATGACGATAAAAGTGCTTTATTAGCCTATAAATCTATCCACAAGTATGTAGTAGTTCCCAAATTTCTTAGTCTTTTTCCTCTTTCTTTTCATAATATTATAAGAACCGAAAGGTTTATAAAGCTATCTATAGTTATCTTATCATGAGAATAATAAAGCTAAATAAAGGAAAGCTGTTTTTAAGGGAAGATGAAGTAGAAGGCTTTTTAGAGCGAGTTGTAACGCCTATTGGAACATCCGCTAAAGCCGATGTGCCGAGAAGATATTTAGGGAAAAGGGTTTATGTGATAATCACAAAAAAGAAAGTTAAGGCTTAACTTAATGACATTGACCACCCGCCTCTAATTTGGGCAAAAACAAAAAGATTTAAATAACGCTTCGTGCTCTATCAATTAACATGAATCAAGCAACAAAATTGATCCTGGGTATGTTTATACTTAATATTATTCTGGCTGTAATTTACTTTCAACTTTTTGGGCAGTATCGTGTTTTCCTTCCAATTATTGCTTTTATATTTCCTTTATTTAATATTTTTTTAACACCAGCATATAAGCTAGGTCTAGCAAAGATGGAAGAATTATATGGTACCGAGAATAGATACAAAAATATTAAATGGTTTTTCAAGGAAGATATAACTAAGGCCAATTTTGGTTTATTTTACAAAAGACTGTCTTATGCGGTAGCAGTAGTTTTCTCTCTTGCAGTTTCGTTCCTAGCGCTTTTTCTGCCTTTTGTAAAAGCTGGACAGAATCTCTCTTTTTATGAAATCTTACCTATGCTTATTCCAATGATTCTAATAGCAATTCTTGTGGTTCCTGCTATGCTCTTTATTTGTAGGAATTATAAAAGATATATCGACTAATTTAAAATTTGTTTTTGCCCCTATACGAAAACTGGATTTTCCCACCACCTCCGAGTTCTTTTTTACTCTTCGAAAACTCTAAGTTTTCTCGTCGTTTCAGGAGTGTTCCTTCCAGCCAGAATTTTCTAAAGTAAATTCGGGTCAGTCACCTCGAAACGAGAAACTAATATCATTAGCCCCAATAAATTTATCTGCCTTTTCTTTCAGAAATATTTTAATATTGGATGCTCGCCCACATCAGCAACGAAAGCATAGCAAGCTTCTCTTCTCATAGCAAGTCTGGTTCAACTGCGAGCATCTTATACGATGTCAGATAAATTTACTTCTCCGCTCCAGTAGGTGCTCGACATGTCTCACTCTGATTTTCTCAGCTCAAGAGCCCGTTTATATAGGTTTCCAGTATAATGGAAACATTTATAAAGTTGATAATATCCTTAAATGTATGGGAGAAAATGAAGATATTCTGGAGATACTAAAAAAATGGAATCCCTGGGGAAAAAAGATAGAAACAGGAATAAAAAGAGAATATTACATAAAGAAAATATATTCCTTCATTAATCGCAAGGAAGTTCTCGTAATTAAGGGAATAAGAAGATGCGGAAAATCAACTATCGCAAAACAACTGATGGCTGAGCTGGTAAATGCGGGAATAGATAAAAAACAAATATTATATCTAAATTTAGAAGATTATGGTTTTGCAAACATCTTGAATCTTGGATTATTTAGCAAAGTTTTAGAGGTATATAAAAAATATACGGGGAATAATAAGAAAATCTATTTTTTTATAGACGAAATTCAGAAGATAGAATCCTGGGAAAAATGGGTTAGAACAAAATACGATCTAAACGAAGACATAAAATTTATAGTAACGGGCTCATCCGCCCATCTTCTCTCAAAAGAGCTTTCCAGTTTATTAACTGGCAGAAATCTTTCTTTTACTATATTTCCTTTATCTTTTAAGGAATTTAAATCGTTCACAGGCAGCAAAAATTTAGAAGAATATATGCTTTATGGGGGATTTCCAGAAGTTGTATTGGAAAAATCAGAAGAAAAGAAAAAGACCCTTCTACAGCAATATTTTGAAGATATAATTCATAAAGACATAATAGATAGGCATGACATCAGGAATTCAAAGCAGGTATTAGATTTAGCAAGATATTTAATTTCAACATCCGGTTCAAAAGTCAGCATAAACAAACTTTCAAAAGTATTTGGAATAGCTAAAGATACAATCTCTTTGTATATAAGTTATATGATTGAGGCTTTTTTACTTTTTGAAGTAACGTATTTTTCTTATTCAGCAAAAATAAAGCATGATGTCTCTAAACTTCCTAAAATCTATTCTTTAGATATGGGGCTAATCAATATAGCTAGCATTAAGTATATTCATGAAAAGGGGAGAATGTTTGAGAGTGCAGTTCTTCTTAAACTACTGGAAAAATATCAAGAAATAAGTTATTGGGGAGAATTAGAGTCAGAAGTTGACTTTATAGCAGAAAAAACAGCCATAAATGTAACTTCAACAGATAAAATTCCAGAAAGAGAATTTAAGGGTTTAGAAGACTTTAATAAAAGATTTAGGGGATTTTCTTTATTTATAATTTCAAATTCATTAAAAAAGGTAGGTATAATTCCAATTTCAGAGTTTCTTAATGATTAAAATTTGTTTTACTCTTTGTTCGATTAAAATTTCAGTTTGTCAGTAGGGGTTTTAATGCAGGCTTCTCTTCTCACAGCAAGTCTTGTTCAACTGCGAGCATCTTATTCGATGTCAGATAAATTTACTTCTCCGCTCCAGTAGGTGCTCAACCTGTCTCACTCTGATTTTCTCAGCTCTCAATTCCTCACAGAATTGGAGGATAAAATCGAGGATCAGGGGAGCTAAGATGGTTAGTTACAATTTACAAATGTGCTTTTCCCCTAGAATGCAAAATTCTCTAAGAATTTTGTTTATTTAATAATTAACTTGAAGGGGTGCCCAAAAATCGAATTAAGCAGCAACATCACGAATATATTCACAATGTAACTCTTCTCTATCTTGTTTACCTGCAACATATTCCAAATCACAAAATCGTAAATCTGCTGCATGTCTATTTATCATATCTACAACTTCATCTTTGCTAAAAATCCCTAACGAATTTTCAGGAGGCCAAGGTCTGTCGGGATTCCCCGAATATTTTCTAACTTCATAACCTTGTCCAGCTTGTGCAACTATTCGCTGATTTTTAGTTGGTGGATTCATGTTGATAAAGAGATTATGGCATTTTTAAGAATTATTATACTCTAAACTATATTGGGCACACCTTCCCACCAAATCCTCCCCCGGTCACCCAAAAAGTTTCCATCTTGCAAATAAAAGAGATAAGCTACCAAGATGAAAACTTTTTCCAGCACATTTGTAAACTTTTGCTCGGTCGCACAAGTTGGTTAGATGCAATCGGATTTTCTTTCTTAGAAACAAAAGTAAAAATCACAGAAAACTATTTAAACCCCTTTTTTCTACTCTAATAATGAACAATAAAGGGGTTACATATAAGATATTTGCGATAATTCTTGCAGTTGTTGTCGTGTTAGGAATTGCTTCCTTTTATATTTTAAAAAGTCCTGAAGAACAGCCAGTAACCGCTAAGCAAAATGCAGTTGTTCCTATTAGCATGCCTCCTGCACCAGAAGCAGAACAGGCAGTAATCCCTGCTCCTGTAACAAGTTCTGCTCCAGCGCCTTCTGAAACTGCAGAAAGCACAACTGTTCTTCTTCCTTCTTCACAACAGGCATCACAATCTCCAGTATCACAAGTTCCAACACAAACTACGCAGACAGCAGCTGCAAGCAATCCTCAGCCAGCTAATTCTGCTGTTCATCCGTTGCCTACTTCGGTGCCTTCGGCGCCTGCCGGAGCAAATACAGGTTCTTTCTCACCAACAACACAAACAATTCCTCCAATACCCACAACAGGCGATGCAATATATATTAATCCGCAAGATGAAAATGGAGCCTCATGGATAGTTCTTCAAAATCAGTATATGGGCTATAGCGGTGTTTGGTTTTTGAATTCTGCTGGAAATTTATATTCTCAACGCTGCTGGAGATTCCACGCTTCAACAAGTAGTTACACTTACGCAGAATCATGCAATGTTAATTTAGCTGGCAGCATGATGTTCTATAATACCACTATTTGGTACGAGAATTATACAGAATATGTTATCAAATCTACAAGAAACTCCTGGACAAATAATTCTTGGGCATATGTTGTTGGTGGAATCTGGATTAATGATAGCGCAGGCGACTGGACTTATATAGGAAATTCTTGGATTAAATTCACAAATAATTGGAAATCTAGAGTCAATAACTCAGGCGTAATTGGAGCCTGGAAACATCTAGTAAATGAATCTAATGTTTTAGACGGCAAATATCACCAGGATTATTTCTCTACAGGCAGAATATTTGTGAAGAGTGCTTCAAAAGCAAATTCAACAGGCCATTATTTAATCAATGATACTTGGATAAATGTTGGCGGAGCATTTGCAATGTTTAACTCCCCGGATATTGTAGCTGCAATGAATTTTACTAATGTGGATTCTTATATCTATAATTGGGATACCTGGTATTTTGGAGCTGAAAACGGATGGGTTTGGTATAGCAATACCTGGCAGTCATGGAATCATTTCTGGCTGTGGAAAAGCGCTGAAGAAAGTTATTACTTTGATGACAGCACTGTTTGGGTAGCTGGCGGATGGAAAAAGAATCTTAAGCGCGACGCTGCTGCATTGAACTATCCAGAGTACGAAGTAGAATATTAAATTTTCTAAGTTTTTTGATTTGTAATTATCAAAAAAACAATGTGCCCCACACTTAAAAGTTTGATCAACGAAAAGCATTTTAGTAATAATGTTTTCAGATTGAAAAATGCTTTTCGTTGTTGGCACTTGTTTTCCGCGAAAATCTCAGACTTCAAAATTCAATGAATTTTGACAGCACTCAAAAAATTAGTAAATTTTTGCGGTTGGATGAAGGAAATTTCAATGAAATTTCCTGCCCTGAAAATTTGGCAATTTTCATGCCATAAAATGGTGTGGTTTAAGTTTATAGACATTATAGAATATCAAAAAAACAATGCGCACCACATCTTAAAAGATGTGGTTTGATTGCGCTTGTTTTTTAGAGCTAGAAAAAATCTGAAGTTGTTTAGCAACTTCTGCGGACTTTAGTCCGCAGTTTATTTTTTCTATATCAAAGAGTTTTCAGTAAGGCAGTTTTAATTTGAGTGTTAAAATTTAAGGTTTGCTTTACAAATGGCTTATTTCAGCTGACTTTCCCAGAGTGAATTATTATAGTTAGGCCCACATTTTCCTGTCCAAGGGTCAACAGGTTCGTAAAATTTTGTTCCCCAGACTTCAAAATGCAGATGCGGCTGCAGAGAATATCCTGCGCTTCCAACTTCAGCTATTTTCTGGCCTTTTTTGACAAAGTCTCCCGGCTTAACAAGAATAGAGCCATTTTTTAGATGATCATATCTTGTAGCAAAAATTTTGCTGTTGTTATAATGCCTTATCACAATAATATTTGCTCCATTAAAGCACCAATAGCAATAACCTGTTCCGTTTTCACAGTACGGCCCAAGTTTAGTGCAAACCCTATATCCTGAAGAAAGTCCAGGCTCATCTGATTTTGTCGGAGCATTGCAGTCTGCGATACGGATATTAGGGCACTTGTCATATTTTCCATTAAAGACCCAGAGCACTTGACCCTCAAGAGCAGCAAATACAGGCACTCCTGTTTTCTGATAAGAAGATAAGATAGCTATGTCTGTTCCTTCATGACTCCTGTAGTTTACCGGTTTGCAATTATGACCCTTACCATCTCCATCGACATCAGGATAAAATATGCTGTTTGCATGTATCGCCTTGTATTCAACAGGCCACAAGAGTTTTGTGCTGTCTGAAACACTCTTAACAACTCGTCCAGTAATTCCTGCCCATAGAAATATGAGAATTAAGATAATAAGAATTATCAACAATAGCCAAAATATTAATTTTTTCCTCTTCATTTTATACTATTCAATAAAAAAATTGCCTAAATTTGCTATCTCTGTTCTTCGCAACCGCATTTTTGAGAATCTACCTGAGTTATCTAAAAATGCAATTGCTCACCAAGAGCACAGAGTATTTATCGCAAATTTTTAATCCGGCAATTTTATTCTTTTAAAATTGGACGGGTGCCAAGAGCACGGGGTATTAAACCCAATTTTAAAATAAAAATAAATTATATTTTTTTCTTTTTACTTTTCTTTTTCTTGCTTTCGCAACAGCAGCATCCAGTCATTTTTGTTTTCCTCTTTTTATTAGTTATTTATAGTTCCTCTTGTTTATAAATTATTCTAAAATTTGCTCCCCTCTCGCTAATTAACTTAAAACCAACAATCCCTGATTTTGCGATATAATTTTTAAATCAAATTTTCTGTAGAAGTTATAATTCTTAGATAATGCAGAAAATTTGAAGTAGTAATTTAAATGTTATGATTGTAATAGATTTTCAAGTAGGCTAATTTTTGCGAGCCCTAATCAGCTTCAATTCTTGTATCTTCACTCTTCCTTCTTCTGTTTCAGCAAGTTTTTTAAAAAATCTGTTTGCCATAGCTATCTGACTGTCAATAAATGCTGTATGTTCGGCTTTCCATTTACCCTCGCTGTTCTTGACATATTCTGCCCAGCGTTCTATCTGTTCTTCGTGCTCAGCCCTTACCATTTTGTTTTTTTGGCTCCCTAAGCCTTAACTCCCTTATTTTATTTTTAATCTTTTCTATTTCTGCTTCGTTAATTTCTTTTTTGTAAATTAATCTTAAATGTTTTGCATCCTCTAAATCCTTATCACTCTTTAATAATTCTTCTTTAAAGGCAATATTCATCTCTATTGAGGAAAAATAAACATTTAATCCAGTAAACTCCAGCTTTTTTCTTGTTTTAAGCTGATATTCATCCAGCTCATCTTTAGCAAGTTTAACTTCCATTTCAGGCAAATGGCTTCCCTGTCTAGTATATCTAACACTTATGCCATCTTTAAGATACTGATTATAAATAATTTCTGAATGTTCAGATTGCATGCATTCAAATCCGGATTTAATCAGTTCCTCATGAAGTCCATTAAATTTCTCAGGAGAGATTTTCTCTATAATCATATCAATATCTTCTGTTCCTCTGCTTCTTCCGTGAGCAATAGCAACAAAACCAGAAACAATAATATATTTACAATGTCTTTCAACAATCCCACAAAAATCTTCAGCAAACTTATCTAGTATATTTCTATCGTCAACTTTTCTATCCATAATAGAAATAAGCTTTAGAAGTATATAAATTATTCTAAAAACTAATTTAACTAGCCACCTTAGATATACACAATTCGGTTGATTAAGTTACTTCTTTTAGAATTGTGTAGATAGAGAATTTGGATTTTATATCAACACAATTATCCAAATTGTCTATAACTTAAAGCAACCAACAATCCAATCAACAACCTACCGAAGTTCTATCAGATTATTATTTTAAATTTTCTATAGTTATAATTATTTTTAGATAGTATGGAAAATTTAGTTTAGTAATTTAAATGTGGATTATGCAAAAAATTTTAGTAGTGTGGTTTAGTTGAATATTAAGCATTAATAATTCTTAGTATATAAAGTATAATCACTTTTCTTCTTTTTTAGCTATCGTATTCATAAGTTTCATGTAACCATAGAGAATGTTTATTGCTCCGGCATGAAACATTTCTTCTGCCAGGTCTTTTCTATTAAGGTCTTTTACTTGATCTTTAGCATCATTCCAGAATTTTGGAAATACTTCTTTTATAAAAGAAGCAGCAGTCATAGTTGCAAGTGTATGGAGAGAATCATCTTCTATACTAAAGTCTTTATTTTCTCCTTCCATGGTTTTTTATGGAAAAAGAGGATAAAAAACCTTTCTATTCAGTGAAACTTATCTTTCAAGAGCATTGGAATGATTATCTCAAGACTCATAAAGTTAGAGACATAGAAAAACAAGAAGTAGAGAAGATGCTTTCCTGTAAAGAGGATAGTCGAGGAGGATTTTGGTATTATTGTAAAACTTGTAAGGAATATAGGTTTGTTCCATTTAGTTGCAATTCAAGATTATGCTCTTGCTGTGGCAAGAGATATGCTGATCAATGGGCATCAATGTTGGCTGAAAGATTAGAGAAAAACATATTTCATAGACATTTGGTATTTGGAATTCCAGATATGCTTTGGAAGTATTTTCAAGAAGATAGAAAATTATTGAAGGTTTTAATGGATACGGTTTATAAAACTATTAAAGAAACTTTTTCTAAAGTTAATCATCAGCCAGTTATTCCTGGAGTAATTGAGGTTTATCATCCATTTGGGAAAGATATAAAACATCAGCCCCATGTTCACATGATTGTTACTGAAGGAGGATTCAATAGAAAAGGAAAGTTTGTTTCTTCCGGAAATTATATTCCTTATAATCTGTTACATAAAAATTGGGAATATAATATTCTGAAAATATTAAGAAAATATCTTCCTAATGGAATTGTTGAATTAGCTTATAGAAAATACCCTAATGGATTTTGTGCTTATGTGAAGAAGGAGAGGATATCTTCGAGAAAAGGATTAGCAAAATATATTGGAAGATATGTAAGACATCCAGCAATAGCGAACTCTAGAATAACGGCTTATA
>Ga0082335_1001679_pt1 | contig 45153 bp, 38 predicted proteins | sample Subgrocontami58m_FD_72375 | JGI IMG/M metagenome (GOLD analysis project Ga0082335, IMG submission 72375) | Subsurface groundwater microbial communities from S. Glens Falls, New York, USA - GMW37 contaminated, 5.8 m (SPADES assembly) (version 2) ...
AACTTTAATAGTTTCGCTCTGAAAATTTCTTATTCTTAACGAAACCAATTTTTTTGTAGTGAATGGATTAACCCACCAGAATCCGGAGACGCGAACTGTTCCAAGATACTTACCAAAAAGAACAAGCACTCTAGAATCGTTCGGTTGAACAACCAAGAATCCACTGAAGGAAAGAAAAATTAATAATGTAATTGGAATAAAGATCCAAAGAACTCCCGGATTATCATTCATTATTCCCCTGATCAGAATTGTTACATCAACAAAAATTGCGATGATAACAAATACAAGCGCTACAAATCCATTCATTTTCTTGGCTGATTTTTCAGTTATTGCTTCCATTTAAGACTCCTTATTATTGCTATCGTAATGATATCATACTAATATTAAAAAGTCAAGAAGGTTTTAAAAATATCACTAAAACACCTAAATATTGCGTTTTCTGGAACTATGCATCCTTGTGATTTCGGTGCCCGAAGGATTATCCTAAAGAAATTAGTATCACCTGATACAAGATTATTATTCGTTTAAGACTTGAGAAGAATTCTTTTTTGTTGTCCGGATCTAAGAATTTTAAAATTAACATAATGCTTTGACTTACCAACCAACTAATATTAAGTTTTACACGAAGCTTTGACAATTATTCGTATCATACAAATGAAACATTATCACATTTATTTTTTTCTTTTTTTCTTTTTCAATTTTGGGATTACTATGAACGGACAGGTGCTTGATAATCCGGCAAAAGCGCTTCCGGAAAATATTGACGGCTGGAAAATTTTTACTGATCGGACGTACAACAATGAAACGTTGTATAATTATATTGACGGCGGAGCTGAGCTATTTCTCAGTTTTGGATTTACGAAAGTATTTAACAGAATTTATTCCCGCGACAATCAGCCGGATATAATGGTTGATATCTTTTACATGAACACATCTTATGATGCATTCGGTGTGTTTTCTTTTTCATCAGGAAAGATTGAAAACAATTTTGGACAGCAATCGCAGGAATCTCGCGGGGCAATAATATTTTGGAAGAATAATTTTTATGTTTCTATTATTTCTAATATCGAGACAGAAGAATCAAAAAAAGCAGTTATTAAAATTGCAAAGTTAATAGAGGAATCAATTGCAGAAACCGGACCGCTTCCTGCGATTATTGAATATTTGCCCGCCGAATTGCTGGATAAAGAAAGCATCCGCTATTTCCGTCATTATGTTTGGCTTAACGCGCACTATTTTATATCGAATGAAAATATTCTTAACATAGATCAAAACACCCAAGCCGTGCTTTCACTGTATAATGAGAAAAACAATAAACCGGTATTACTAGTAATAAAATATTCCACTGGTAGAGAAGCTGCTGGGGCAAAAGAGAAATTCATCAAAAATTATAATCTGAAATTAAAAAACAATGATGTATTAAAAGACAGCAAGAATAAATGGATTGGGATTGAATTAGTAAATAACTTTTTCATTGGCGTTTTCAATAGTGCGTCAAAAGCATCCGTGTACAAATTACTTAGTTCAACAAAAGCAATTATTATAAAGAAAGATATAAATAAGTAATTAACGGAGTCATCAACATGAAACAAAAAAATCTTAACAGAAGAGATTTTTTGAAAACCGGTACGTTGGCGGCAAGCGCAGCTCTATTTATGAAATTTCCTCACTCGCTTTTTAGCCAGACGGATCAGAAAACAAAAGTAGTTTTGATCAGAGACTCGAATGTTCTTGATGCAAACAACAAAGTGAATGCAGGGGTTATTCAAAGAATGCTTGATGATGCGGTGAAAAATTTATTCAACACAAACGATGCCGCATTAGCATGGAAGAAAATCATTAAGCCGTATGATATTGTGGGAGTCAAAACAAATGTGTGGAGCTACCTTGCCACACCGCGTGAACTCGAAGATGCGATCAAGAAAAGAATTTTGGAGGTCGGTGTTGCAGAGGATAAAATCTCTGTTGAAGACCGCAAAATTTTAAGAGATCCGGTTTTTCGGAAAGCCACCGCACTGATAAACTTGAGACCAATGCGCACGCATTATTGGTCCGGTGTAGGAAGTCTTATAAAGAACTATATAATGTTTGTTGAAACACCCTCGGACTACCACCACGATTCTTGTGCCGATCTTGCAGCTATTTGGAATTTGCCTCATGTAAAAGGAAAGACGCGGCTGAATGTTCTTGTAATGTTAACTCCGCTGTTCCACAGTGTTGGTCCTCATGGATTCAGTCCGGATTACATTTGGCAGTATAAAGGAATTATTGTAGGCACGGATCCCGTAGCGTGCGATGCAGTCGGATTAAAAATAATTGAAGCAAAAAGAAAAGAATTTTTCGGTGAAAAAAAACCGTTGAACCCTCCGGCAAAGCATATTGAACTTGCGGATACTCGATATCATCTTGGTACGGCAGATATGAATAAAATCAATCTGATAAAACTTGGTATGAAAGAAGGAATTCTTATTTAAAATAAAAAACCCCCGATAAACGGGGGTCAAATCTAAAACGAGTTACTATTAGCTGACCTTTTTAACTTCAGCTGCTTGAAGTCCTTTTGGACCCTGTGTAACTGAGAATTCAACTTTATCGTTTTCGTTTAATGTTTTGTATCCATCGCCTACAATTGCTTGAAAATGTACGAATACATCTTCTCCGCCTTCTTGTGAAATGAAACCAAAACCTTTGGTGCTGTTAAACCATTTAACAGATCCTTGTTTGCGCTCTGCCATGACAGATGCTCCTTTGTTAATTTGTAAATAGATTGATTGTTTACGACAGGCTTTAAACAGGTGAGGCTTCGAAGATACTTCTACGTCTACATCTAAAGTTACTGCCATTACGGGTGTAAACTTAATAAAAGTATTTTTAGAAAACTAATTTAAAGAGAGACAACGGTCTGAGATGTTATAACCCAATATAAATTGAAGTTTCTAGTGCACCCAGGGGGACTCGAACCCCCGACCTGATGATTAAGAGTCATATGCTCTACCAACTGAGCTATGGGTGCGGCGTAAAAATAAATAAAAATCATCTGTCAGCAAAACTTAAGTGGTTTGTTTATAGTGAGGAATTATAACACTTGTGAAGAGAAAAAAATAAAAAAAGGACCTTCATTATTGTAATAAAAGTCCTTTTATTAAAAAATTATTAAAAAATATTTTCAGGGTTTAAGCTTTTTCTTCCGCTAAGCGTTTAGCCATTACGCTGTGTTTCTTTCCATAAGCGAAATAAATTATAAAACCGATTGCAAGCCAACCTGCAAGACGTGCCCAGTTTTGCCATTCCAAAGTTAACATCATACCCAGATTGAAAATAATTCCCATTGGTGCAACAAACCAAATTGCAGGTGCTCGAAATGGACGCGGACGATTCGGTTCTTTTTTGCGCATAATCCAAACGGCGGCACAAACCATAACAAATGCAAGCAGAGTTCCAATATTAACCATCTTAGAAATTCCTTCTATCGGAGTAAAAGCAGAAACAAGCGATACTACTAAACCTATCAATATATTTGCTTTCCATGGAGTGCGGAATTTCGGGTGAACTTCTCCAAATGTTTTCTTTGGAAGTAATCCGTCTTTGGAGATTGCATAAAATACACGCGACTGACCAAGAAGCATAACAATACAAACAGATGTAAGTCCGGCAATTGCGGCAACAGAGATAATAAAAACAGCATAGTTCAATCCTTGCGAACCAAACGCTGCGGCAATCGGTGCGGTAATATCAATATCTTTATAGTTAACCATTCCTGTTAGTACAAGCGCTACAAGAATGTAAAGAATTGTACAAACGATTAGAGAAGTGATGATTCCAAACGGAACATCTTTTTGCGGGTTCTTTGCTTCACCTGCGTGTGTAGAGACGGTATCAAAACCTATATATGCAAAGAAAATATATGCAGCACCTGAAACTATACCCAATAGACCAAATGCATGGTGAGTCCCGCCAAGTGAATCAGTAAAAAATCCGCGAGCAGGAATAAAAGGATCCCAATTAGCTGTGTTTATATAGTTTGCACCCAAAATAATAATGAACAACACGACAGTAACTTTGATTACAACCAATACATTGTTTGTACTTGATGCCTGTTTAATTCCTCTAACAAGAATTGATGTAAGAAACCAAATGATTAATAATGCCGGAAGGTTAACTGAAAAATCAATTCCTAAAATTGTAGGAAAGCTAAAATCCGAAAAACGTGTTGTAAGATCTGCTAGTGTTCCTTTATTTGTTGCTTCCGCAATCATTTCCTTAGCAGTAAAAACATCATTCATTAACCAGATAGGAAATTTTATATCAAAGAGATGTAAAAACTTTGCGAGGTAGCCGGACCATCCAACCGCAACTGCAGAAGCACCCATACCATATTCAAGAATTAAATCCCAACCGATAATCCACGCGAACAATTCTCCCACTGTTGCATATGAATATGCATATGCAGAACCTTCAACAGGCAGGAACGAAGCAAACTCCGCATAACACAATGCAGCAAAAGTACACCCGATACCGGCAACGACAAAAGAAAGAGCTAAAGCCGGACCCGCATATTCTTTTGCACCAACTCCTGTCATAACAAATATTCCTGCACCAATGATTGCGCCTACACCAAGAGAAGTTAAACCCCACTTTCCGAGAACACGCTTGAGCTTGCTCTCCTTCATTTCTAATTCAAAGTGTTCGACAGGCTTCCGCTGCCATAATTGACTGCTCATAATGAGATACTCCTATTAATTTGTTTTCCGTATTCTATTTCTCATTTAATAAATTAATTGCGCGGCTTGATCGAATGGCTTTAATAAACAATCCAATAGATTCTCTTTTCCTATTTTCAATAAACTAAACCTTTTACAATATCAAAATTATTCCCCGATGAACTTATTTATAACTGTAATAATTATCAACTAATAAATTAACCGCTATAAAAATTTACGTAATGTAAGTGGATTAATGTGTCTTCATAAAGACCATAAGAATTGCTTGTGGGCCTACGAAGCCGTCTGAATTAGAAACAGTAATTTAAATTTTGTTGGTAGGAATTAATATTATTACACCGATTCGCATTTTTCTAAAACAGTATAAAATTTATTTACTCGTCTTCATCTTGAGTTGAGTTGGGTTCGGTTTCATCAGCTATAAAGAGCATTGCGCATTTATCTCCTTTGAATTTCCCTTTTTCTTTGCAGTGTTTATGCCGTTCTTTAATTTTTTCAAAATCAATTTTAGAGCCGGATACACCGAACATATCAAGCTCATCACCGCATTCCGCACAAAAAGCAATTTTGCTGTTGATGGAGTTCTCTTTATTATGCACGTATTTCTGTCGTTTCATTTTTTGATTCCATTGGCTCCCAGTCAATCCCCTCGCAGGGAAGACTTGTTAAAGTCGGATGTTTATCATACTTGAGGCACAAAACAGCCGTTTTATCAAAATGGTTACAAGAGGAACAAAGCGTATCATTAATTATCTCCTCGTTCTCCTGCAGAAACATATTATATTTTATCAGAGCAGGGTGAATAATCACTCCGTAAACAGAAAGTATTCCGAACCACCACCAATATTTATACTCCATCATTCCGTAGAGAATCCAAAGTACAGGAATTAATACTGCCGTTCGAATAATTCCCCAGAATATTATTCCACCCATAAAACCGCTTTCTTATTAATGGAAATCTAAAAATTGTTATAAGCAGTGTCAACCTTGAGTTATGGGAATAAAATTTGTATAAGGATTAATGAATATTCCTCTCCGAAGGAGTCCTTCGGACGTTTCGCCATGTTTCACTCAGCTTAACCCCGCTAAATTGATTTTAGCAACTTCTTATTTTAACTTTGATAAGGATAATCACGAACGTCAACAAATTCAGAAATTAACGGATAGGTCTTTGGATAATCAGAATAAACCCGAACCGCAAGCACAGCAGCCAAAAGCAGAAATAATTCCGGCACAAAATCAAACGCCCACACAATCACAAAAACAAACTAAGAAACCTTATAGAAGATATTACAACAACAGAAAAAAATTCCGTCCCTCTTCAGGAGAACCAAACCAACCACCGCAGCAAATTCAGAATTTCAGCTTTAAGAAAATTTCTATTGTAGTTCCGTTCTTAAATGAAGAAGAATCTCTTAGACCGCTTTACAATGAAATAAAGAAAACGCTTCGGGGAATCTCCTCCGATTACGAAATTATTTTTGTTGATGACGGAAGTTCCGATAAATCCTTAAACGTTGTCAAAGAATTTGCACGCGTTGATAATAAAATTCATTATTTCAGCTTCAGAACCAATTACGGAAAATCCGCAGCTCTTCAAGTAGCATTTAAGCATGTTACCGGCGATGCGGTTATTACAATGGATGCCGATCTTCAAGATGATCCGGCTGAAATTCCGAATCTCTTAAAAAAACTTGAAGAGGGTTATGATCTTGTTTCCGGCTGGAAGAAAAAAAGATACGACCCGATAATCAAAAAACTTTCATCCAAATTTTTCAATTATATAACACGCCTGTTCACTAAAGTGAAGATTCATGATTTTAATTGCGGATTAAAAGCATACCGCAAACAAGTTGTTCAAAATATTCGTGTCTACGGCGAGCTTCACCGCTACATTCCAGTTCTTGCCAATTGGAAAGGATTTTCTGTTTCGGAAGTTATTGTTAAACACCATCCCCGACGTTATGGTAAAACAAAATTTGGTATAACAAGATTCTTCAAGGGCTTTGTTGATTTGATTACCGTTATCTTTACTACTCGTTATATTAAACGTCCGATGCATCTTTTTGGTTTTGTTGGATTTTTTATCGCCCTAATCGGATTTGGAATTAATCTTCTACTGGCATATGAATGGTTTTTTGTTAATCCCCATTCACCTATCGCATCCAGACCTATCTTCTTTTTAGGAATCTTGTTAATCATTGTCGGCGTTCAATTCTTTGCCATTGGTCTGTTGGGAGAGATTTTAGTTCATAATTTTCAAGATGAAAAAGAGTATGTGATTAAAGAACAGAAATGATTTGTTATTAGCGATTAGCACATAAATTGTATTTAGTTTCTCCTATGAACCGCTTCTTTGTTCTGCCCCTACATTCTAATTAAAAATTCTTATTTTTAGATCAACAGTAGGAATTTATTCACATGAAATACCATTTAGTCTCGGGCGCTTGTGGATTTGTTGGCAGAAACACGATCAAACAATTATTAAAACGTACAACTGATTGTGTGATTATGGTTGATGATCTGTCTGTAGGAACTCATCCATTAACATGGCTTCAAGATAAGACAACAAAAAAAATTAAAGACATAGAAATTTTTGGTAAGGATGAACGCCTTTTTTACTGGAAGATGGACTTTAGAAAATTTTTGAATAACCTTCTGGAAGACCCCAAATGGCTTGAAAGAGAATACGGTTTAAGGATAGATCGTTTTGGCGATGCGTTTCATTTTGCTGCTATCGTTGGAGGCAGAGCAAAGATAGAGGGCGATCCGATGGCAGTAGCTCTTGATCTTTCTATTGACGCGGAATTTTTTAATTGGATCGCAAAAGCAAAACCGGAACGTGTAATGTATCCAAGTTCATCAGCCGCTTATCCTATCAACATGCAAACCGAAAGTGATGCGGTAGCATTGAAAGAAGCAGATATTAATATAGATGGATTTGTGCTCGGCATGCCGGATCTAACTTACGGCTGGACAAAAATGACCGGTGAATTTTTAGCAAAGATTGCTGCTCGCAATTACGGAATCTCTATCGTTTGCATTCGACCTTTCTCCGGCTACGGTGAGGATCAGGATCTAACTTATCCCGTTCCGGCTATTGCGGCACGTGCAGCAAAAAAAGAAAATCCGTTTGTTGTTTGGGGAACGGGACAGCAAGGAAGAGACTTTGTTCATATTGACGATGTTATGGATTGTATGTTTATTGCAATGGATAGAATTCACGATGGAACTGCGATAAACATCGGCTCGGGCAAGCTTACTACTTTCATTGATCTGATAAAAGTCTTCAGCAAGTTTGCCGATTATAATCCTACAATCAAACCACTTGTTGATAAACCGATAGGAGTTCATTCACGTTATTGTGATATGAGTTTTGTGAAAGAAAAATTAGGATGGGAGCCGAGAATCTTCTTAGAAGAAGGAATGAAACGAGTTTATGATGTGGCTGTGCGGAACGTTAGAGGCGAGAAGTAAGAAGTTAGAGGTAAAGCAGTAAACGTGAAAAGTGAAACAAAAATTAATTATCAATTCTAAATTGATGAAAAAAGTTGTCATCTTCGGTCCGGGTCCGCAATTCAAAGGCGGAATTGCAAACTACACGACATCGCTTGCAAAGGCGCTGAACAAACAAGGCGCCGATGTTCACATCGTCTCATGGACACAGCAATATCCTTCAATAATTCCGCGTGACTTCATTGACCGCTCAAGCAAAAAAAATCTTCTTGAAGAGACAAGCATCAAAGTCGAATACGTAACTAACTATAATAATCCCTTCTCATGGAAAGAAACCGTTTCCACTATAAGAAAGATAAATCCCGATATAACAATATTTCAATGGGCAATTGCAATTCAAGGATTGCCGATGGGATGGATAGCAAATAGACTAAAACAAGTCTGCAAATGCGAAATAATATTTGATCTTCATGTGGTTGCGCAAAAAGAAGGAAGTTCAATTGACAAAGGAATGATCCGGTATGCGCTTTCTAAACCTCACACGTTTATTGTACACTCTCTAAAAACATTAGATGAGTTAAAGAAAGTATTCCCAACAAAACATTATGTTCTAACCAACAACGAACGTAGAGTGAAGAGTGAGGAACTCCAATCACTAATCACCAATCACCAACAACAAGTTATAAAGCTTTATCACCCGGTTTACGATATGTTTTCACCGGATCTGTTATTCGATAAAGAAAAAGTAAAACAAGAACTCGGTTTACGCAAAAATGTTTTTTTATTTTTCGGATTTATCCGCAAATACAAAGGGCTGCATAACGTAATTCGTTCTTTTGCAAAATTAGCAAATGAGCGAGATGATATTTCACTTCTTATTGTGGGTGAATCTTTTTGGAATACACTTGACACAAAAAAATTATCTACAAAAATAAAAAAGAGTCTTTTCGGATTAATAAAAAAAATGCTTCTACGCAAAAGCGATGATGAAAGCAATTACCGCCCTCTTGACCTAATTGACGAGCTTGGCATTCGTGATCAAGTTGTTGTTGTAAACCGTTATGTCGGTAACGAAGAAGTGCATAAATATTTTCAAGTGGCGGACTGCAATGTTTTATTTTATCTTGTTGCCACTCCTTCGGGAGTAGAATCAATCGCTTATAATTTTAATTTGCCAAGTATTGCAACAAGAGTCGGTCACTTTCCCGAAACTATTAAACACGGGTATAATGGTTATCTTACTGAACCGGAAAATATTGAATCAATGTATGAAATGATGAAATTGTTCTTAGAAAAACCGATTCCACGCGAACACGTTGCTAAACAGGCGGCAAATATGAGCTGGGATAACTATGCTAGTACAATTTTAAAATAAACGTTGCGTTCACGGTGTTAAAATCTTAAACGCAAAGCATTCGCAGAGATAGTTAAGAAAAATATTGGAGTATAAATGGCTAAGCAGCAAAAAAAAAATCCTATAGTACAAACTAAATTGAATGAAGGCGGTTTTTCGTTTGATAAGTACATACCTAAAAAATATCAAACACCTGCATTATTACTCTTGATCTTACTCTTAATCTTAATCTTCTTCTCGCCCGTAATATTCGGGAATAAAACTACTTATTCGGGCGATCTTGTTCAGGTAAAGAGTTTGAGAGAATATGCAACGAAAGACCGCGACGGATTTTCTCTTTGGAATCCATACATATTTTGCGGAATGCCTGCAGTAGCAACATCAATGTCGCTGCGCTGGTTTGATTTAACCGCTTCAGTTTATTCATACACAACAAAAGTTTATTCATCTTTCTTCCGCGATTACAATGCGATCTATACTTTCAGCTTTGTTGTTCTGGCATTTACTTCGTTCATGTTTATGAGGAGATTTGGCGCAAGCAGAAGCGTAAGTTTTCTTGTAGCTACTGCAACGATATTTAGTACCGGAATCCTCCTCTTCTTTTATATAGGGCACATTACTAAACTGATGAGTCTTGCTCTTTTCCCTTTTGTTTTAATGATGCTCTTCAAGTTTCAGAAAGAAATTAAATTGTTAGATATTTTTCTTTTTCTTTTTGGACTGCACATTCTTGTTCTTGGCGCTCATGTTCAAATTGTTTTTTACTATGCATTTACAACGATGATTTATTTCATTTATTTTTTCATTCGATCATTTGTTGCAAAAGATAAATTTTTAAGGAATCAGTTGTTAAAATCTCTCGGCGTTACTGCCGCCGCAGGACTAATTGCTCTGCTTATGTCATTCGATACTTACTCTCAGTTGTACGAATACAAACCTTACTCAACACGAGGGACAAAAAGTTTGACCGAAGAACAAAATCCCGGTACACCGATACAAAGCGAGTCATACGAATATGCAACAAGCTGGTCATTCTCGCCTGGCGAAATATTAACATTTATAGTTCCTTCTTATTACGGTTTCGGAAATTCAACATATAACGGACCGCTTTCCCAAAATCAAGATGCACCGGTAAATACATATTTTGGTCAGATGAGAAGCGTAGACGTGCCAATGTATATGGGTGTAATAATATTTATGCTGGGACTCTTTACACTTTTCGTTCGGCGGAAAGAACCGGTCATTCAATTTTTCGGTATTGTCATTCTGCTCTTTTTACTTATTTCCTTCGGAAATAATTTTCCCGTCATCTATAATTTGATGTATCACTATTTTCCTCTATTCAACAGCTTTCGCGCGCCTTCAATGATTCTTACAGTTCTTCAAATCATATTCCCTATTCTCGCGGGTCTTGGCGTAATGAAAATTATTTCTCTTCGTGATGAGAAAAACCCCAAGCTCGAAAAAATCTTAAAGAATGCTGCAATATTTTTTGCCGGATTATTCGTATTGTCAATTATTCTCGGCGGAAGTTTAGGAAGTTGGTTTACTCAGCGCGTTAATGATCACGCCGCATCAATTGGTCAGTCACAACAATCTGAAATGTTCGCTACGTTAACCGAATATATGTCGGATATGTTTAAAACAGATTTAATGATTGCATTCGCACTTCTTGCTTTAGCCGCCGGTATAAGTTATGCTTATGTAACTTCAAAACTAAACAAAGAATTATTTGTTTTTGGTCTCGCCATAATGATTTTATTTGATCTTTTTAGAATTGGAACACGTGGCGCAAGTTATGTTGATGCAGAACAAATAAAGGAATTGTTCAAAGAGCCCGACTACATTTCTGTGATAAAGAAACAGAAGGAAAAAGAGCCGTTTAGAATTTTAAATATGAAGCGCGATGGGATGGGAACTGCCGGCAGCAATGCGAATTACAATGTATATTTTTTGCAAGAAGATTTCTCCGGCTACTCTGCGGTAAAACCCCGCAGCTATCAAGACATTATTGATGCTGTAACACCTGCTAATTTTACATTATGGAGAATGCTTGGTGTAAAATATGTTGTAACCGATAAACCATTTCCTTTTCCCTACTTCACAAACATTTCGATGTCGCCGGATTCAACAACATTTGTTAACCGAAACGACATGTCGCTTCCGCGTGTTTATTTTGTTGATAGCGTTGCGCAAAAATCTTCTTTAGAAATAATGAATGCAATAAAAGAAAACTTATTCAATCCAAAAAAGGTTGCATTTGTTAACTCTCTGGATTTCAAATTTGATAAAGGGGATTCTACAAACACAGCAAAAATATCCGTATATAAAGATGAACTGATTAGTGCAGAAACTAACTCAAAAGGAAATTGCTTTTTATTTTTTGGTACAACTTATTTGCCGGGATGGAAAGCTTTTATTGATAAGGTGGAAATAACTATTCATAAAACAAATTATGGATTTATGGGAATTGTTGTACCGAAAGGAGAACATAAAATTGAATTTATCTATGAACCCAAAAATTTTATCTTAGGAAAATATTTATCGTTAATTCTTAATTTGGCAATGTTCGGTGGATTGGGCATCACATTTTTCTTATCAAGAAAAAAGAACACCCCGGAAAAATTATAAATGCTTGAACGACTTAAAAGTACGGTCCGTGATACGTTTGTTTACAGTCTGAGTAATATAACCCCGAAAATTGTCGGTGTAATTTTACTTCCATTGTTCACGGCTAAATTAGCAATAAGTGAATTCGGCAACTGGGATTTGATTGACAATTCAATTCAAATATTAGCCGGAGTTGTAATTCTTGGTCAAGCAAGTGCAATAATTTTTCTTAATAACAGCAAAGAATACAAAGAGCAGAAAGAATCGGCTCTTTTTACTTTATCTGCATTTGTTTTTTCCGTTTGTGCAATTCTAGTTTTGATTACCGAGTTGTTTGTATCTAATTACTCCTCCTTCTTCGAGCATTCCCAATTCAAATCCATTTACATCCGTTTAATTGCTTACATCGTACTTCTGCGAGTAATGAATGATTTGTTCCTCGCTAAAGTGCGGGCGGATGAAGACTCCGTTTACTATTCTGTTGTAAGCATTATTAAAACTTTGTTAATGACCGGAATAACAATTTATTTAGTAGCGTTTGTAAATCTTGGCATAGAAGGAATATTGTATGCCGCTTTATCGGCAGAATTATTTACTGTTCTTGTTCTTTTATTAAAAATAATCCCAAAGATGAAATTCGATTTTAATAATCAAATTTTTGTTACTGCCTTAAAATTCGGGTTGCCTTTAATATTTAGTTCGTTGGGTTTTATGCTGCTCAATCAAAGCGACCGATTTATAATAAAATTTCTCCTCGGTGCAAAATCTGTGGCGATATATGGTTTAGGTTATCGCGTTGCCGGCGTGCTCAATATGTTTTTAATTCTGCCGTTCAGTTTAGGATTATTACCATTAGCTTATAAATATTACGGAATGCCGGATGATAAACGCTTCTTCCAAAAATTAATGACCTACTCAACTTTCTTTTTTGTCTGGGGATTTATTTTTCTTTCCTTATTCAGCAAAGAAATTGTTGGAATATTTGCTCTTCAAAGCGAATATCATTCGGCTTATATAGTAATACCGATCATTCTTCTTTCTTATGTTCTAAGCGGAATGCGTTTAACTGCATCTATCGGAATGTTCTTAACTAAAAATACAAAGCATGTTGCATGGATTACAATTGGAACTGCAATTCTCAATATTGTTCTAAATTTTATCTTTATACCCGAATACGGAATTATTGCTGCAGCCATTAACACTTTGGTCTCGTTCATTATTTTTTATTTCATAACCCAGAACTTTTCGAACAAATATTTTAAGATCCCGTACGAAAATTCCAAGCTGCTTGTGATGATTCTAATAGGAATTATACTTTCATCACCAATTTATTTCTTACCTCATATGAATTTTGTTTTAGCTTTCCTGATCAAAATAATTATTATTATTTCATTTCCGGTTATTCTTTTCTTCTTCCACTTTTATGAAAAACGGGAATTGGACATCCTTTTAAGTCCCGTTAAAATGATAGGTTTTATAAAAGGAATAATTCGCGGATCTGATAAAGCACCGGAAGATTCGGAGAATATAATTCACTAATGAAAAAAGTTTTGATCATATCATACTACTGGCCGCCCGCAGGCGGAATAGCTGTTCACCGCTGTTTGAAGGTTGCAAAATATTTACAAGAGTTTGGGTGGGAACCGATCATTTGTACTGCTGAGAATCCCGAATACCCGGTATTGGATGAAGGAAATTATAAAGACATTCCTGAAAACATTACTGTGCTTAAAACAAGAATTTGGGAACCGTATAATTTATTTAAGTTCATAACGGGTAAGAAAAAGGAAGAGCGGATTCACAATGTTTTTATTGAAGAAGAAAAACCAAGTTTCGGTCATAAACTTGGCATCTGGATTAGGGGAAATATTTTTATTCCCGATGCAAGAAAATTTTGGATTCGTCCTTCCGTTAAATATTTATCTAAATACTTAAAAGAAAATCCGGTTGATGTTTTATTTACAAACGGTCCGCCTCAATCAACTCACATGATCGCATACGGAGTGAAGAAAAATTTAGGAATTCCATGGCATGCTGATTTTCAAGATCCATGGACGCAAGTAGATTATTTCCCCCAGCTTATGTTGAATCCGATATCGAAGAAAATTCATGAAAAAAAAGAACAGCTTGTATTCCGTTGGGCAGATAAAATTACAATCTGCAGCGATACATGGAAAAACGATCTTGAATCAATCGGTGCAAAAGATGTTGGCGTTATTGTTTGGGGATACGATGAAGACGATTTCCCCAATAATACTATTCCACTTTCAAAAAAATTTACTTTAAGTCATTTCGGAAGTTTAGGTCCGGATCGCAATGCAAAAATTTTGTGGAAGGCGTTGTCGGTTATTGCAAATGAGAACGCACAATTTGCGAATGATCTTGAAATTGAGTTAGTAGGATTTGTTGGTCATGCAATCGTTGATGAAATTAAATCACTTGGATTAACAGAAAATCTTACTCTATCCGATCATATTTCAAGAAAAGAAACCCTTGAACGGATGCATCGTTCGCAAGTATTATTGCTTATTCTAAACGATATGCCGAATGTTAACGGCAGACTTCCGGGAAAACTTTTTGAGTATCTTGCCTCGCGCAGACCGATTGTGGTTGTAGGACCGAAAAAAAGTGATGCTTCAAAAATTGTGCACGGTGTTAATGCGGGTTACACTTGTGATTTCAATGATCTTGAAAAAACAATCCGAACAGTAAAAGATTTATATGATAAATTTAGAGTAAACAATTTGTCATCCAATCAAACAGATATTTCTCAATATTCAAACAGAAATTTAACTAAGAAATTAGCTGGTTATTTAGATCAAATAAATTCTTTGCGTCCTTCGTGATAACTTTGCGTTCTTTGCGGTTAAATAGTTAACCACAAAGAGCACAATCCGCCGCGGCGGATCGCAAAGCTCGCAATGAAAATAATCATATGAACAAGAAATTCAAAGTTTTATGTTTTACTGACAATGCCGTCGGGCGCGATGTAGAAATGATGCTGCCTATCAGATACTTTGCTGAAAGATTTTTGAATTGCGAATTTCATCATGCGCTTAATATAGATATTCATCAAATCTACCGCATCAAGCCCGATATAATTTTACAAGCAAACACTATCGGAAGTAATCTCTACTTCCAAATTTCAAAGATCGCACATGAACAAAATATTCCGCTGTTTGCTCTTATCTCCGAAGGAAATTTCAGAACCGACGGCAGTTTTGATTACTGGGGATTCAACCGCGATAGAAAATTCTATCAAGATTTTGTCTGCTGCTGGAGTGAACGCACGGCTGAGTTTTTAAGGAAAGAAGTACCGGAGGCAAAAGATAAAATTATAGTAACCGGCGGCGTAGGATTCGATCGTTATAAAATTTATAAGTTTATGCAGAAAGAAGAATTCCTCCGCAAGTACAGTTGTACTCAATTCAAAAAAGTAATCGGTTATGCGGGATGGGCATTCGGCAAACTGGATCACAAACGCGGAAGAGATGAATTGCTTATCTGGGCTAAAGGTGATGAGAGTAAATTAAAATGGATTGAAGATCAGCGGAAAAAAGTAAGAGATATTTTAGAACAAGCTATAATCAATAATCCTTCCGTACTGTTTATTCTTAAGCAGCATCCACAAGAGAATGCACCTGAAAGAACCGAACCGGTAAAAAATGAAATGAGCGAACTGGCTCATTATGAAAATGTAATTTACTTGTGCAACGAAGAATCTATGCATGATTTAATAAGTGTCTCTGATTTATGGACGTGTTTTGAATCCACTACGGCGCTTGAAAGCTGGCTGATGAACAAACAAACAATTTTTATTAATCCAGAAGTAGAATTCAACCGCGATCCCCTTTATAAAGGTTCGGCTATTGTTCAGGATTATAATTCGTTTCAAAAATTAATTGAAGAATTTTATTCAACCGGACGAATTGAAAATTTTTACAGTGCTGAAAAAGATTTAATGCGTAAAGAATCGTTCAAGAATATTATTGGCTTCGGTGACGGAATGAATCACATTCGAACATCATATTATTTCCAGCAAACAATTAATAATTCTCAATTCTCAATTTGCAATTATCAATTGCACTTATGGCATTGGCTCGTTTACGCACTTATCAGAATCGCCGGTCCACTTTACAACCGTGCTGTTTATTCAAAGCTGTGGAAATTCAAAAAGCATCTTTGGGTTTTTGAAAATTATAAGATGGAAAAGCTTCACAATCTTTATAAGAAATACATCCCGTTTTTTGAAGAGTTTTACAAAGCACATAATATCGAGGAAAAATTTAATGATGGAACACTTTTAAAAGATTACACATGACTTAAGAAATCGAAGCAAATATCTCATAAAAAATCCTTTAAATAATAATTCAAAACAGGTTTTCGTTTTTTTCTTCGATACAATATTATAACTTTGCCTAAGTTAAATTTATTCAATGGAGGTTTAATTGAGTTCTAAAAAATTTGTATCCCGGCTTTTCAATAAATCATTAGACTACATTGAAATCATTGGGAACAAACTCCCCCACCCGGCAACACTTTTTGGAATTCTTGCTTTATTGGTTGTTGTTGTATCATGGCTCGGTGATCTGCTTGCTTGGCAGGCAATTCATCCGGCGGATAAATCAACTGTCTTGGTTAAAAGTTTAGTTGATGGTGATGGTATCAGATGGATCTATACAAACATTACTCACAACTTTGTGAACTTCCCACCGCTTGGTTATGTGCTTGCTGTAATGATTGGAATTGGTGTAGCAGAGGGTTCCGGTTTGTTTACTGCAATGATTCGTTCTCTTGTTCTAAATGCACCTAAAAAATTAATCACCGGAACAATTGTGTTTGCCGGAATTATTTCTCACTTAGCATCGGAAGCAGGTTATGTAATTTTGATTCCGCTCGGTGCTCTTATCTTTCATACTCTAGGAAGACACCCGATGGCGGGATTAGCCGCGGCTTTTTCCGGTGTAAGTGGCGGCTTCGGCGCAAATTTTCTTATCGGCTCGGTTGATCCAATTCTTGCCGGACTATCACAATCTGCAGCACAGATTATTGATCCTAACATTACGATAAATGCGGCAGTGAACTTTTATTTCATGTTTGTTTCAGCAATTTTAATTGTCGTTTTAGGTACTTGGATTACAGAAAAAATTGTGGAGCCACGCTTAAAAACATATAACGGCAATGCAGAAAAAATTCCGATTGAAGAGACAACCGCTTTAGAAAAGAAAGGATTGAAATGGGCTGGTATTAGTTTGATCATAATAATTGCTCTTCTTGCCTTAACTGTAATTCCGGAAAACGGGTTGTTCAGAAATTCCAAAACCGGTGAAATTCTACACTCACCTTTCTTTGACGGAATAATTACCGGAATTCTTGTTTTTTTTCTGGTACCAGGATTGGTTTATGGAATTGTTGTTAAGTCAATTAAAAATGATAAAGACCTGATGAAACATATAATTAAGTCTATGAGTACGATGGCAACATACATAGTTCTTGTTTTCTTTGCAGCACAGTTTGTTTATTTTTTCCGTTACAGCAATTTAGGATTGATCTTTGCAATTCAAGGCGCCGAGTTTCTAAAAAACATTGGATTGACAGGCGTACCTTTAATTGTAATGTTCGTGTTGCTTGCGGCTTTTATTAACATGTTTATGGGAAGCGCTTCTGCTAAATGGGCAATTATGGCGCCGGTTTTTATACCAATGTTTATGTTGCTGGGATATCATCCGGCACTTACTCAGGCAGCTTTTAGAATTGGTGATTCGGTTACAAATCTAATTACACCTATGATGAGCTACTTTGCATTAATTGTTGCATTCGCCCAAAAATACAACGAGAAATACGGGATCGGGACAATTATATCTACAATGATTCCTTATACTATCATCTTCACAATTTTCTGGACTCTTCTTCTTGTTATATGGATGTGGTTAGGTCTTCCGACCGGACCGGATGGACCACTGTTTCTACGTTGATTATAAAGAAGAGACGTTTAATTAAGCGTCTCTTCACTTTTAAGCTCTATTCACTTTTATTTCATTCAAAACAGACCAATAATTTTCCTAAATTTGCCATTAGTTAAACACGAGGATTTATGGACGGTAAAACTATTCTTATAACAGGAGGAACTGGTTCTTTCGGAAAAAAATTTATTGAGACTGTTCTTAAACGCTACAACCCAAAAAAAATTATTATTTATAGTCGGGATGAGTTAAAGCAATTTGAGATGCAGCAGAATTCACGTTTTAGGAAAGACGGTGTGCTGATGCGCTATTTTATCGGTGATGTCCGTGAAGCAAAGAGATTAACGCGTGCAATGGAAGATGTGGATATAGTTGTTCATGCCGCTGCTCTCAAACAAGTTCCGGCTGCGGAATACAATCCATTTGAGGCAGTTAAAACAAATGTAATCGGCGGGCAAAATGTAATTGATGCCTGCTTTGAAAGCGGTGTTAAAAAAGTTATTGCACTCAGCACTGATAAAGCCGCCGCGCCAATAAATCTTTACGGTGCAACTAAATTAACATCCGATAAACTTTTTACTGCTGCCAATAACTACAAAGGTAAACACGATATAAAATTTTCTGTGGTCCGTTATGGAAATGTTATGGGAAGCCGCGGTTCGGTTATTCCTTTCTTCATGGAGAAGAAAAGCGCCGGCGTACTTCCGATTACAGACAAAAGAATGACGCGCTTTAACATTACGCTTCAAGAAGGCGTAGATTTTGTATTAAGCTGTTTCGATATTATGTGGGGTGGAGAATTATTTGTTCCGAAAATTCCTTCCTTTAAAATTTTAGATTTAGCAAAGGCAGTAGCACCGGAGTGTAAGACCGAAGAAGTGGGAATTCGTCCCGGCGAAAAGATACACGAAGAAATGATAACCGAGGCAGATGCACTCAACACAATAGAATTTGAAAAGTATTTCGTTATTCTTCCGTCCGTTCAACTCGGCGATAATGAACAGTTAAAACTTTGGAATACTGAAAAATTCCGGACTGCAAGCAGCGGCAAAGCTGGAAAGTTTTGTGAATACGGATTCAAATATAACAGCGGAACGAATGAATGGTTCCTTTCTGTTGATGAACTGAAGCAACTTATTAAAACAAATGTGATTAGTGATTAGTGATTGGTTGTTGGTGATGGGAAAAATAAAATCATTTCATGATTTGGAAATCTGGAAGTTATCTCACCAACTTGTTTTAGATATTTATAAAATAACCGAGCTATATCCGAAAAAAGAAGAATATCGGTTAATCTCACAACTTATAAGGGCTGTAACATCTATACCCACTAACATTGCTGAAGGTATGGGCAGATATACAAGAAAAGAATTTATAAATTTTCTTGTAATCGCTCGTGGTTCTGTTGAAGAGTGTAAATATTTAATTCTATTAAGCAATGATTTAAAATATTTAGAAAATTCTATTTACAATAATTTAAAAGATCGGTTTGATAAACTTGGAAGAATGATCAATTCGTTGATTACTTCTTTGAAAAGAAAAATAGACTAAAAATGAAAAAGAACCCCCCAATCACCAATCACCAATCACCGATAACCAAAAGCTTTTCCTACGGACGCCAATCAATAGATGATTCCGATATTCAAGCAGTTATCGAAACACTCAAATCCGATTGGCTCACACAAGGACCGACAATTCAAAAATTCGAGCAAGCGCTGAAGAATAAATTTGGAGGAAGATTTGCTTCTGTAGTTTCAAACGGAACAGCCGGACTTCATTTAATCGCTTTAGGATTGGATTGGAAAAAAGATGATGTTATAATCACTTCGCCTATAACATTTTTAGCAAGTGCAAATTGTGCCGTATATGTTGGCGCCACGCCCGATTTCGTTGATATTGACGAATCCTCATACACACTTGATCCGAATGAACTTGAATGGAAGCTGAAACAATACTCAACACAAAACAGAAAAGTGAAAGCAGTTGTTGCTGTTGATTACGCCGGTCATCCATGCGATTGGAGCGCATTAAAAACTTTACAAGAAAAATACGGATTTCAACTTGTTAATGATTATTGCCACGCTCTCGGCGCTGAATACAATGATGAAATTCAATACTCTCCCAAATATGCCGACGCTGTTAATCTTAGTTTCCATCCTGTAAAACATATAACAACGGGTGAAGGCGGAGCAGTTTTAACAAACAATGAAGTGCTTGATAAAAAAATAAAAACACTCCGCACTCACGGAATGACGAAAGATGAATCTGTTCTCGAAAAGAATGACGGTCCATGGTATTATGAAATGCATGAACCCGGATTTAATTACCGCATCACCGATTTTCAATGTGCGCTTGGAATAAGTCAATTAAAGAAGTTAGAGTTTAACATCGAAAGACGGAGACAAATTGCCGAATACTATGATAAAGTATTCGGAAATGATGATCGCTTTATTATCCCACAAGTCTCCGGATTTGCAAAGCACGCATATCATCTTTACCCGCTTCAGATAAATTTTAACGAGTTAAAAATTTCCAAGAAGAATTATTTTTTAAAGTTGAAAGAAAAAAATATCAATTGCCAGGTGCATTATGTTCCTGTTCATCTTCAACCTTTTTACCGGAAGAACTTTGGATTCAAAGCCCATGATTTTCCGGTTGCAGAGAGATTTTATGAGCGGGAATTATCCATACCTATGTATCCTGCCCTAACAGAAGAAGATCTGAAATATATTTCGAATACAATTATCGAAACTCTTAATAAGATAAAATGAAAATCTCTATAATTACCGAAGGATTTTCTAAGACAGGTTATGGACACATTACCAGATGTCTCTCACTCTATCAAGCGTTTGAAGAAATCAATATTCACCCTACACTTTACATTAATGGCGATGATAATGTTAAAGCGTTTCTCCCGAATTCCAATTATAAAATTATTGATTGGGCAAACCATCCTACAAAATTAATTGGCGAAATAAAGAATAGTGATTTAGTTATTATAGATTCTTATCTGGCAGGAAAAGATTTTTACTTTAATATTGCTAAGCATGCTAAGGTATCACTGTTTATTGATGATACGCTCCGTTTAGATTACCCGGACGGAATAATTTTGAACGGAACGATTAACGCGGAATCTTTTCCATATAAGAAACAATCCGGCAAAGAATATTTGCTGGGAACAAAATATATTCCTCTTAGAAAAGAATTTTGGAAAGCAGAAAGCAGAAAAATTAATAAAGAGCTCTCTTCAATTCTTATAACAATCGGCGCAACGGATAGTCGGAACCTAACGGGCACAATATTAAAATCACTGCAAGAAAGTTTTCCTGCCATAAAAAAGAAAGTTGTAATCGGGAACGGCTTTACAAATAAGAGGGATATTGAAAAACTGAGCATCAGTAATACCGAATTATTTTATTCTCCGGATGCGTCAGTAATAAGCAAGTTGATGCTTGCCTCGGATATTGCAATTACCGCAGCGGGACAAACTCTTTACGAACTTGCCGCTTGCGGTACACCCTCAATTGCAATTGCTGTTGCCGAAAATCAAAAAAGTAATATTCATGAATGGAAAAGGAAAGGGTTTTTGCTAAACACAATATTTTATAATGATATAAATTTTATAAGAAGAATTCTTGAACAAGTTAAATCTTTACAATCAATTACAATCCGAAAAAAAATAAGCGGTATTGGTAAAAAAAATGCCGACGGACAGGGTTCTATTCGTGTAGTCAATTACCTTATTGACAAAGTTTGTAATTTATTTGGATTCTATTTACGAAGCGCGGCTGATGTTGATTCACAAAAAGTGTTCGATTTGTCTAATGATCCGGTTGTTAGAAGTCAATCTATAAACTCTAACACTATTGATCCGGACGATCATAAAAAATGGTTTGCCGAGAAAATAAAGAAAGAAGATTATATATTTCTGTTGGCTTTTGATAGAAAAAACAATTTTATAGGGCAAGTACGATTCGATATTAATAAAGACGATGCGGTAGTAAGTATCAGTATTGTAAATAAATTTAGAGGAAAGGGTTTTTCGAAAAACATTTTGAAAGAGGCGTGCACAAAAATATTTTCCGAGAAGGATATTTCAACTATTACGGCTTACATTCTTCCCGATAACATTGCTTCGATTAATGGATTTAAGTCTGCAGGTTTTATACTAAGCGACGAATCAATAATTAATGAAAAACAATTTTTAAAATTTATTCTAAACAAAAAATGAATTTCAGAATTGGCAATTTCGATACTGCAACAGAAAACAAAGTGTTAATTGTCGCCGAACTTTCTGCTAATCATAATCACAGTTATGATGTTGCTGTTCAATCCATTAAAGCAATTAAAGATTGCGGCGCCGATGCAGTTAAAGTGCAGACGTACACAGCCGACACCCTTACAATAGATAGCGATAAAGATTATTTCAAAATTGAACAAGGTACAATTTGGGACGGCACAACTTTATACCAGCTTTACCAAACTGCATATACACCCTGGGAATGGCAGCCGAAATTAAAACAAATTGCCGAAGAGATCGGGCTAATATTCTTCTCAACTCCATTCGATAAAAGCTCGGTAGATTTTCTTGAGAATATAAATGTGCCCGCATACAAAATAGCATCATTTGAAATTGTAGATATTCCTTTGATCGAATATGCGGCTTCAAAAAGAAAACCAATTATTATTTCTACAGGAATTGCAACAGAGGAAGAGATCAAAGATGCTGTTGATGCGTGTATGCGTGTGGGAAATGATCAAATCGCCTTATTAAAATGTACATCAGAATATCCGGCTCAAATCGAAGATGCAAATCTAAAAATGATTCCATTGCTGGCAGATAAATTTAATGTGGTTGCGGGTTTATCAGACCACACACTTAGCACAACGGTTCCCATCGCCGCCGCCGCTATGGGTGCAAGAATAATTGAAAAACATTTTATCTTGGATAAGAAAATCGGCGGACCGGATTCTTCATTCTCTTTAGAACCTGCTGAATTCAAGAAAATGGTTGATGAAATAAGACAAGTTGAAAAAGCTTTGGGTTATGTTAATTTTGAGTTAACGGAAAAAACAAAAACGAGCAGAATATTTGCCCGTTCCCTTTTTGCAGTAACGAATATCGCCGCTGGTGAAGTGTTTACAGAAAATAATATTCGATCTATACGCCCCTCTCACGGACTTTCACCAAAATACTTAAAAGAGATTCTTGGCAAAAAAGCTTCTGCAGATATAGAAAAAGGAACACCATTAAACTGGGATTTAATTGCTTGACAGAAAAGAAAATATGAATGTAGTAGCAATTGTCCAGGCGAGATTCGGCTCAACGCGCTTGCGGGGAAAAATATTTAAGAATCTTGCCGACCAGCCGATGCTTAAGCATGTTGTTAATCGGCTTTCACATTCAAAACTTATCAATAAAGTTGTTGTTGCTACAACTACCGAAGCGGACGATGATCAAGTTGAAGCATATTGTAAACTAAATACTATCCCTTGTTACCGCGGAAGTTCTAATGATGTGTTATCACGCTACTTTGAAGCAGCAAAAATATTCCGTGCTAATACTATTATAAGGATTACAGCGGATTGTCCATTGATTGATCCGGAAATAATTGATCGGATGATTGAGACGTTCAACAAATTAAACGAACTGAAGTATTTTGATTATCTAAGCAATACCATCCACCGTACATTCCCGCGCGGATTAGACGTAGAAATATTTTCTTTCAACTCCCTGCGAAAAGCATTTTATAATGCAACAAAAGAATATGAGCGGGAACACGTAACACCGTTTATATATGAACATCCGAAATTATTCAGATTTAAAAATTATCCGAATCCGAAAGATTATTCATTTCATAGATGGACCGTTGATACAGAAGAAGATTTTAAGTTAGCAGAAGAAATTTATAAAGCATTATATCATTCAAAGAAAATATTTCTTTTCAATGATATTCTAAAATTATTTGAAGAGAGACCCGATCTGATTTCCATAAATCAGAATATCAAACAAAAAAAGCTGGGAGATAAACATGAAGATCACACGCCGTAATTTTGTTAAAACCGGTGCTATTGCCGGAAGCGGTCTATTGTTAAATCAAATATCCCCTGCTAATATTTTCTCCGGTTCAAAATTATCTAATGGTCCAATGGTTGTTTCCACGTGGGCGCCTAATTTAAAATCGAATGCACAGGCAATGGAAGTATTACTTCAAGGAAAAAGTTCATTAGACGCTGTTGAAGAAGGAATTAAAATTACAGAAGCCGATCCGAATGATTCTTCGGTTGGATACGGCGGATTACCGGACGCAGAGGGCAAAGTAACTTTGGACGCTTCAATAATGGATTGGAAAGGAAACGCAGGCTCTGTTGCATTCATAGAAGACATAATGCATCCGATCTCTGTTGCGCGGCTTGTAATGGAAAAAACAAAACATGTTATGCTTGCGGGCGAGGGCGCTAAAAAATTTGCTCTCGAAAACGGTTTCAAAGAAGAAAATCTTTTAACTGAAAATGCAAAGAACGCATGGTTAAAATGGAAAGAGAAGCAAGTTAAAAAAGATAATCATGATACGATCGGCATGCTGGCAATAGATAAGATGAGCAATCTTAGCGGCGGTGTTTCTACAAGCGGATTAGCTTTTAAGTTGCGCGGACGAGTGGGCGATTCCCCGATTATCGGGGCGGCTTTATTTGCCGATAATGAAATCGGCGGAGCCGTTTCAACCGGCAACGGCGAATATGTTATGAGAACGCTCGGAAGTTTTTTGATTGTTGAAAAAATGCGCGATGGTTTATCACCTCAAAAAGCCTGCGAGTTTGCTATAAACCGTCTTTATAAATCACTAAAAGATTTTACTGATATTAACATTAGTTATCTGGCGATTTCAAAAAGCGGTGAAGTCGGCGCCTATTCATTAAAAGGCGGATTCACTTACTGCTTCACTACACCAACAGAGAACAAAGCCGTTACAAGCGATTATTTGATGAAGTGATAAATAAATTTTTTAGCTCGCTTGAAGTTTCTCAGCGCGGTCTGCAAGTTTTAATTTTTCTACCAACTCATGAAGATCGCCTTCAATAATTTCCGAAAGGTTGTAGAGGGTTAATCCAATTCTGTGATCGGTTACTCTATTTTGCGGAAAGTTGTACGTTCTAATTTTATCGCTCCGGTCGCCGCGTTTTACTATTAACTTACGCGCAGCAGCAATTTCGCTGTTCTGCTCTGATAATTTCTTATCATATAATCTTGCTTTCAAAACTTTCATTGCTTTCTGGCGATTCTTCAATTGCGAGCGCTCATCCTGGCATTGAACAACTAAGCCGGTTGGAATGTGTGTTATGCGAATCGCAGTTTCAACTTTATTAACGTTCTGTCCACCCGCACCGCCGCTTCTATAAACATCAATTCTAAGATCACCCGGATCAATATTCACTTCAACATCTTCAACTTCGGGAAGTACAACCACAGATGCTGCCGATGTATGAACTCTTCCGTTTGCTTCAGTTGCCGGAACGCGCTGGACACGGTGAACACCGCTCTCAAATTTCAAGTCAGCATAAACACTTGAACCAATCAAACTAAAAATTATTTCTTTAATTCCACCGATACCTGTATCGCTCGAATCAATGATCTCTTTTTTCCATCCTCGGACTTCTGCATAACGGGAATACATTCTATATAGATCGGCGGCAAACAATCCGGCTTCATCTCCGCCTGTTCCGGCGCGTATTTCCATAATTACATCTTTATCATCATCGGGATCTTTGGGCACTAGAAGAAATTTTATTCTCTCTTCCATTGCATCACGCTTCATTCGCAGCTCGCTAAGTTCACTCTCTGCAATTTCTGTAAGCTCTTTATCCTCGCCGCTCTCTATAATTTCTTGATTACCATTTATGTTTTTAACCAAGCTGTCGTATTCGTTGAAAGCTTCAACAAGATCTATAAGACTGCTTCTCTCTTTGCTGAGTGATATAAGTTTAGATTGATCGGAAAGATTGCGCGGATCGGACAAATCCTCGTTGATCTTATCGTACTTCTCTTTTATAGATTTCAGCTTTTCGTAGATTTCCATTTTTCCTCTTATAATCCCAACTTAGTCGGGAAAAAATGCGGGCAAAATATAATCAAGTTTCGAGTGAGATTCTAAGAAGAGTAACAAGTGATAAAGCTACAAAGATGAAAAGAAACAAAAAAGTTAGGTCAGTTTGCGCAATTGATTCAAGTATTGAATCTGTATATCTATCCGAGGAATTATTTCCTTTCTCTCAATTCTCAACCTTGCCTGCCGCCCGCCTGTCCGGTAGGCAGGGCAGGCAGTTTCGCTATCTTGCCTATCGGCAGACAGGTTCTCAATTGCAATTAATTCATCTAATGCATCAAACATATTTACCAACGGAAATCCGTTGTCTCTTAGATAGTGAATTAATTTCAATGTGCGGAATCCATCGAACCAAATTTGTTTTTGCTTTTGATTCTGCTCGTTAGATTTAGAATTTTTTAGAATCTTATTCCAACTATCTTCGAAAGAATTTTGTACAAGAAAATCATAAAGAGACTTATGGATTGCTACAGCAGATTTTAAGTAATATTCAGAATCAAAGATTTCTTTCGAGTTATAAATTTTCAACCACAATTTCAGAACATCGAACGATTTTGGATCATACAATAAATATTCGTTATGTGTGCCGGTAAAAAATCTATTAACTCTTTGTCCGGTTCCAAACGGTACCCGCCACGAGCCGCGGCTTGACGGATAAACTTTTGCAACACTAATCTTTTTGACCTCTGTGATCTTAGCCAGCTTTTCCATAAAATAAAAATCTTCTGCGGCTTTCTTTTTGTTCATTCCGCCGATCTTAATATAACATTCATAATCGCAGATCATTGTAGAACCGATAGTTGGAAAAGCAAATGGTGAATTCGCATATTGTAATCTGAGAACGTAATAACGGAGAAAAATTTCGTAGCAGATTATAGCAAACCGCTCCTGTTCGTTGTGTGGCAATATATGTTCGTACTCAACATAAGCTGCATGAATGTTTGACTGATTGAATGATTGAATGATGGATTCAAGATAATTATTCGAAACTGTGCAGTCTGCATCAAGACAGATCAAAATATTTTTACCGGAATTCGAATAGTCAAATTGTTCGAGTGCAAGGTCCATTCCTATTTTCCTTGCCAGGCCAACACCCCCGTCTTTTTCGGGCAGTTCTAATCCGCCGCTTGATGCATCAACTAAGCCAATATTTATTCCGGAATTATTATTCCCTAAAATAATTTTTCTTAGATATTCTATGCTCTTCCTGTTATCAGTCTTTGCTTCTACGTTAGAACTTTTCGGATTATTAATAACAAAAACAAACAGACTTTTTTCCAAATATCTTTTATCGTTGTCTAATAATGAAGCCAACAGCAGTTTAATGTTTTCACATTCTTGAATTGCGGGAATGACAATTATGTTTTTAAATTTTTTATCCGACGATAATTTAAGAGACCAGTCCTTTAAGCCGTATTTATTTAAATAGCGAAGAACAGTTGTTGGTGATTGGTGATTAGTGATTGGACTGATCATATTTATTAAGAACGAAAAAAATATTTTGAAATTAACAGATCCGCTTCATTTAAGTTAGGTCCTTCAATCCAATGAATAACCGTTCCTTCCTTCTCCATTTTTCTGAACCATGTCATTTGCCGCTTGGCAAAACCGTGAATAGCGCTATTTAGTTTTTGATACATATTGTTATAGTTTAATTCTCCGCTCAAATATTTTCCAATGAATTTATATTCAAGTCCGAATAAGTTAAGCCGTTCGAATGAAATTCCATCATCAATTAGTTTTTTAACTTCTTCGATCATTCCACTCTGCAAACGATGTTTAAGTCGCTCCGTTATTCTTTTCTTGATTTCTTCCCTCTCAAGCCGGATTCCGATTGTAAGGGAATTAACATCAGATTTTTTCAACACTTCTTTATTATTCTCTTTTTCGGCAATCATAATTGCGTGGATTATTCTTTCTTTTACAAGTAAATCCGTAGTGTTGTGTAATGATAAACTAACTCTTTTTAGTATTTCCCTAAGATCGTTTATCTCTAATTCATTAAGCTCCGCATAACGCGCTTCATCAAAATCAACTTTGTTTAATTCGTATCCGGTTAAAATAGAATGTAAGTATAATCCGGTGCCGCCGACAAGGAAAGGAATCTTCCCGCGTGAAGTTATATCGCTAAATGATTCATAGAAATTTTTATTAAAAAGAAAAAGATTGAATTCTTCTTTCGGCTCAATCATATCTATCATATGATACGGGATAAATTTTCCATCAATATTGTAATCACTAATATCTTTTCCTGTACCAATATCCATTCCTTGATAGACCTGTCGGGAATCGGCAGAAATAATTTCTCCATTAAAATGATTTGCTAATTGTGCAGCAAGATGTGTTTTGCCGACTGCCGTTGGACCAAGAATTGTTATAAGGTTAGGGGGGATCATTAATCTTTATAATTGCGAATTGTTAATTGATAGAGGAATAAGAATTTTTTGTTAGTTGTTCTATTTTAAACATAATTTTGGTACACATTCCCGTTGTTTTATCAATGTTCTCGACTAATTCCTTTATTGAATCACTACCAGTTTTCATACTCTTTTTCAATTCCTTTTCAATATTTGGAAATGCCTCCATAGTATTTCCCATAGAGACCATTGCCTCTCTGGCAGTTATACAATTATCTCTAAGAAATTTAAAATTAATAAATACTGCTTCTAGTCCATTTTTCTCTTCCTGATTCTTAATTTCATCCGCATTAAGAATAAACCCAATACTTTTTTCTATTTGTAAAACTCTGTCTGAATATTCAACATTTACACCATGAATAACTTTTGCGTAATCTTCAATCTTTTTTGCTAGCTCCCTGCTAATCCTTTGTACATGCTTCGAGTTACCGAGACTGGGTTTTGAATTTACTTCCAACACTTGGCGAGTAGATTTCTCGGCTTCTTCACCAATTGTTTTTGTCTCCTCGCTAACGATTGTTAAAAGATTGGTTATTTTTTCCATCGATTCTTCAGAGAATACAAAATGGTCTACCAACCCATAATTAGAAATATCTTCTACCTCAATTTTATTTTCATTGTTTTTTCCAAGTGCTAAGAATAAATCACGTGTCATTTCGTTAAAAGGTATCGGTGGTAATTTTTTAAAATTAAGATGACTACAAATTGCCTGTAAAAGAATTAATGAAAAATTATCTTCTGATAAATCTAGTGCTTGGAAGTGAAGGAGCGGAAGTGGCAAATTATTCTTTGTGATATTAGTATGACAAATAGGAATTACAGGAATTTTTTTAATCCAGCCAGCACCTGTTTCAAAGTTAATCCAGGGTCGCACGACTGATTCTTTGCTAGCTAAAATAATTAATAATTTAGATTGTTCAAGTTCATTCTCAATTTTTTCAAACCACCTTTCACCAGGGCGATTATCTACCGGTTCACTACTAACAAAGACTTCTACCTCTCCTAAGAATGTTGATTCAATCCATTGTTTTAATACAGATGCTAATTTAGAATCTTCGTTAATGTGTGAGATAAATACTTTCAAAGAATTCTCATTTTTAAAATGTAGATGCTATTGGTAAAGTTATAATAAATGTGGCGCCGTTGCCGATTGAACTTTCAACATTAATAGTTCCGTTATGTGCTTCTAATACCTTTCTTGTGATCGAAAGCCCAAGCCCGGTTCCTTCTTTTTTGCCATGGGTCATAAACGGCTCAAATATTTTTTCTTTGTATCCTTCGGGAATGCCAAGTCCTGAATCCTTAAAATATATTTTCACTTTTTTATCGTCGCGTTTTGTGGAGACATAAATAATACCGCCGTCCGGCATGGCATCACATGCATTTTTAACAATGTGAGTATAACATTGAAAAAATTCTTTTACATCAAGTCTAACTGTAATGTCTTTATCGGTCTCGGTAACAATTTTGCAGTTCCGGCTTTCAACATTTTGTTCTAACCGCGAGGCATAATCTGTAAGAGTATTGTTTAAGCTTACGTTAATCGTTCGTAAAATAGTCTTCCCTTCCGAATAACCGGAAGTTGTTTGAACTAAGTCTGCAACTTGTCCAAGTTGTTCAAGCAGCATATCAACTATTTGCGCAGTATCTGCCGGTAGTTGTTTGCTGCGCAAATGCTCTGCATATCTTTTACTTACAAGAATCGGTTTTTTAATATCTTGAATTAAAAAGTTTGCCATTTTACCGAGCGAGTGAACTCTTTCCGCCTGTAACAATTTTTCTACAAGTTCAGCATTTTGAAGAGCAATTGCGGAATGAATCGAAAGCGCATTTAAAAATTCTTCATCGCGTTTATTAAACTCTCCTTTGGAACTGTTTAATAATTGAAGAACACCTGTTATTACGCCTTTATTATTCTTAATAGGAAAGCAGATCATATTACTTGTTTTGTAACCGCTTGCACGGTCTGTGTCGCTTTTAAATCGCACATCTTTTTGAACATCTTTTATATTAACAGTCTCTCCGCTCTTAGCAACAAATCCGGCAAGTCCTTCGCCGATCTTAAGACGGATCTCGCGCATCTCATCGCCCATCGTAATCAACGACCATAGTTCGTTCTTTTCTTTATCAACTAAATAAAGTGTTCCGCGGTCGGCTCCTGTAAGATCTGTTGCAACATCAACAATGTTTTTTAATACTTGATCAATACGAATAGTTGAGTTAACCAACTCAGCCGCTTTGATAATCATTTGCAACTCATCGGTATTCATAACTTCATCAACTCTAACTTTCGGAATAGATTTTACATGTTGTTTAAGAATTTGCGAAAGGGTTTTTTGGGTTACTTCTAGTACATTTTCGACTTCGGCAATATTTTTCGTTGTTTCATTATCAATTACTTCAGGAGGAAAATCAAAACGGTAATCGGTCTTTTCTGATTTGTCGTCTGATTCAATTTTAGCAGACGAATAATCTTGGTGTTGTAATATTTCTTCGTCGAAAGGATTCTTTATTATTTCGGGCTCTTCAATAATACTCAGAGATGATAGAAATGCTTCATCGGTTTCTTCGATTGGTGGAAGATCTTTTTTCTTCTCGGTTTCATAGTGAGCTTCATTAGTTCCACTAAGAATGCGGAATAATGCATCGTTCAAATCATCGTCGGATTTTTTTATTTCTTCGGGTTTCAACGGAAGATCGGGTAATTCAAATTCAGCTTTGGGAATCCCATCTTCATTCAGTGCGGAGTTCTCATCAAAGAAAAGAGTTGGAGATCCCGAATCTTCTACCGGTGTTTTGTCTTTTACTATTGAGTTAATATCATTATCGCCGTAGGTGGTTGAATTATCTGCGCTTAAATTAGAAACCTCTTCTGCAGGCTGTTCTTCTAAATGTTTCGGTTCTTCGATAGGAATAAAATTATCGTTAAGCGATGGCGCCCACGTTGGCTCTTCTGCTTCATGAACTTGCCCGGGTTTAATGTTTCCATTTCTGGCAGATATTTCTTCTTCATCAATTTCGGCAACAGGTTCTCTTAGGTTTATTAAAATTTCATCATCTTGCTTTATTAACAGATCAACTTCTTCACGTGTTAATGCAACTATGTAGGAATCTCTTAGAGCAACTGCTGTTGAAGTGCGCGAGGTCTCTTCAAAAAATTCTTCATGGCCGAAGAAATCATTTTCTGAAAATAAATATGATTTTGTTTTTCCTAACAGACGCTTCTTAAGAACACTTATCTCGCCGCTTATAACCAAAAATATTATCTCTGCAACATCTCCTTCGCGGAAGAGAATTTCACCTTCGCTGATTGTAATTAATTGACCCCTAACATTTCTTAAGTCAATCTTAGAAATGTCTGCATTTTTAAGTAATTTGTTCCGGCTTAAAGTTATTAATAATTGATTTTCCATATCACCGACAAATATTGAGGTAATCTTTAATGCAAAATGCAGAAATTAAACGAGCAATAAAACACCTTTCCAAGCATGATAATACTCTTTCAACAATAATAAAAAACAATGGTATTATCAATTTAACACCGCACAAGAAATACTTCAATGCGTTGTTAGATGCTATTATCGGGCAGCAATTATCAACATATGCAGCAGATAAAATAGCTTCTAGATTTATGAATTTATTCAACAATAATCCTATGCCCGAACAAATTCTTGATGCAGAAGAAACTTCGCTGCGTGCCGTAGGCTTATCGAATGCAAAAGTAAAATATGTTAAAGATCTTGCAAAAAAAATTCTGTCGCGTGATATTAATCTTAAAGGACTCTCTAAAAAATCGGATGAAGAAATAATTTTGGAATTAACTAAGGTAAAAGGAATTGGAGTTTGGACATCACATATGTTTTTAATTTTTACCTTGGGACGGTTAAATGTGCTTCCATATTCTGATCTTGGCATTCGAAAAGCGGTAATGTTAAATTACCGCTTGAAAAAATTGCCAGATGAAATGAAGATTAGATCAATAGCAAAAAAATACAACTGGAATCCTTATTGTTCGGTTGTGAGTCGTTATCTTTGGAAAAGTTTAGACAGCAATATTATTCAACGTGATTAATAACCGAATCCTTATTCAAATAAAGACATCAAATAAATGAATGAATTAAAACTTATTGAACAAGCTCAGCGCGGAGACAGAAAATCTTTAGCCGAGCTTGTAAAGATTTACGAACAGACCGTATATAATTTCTCTTTTAAGATTTGCAGAAATAAAGATAAAGCCGAGCACACTATGCAGGAAACATTTTTAAGCATGGTGAAAAACTTAAATCAGTTCAGCGGACAATCGAAATTATCAACATGGCTTTACAGAGTTGTCAGCAATCACTGTTTAATGCTTGCGCGTTCGGAAAGCAAATACACTTACGCATCATTTGAAGACGAGGATGCTGATATTGATGAAAAAAGTATTGCCGATTGGAAAGTAACGCCGGACAAAGTAACGGAAAACAATGAATTAAAGAAACATCTTGATCAAGCAATAGAAAAACTTCCGGCGGATTACAGAATTGTTTTTATGTTGAGAGATGTTGAAGGATTTTCAACCGAGGAAACCGCCAAGATGGTAGAACTTTCTGTTGCGGCTGTTAAATCGAGATTGCATAGAGCAAGATCATTTTTAAGAAATGAATTAAACGGAATATTTGAACATGAATGAGAACAAACCAAACTGCAAAGATGTTATGATGCACATCTGCGATAATCTCGGCGAACAGCTCGATTCCCCCAATTGTCTTATGATAAAAAAGCATCTTGATGAATGTGAGAACTGTAATCACTATTTCAAATCCGTTGAGACTACAATTGAGTTCTACAAAAAATATAATGTTAAACTTTCCGAAGATGCTCATAACAGATTAATGGAATGTCTTGGGTTGAAGGAATAATAGAAACAGAATGTAGAATTAAGAATGGATGATTAAGACTTTAGAATTGTAGATAAGATGCTTATTTTGGAATTAAAATTTGCAGTTAATAACCAATTGATTCTTTCTCTTGGTGAAAAAATGAACAATCGTAATCAAATATTATTAATACTTTTATTTTTTTTGTTGGGGAAAATAGCCATGAACGGACAAGCTAATGATTATGTAACACAAGTCGCAGAAAGTATCGTATTTATTTATTCCGCGGACAAACAACCATGTAATCCATCTATAAATAAAGATGAATTAATACCTTCTGGAAGTGGTTTTGTTTTGGGTGTTCCCAAAAAAGGCATTAAGCCGGAACGCTGGGAAGGATGGAAGTTTCTAATTACTTGTGAACACGTTATTCATAACCAAGACAAGATTACTTTAAGACTAAACAGAAATGATGTGGGAGAATATACGTGTTTTACAATTGATCTGATTCGTTCTGGCTCTTCGCAAAACTTATTTTCCCTTTCTAAAGAAGTTGATTTAGTCGCTATAAGTATTCCTGATATCCCAAATACTGATCCATTGGTGTTTGACAATACAATGATACTCGACAATCAAAAAATGAAAGAACTAGAAGTAGAGATTGGGACAGAAGTGTTTTCGGTCGGTTATCTTTTTGGTTATTCTGGTATGAAAAAAAACTATCCTGTTACAAAATTTGGTAAAATTTCGCTTTTGTCAGAAGAAATTTGGTACAAAAGTCCTAATCCGAGGAATATCATAGAAAAAGCTTATCTGATCGAATTGCAAAACGTCCCCGGTTTAAGTGGTTCACCTGTTCTATTAAAAGGACCTCAATTTAAAATAACTAAGGATAAACAATTTCAGTTTCGAAATATTCCTCCTCTTATTCTTGGTGTAATAAAGGGAGCATTATTATCACCTATCGGCGGGACGCAGGGTATTGCGGCAATTGAACCATCAATTAACTTAAACGAGTTAGTAAAGAAAATTTCTAAGATTCTAAAAGATGCTGGATATGATGTTGATGATCAATAAAATCGTTTTGTCAATCACAATACTCTTTTCACTTTGCGATTAAGACGCACCATGCAAAGCAAGTTTCCTGGCTGTTAATAGGGATTTGCTACTGAAATGAACTGGTGTACTTAAAATAGCTGTTTCTTTTTCAATTAATTCCATATAGATTTGCAATAGAAGTAAAGAAAGATAAAATGCATATAACAGAACAAAAGATTATCAATGCGATAATTTACTTTGTTAAAAACACCAAAGACTGCAAAAAGACAAAACTCTTCAAACTTTTATACTATTTAGATTTTATTCACTTCAAAAGATTTGGTTTATCGGTAACCGGCTACGATTATATAACTATGCCGTATGGACCAGTGCCTTCAAAACTACTTGACCAATTTGAAAAAAAGGAATTCCCCGAGGAATTCAAAAAAAACTTCTCTATCGAAAAAATAACCGATGATGAGGATAAACACAGTTTTCAAATCTTATCGAAAAACAAGAAAGCAGACTTGGAATGGTTTACACCAAATGAATTATCCATACTTGAAGAAGTTGTAGAAATATTTAAGGAAGCGCCTGCAAAAGATATGGTTGAAGCAACGCACTTTAGAAATACTCCGTGGGATAAAACAGTAAAAACGAAAGGAATGGGAAAACATATAGATTACTTTTTAGCATTAGATGAAGAATCAACTCTAACCAAAGAAGAAATAGAAGAAAGGTTTAGACTGCAAAAAGAATTGGGAGGATAATGCCGCCCTTCGAAGCGGGAACAACATTTCTCGATCACAGCGCTCTTAATATCCAGGGCGAAAAACCAAAATATTTTATAAAAGAAAAGAGTAAGGCAAATTTACAAATTATAAACAAATTTTAGTTCTGCAATCTTTTCTCAGTAGTATGAATGCTAATATTAAGTATTATTCAGTAGTCTTTTCTAGGATAAGTGTATTACTTGTATTTGGGTAATTTCTAAACCTATCTTCTTTGTAAAATGTAACTATACAATTCGGGATTTTTTTTGCTAGATTTAATAAATCTTGACAATATCCCAGTCTATTCATTCTCCATTTTTCATACATGTTTGCATTGTGTATTGTTGGTTCACATAAAACTACTCCTTTTTTAGAAACACGTACAACTTCTTTCAAAGCTATTTCTGCACTCTTTTGTCCAAGTTGCTCTAAAACATGATTTGTGAATACAACATCATATGAATTGTCTGGTAATGCAATATTAGTAATATCTCCTAAAAATAACTGATTTATCTTATCTTCATAAACCATATTAATTATACATGAAGCTAACCTTGCGTGTGTAAATTCAAATCCATCAATGATCAAATCTGGATTTGTTTTGGAAAGCATATACATATTTAATCCGGAACCACAACCTGCATCCAAAATTTTAGCATTTTTATTATCCCCGCAAAGTGAAATAATATGGTCAAGCAATTCCAATCGTGGCCACGAGTTGTATCCCATGATAATATTACCTTTATGCTTTATCATTTGGATTGAAGTAAGGATTCTTAAGCTTTCATAATCATCACTATATCTAGAAAAAGTTGATTTACCGTGTTTACGAGTAAATTTTAAAATTCCCTTAAAATCTCCCATTAGCTTAAACAACTTTTCTAAATTATTTAAGACAGCAAAATTTTTTGGTAAGACACTTATATGTTCAAAAAAGGTATTATGAAAATAACTATATCCTAAAATGCTTATTGCTTTATTCAGGCATTTCTGCATATTCTCCCAGTCATTGAATTCATGATGTGTATTTAGTCTAAGGTCTTTAATTCTAAAAATCTTCTTTAGATTTATTTCAGAACATTTAATTTCAAAATCTTTTTCTGACTGCATTTTAATTAATTCCCACTATGATTGTTTTTATTTTCTTTAAATACTAATTAATTCTTTATTCTAAAATTTAGTGAATATTTTAAATCTTTAATTCTTCTTAAGTTAAATTCAATTGGTGCTCACAAATACTGATTGCTTGCCCCCATACAGTTGAGTGGATTCTCTTTAGGCTAGTTATAGTTTTATCTAAACAATTCATTTTATCAATAGCATCTTTTTAACATCTCTAAATATTTCACCACTACTTGTAGAAATTGCTTCTAGTTTGTAAATGTAAACTCCTGAAGCGAAGTTCGTTGCATTCCAATTTACTGAGTAATATCCGACAGATTTTGTTTCATCCACCAACTGCACAATCTTTTGACCAAGAACATTATAGATTTCCAATTTCACATTGCATTCTTTTGGAATTCCGAATCTAAATATTGTAACTGGGTTGAATGGATTAGGATAGTTTTGACTTAGTGAAAATGTAGTTGGTATTTCATCTGTCTTAACATCTGTTGATGAGTTCGTCCTAAAACTCCATACAGGCGACCAATCACTTTGTGTTGCTAAATTAATTGATCTAACTCGCCAGTAATATTGCGTGTTAATTTCTAAATTATCAAAGAGTTTTGTATTAGCTGTTATTGTAGAATCATTATTTGCAACATTGCTGAATAAAAGATCTTTAGATAATTGGAAATGATAATTGCTAGCTCTTAAGTTGTCATTCCATTTAAATTGTAATTTAACTGGTGATTTAATAGATGCGTCAGTTGGGTATACAAGAGTTGGTATAATTGGTGAAAAGTTATAAGTATCGTTATTGCTTGCATAAACACGCCTTATAAACATTACGCCGGAAGCATAAATTCGGAAATCAGCTAGTCCTCCTTGCCTATTAGCAAAGAATGCATCTGTTATATTAAATGTATAAGCTTTCCATGTACGAGTATTTGAGATTGAGATCAAAGGAGAACCTTTAAATATATCTTGTAATAAAATACCTGGACTATCGTAATTTATTGCAATTTGACCGGTTGAGAGTGTGTCGTAGTATTCAATAGTAATCCAGCTGTTTGTGCTATTTCCAGAAAAAACTTTATTATCATCGATATTGAAAAAAAGATAATGGCTACTCGGAGTAGTATTAACATCATTATAAACACATGGAGAGTTTTTAATAATAGCGGTTTTGTATGCTGCATCCGGATTATTAATGGGCTGTGTAATACCATTCCCGGGTTGACCAGTTCCTAGCCTAATTTCAGCCTCATATTTTTTTTGGGATGTAAATGAGAAAACATCTGACCATAAGCCACTTCCACGTGAATTTTTTGCTCTAACTCGCCAAAAATATTTAGTATAATCGCTTGATTTATCAAAAACTGTTTTTGTGCCTGTTGCGGTGGAATTCTTGAAGACAACATTAGTAATCATGCTATCTGTTGCGACCTGTAATTCATAAAATTCAGCAGGTATAGTTGTACTCTGCCAAGCAAAAGTAGTCGGTTGTTGGATAGAATTATTTGCTGGCGAAATGAGATGAACTTTTTCTGGTATTGATATAGCTGTCGAGTCATTTCTGATTAATTTATATGGTGTATTCTCTTCAACATCAAAAATTACATTTCTATTTAATTTTCGATAATTAATATTCCCTAGTGTACCATCAACAGTTAATTTTTGTAAAAATATTTTTCCGCTCCACTCTGATGGTAATGGAATTGTTATTGTCTTTGCATCTCGGCTAAAGATTAAAAAAGTATTTGGTTCTTTAAGATAGATAGTTGTGTAATCCTTGCTAATTACTTTTCCATCCACTTGGACAGTATAAGTATTGGATTTATAATCAACTTCAACAAATGTATTGGCATCGTAAGTTGTCTTTGCATAGTCACCATTCTCCTCATACTTATCCATGAATTTTTTGTTTGTAAGCATCCATGGGATATCAATAAAATAGAATCTGTCAATTTCCAAGCTGTTCACATTCTCACTTCGTGAAGATGAACTCGTATTATTTGCTGAATAGTAAGACGCTGAGCCCGAATTACTTCCTAATAGAAGATTGTCAAGAAAAGAACGGACTTTTGCTTTTTCATCCGGCATCGTTTGAAAGTTATAAAAATTATCTTTTGAAAGACCATACAGTGTTTTACCGTGGAAGATAAATTGCACTAATGGTATGCTTTGAGAGTTTTTAGATAATTCGCCTTTATCAAACCACCTAGGAGAATGGTAAAACCAACCTACAGATCCAACAAACCTTTCATTGATTCCTTCAGATGTTAGTGTAATCCCATACTTATTAAATTCATTAATAATTAATTGATCACCCAATCTAAACTTTTGAAAACTAGAGGGGTATTGGAGTGAAAAATTTCTCCTAAGAACCAGGCTGAATCCATCGATGTGGTGCGTTTGAGATTCTTGGAACGGATAACGGGCGAGTGTTTTTTTGATACGATTTATGCCATACTTTATTGCATAATCATATGCAGATAACTGATAACTTTCCGTCGACCATGAGAAAGGCCACCCTGGATAAAAACTACCATCTTCTCTAACCACACGCAAAGAAGGGTCATAAGTTGGAAATTGAGGGTAGTAATCCAAATAATTATCAGATAGATCAAGTGAGGTATTATAATCGTTTTTAACCATTCTGAAATAATCTTTTATCTCCTGTTCGGTTCCAAATTCTGGGTTTGTATCGATGGACTCTCCATAAAGAACCATCCAAGCCGGATAACGAACATCATTAAAATTATGTAAATCGCACCATATTTTACTATGGTCAGTTAAATTATAAATTTTCTTTATCGCGCTTAGACTCGTAGAAATATGTGTACCTTCTTTGAGACCTATTTGCGTCATAAAACTATTTGCATAAATATCGAGCGGAGAAGATTGAAACTGATTCCGAATAAACTTCGCACCATCCATCCAATCTATTTTTCCACTATTATCAAAATCTCCTAGTAAACTTATTCTGACTTTCATTTCAGTAGTAGTTGAATCAAATACATCAATAAAACCAGCTTTGGAAAAATCTGTCGGTGCATAACGAAAATGAAAGTCCATGCCAATTGATGAGAATTTTTCCAAAGTTGAATTGCTCACTGTACGAGCCCATAGATTCATATCTGAATGATCATACTTCACTACTCCCAATAATCCTTGATGATAAAGCATCGCGCTTAATAATGGCCGTGTCATCCCATAATTTTCAGTATAAACTTCATCGTATCCCTCGTTGGCTGTTGAAACATCAATCAGTCGTCCTTCGTGTTCCGGGAAAACTAACCTTGCACCGGGTTGATCAGCACGGACTGTCAATAAATTGCCTGTCTTCAATAAGGTTAATTTATAACCATTTTTTTCTTGAACATTATGGAATATTAGCTCTAACGTTGTGTTTATTAATGTGTAGGTAATATCAAAACTAACTGCCTTGATAGAATTTACTATTGCCGATAAATGATATGCAATCTGATTAGCTTTAATCGTAACACTATCCACACTTGGAATGATATCTATTCCAACATTATTAAAATAAATCTTGGCCAAATATGTTTGGTTAGTATAATTACCTAAAAGGATTGCACCGTTATTTTTGGAGGTGTACTGTTCAACAACTGGAGATTCTGAATTGAATTTTATTGTAAGATACTCGTTCTCTAAGTAATAATAATCTCCTACAGTAAAAGAGATTTCTGCATAAGATTCGTGATTGTTATTATCATATGCATCAACTCTTATTTTATATGATTTATGAATTGTCAATAGTTCTGTTGCATTTCCATCCGAATTATATTTTACGCTATCATCAGATAAATCATTTATCTGCCATACTATTTTATTATTGTCTTGCCTCGTTAAGGTTACTCTATATTTAAACACAGCATTATTGTCTTCTACTTTTTTCCACTTGAAGGTTGGGTCAATTTTGGTAATCACTTGATTGGGCAAAGGATATACTATGTCGGGAGTTCCTACTCCTACAGTAAAAGAAGATGCAGAATATGATGAGTTATTTTTAATATCATATGCGACTATTACTACTATATATATTCCACGATTAATTAATTGTTCGGTAGCTTTGCCATCCTTATTATATTTTACGCTATCTGCAGATAAATCATTTATTTGCCATACGGTATTGTTGTTATCTTTTCTGCTGACAACTACCCTGTATTTTATAGCAGCTTTATCATCTTCAACTTTCTTCCATCTGAAGGTTGGATTTATTGGTGAGAATAATCCGTTTAGTAAAGGGTATTCTATTTCAGGAATCCCGTCTATGAAGTTATCAACGTTTTTACTTACAGTATCTTTTTGATTTGATGTATAAGTGACAATGATGAACATCTGACCTAATGGTGGTTGCGAATTATAGTATAGTTCACCATAATAAAACTTATCCTGCGAATTAATTAAATTCAAAGGGGCTTCTTTTCCATCGGCTGCTTTTAGAATAACCGCACTAATAGAACTTAGAGTAGTTGTGTTATCAAAGCTTAGAGTTGCATTAATTCTATAGAAATCTTTTGTATGAAAAGTGCTAATATCAAAAGACAAAACACTTGTTGAGCTTTCTAAAAAACTAGAAGAATTAATATTTCTTTCTGCATCGATTGTATTTACTGTGAAAATTAGCAGTAAAAATAAAATTAAGCTTAGATTCCTATTTTTCATTTGCCACTCACTCAAATAATGTTATTGTTAATTCCTTTCCTAGTAATCTTGTTTTACTAAAAGTATATTTAATTATTTAAACTCACCAAAGTTTCTTTTATTAAATTTTCAATCGAGATATTCGGATTATGATCAGTAATTGCTCTTACTGCTCTTTCAGCAACTTTCTGATTATAGCCAAGATTAACCAAAGCAGTTATAGCATCATAGCGAATCGTTGAAGCGCCCGCTTTAAAATCTTCACTGCTGTCTGAAACTGAGTCAGCTTTATCTCTCAATTCAACCATTAATCTTTCTGCGGTTTTTCTTCCAATGCCGGGAATTGAAACTAAACGTGAAATATTTCCCGTTCTTAATGCTTCTTTCAAATCTTCAATTTGAATTCCGGACAAAATACTTTGTGCGGATTTTGGTCCAATTCCGCTAACGCTGATCAGCAATTCAAACATTTCTTTTTCTGCAAGAGTATAGAAGCCGTACAAATCCAAAGCAGATTCTCGTACACTTAAATAGGTGTAGAGAGAAACTTCTTCTTTATCAGAAATTTTTTCAAACGTGCTGATTGAAATGTTAACAAGATAACCAACGCCATTAACATCAACTAAAAGTTTTGTTGGCTTCTTTGAAATTATTTTACCGCGTAAGTAACCGATCATTTTGAAACAAGTATTTAGTAGTTAGTAGTTAGCATTTAGCTATCAGAAAATACAATTTGTTAATCAATAACTCTATCCGGATTTTCTAAAATAAACTCTTTCCAGTTTTTACTTTTCTTTGAAAATGAATTTACTTTGAACGCATGACATATTGCAACAGCAAGCGCATCGCTTTCATCAAATTTCATTTTTGTTTTATGGATTGCAAGAAGTTTTTTTATCATATACTGCACTTGTTCTTTCGATGAAGCTCCGTTTCCCACTACTGATTTTTTAATTTCACGCGGGGAATATTCTTTCATCGGAATTTCGTTATGAACCGCCGCCAGCATAGAAACTCCGCGGGCATAGCCGATCTTGAGTGCCGATTGAACATTCTTTCCGTAGAATGCCGTTTCAAGTGCAAACTCATCGGGACGAAATTGTTTAATTATTTTATCCAATTCATTATAAATTATTTGAAGACGGGGAGACATTTCTTTAGTGGTTGGAATTTTTATAACTCCCGCCGAAACATATTTCAGTTCGTTACGCTCAAAATCTATAATACCGTAACCGGTAAAGATTGTGCCGGGGTCAACACCGAGTATTCTCATATTATTTTTAATAGAACACTGATATTTATGATTATTATGATTTGTTATGATCTTAAATAATCATAAAAAATCTTAACGATCTGCGTTCTATTGTCCTTTAGTCTGCAAAATCAGCATTTGTAAAAACATTTTGAAGATCATCGCTTTCTTCAATTGCCTCAATTAACTTCATTAACTTTTCTGCGTCTTCTCCTTTTACTGGAGTTAAATTCTTTGCAGTCCAATGCAACGAGGCATTTTCTACGGTTAGCTTTTTATCAATCAACATTTTTCTAACATGCTCAAAATTTTCGAGAGTCGTTGTAACTTCAAAAAAATCTTCTTCCGTGCTAAGATCATCCGCTCCTGCATCAAGAATTATTTCCATCATTTCGTCTTCGGATTTGTTATCGCGCTTGACTGTTATAATTCCCTTTCTCTCAAACATCCATGCAACGGATCCGGTCTCGCCCATATTACCGTTTCCTCTACTAAAGATATGACGAATCTCTGCAACGGTTCTATTTTTATTATCTGTTGCAACTTCCACAAGAATTGCAACACCGCCGGGTCCATATCCTTCATAGATTAATTCAGAGATTTGTGAACCTTCAAGTTCACCGGTGGCTTTTTTAATCGCACGTTCAATATTATCGGCGGGCATGTTGGCGGCTTTTGCGTTATCAATTGCAAGGCGTAATCTGGGATTTCCGTCGGGATCTCCTCCGCCCTGTCTTGCAGCAATAGTAATTTCTCTAATTAATCTTGTAAATATTTTTCCCCGTTTTGCATCAAGAGCGCCTTTCTTTCTTTTAATAGTTGCCCACTTAGAATGGCCTGACATAAAATTATCCGTCTATTATTAGTTACTATTTTCTACAATAATATTTTCTTTAACATGAATATCTTTAAGACGGATTTGCGGATAAGTTTTTCCGTCCTTTTGAACTGATTCTATCGTATATACAATATCAACCAAATTTTTTTCTTTATCAATATGAGCAGCGAATGCACCAAGGTTGAATCCAATTGCATCGAAAACTTTATCGTTCCCATTCTGTTTGAAACTTGTTACTATATGATTGGTTCCTACAATTCTTGGCGCATAGACAAGACTAACGTTTTCGCTTAAAAATACCGGGCGCATATTACCGGGTCCAAACGGTGCGAACTGATCCAGCACTCTAAGAAACTTAGGAGATATTTCGGAAAAAGAAAGTTTAGCATCAATATTAATTTCGTGAAGAATATTTTCTGCGGTCATGCTTTGTCTTAACACCGCATAAAATCTTTGTTTGAACTCATCAAGTTTTTCTAATTCAACAGCAAGACCGGCAGCGGCTTCATGTCCTCCGAATTGCAGCAACAGATCATCGCAATTTTGAAGCGCTTCATAAATATTAAATCCCGGAACACTTCTGGCTGATCCTTTTGCAACACCATCAATTGTTGTCAACATCACTGCCGGGCGATGAAATTTTTCAACAAGGCGTGAAGCAACAATTCCGATTACGCCGGGGTGCCAATCTTCATAATGCAAAACAATTCCCAGGTTAGCATCAAAATCTATTTCTGAATCAACAAGCTGCATTGCATGAGAGAAAGTCATTTCATCAATCTTGCGTCTCTCAATATTTTCATCTTCCAGAACTTGTGCAAGCTCCAAAGCTTTTTGGGGATTATCAGTTGTGAAAAGCTCTACAGCACGGATCGCATCTCCTAATCTTCCTACGGCATTAATGCGTGGTGCAATTGTGAATACAATTTGTCCCGCGCTTAAATTTCCCGGTTCCATTCTTGCGCCTTTTATCAACGCCAATATTCCCGGTCGCGGATTTGTGTTTATAAGATCAATCCCTTCTTTAACAAGAATTCTGTTTTCATCCATCAATAGAACAATATCTGCTGCACCTGCAAGAGCAACGAGATCGAGATATTTTAACGCCATATCTTTCTTGCCGATTCTTTCGCCCACAGCACTTGCAAGTTTAAATGCTACTCCCGCACCGGATAAATGTTTGAAAGGATACGAGCAGCCTGGTTTGATCGGATCGAGCACGGCATGCGCGTCCGGTAAAATATCTTTTGGCTGATGATGATCGCAAACAATTGTTTCTATGCCGAGTTTTTTTGCGTGGGCAATTTCTTCAACGGCGGTTATTCCGCAATCAACGGTTATAAGAAGATTTATTCCGCGCTCTTTTAAAATATCTATGCTGGAAATTGAAACACCGTATCCTTCGGTGATGCGGTTGGGAATATATGTTTCAACTTTTGCGCCAAGTTCTTTTAGGAATAAATACATCAATGCCGCAGAGCAGGTTCCGTCAACATCGTAATCTCCGTAAACACAAATTTTTTCATTTGCAGTAAGAGCTTGAATGACACGCTGCGTGGCTTCCTGCATTCCGTTCATTAAGAATGGATCGTGAAGTGATTCAAGCGAAGGACGGAAATAATATTTTGCTTCGGAGAAATTTGTTATGCCGCGCTGCAGCAGCAGATGAGCAATTACACTTGGGATGTTTAGACTATCTGAAAGAGCAAGAACGGATTTATCATCCGCCGCTTCTTTCACCTTCCAGCTTTTTGTATGCATGGCGTCTTCCGCGAAGGAGAACACCAAATGATTCGTGTCTGTAAGCCGAATTTTGTATCCCGGCATAAGCCGGGCAGCAGTTATTTATCTTGTCCCGAAATTACTTTCGAGATCCAGCGGTCTACCCGAAGGAGTTCAAGGCGAACAACCTTGTCCCGAGAAAAACCTCGGGAAACCTTCTGCTTGACCTTGCACCAAGTGGGGTTTGCCATGTCCCGTTTAACTGGGATC
>Ga0082335_1001680_pt1 | contig 45107 bp, 48 predicted proteins | sample Subgrocontami58m_FD_72375 | JGI IMG/M metagenome (GOLD analysis project Ga0082335, IMG submission 72375) | Subsurface groundwater microbial communities from S. Glens Falls, New York, USA - GMW37 contaminated, 5.8 m (SPADES assembly) (version 2) ...
GGGTAGCCCAGCGGAATAAGGGCGGCGGTCTCCACGTTGGGCGGAATGCCCAGGTACTCCTTGATCTCCTGCTCGTGACGGGTGTGCAGCGTGGTGATGACGGTACCCAGGCCGAGCGCCCGGGCCGCCAGCATGAGGTTCTGGACCGCCGGATAGATAGACGCGCCTCGCGCCACGGGACCAGGCGCTGGTGGGTTCGCCCCCGGATGTTCAAGGCAAGCCAGGATTACCACGGGAACGCGGTCCATCCCGTGGGCCAACTCCGACCCGGAACGGTAGGGTTGGGCCTTACGCTCCTCCTCCGTCATGTTGTTAATCATGTTGGTCCAGGCTTCCAAATACCACAGGCCCAGCCGCTTCTTGGTCTCCAAATCCCGTATGACCAGAAAGCGCCAGGGCTGCCGGTTGCCCCCGCTGGGCGCGCGGATGGCGGCGTCCAGAATAGCGTGGAGCGTGTCATCGGACACCGGTTTGTCGGAGAAGTGGCGGACTGCCCGCTGTGTGTACAGGGCATCCTTGAGGGAAATTTGCTCCACGTCGTACCTCTTTCCATCTGACCCCAGCACGAGATGATTAGTGCGTCCAGAACAGCTCCTGCAGCTTGCTGCTGTCCTGGGTGACGGTCAGCCCAAGCATGAGCAGAATGCGCGCCTTCTTAGGCGACAGGTCGTCGGACACTAGGTAGCCCTGCTCCTTCCGGCGAGAGGTCAACATGACCCGCCCGGAACCCACGTGGGAGGCCTGCACCACCTTAACGCCCTGCTTTACCGCCTCTTCCAGGGCGGTACTATAGTCCGCCGGGCCACCGCCGCCGCCGCTGCCTGCGGACACGATCCCTTTAGCGCCGGCCTGGACCGCCGCACGCGCCAGAACGCCGTCGCCGCCGCCGTAGGCGTACACCAGGTCCACCCGGGGCAACTCGGAGAAGCCGCTGACGTCAAAGGGGGTCTGGCAGGTGTGCTTGCGCGTAGGCGTCCGGTAGAAAACGACCTTGTGGTCCGAGTCCGCCCAGCCCAGGATGCCGTAAGGGCCCCCGACGAAGGTGTCCACACGATAGGTGTTGTATTTGGTAACGTCCCGGGCCGACTGTATCTCGTTGTTCAGCACGGTCATCACGCCCTTGCCGCTGGCTTCCGGTGTGGCTGCGATATTAATCGCGTCCATCAAATTGACCACGCCGTCAAACCCCTCTGCGTTAGAGGGACGCATGGAGCCGGTGACTACGACGGGCTTCTCGCTCTTCACCGTCAGGTGCAGGAAGTATGCGGTCTCTTCCAGGGTGTTGGTTCCGTGGGTGACGACGACGCCCGCCGCTGCGGGATCAGAGGAGAAGATGCCATTGATCTTCTTGGCAAGCAGCAGCCATTCTGTCGGCCCTATGGACGGGCTGCCGACCTCCAGCACCTGCTCACCTTTGATCGCGGGAAACCCTTCAATTGGAGGGATGCGCGCCACAAGCTGGTCCACGGAGAGCCGTTGCCCCGGGACGCCGTACTCAGTGTAGTCCAGTGGGCCATGCCCAATGCTGGAGATGGTCCCGCCGGTGCCCAATACGTACACTACCGGCTTTGAGGTTGTCGCCATTGTCCTCTCCTACTTCTGTTTGGCGTACCAGTCAATGATCTGCCCACCCGTTGCGTTCCATACCCCACCGCGTTTCAGCATGTGGCCCAGGGCAATGTCCAGGTACTTCACCCGGAAGGGCTGGCCCATAAGATGCGGGTGCAGGTTCATGGTCAGGACCCGCCCGTTCTTGGCCCCATCGGCGTACAGCGTGTCAAAGGAGTCCTTCATCATCTGGCAGAACTCGGTGACCGGCAGGAAACGGGGCGCCGCGACGTTGTACATGTCGTCCAACTCCAAGAGCATGGGCAAAAAATAAGCGTTCTTGCTCTTCATCTTGTACGGCTGCTCGTCATTGGGAAAGTCGCACACGTACCGCATGCCCTCGTCCGCCAGCAGCTCCGGCGTTCGCGCAGACTCGCTGTACTCCATGCTGAACCACCCGGAGGGACGGCTGCCGGTGGCCTGCTCCACCGCCTTCAAGCTGGTGCGAATATACTCTCGCTCCTGCTGCTCGGTCATGGCACTGGAGATAATGCGCTGCGCGGTGAGGCCGTGGGCCACAAACTCATACCCCCGCTTCTTGCACTCCTCCACCACAACCGGGTAGTTCTCAGCGGTGACGGCATCAATGGCGACCGTTGCCTTCAAGCCGTACTTGTCCAGCACCTCCATGATGTTGAAGATACCCACGCGCAGGCCGTACTGCCGTAGCGACCAAGGCGTGCTGGGCGGATGGTACATGCGCTGCGTGTTGGGCGGCATGAACGCATCGGCAGGCAAGTTCCACTCAAAATGCTCCAAGCTGATGAAAGGAGACAGCGCTACCCTGGCGTTGTCGGGCCAGCGCAGGACTGGACGGGAAACCATAGGAGACCAGTCGTAATGGGCCTGGTCCATACCGGGTGTTCGTGTTGCAGGCATGGCAATACTCCTCTGTACCGCGTGCGCTCGTACTGGTTGCTGGATTGCAAGGAAGCGCTAGGCCAGTACGGGCTGCTTCTTTTTCTTGGCCGCCAGGAAGGCTGCCATCTCATCGTAGTAGTGGGCCATGTAATACTCGGTGATGTCGTCGGCAGTGGTCTGCCAAACGCCATCGTGGGAGAGGATGTAGCCAAGGGCCTCATCCAGCAGTTTGCTGCGGCCCGGCTGTGCCACCCAGTAGGGGTGCAGGGGAATGCACATGACCCTTCCGCTGGCAGCGCCCTGGCGGTACAGCCAGTCAAACTGGTCTTTGATGTTCTGGGCAAAGTACGCGATGTCGTGCCCCTGCCCGTTGATGCTCACCAGGTCGTTCAACTCAATAGCGTAAGGCACGGAGATAAGCTTGCCCTGCTTCACCTTGATGGGGAACGGCTGGTCGTCGTGGTACCAGTCGGTGTAGTACTTAAGGCCTGCCTCAGCCAGGAGGTCAGGGGTGTTGACGGTAGAGGTGATGGACGGCCCCAACATGCCCTTCAGCGTCTTGCCGGTGTAGTCCTTAATGGTCTTGGCGGTGTCCTTATAGAACTCCCGCTCCTCCTCAATAGGCATGTTGGTGAGGTAGCGCGTGTTGTAAATGCCGTGGGACATATAGTCCCAGTTGCGGTCCACCATCGCCTTCCGTATCTCCGGGAAGTGCTGCAGGATGGCAACGTTCAGGGACACAGTGCAGCGGATGTTGTGCTTGTCCATGACCTCCAGGTAGCGCCAGAAACCGGCCCTGTTCCCATAATCCCGTTGCGCGTAGTTGCGCACGTCAGGATGGACCACGCGGGGCCACGGGTCGCGCCCGTATCCCTTGGGCGGCAGGTATTCGTAGAACTCAATGTTGGGGGCCACCCACAGGGCAACCCGGGCGTTGTTCGGCCAGCGAATCGTTGGCCGGTCAATGATGGCCGAGTACTCAAAGCGGTCTGGCTCCAGCATGGTCATTGCCTCCTCTAGTCGTTTACGAACTCTCACAACCAGGCTTGACCCAAGAGTCTTTTTGCCTCATCTCCGGGGCCCCTCTCCGTTTCGGAGAGGAGGGGTTCTGAATCTGGAGACACCCCAGGCCCCGGCAGTCCCGATGCATCGGGACTGCACCTTCCTGGCTTTTGAGGTAACGCCCCGGGCATCCCTAGCACGCAGGCTGCTTCAGGTAGAGGGGGTGAATCTTGCGGGGCGACAGCTTCCCTACGGTCGGCTTGCCCAGCAGCTTCCGGTCTTCAAGCATCACATTGCCACGCAGCAACACCGTGACCGGCCAGCCCGCGATGTTATGGCCTTCCCAAGAGCTGTAGTCCTGGAGGTGCAAGTCGCTCTTGTCCAACTTCTTTTTGATGGAAGGGTCAATGATGCAGATGTCTGCGTCGCTGCCCACGGCGATCACGCCCTTCTGCGGGTAGAAGCCCAGCACCTTGGCAATGTTGGTGGAGGTAATGTCTACGTACCGCTCCAAAGACATGCCTTTGTCAACAACGCCTTCCTTGTAGGTAATACCCATGCGGATTTCCAGGCCGATGTTGCCGCCCTGCACGTCGTCAATCTTGCGCCCGATGATCTTGTTCGCGTAGGTGGTCGCAATGCTGTCCGTCGCCATCCAGGTCAGGTCGCCGTGGAGTAGGCCGTCCCAAAGGCGAAGGCGGTCGTCCTCAAACTTCAAGGACGGATAGGTGTGGTACTTCATGCCGTCCGGTTCCTTGTAGTTGTCGGCGTTGAAGGAGCAGTACGTGTTCAGCGTCTCGCCGTAGACAGGAACCCCCTGGCTCCGATAGTCCGCAATGGCATTGACGCCCTCCTTTGCGGATACGTGGACGAAGTACATGCCGGCGCCGGTCTGCTGCGCCAGGCGGGCCACCCGGCGGAAGGAGAGGTCTTCGGACAGGTTGGAGTGCACCAGATGCATGTTCCACCAGTCCATCTGGCCGTTGTCCTTGGCCCGAGCGTAGTTGTACATCACGATGTCGTCGTCTTCAGCGTGTACCGCCACAACGCCCCCGTGCTTGGCGCATTCGGTCATCACCGCTGCCAGCCGGCCCATGTCGGTCTTGTTGTTGAAAGGACGGTCCGGCACGGGCGGACGGACGGACGTGGTGAATATCTTGATGCTGGTGAATCCCTCGGCGATCAGGTCCTTAATCTGGGCCATGTGCTCCGGCGTTGACGTGCCCCGATAGGTTACGTGGGAGGAATAGTCGGTGTAGGCTTTGCCCTTCCAGTCATCCAGGTAAGCCCGCACGCCTTTGACCACGTCACCGGTATCCGGACAAGGTGTAAAATCCACTATCGTCGTAGTGCCGCCCCATATCGCGCCGAGAGACTGCTCGGCAGGCCCAGCGTTGACCCCCGCCGGCGCAGGCCCCGGCCCTGTGACGGGATGGCCTACGTGGTCATGGGCCTCTATGCCGCCCGGCACGACGATCTTGCCCGTAGCGTCAATGGTCTTCTTTGCTTCAACACTGATCGTCCCCGGGGCGCTGACCAAGACGATCTTCTCCCCCTGGATTCCTACGTCCCACATGCCTGCGCCCGATGGCGTTACGACTTTCCCGCCTTTGATGATGACATCTAGCATGACAAATCACTCCTTATGTGCTTTCTATATGTAGAAACGGTCGCCCTTCCTCAGCAGGCCGGCGCTGCCAGCACCTCTGACGACACCTTGCGGGGCATGAGCTTGCCGTCGGTTGGCGCGCCCACCAGCTTGCGGCCGTCAACCATCACCTTGCCCCGCAGGACGACGGTGGAGGGCCACCCGGCGATCTCATGGCCCAGCCACGAGCTGTAGTCAGACACGTGCAGATCCCGCATCTCCAGCTTCTTCTTGACCGATGGATCAAGTAGGCACAGGTCGGCGTCGCTGCCTACGGCAATTGCCCCTTTCCTGGGATACAGCCCCAACACCTTGGCGACGTTGCTGGAAGTAACCCCAACATACCGTTCCAGGGACATGCCCTGGTCCACCACGCCCTCCTTATAGGTAATCCCCATGCGGATCTCTATGCCAATGTTCCCACCTGTCACGTCCAGGATCGTGCGGCCCTCCACTTTGTCTGAATAGGTGGTGACAATGCTGTCCGTTGCCATGAAGGAGAGGTCGCCACAGAGGAGGCCGTTCCAGAGCCGCTGGCGGTCGTCCTCAAACTTCAGGGACGGATAGGTGTGATACTTCATACCGTCGTGCTCTTGGTAGTTATGCGCATTGAAAGAGCAGTAGGTATTGAGGGTTTCGCCGTACACCGGCAGGCCTTTGCTGCGTGCCTCGGCGATGGCGTTCACCCCTTCCTTGGCGCTAGTGTGGACAAAGTACATGCCCGCGCCGGTCTGCTCCGCCAAGCGTATGACGCGACGGAAGGAGAGGTCTTCAGACAGATTGGTGTGAATCTTGTGCATGTTCCACCAGTCCAACTGGCTCCGCTCCCGGGCCTGAGCGTAGTTGTACTGCACAATGTCATCATCCTCCGCGTGTACTGCCACCATACCTCCGTGCTTGGCCGTCTCTGTCATGATGGCCTGTAGCCGGCCCATATCCATCTTCATGGAAGGCCTATCCGGGGGAGGTGGGAGGATGGAAACCGTGAACACTTTGATCGTGGGAAAGCCGTCGGCGATGAGGTCCTTAATCTGGCCTATGGCCTTGGGAGTGGCTTGCCCTCGAAGGATGGCGTGGGCGGTGTAGTCGGTATAGGCCTTGCCCTTCCAGCCTTCCAAATGCGTATGTATCGTTTGCACCAGGTCGCCGTCGTCGGGCATACCCGCAAAGTCCACCACAGTGGTAGTGCCACCGAACAGAGCGGCCAGGGACTGCTCCGCCGGCCCCATGTTGTTCCGGCTGACGGGACTGCGCGGGCCAGGCATAGGGAAACCAATGTGGGCATGTGCCTCTATGCCGCCTGGGACGATGATCTTGCCTGTAGCGTCTATGGTGCGCCCGCCGTCAGCAGAAAGAGAGCCAGGAGCTGCCAGGGCGACGATCTTCTCGCCCTGCACGGCAATGTCCCAGACCCCCACACCCTGTGGCGTTACCACCTGGCCCCCACTAATCAAAAGGTCTAGCATCAGCATTACCTCCAAGTAGGTTCCGCAAGAGCCGTGTAACGACTTCTTGCGAGTACTAGGTCGTTATTCAGAAAAGAAGCCCGAGGCCGCTGCAGCAAGTGCTTCGCAAGGGAAACTGCGCGGCCTCAGGCAAGTCAACAATTTACCGGTCAGCGCCTGCCGGCATCCGGGTGCGGTCAAGCCAGGTATCCTCCAGGACATTCAGGCCCCAGTAGGTTGACCAGTAGTACACGTCGTTCCCGACGAGACCTTGCACCCAGGGCCGGGTGAAGTGATAGAACAAGGGGCTGGGCAGCCACACGCGGCCCATAATGTTCTGGTAGTCGTAGTCCGCGATCTGCTTGCCAATCTGTTCACGCTTCGTGCGGTCCAGCTCCACCCGCTGTGCTTTGATCAGGACGTCCAGTTTCGGATCGCTGATGCCGAAGACATTGCTGGGCGCGCCCGTCTCCATGATGCTGGCCCAGTCGTTTAGGTCGCTGCCGCCGGAGATGGTGGCGTTGTACAAAAGCCCTTCCCAGTTCCCGCTGTTGTACATCGTTCGCAGAGTGGCGGCGTCTACGAGCTTGGGCGTTACGTTGAACCCTATCGCCTTCAGGTATTCAATGTACAGGGCCGGCTCCGCGGCCATAGAGCCGGTCGTGGTAGACATCCACACGTTCACGTTCAGTGACCCAGGCGCATACCCGGCATCCTTCAGGAGTTGCTTGGCCTTGTCCGGGTTGTAGTGATACCACTCCGGTGCATCCGCTTGTGTCCTTGGGAACATGCGGCCTCCGTCCCAGTCGCTGGGCACTGCAGAAAAACCAACGCGCGCGTTCCCCCCATACAGCGCCGTGATGGCCGCTGGGTAGTCAATGGACAGCGCAATGGCTTGCCGAACACGGGGCTCGTCAAAAGGCTTCTTGTTCATCTGGAACCCGAAATAGTAGTTGGAGCCGCTGTTTTGCTCGTTGACATACAGCGAGCACCCCAGCGAACCGCAGTTGTCCAGCAGTTGCCGGGCGTCGTTCCAGCCACGATAGGTGTACTCGTCTATCTTGCCGGTACGAAAGGCAGCAATCCTGGTAGCTGGGTCCGGGATGAAGTACCACTCTATGCGGTCCAGATAAGGCAGGCCCGCCTTGAAATAGGTAGGGTTCTTCTCGGCATACAGGTGGTCGTTGGGCACGAACTCCTTGGCAATGTAGGGCCCGCTACCGATGGGCATGCTGTTGATGGAACCGTCGTCAACCGCCTCTTTGGGCACAAAGTTGTTCAGCGGGCTGACGATGCTATAGATGAAGGCCCCATCCACAGACTTCATGTGGAAGACAACGGTGTACTTGTCCGTCGCTTCAACCGACTCCATGTTCTTATAGATGTCGGCGGTAGCTCCCGACTTTGACCCATCACTCAGTCGCCTGATGTTATAGACCACATCTTCCGAGGTTAACTCGCGTCCGTTTACAGGGGGTATGTTCTGGTACTTTATTCCCTGGACCAGATGGAAGGTGTAGGTCTTGCCATCAGCGCTAATATCCCAGCTAGCCGCCAGGTCCCCTTTGAACGCCAGCTTGTGCAGGTTGCCGGCGCCGGCAAAGGCATTCGTCAGGCTCTCGTCATAGGTCAGCAGGCGGCTGAAAAAGGGTGTATCAATGAGGGCTGTTGTCGACCCGAATTTAGTCGCCGTATCCCACGTGGTGGGCACCGTCGGCTGGTTCATCTTCAAGACGCCGCCGTAGGTCTTCTGCCCCTTCCCCAAGTTAGCTGGACTCCAGTCCACCTTGCTCCAGTGGTATTTTGCCAGAAGCGGCATCTCCTTCTGGATGTCGGCAGGTATCTGGATAAGGCTGCTGCTGCTCGTAGGCGTCGCCACCACCGTCGCGCCGCCGCTGGCCGTCGCCGTCGGCGAGGCCGTAGAAGTCGCGGGCTTTGGTGTGGCGGTGGGCGTCGGCGCTGATCCAGACGAACAGCCGATGGCCACTGCCACACACGCCAGAGCAAGTACTCCGAACTGCAAGGATTTCCTCATGAACGTAGACTCCATAGGACTCCTTTCATCTCTTTATATACGTTGAATCGGGTTAGGCAGAACGTTGGGCCTCGTGCATGTGGGCCTCCTTTTCTCTCATCTACTGCCCCGGAGACGCGGGTCCAAAACGTCCCGCAACGCATCGCCGAAGAGGTTGAATGCGAGCACCGCCAGCGTGATGGCAAGGCCGGGGAAAATGCTGAGCCACCAGGCGTTTTCCGTGAACTGCCTCCCCTCGCTCAGCATCATGCCCCACGAAGGCGTGGGCGGCGGCGTGCCCAAACCGAGAAAGCTCAAGCTTGCCTCAGTCAGAATGGCAAAGCCAAAGAGGATGGAGGCCAGGACGATAATGGGCGCAACCACATTGGGCAGAATATGGACAAGCATGATCCGCATCCGGCCTCCCCCGATGACTTTCGCCGCTTCTATGTAAGGGTTCTCTTTAATAGAGAGCACCGCGCTGCGCACCACACGCTGGTTGAAGGGAATGATGACGAAGCTTATGGCAAACATCACGTTGGTCAGACTTGGCTGCAAGAGAGACACCAATGCCATGGCCAGGACTATCCCTGGAATCGTCTGCAACGCATCGGAAACACGCTGCACGATGGTGTCAAACGTACCCCCAACAAAGCCGCTGAGGATACCAAGGAGGCTGGCGGTGGTAAGGCCGATGCCCACCGTCATGATGCCCACCTGCAGGGAAATCCTGGCGCCATAGATCAGGCGAGTGAATACGTCCCTGCCTATCTGGTCCGTCCCGGCTAGGTTATGCGCCGATGGGGACTGAAACGACTCCAGGGGATGGATAGCGTATGGCCCGCCGCTCGTCAGCAAGGCGGGGAAAGCCGCAGCCAACGTCATGGCAATCAAGAACAGCGCGGAGGCTGCCCCTAAAGGTTGCCGGCGAGCGAACGTCTTTGATGCCTTCCAAGACTTCTTCGCCTTGTCGCCCCATCTCACTGTTGGAAATGCTGTCGCAATGTTTTTCACTTGACCAAACTCCATAGCTAGACCTCCTGATGACTGGTCTCTCGTTACCTTGCCGCTACCCCGCCTATCGGTAGTGGATTCTGGGGTCTAACCAGGCATACGCTACGTCTGTCACCAGGTTCATCATGACCACCATAGCTGCAATCACCAGAACGTTGGCCTGGAGCTGGGTATAGTCACGCAGGGTAATGGCTTGGAAGGTCAGCCTGCCGACCCCGGGCAAGGAGAAGATGGTCTCCAGGATGACCGCGCCACCCACAATAATCCCTACCTGTGATCCAATAACGGTAACCACCGGGATCAGGGCGTTCTTCAGCGCGTGACGGTAGATGACCACTCGCTCCGAAAGCCCCTTGGAGCGCGCCGTCCGTATGTAGTCCTGCTGAATAACTTCCAGCATGGTAGACCGCGTCATGCGCATGATGACCGCAGAGAGCCGGAAGCCCAGGATGAGGGCAGGCCAGAGGAACTGCTGTATGCTCTTGAGCGGGTCCTGCCAGAGCACGGCATACCCTAAGGGCGGTAAATAGTTGAACTGAACAGAAAGAACGAGAATCACCACCGTGGCGATCCAGAAGTCAGGCACAGCTATGCCCAGGATGGACACCACCCTGCCCACGTAGTCGCTGGCCTTCCCACTGCGAACGGCAGAGAGCACACCCACGGGAATCCCAATGACCCAGGCAATGAGCAGTCCCATGACACCCAGTTGAACAGTTACCGGAAGCGCCTTGAGCAGCTCCGAAGACGCAGGCCGTTGTGTCCACAAGGAATTGCCCAGGTCTCCGCGTAGCACGCCGCCAATCCAGCTCACGTATTGCACAACGAAGGGCCTGTCCAGCCCTATCTGGTGCCGCAATTGAGCCAGGCGCTCCGGCGTCACGTTCTGGCTGTGGTCGCCCAGCGTCGCCATGATGATGTCGCCCGGAACCACGCGCACCAGGGAAAAGACCACCAGGGAGGCCAACAACAGTGTGGGAACGGCCAAGAGCACGCGCTTCAAAACATACTGTGACATCTTGGATTCTCCTGCTGCGACGTATTGCTAGCTCTGTGCAAGGGGACAAACGCCCCCTTGAAACTGAATAGGGCTTAGTATCGTGCCTGTTTGTTACAAACTGTTTGCCGATTTACGTCGTTTTTGTAAACATCCAGTAAACTCCACGTACTAGCCCCGTAACCCATGTACACCTCGCCTCAGTTCAGTTCACCCTTCCAGCCCATGTCCAAGGCGAGTATTCCAGGACAACAGGCATCGTCATCGGTATATTGGACGAACCGAAACGTCTTGTTTGCCTTCACCGGTGGTCCCCTCATTAGTCAGCCTTAAGAAGCCTCACTATGGCCTTCACCGCTTCCTGATACCATCGGAACCATCCAGTAAGACAAGTTCCTTCTTTTCGACTCACAACGGGGAGATATGCCATCTCCTGGCTGCCTGGGATCCTTCAAAAGTCAGGGAATACCATCCCCAGGTCGTTGACGGTTCTTTTGATGCCCCCCATGCTCAGTGGGATGAAAAAGAGAGACGACGATTTTGTGCCAGACTCTTGGAACGAGCCTCACTTTGGGAAGAAGGGACTACGGCGGGAGAGGAACGGCGTTGGAAGGAAATATGCCCGCGCCAAAGATAGTGCCTTATCTTCACTCAATAGTCTTTGTGATGTCAATAGCGGATTTGTTCGCGTACTTGTAACGTATTTCGTCTCAGATATACATGCGCTTAGACGTGATAGGGATATGATATTACGAGACGACGAAATCAATAACTAGATAGACGTAACAAGAACCATGCTAGGCAGTTTGTGACAGATTGCAGTATTTTAAGAGCGCATGAGGTTTTAGTGGCTCAAGTGAAGATAAGCGTGAAAAGGGGCAAATGGAGAAGCTTACCCGGCTTGGCAGCGCTCACGCGCACCCTCAACGGAGAGTCAACGCGCCACTTGGCTAGCAAGAGCTGAGGGGTGTCTACTTCAGCTCCGACCAACATTCCTTCGCTGTTCATGCGGGAGCGGTGGTTGACGTACCAGTCGTGGGCGAACTCCAGCCCCGGGCACGTCTCTACAGCGATCTTAAGGGCGCGTTCCAGAGGCATCTTGTGGTCTGGGGCCTTCACCCCCACATCTTCCACGGCATCACCTCTCATGAGTTCCGTCACGATGTAGGGCTGGTCCTTCTCCCCTTCCTGCGGGTGCACTGACCTTAGATCAAAGACAGCGACGATTTTGGGGTGCGACTTCGGAGTGTCCCATGGCCTGGGCCTTCTGGGTGATGCGCATCCTAGCGATCTCGTCCAAGCCGACGGTCTTGATGAGGACGCAGGCCATGTCCCTGTCCAACGTGTTGTCGTGGGCCAGGTAGACCCTCTTCTTGCCGCCTTTGCCCAGGAAGCGCGGCACAGCGTAGCTCCGGAGACGAAGGATCCGAGGCGAGTTGGGGATGGGTCTGGGAAGCGCTGGCTGGCAACGGGCGCAGCCGATGGAGCAGAGTGAACGACTGGGACAAGTGTGTAGCCAAGGGGTGTTCGCGCCGAAGGGGCGTGGGAAGCTTTGGTTGATGGAGACTCTTTTCACCGGGCGAACGCGCTCTTGAAGAAACGAGGGTTCGCCGTACAGCATCCAAGACGCACCGCCAGCCAGTACCTCCTCAGCGGCCTTGCGAAGTGCGGAAGTTGCGGCAAGGCGCTTATCGGCCAGGACCCCAAGGGAGGCAAGTTCGGGTACTACGTCTGTGGTTCCCTCATGAAGCGCGGGGCGGGAGCCTGCGACACGCCGTACCTGCCCAAGGGCAAGTTTGAGGGCATGGTGCTGCGAAAGCTAAAGGAGGATATCCGACCGAGGAACACCTTCGGCGGCTGGTGATGCGGTGGCAGAGGAGATGGACGGCCAAAGCGCCCAATGGAGGAAGCAACTGGACACCCTGGACAAGGAGTCAGAAGAGGTGAAAGTCCGTTTGGCCCGGCTCTACGACGCCCTTGAGACAGGGAAACTTGCCCTTGAAGACCTGGCCCCCAGGATCCAGGAGCTACGCCAACGAAAGGACAACCTGGCGGCGTCGCGAGATGAGGCAAAGGGAAGGATGGGGGAACGAAGGCGGGAGTTGCTAGACCTCAAGACAGTGGCGGCCTACGCTGATGACCTGCGTGCGGTGCTCAATGAGGGCACTTTGGCGGAGCAGAAGGGGTTTGTAAGGTCGTTCGTGCAGGAGATAACGGTCAGAGGCGACGAGGCAACGATTCGCTATACGATTCCGTTGCCTCCAAAGGGGTCATCCTGCGGAGACGAGGGTGGAGTTCTCTCTATTGTAAAGTTTGGTGGGCCTGAGGCAACAATACACAGAACGTTCCAGGCCACCTTTACCTGGCGCAACAATGACGCGAAGGCTGAGTCAACTTTGCAGATCGGCAACGAGTAGCGCCCCGACTGCTCTAACGGCACGAATGGCAAAAACTGCAAGTCAAACTATACTACACTTTCAATGCTCTTGGTTCCTATCCTTGCCTTTAGTACTGCTGACCAAAGGCTTTCGCAGGCGGCCCTTGCCGAGGCGTAGTTTGGGGTTCCGGGGTCATCGCTGACTGCACTCACTACGAGTCCCGCGTACCGGATAAATGGAAGCGTTTGGCCCGTTACAAGCTTCAGCAAATGCTGAGAGGCCTCAATCAAAGGAGGACCGTACTCCTTAGATAGTAGAACACGAGTGCCTAATGCATCCAGTTGCTCAACGTATTTGGCGGGGTCTACTATCTCTTGGCGGTCGAAAAGGGTGGCGAAGTGCGCTCCCTGCGAAAACGCCAATCGTCGTCGCTCGTTTTCCTCAAGAATGAGGCTTCTGTAAACATCCTTGGCCCAGAAGGGAAGGCTCGTGCCAATGGTATAGATGCGCCAATCTTTGGAACGTCTCCCATCGATGCGGGCCCGAATGCGATATTTCACCAGGTGAGCCCTGCGCCATTCTGAGAAGAATAGAGAGACGAACTCTCCGTTTCGGGACAACGGTTCCCGAGCTACTTCGGGGGGCAGTTCTATCTTGAACGGCGGTTCTTTGCTCAAATGGAAGCCAGGGAGGTCAAGGTTGACCAAAGCACCGTATTTCTCGTGGGACCTGCTCAACAACTCTGAAGAAATCACCACGTATTTCTGAGTAGTCCTTAGGGTTGAGTGCCCTAATACCCTAGAAAGTGTCAAAATGTCGCCCCCATTGTCGATCCAACGGGTACCGAACGTATGCCGCATGGTGTGTGCACCAATGCCCCTCCCTGTCAAGCCTGCGCGGATTGCAATACGCCTGAACGTGCCTTGCAAGTCTTTGGATTCGGCAGGGCTCTCCGTGAAGTCCCTCCTTCCGCCCCGGGTTCGCTTGAGGAACACCCAAGGGGAGGGAAGCTGACGGAGATAGGTGATGACGCTTTGGCTGACTGGAACGACGCGTTGCCCGGTCTTTCCTGACGCCAATCGAAGCCCATTTTCCAAAATATCGACTTTCTCCAGTCCCGACAATTCGCCTACGCGGCAACCGGTGTCCAGGAGGACGAGAACGAGTGCCCGTTCGAAGGGTTGCCGGGCTGCGTCGAATAATCGCCAAAGTTCGTCGGGATTGAATACCCGGGGAACCTTTGGTTTTATTCTGGGGCGTTCAAGGTACTGAAACGGATCATTGGCCGGATCCAGCATATCCTGCTTTACAAGCCACCGGTAGAAGGATAGCAATCTGGAATGGTTACTGGCCAGCGACTCGTCGGAAAGGTGCCCCCACCTTTGCCATATCGCATGTCGGAGAGCATAGGGATCTGTTGGTAGGAGTGGAAACAGGCTTTGCAGCCAGAGAAGCGAGTGGCGGATTCCTGCCAAGTGGGACGGCGATCTGTTCGACTCTTTCTTCGCTTGCAAATACATTAGAACAAGCCGGGAGGTTTCCAATTGGTGTTGATTCATGGCACATCCCTTAAAGTGCTGACTGAGGGGATTCAGCAGTCCGCTATTCCGGCAATGGCAGCCACGAAGAGCATCTGGGTCATCGAACACCAGAGAGGCGATGGACAGATCCATCGCCTCTCTGGTGTCTTGTTATCGTTTCTCTTGGAAAGCGCTGGAGTCGTGGCTCCCCACGCGGTCGCGGGCCGATGGTGGCGGCCTGTTCGCACGAGAGAGCAATTGTCAGCCGTTGTTGAGGGTCTTTCTGGAGTGAGGCTGCTTCGCTAGCTTCGCGGTGGGTTTGTGCCGCGATGTCCCGATGTCATCCTTTTCCCCAACGGGCTGGTCGCTCGCAGCGTCATGCTCCTTTTCGACGGAGGCTTCAGCATCCGCTCGTTCGTCACCAGGTGAGTCTCTATGGTCCGAGGCCGACGTCTGTGAAACCTCTCCTTCCCACTGGACGAACATGGGCATTAGCACGACTTGAGGCTGGCCCTCGGAGAGCAGCAGCACTGGAGAGCTGGGCGTGGCCGTCTTCATCGTGACTACCCCCGGCGCCGACTTAGCATAGGCCAGGAGGTAGGCGGAATTGACCGCGACCTTGCCGGGGAAAGAGCAGCTCAGCAGCGCCAGGTCGGTGCCCACCTCCCCAACATCGCCAGCCCGGGCACTCAGGTGCATCGTCCCGCTCTCCCACTCCATGCGAGCCACGGCAGAGCCATCCTTGGCGATGTCGCCTATGAGGGAGATGGCCCTGAGGAAGTCCTGGCCCATGAATGAGATGGATGAACTCTCCTCCTTGGGCACGAGCTGGCGATAGTTCGGGAAGCTGCCCTGCACCAGGCGGGACCCAAGCGTGATTCGCCCAAAGGTGACGCGCATCAGGGTGTCGTTGTACTGGATACGGACGAGCCGTTTGGCCACCGCCGCCTCTGCCATCGTCGCGACCCCGCTGAGGTCTGGGACACCGGCCTCCAACTTCCACAGATGGGCAAGGACTCGGATCGCGCCCAAAGGGAGGAGCAGATTACGGTGGTGCTGGGAGAGGTCACCCGACAGGGTTCTGATGGACAGGCGGAAGCCGTCGGCGGCCACGACCTCCACCGGGCTGTCCAGGTGGAGGCAGACGGCGTTGAGCACGGGACGGGACTCGTCCCTTGCGGCAAAGCGTGCCTGCTCAACCAGGGCGTCCACCAGAGCGCCGCCGTCCATGACCAGCTCGTGCTCCAAGGAGTCGGAGGGCAGCGGCGGAAAGTCTTCCGCCTTTTCGTGGCTGAGGGTTGCCGTAGTGCCGGCAGCCTTAATCACCAGCCCTGTCTTGGTGGGATTAAGCATAGCGATGGAGTTGCCCGGCATCCGCTTGAGCAACTCCAGGGCGTGGAGTACCGGCGCCATGATGGGCTCGGTCGTGGACTGGTCAAGCTGAACGGTCACGAATGTCTCCAGGTCCGTGGCCATGGCGCGGTCGCCCTCTATCAGCAGGTTATGGATGGCCGGCAGGGTCGTGCTCTTGGGGATCAGGGGCCGGACCAGCTCCAGCACCTCGCGAAGGTCTTTCACGGGGATGTCCATGGGTAGCTCCTTTCTTGGGAAAACGTCAAAGCGAACCAAGGGGCTGTGTCGGCAGGGGCACCTCCTTTGTAATACTTGTTTGGATGGGCGAACGGCGGCCAGTATTACGCCTTTTCCACCTCCGGGAGATCGGCATGGCGCTCCGATCCCGATGTAGCGGGAGAGTGAGGTAGAGTCGCTGTCTGAGTTATTGGTGTCTTCCTCCCTTCGCTTGAACTCCAACCACGATGGCTACTCTGGGGGCACAGCACCGCGAAAGCAGCCGCCATTGTTAGTTACTCCCTTGGCGCTGCCGGTGACGCCGCAGTACGCCAGGCGTTGATAGCCGACGTCAGCGCGTTGGACAACGCGGCAGCATCCTGTTCGTACTCCTTGGCCAGATAGACCGTAGTGAGCCAATCGGCGGCCCGCCGGGCCGCGTCCAGGAGTTGGCTGATGGCACTGAGCTGACCCTGGCTGCGATGGTCCTGATTCTCCAGGTGCGAGCAGGCCTCTCCGTACACCTGGTCATAGGACACCGCTTCCTTGATGACCTCCTCCAGCGTGTCCCCCTCGTAGTCCCCCATCTCTTCGTAGAGGAGAGCCGTGATCTCGTCGTCAGGCGCTTGGCCTTGTAGTTCCTTGACTTTCTGTAGGGCGCAAGACAAACAAAAGAGGTCAACCGACTCCGTGTCCGGCGTCCCATCGTGGTGCTCAATGGTCGTAATGCTGCGGAATGCGTGGACGGCGCTCATTGCCCCGGCTCCACCACCGTCACGCCGTCTGCGGCGAACCGGCGCGTCTGGGCATACTCTGTGTCCCCCACCACGTCTACCAGGAAGTCCACCACCTCATCGGCGTACTGGATGAACTCTATGTGGGCGTAGGGTTTTGGGTCCTTTCCCTGTTGGCAGAAGCACAGGTCCTTGCCGATGGCGTCGTAGATGTTCTGGTCGTTCTCGGCCTTGATGATGGCCTCCTTCATGGACTCCGCCTCTACGTTCACCACCTTGACCAGCACCACGGCGTGCACGTTGACGTCAAAGAAGGGCATTGCCTTCCTCCTTTCTTGTCTTGACCGGGCCTCACAGGTCAAACAGCGATTTTTGGACGACTGTTTCCTGTTGGGGCTTAGCCTCCTTTGCTTTGGCTGGGGCGAGTCTCCTTGGCGGTGTCACCGTTGAAGGCAGCGGCGTCGCTACGGTGCTCGGCCATTCAGCGGAAGGGCGCGGCGCTTCCGGTTCCGCTTCCCACTCTTTCATAAGGGCCTTGAGCGGCCTTCCCTGGCAGGCGGGACAGGCGGTGTAGGTGTGCCTGCGGAAGCTACCCCAGCAGAACCCGTAGGCGTCCCTGGTCACCAGGCCGCACAAGGTGCATCTGGTCAGCACCCCACCAGTCGGCGCTTCGCTAGTCCGCCAGCAGTCCACTTGGGCCAGTGGCCCCAACGTGGCGGCCAAGGTTTCGGGGTCTGGACTGCCCTCTTCGCCCAGGGTCTTGCGGATGTTCACCTCCAGGCTCCACACCTGGTATAGGCGCACGGGTTTGAGCGGTACGAGCAGCCTTGGCCTGCCCTTCCCCTGTTGATCGTCTTCCCGTGCGTTGATCACTGCCGCCATCTCCTGGGGCGTGGGCCGGTGCTCCCTGGCCCTGGCCACAGCCCACTGCGCCAGCTTTTGAGCGCCCCTGCCCGCTAGGGTGGTCGGCGCGACGCGCTCAAGGGCGCGGCGCATGGTCCACAGGCCACCCCGATAATGGCCTGGGTCGGCCCAAGTCCAGAAGGCCACCCTGTCCGTAGCGATGTTGCCTTGCTCCGGCCAGAGACTCACTACGTCCCGCACCACTCGGAACTCATCGGGAACCCCGACGGGTGTAGGCATCCCCCGCCAGGCGGCCACCGCCCTGGCCTCTTCCGGCGTAAGCCCAAACCCTTCCAGAGCGGGAGCAAGCCACAAGGGAGGCTCGATCCCCCCCGGCTTGATCCAGCCGTGGGCAAGTCCGCTGGAACGCGCCATCTCCAGGGCCTCTTCTTCGTTTAGGGGCTTTGCGTCATCCCCTTTGCGTTTCTTCTTAGTGCCAGGCATTGATAGCTCCTTTCTTGGGCATTTGCATCCATGCCTACAGCAGCCTTGGCTGTTCCGCCTCCACCTCCTTCCTCAGCCTCTGTACTTCCCTGCGTTGCCCGACCTTCCCTTTTTCAGTCATGTGAAGCAACTGCTTCTTGTAGATCCAGCGGCGCAACTTCAGCAATTCCTCTTGCTGGTCCTGATCCAACTCTCGGGTGCTGCGCAGGTCCGGGTCAGCCTCGGCGGCCTTGGGCAGGCATCTGTTGAAGAGCCACAGGTAGACCTCCGTCCAAGAAGCGCTCAGCGGGAAGCAGAGCGACGCCGAGGAGAGGTACAGCAGGGCCTCATACTCGGTGCAAGCCTTGTCCCTGTGCACCGCGTCGCAGTGCGCGAGGCGCTGCAAAGAGACCTCAGCGCGCTGGTCCTTGAACGATTCCTCCCAGCCGGGCCAGAGGACAATGGGAGCAGCGAGGCCGTACATGACCTTGTCAACGAACGCTTGCTCGGCCATCTTGTTGGGAGTAGGCTCACGTGGCAGGCCTTCAGTTGGGAACACCTCCGACGTCATGGGTCCTCCACAGGCCACAGGTCGCTCTCGTGCAGATCTTCGCCGCAGGCTGGGCAGGACAGGTGGTAGCTGGGGTTAAGCTCCGCGTCGCCCCCGCCAGCAAAGCGATGGTGCGGGAAGGACACGTCCAGCTCTCCCAACAGGTCCCAGCCCTCCTCGGGGTCGTAGCTCGCCAGGACAAAGTCCCGGGTTGTCCTGGCTGTGACCCAGCCCTTGGAGCCGTCGTAGCCGCACCGGCAACGATAGCTCATGCTGCTGCCGCCCTGTCTCCCTGGACAGCCACGATGGGCTTGTCGTCGTTCCAGGTGCGCGGCGCTTCTCGCTCGCACCGGTAGGCATAGCGCCTCGCCTCATCGTTCTCATCGTCGTAGTAGCAGACGACGTCCAGGTAGGTTCCGAAGTCGTGGGGGTTGGACTTGATTGACAGACGCGCGCCATCGGGCTCCGGTCCCAGTTTCTTGCGGATGAGCTCTATGAACCGCAGGCACTCCTCCCGCATCTTGAGCAGATAGCCGCCCTCCCTGGTGACCTGGACGCAGTCTTCCTCGCAGGGGGCGGACCCAAGCTCCATGTAGTCCCGTGGCATGTGGTCACTCCTTTGCTAGTATCGGCTCGTCGGACTCCGGTGGCCGCCGATCTTGGGATGAGTAGTAGGCATCCAGGTCTGCCTTGACCAACGGCTTGAGCATCGGCCAAAACTCATCGGCGCCCCGCCAGGCCATCATGTCGTGGAGCCTGTCTGGGTACGCCTCAACCATCTCCCGCATGCGCACAACGCCGACGCAATGTTCCAAGATTTCGTTCCCTGCCTCGGTGTCCAAAGGGTCGAAGGAGAAGGCCAGGAAAGGCTCCCACTCGGGGATGTCCACCCCGTCCCTGGCGTCAAAGGCGATGATGGAAAAACCCTCGCCGCCTATGCCGTTGCGGTGATAGACCGCTTTGATGTTGCGAACCTCAAGCTTGCTCATGGTGTTGTTCACCTCCTTTCAGTGACAACGGAATTTCGTTCATCCGGGCGCTCGCCTGTTGCAGGCGCACTCGCAGATAAGGTGGAGGTCGGAGTGCTCCCGCCCGTCGCACAGGTGGTCCGGCAGCTCCAGGCCCAGGGTTGCCATGGCCAGGGCCTGGTCAGCCTTGAAGCGCACCCCCTCATCGGCGGCGACCTCCAGGCAGGATTCGCACACCTGGTAGCTCGGCTCTTCATCCTTCTTCTGTTCCTCGTAGGCAAGCTCAGCACACTGCTCGGAACAAAAGAGTTTCGCCTCTGGATCGGGCAGGTGCAGGTGGCGGTACCGAATCTTCCCCAGGACCGCGCCGCACCGGGCGCATGTTGCGAGGCGCTCTTTGGCTACCTTCGCCCATCTCCGCAGCTCCTCATAGGGGCAAGCAGCAAAGGGCATGGTCATCCCGCCCGTGGCCCCGTGGGCGACCTGGGCCTCGGGCTGGCTATCTTTCCGCCACAGCTCGCAGACCTGGATTGCGGCCTCCGCCGCCTCTTCCGGATCGTCAAAAGTCTGGAACTCCCCTGGGTAATCCCCAGCCAGTGCGTCTGGGTTCGTATAGCCCAGCCCTCCCTCGGAGACCTCTACCACCGGGTCTCCCGAAGGCCACTGGACCTGCCGTGTTACCGTCCAAGGCATGTCACCGTACCTCCTTGCTGCTGCAAACCAGCACGTCCCCAGCAATGTAGTCGCCGGAGCAGAGGACGTCTCTGGTCAGCTCTGTGGCCGCATGATTCGGCGGCAAGTTCTTGAGCTTGCCTTCTTCGTTCAGCACCATCAGTCGCCCATCGGACAGGGCGATGATCTGGATGTACCCGCCTACAATGGCCTGAAGCTCCTCCAACCGGAAGGTCTTTCCCCTCTTGGGGACTGGTCGTATGCGCGTCCCGTCAGCGCCGATAACCTCGGCCATCGGTCTCCTCCCTCCTTTCAAATGGCCATGTCAGGCTATACAAAGCAGCCCCCCGTCCTCGAGAAGGCACGGGGGACTGCTTTGTGCTATGGGGCCTGGGCCAGGGTTCCCGAGTTCTCTTTTCCAGACGGGCACGGCGCGCCTTCCCCCACCTGGATACCTACTCGCTTCGTGCCTGGCCCGTGACCTTCATCCTTCGGCGGAAGGATTCAACTGAAGACGCTGCGCCAGTCCTCGGCGTGGAACAGGAAGGGGCTGGCTACAGGCCGCAGATAGTACGTGTCCACTCCCACAATGCCATCGCACCGCGACCTGTAGGACACCTGGGCGAAGTCCATGCCTGTAGTGATGTCGGCCCCGCCAAGGGACTCGTACTCCGAGGCAGCCATCTCCAGTTCCCACCACGCTTTCAAGCGGTTCACGGCGTCCTGGAGAGACGCCGCTTCAATAACGCCGATCCGGTCTGCGTCGTCGGCAAAGACCCTGGTCATGAAGACTTGATAGAGTATGTTGCGCCTCCTTCCCTCTTGTCAGGCAGGTAGTACCAGGGGGAGCACAGGCCCTGGTAGTAGTTGGCGTCAACGGTCAGACCTGCCTCTTCCATGTCCCAGACCGCAGCGCAGAACGCGGCAGGGTCCTCATAGACACCCACGTGGATCGCATGGCACGAGTACACCTCTTGCTCCATAAATCCCGATTACATTGGGACTGCGCGTCACGGACGCAGATTGGCTCAAAGTCTCACTGGTTTTGAAGCCACTCCTGTACCTGGTGGGTCAGGTGCTCCAGGGCGATCCCCTGGGTGTAGGTGTGGAGGACCTTCAGGACCGCCGCCACCACCTCCTCCGTCTCCTGATACCCGAACTTGGGCACATGGTCGTCGCAGAAGTGGAGCTGCCCTCCTCCGAAGGTGTCCCAGGTGAAGGGCGCTTCGTCGGGGCAGTCTTTGACGGAGCAGATGGGAAAGTGCCTATCGGGTTGCATACCGCACCCCCTGGTCCCGGTCCGCCAGCATGGAGGCGTAACATTCCCCGCACAGGCCCCCGCCGTCGGCCTCGTCGCGCTCCTCGTAGTCGTGGTCCGGAACGCCATGGGTCGCGGCATCTGACAGGTGTTCCCACTCCAGTGCCTGACACCGGGCGCACCCGTAGGCATTCCGCAGGAGCTGGTCGGCCTCTTCCTGAGAGCTGGCGAGCACGTACAGGGCGGTGGTCTCCCAGTTGCAGCCCCCGCACTTCACACCCTCGCCGCAGGGGTAACGATAGGTCTTCATCGGTGCGCTAGGCTGCCCGTTCATAGGGCACTTCCTTCCCTGTCCTTGCCATGGCCGGCGAAGTCGTTAAGAGCACGGGCGACGCTATGGGCCTGAGGTCGCGCTGATAGCCGCATTGGACGCAGAACACATAGAAACCGTAGGCGTCCCGGTCCTCCGCCATATCGCCCCTGCACCTGGGGCATGCCTTGAAGTAGATCATCAGGATAGGCTCCTTTCCTTTCCAATCTCGCCGGCCCTCGTGGGCCTTGCCTGAGACGCAAAGAAGCCCCCTCTCCCAATTCGGGAGAGGGGGCTTCTACCTGGAATCTGCGCTAGTTCCTGGCTATTCCAGGTCGTGCTTGCGCCGCCAGTCCAGGACTGCGGCCCTGCACAGGTCTTGTACCGTGGGTAGTTCTCTACCTCTGCGCCTTGCCTTGCGCAGTGCGTTCTTGGAGTGATAGGCCGTGGACGCGCTCACGTCCACGAACAGGTGAATGGGCATGGCGAGCCCAGGGATCCGCACCAGCGCCGTCTTTTTGAAGGTAAAGGGGTCCAGGCCGAAACCAACGATCTCAAAGAGGGGGAGTGCCTCACGCCATTGTTCCGCCGTGATGGGGTCGTGGTGGCGCAGTTCTCCTCTGACCATCTGGTAGTCGCCGCTCCATCCCGTCTCCACGAAGGCGGTGATGGTCCTGCGGCGCTTGCCAGAGTGTCCTGAGGTGATGCGCCGCTTGACCTCGCCTTCGCCTATGCCGTGGATGCGCCGCCACTCCATTTGCCACTCTACGGCACGGCGGCTGGCGTCCTCGGCCTTCCAGTCGGCGATGAGGCCGTCCAGGTACGCTTCGTAGCAGTGCTCCACTTTTGGACACTGGGGGTGTCCGTAGACGCACAGGCCCCTGGAGTCGTGGAACAGCTTCACCATTTGGCGCTGGCGCTGAGGAGTAGACCATTTTGGTAGGGTCATTGTCGCTCTCCTTTTGCGCCGTGTTGCTTGTCTGGTGCAAGGGGAGCGGGCAGATGTCATGCGAGACAGAGATAGATGGCGTTAGGCGGCGATAGCCTCTTGTTGGGACTCGGTAACGATGCTCTGGGCCTGTTGGACGGCTGTCCCGACGAGTCGGGAGTCTGCCTTCTTGGCGGCTTCGGCGGCCTCTGCGGCGGCGATGGCCTCGTCCACGTCCTTGTCCATCTGGGCGTGGATGGGCGCTGCGGCCTTTTGCGCCTTGCCGACTTCTGCGGCGTAGCCGTCCTTGTTGTCCTTGATGACCTGGCCCGTGAAGTTCACCAGGCTGGCGATGAAGTTGTTGCGCACGTCGGTGATGGCCTCGTTCAGCTTGGGCGCTACCCGAAGCTGGGGACGGCCATTGCTCCCAAAGCGCACCTGGCCGTCACGGGCCTTGTTCAGGCGCAGGGGCGCTCCCAGGTCCTCGGAAGGCACGGTGGTGGCGCCTGTGACGTTGGTGGCGGTGAAGAAGGGTACCCACACCGAATCCAGGTCAACGCTCCATACCCTGCGGCTAGGGCCGGACTGCTGGGACGGCTTCACTAGGGACTGAATGTAGGCGGGGGTCTTGGTTGCCATGCTCGTTGCTCCTTGTGAGGTGATTGGCGAATGAGCATGACACCCGACCCAGTTCCCCTTGGAGGAAGGTCTTCTAGGCGATTGCGGGAGGGAGCGACGACAAACCGCCTGGTCTACCTTGTGAAAGGTTTACCAGGCGGTTGGGGTTGCCAGCGCATATGGAATGGGTGCGCCGTTGGAGGGACGGATTGCCTTGAAGGGGTTGCTCTTGTCGGGCATGGTCTGCCGTCGGACGACCTTGCGGGGCGTCCGCTCATGGAAGCGTTTGGCCGGGCCATTGTCGGCTTCTTGCCTGTCGCTTCTCCAGGGGATTGTTGCTTTTGCCATTGCTCTTTCCCTTTCTTCCCGTTGGGAGTGAAGGCCAAGGTTCTGGCAATCCACAATCGCCTAGTCGTTATGTTGCACGTCTTGCAGAATAGGCTTACGCATCCCGTAGGTTCCGTGCGCCTACGGTGAGTCGTGCTACAGTCCATTTATCAGCGTTTCCCTTTCGTCCCGTTGGCAAACGGGACTAATCGGACTACTGAATCGCCCATTCAACCCCGATGGTATCGGGGGGCGATAGCTTGCGCCATACATCAACGTCTGTAGTCGTTCAGCCCTTGTTCAAGGCTTACTAGCGTGAGGTACTCCCAAAGCCACTTGGGAGTATCTGGCCTATTCGGTTGGGAAGGTTCACGTCGTCATTGACGACGCATACATCATTGCGCAATCTGCCTCTTTGTTCAGTACGAGGAAGTAGCTGCTTTCTCATCAGGGGGATGGGGCCGAGCAGCGAGGCAAACTGCGCGGAGTAAGGGCTGCGGATGGCAGGGGGAAGGTAGGATTGGTGGGTGGTTGGAGTGAGGGTGTGTAGCCCGGTCGTTTACGACATGGCCTACTAGCCGCTCCTTCACGTCGCCCCTTGAAGAAGTTCAGAAAGATGTGAGACAGGCGTTTGACAAGAGAAAGGAAAGGAGGCCAACCTTCTGAGGGAGCAAAACAGCAGAAGGAGACCTCCTATGCGGTCCCGACAGGTCGGGACCAGAGCATTCCACCAGATTGCCTAGCATCGTCCCCAAGAGCTTTCGGAAGCAGCCCTAACAGCATTGGGACGGTTCCAATGGGTATGTGCATGGCAACGGTTGTTGGAACAGAGGCAAAGCAGTACACAAGCAGCGCACCTTTTGAGTATTCCCCGGGCCACGCTATACCGGTGGCGACGGAGGCGCTACTGGTTGGTCAGGGTATATCAACGCTCAGGGATTATGTCAGTGATACTGCTCAGCGATTTTGTCAGTAAGGGTGATTTGGGGGAGACCATTTTGGTGCGCCAGGGGTGATCTGGGGCGGGAGTGCGTCCTCTGGGCGTAGGTGAGGCCGTCATGGGGATGGCGGCGGGACCGCCGCCATCCCCATGACGGCTCTGGTCATTCTGGTCGGTCGCCTTGGATGGCTTCCTTGCCCGCAAGACGACTGGACATGGAGGGGCATCGGTGCTGGCCAGTTCACGCCCTTGATACAGCGCCACGACACGTCCGTCCAGCCGCTCTTGCACCGTGACCCTGGTGCGCGCGTAGCTGGTGCGCAGCTCATCCGGCTTGATCTGCAACGCTTTTCCACCGAAGCTCACCGTGTTGTCCATGGCTGCCGTCCGCGCATACTCAAAGCAGAGGATTGCATCAAGCCGTACGCTTGGTTGGAGGGGCCTGTAGGCCTTTCCTGGCTGGGCCGGCGGCACAGAGAACCGTCCGTTGTACTTGTCTAGGAACGCTCCCAGCGCCTGGTTTGCCTCCTCCATTGTCCTGGCATTCGCCAGTCTGAGCTCCTGCACCAGCCGGTCCTGGAAGGTGCCCCAGAGCCGTTCTATCCTCCCTTTGGCCTGTGGCGAGTGGGCTAAGATAAGCCCTATGCCCAGCGTCTCCATTGCTCTCCCAAATTGTGTCTGAGGCTCCTTGCCCTCAAGCTGGTCTTGCGTCGTTGCAGGTTGGGACACGGTGAAGATGCTGTGCCTATCGCTGTACAGGGCCAGGGGCAGGCCGTTGCGCCTGATGATCTCTCTGAGCAAAAGAAAGTAGCCGTGGGCATCCTCGTTCTTTCGGAACAGGGCATACGGTACAGTGCCCGTGGCATCGTCTATGGCGGCAATGAGGGTGAACCGAGGGCCATCGGGGCCCAGCCATCTGTGCTGGCTCCCGTCCATTTGCAGCAGCATCCCCTCCTGGGGATAGCGTTCCCTACGGCTCCGATGCGCAGGCGCACGATGCCGGCGCGGGCTCACGAATCCAGCCTTCCGGAGAAGCCGTTGTACGGTCTGCCGGGACACGGTAATCCCCTCTCGTTCCGCCAGAAGCTCGGACAGGTGGGTATCGTTCGCCCCGTCGTAGGGGTCTTTGGCGAGGGCAACGACCCGTGCCCGAACGTCCGGCGGCGTCGCATTGGCCGGAGCCCTGCCGCGGTTCCCATGCACAAGGGCAGCTAGGCATTCCTGCCGGTAGTTTGCCAACCGTCGCCATACCTGCCGCTCACTCACGCCCAGCAACTCAGACGCCTTTGCAATGCTGCATCGTTTCTCCAGAATCAGGTTCAGAATCTGTCCTCGTCGTGCTTCTTGCTCGGTCATATGTAGTCCTTTCATGGACTGACATATTCCCTGAGCACTTACCTACTGACAATATCCCTGAGCAAAGACAATGGTTGGTATAGGGTATTGACGACAATGGCTGGGAAGCCTTAGAGTCAAACCAGCACCAGCTAGCAGTGAGGCTGCAGGAGTGGTTATTCTCACGTGGCTATGGCTCTCGTCCATGAGAGGGTGCTCTTGTCGCTCGTCATAAGTTTGAGTGGACGCCGGACTCCAGGCGACGAACGGAAGCAACAACAGCCTATTCAGTCCTGAATGCCCACCCGTTGACGGGGTGGTGGCTAACACCCTACTGAACGGGAGTTCAGAACTTTCGGCATGGTTCCCCATTGGTTAGCAGACTACTTCACGGACAAGTCGCGATTGCCATGCTTCTCTGTAGCCTGTAGCGAAAGCCGTCAGGTAACCAACCAGGCAAAGAGGTCGGCTAGGCTTCATAATGAATGGAAAGAACCCTACTTCTATCGTAATAGGCGTGATCGGCTTGGGCCACATAGGCCTGCCTACCGCCCTTGGCTTTGCTGAATTGGGATTTACTGTCCTGGGTGCGGACGATAACAAGTCAAAGACGGAAGCAATAACCTCCGGTGACCCCACCTTCCACGAGGAGGGGCTGACTGAGCTCTTGCAGCGTAATCTCTCCTCAGGGCTATTTAGAGTGGTTCCTGATATTGCAGAGGTTGTCAGCCGGAGTCAGGTCATCTTCGTGTGCGTCGGTACACCTCAGCGCGATGACGGCTCTGCAGACTTGGCCCAAGTAGAGGCCGTAACCAGGGCTATCGCGCCTCTTATTGACGGCTATAAGTTGATCGTTGAGAAGAGTACCACACCTGTACGCACTGCCGAACAGATTAAGCGCACCCTCCAGCGGTATGCGATCAAAAGCAAGGCAGGGAACCAGCCACCAGCCTTTGATGTAGCAGTGAACCCCGAGTTCCTTCGTGAGGGCAGGGCGGTCTATGATTTCTTTCACCCTGACCGAATTGTCCTAGGTGTAGAGTCGGATCGCGCTCGTGATATGCTGGTCGCTCTCTACCGGCCCTTATTCGCAAATAATACCTCTACTGAAGAAGAAATTTCACGACGTATCATCATCACTAGTTTGAACACAGCGGAGATTATCAAGCATAGCGCCAATGCCTTTCTCTCCATGAAGATTTCCTTTATCAATTTGGTTGCCGATCTGTGTGATGCGACTGGTGCCGACATTGCTGAAGTTGCCCGTGGCCTTGGTCTGGATCCCCGCATTGGAGCACAATTCCTTCAAGCGGGCTTGGGGTTTGGCGGCTATTGCTTTCCTAAGGACTTGCGGGCTTTCACGCGGATTGGACAAGAGTATGGTTTGGACTTTGCGCTTTTTGAAGCAGTGGAGAAGATCAACAATCAACGCGTTGACCGGCTCGTGGACAAGGTGCGGCAGGCCTTGTGGGTGGTGAATGGCAAAACCATCGGTGTGTTGGGCCTAGCTTTCAAACCTGGTACAGATGACATCCGCGAGGCCCCCAGCCTTAAGGTCGTTAGACGTCTGCTGGATCAGGGGGCCAGCTTGCGCCTCCATGATCCTGAGGCGATGAGTAACTTCCGTCAAACGTTCCCGGAGGACAATCCAAGCCTGGTCTACTGCGTCTCCCCTTACGAGGCGGCCACTGGAGCACATGCCCTTATCGTGTTGACGGAGTGGGATCAGTACCGGAGTTTGGACATGGCCCGGGTGAGGGAGTTGATGGAATTGCCAGTTATTGTGGACGGCAGGAATCTCTACGAGCCCACAACGGTGCGTGCACTAGGCTTTGACTACCACGCTATGGGGCGTCCATGAACACTCCCTTCGCTGTCATCACAGGAGGTGCCGGCTTCCTGGGTTCCCACATGTGTGACCGACTCATCGCCGAAGGGTTTACTGTCCTTTGCTTGGACAACCTGCTAACAGGCCGTCGCGATAATTTGGCTCACCTGCAGGACCATCCCCGTTTCGCCTTCCTCCGATACGATGTCATTGAACCGTATTCGCTGCCGTCTCTCCAAAGCCGGATTGCCTCCGAAACGCACTTGGCGCTGCGGGTGAAGCGTGTGGACTATGTGCTCCACATGGCGTCGCCGGCCAGCCCCATAGACTACGCACGCCATCCCATCGCGACCCTGCGCGTCGGTTCCTCGGGCACGTACAATGCCCTGGAAATTGCGAGGGAGTTCGGAGCAGTCTTCCTCATCTCTTCCACCTCGGAGGTCTATGGAGACCCTGATGTCAACCCGCAGCCGGAGACCTACTGGGGGCGAGTCAATCCGGTCGGCCCTCGCAGCATGTACGACGAGTCCAAGAGGTACGCTGAAGCCCTTTGCACGGCCTTCTGCCGAACCTATGACCTGGATGTGCGTATCGCCCGTATCTTCAATTGCTATGGGCCACGTATGGGCGTTGAGGATGGTCGGGTCATCCCCAACTTTATGAGCCAGGCCATCCAAAACAAGCCGCTGACTGTCTTTGGCGATGGCTCCCAGACACGTTCTCTTTGCTACGTGGACGATATGGTGGATGGCCTCTTCCGCCTGCTCATTGCGCCTCGGTCGGCGGTGCAGACCAATCCCTCGCCCAAGGGCAGTGAGCCCGCCATAATAAACATAGGGAACCCGGAGGAGGTCTCCGTCCTGGAGCTTGCCAAGGAGGTCATCGCCGTTACTGACAGCTCCAGCGAGGTGGTCTATCGTCCACTGCCCGGCGATGATCCTCTCCAGCGCCGGCCCGACATCACCCGCGCCCAGAAGCATCTGGGCTGGTCGCCATCGGTGACCCGTTCGGAAGGGCTGAAGCGCGTGATCCCCTATTTCAGGTCTGCCTTGTCTGCTGCCCTGTAGCCATGCTTATGCAACCACAACAAGCCGCCACTAACAAGGTCTCTGCCGCCATCACTTCTGGAGGCAAGTGGCCCCGCATTACCTTGGTGACGCCTACGTACAATCGGGCAATGTACCTGGAGGAGACCATCCTCTCGGTAATAACCCAAGACTACCCCAATCTTGAGTATGTCATTGTGGACGGCGGTTCCGCCGATCCAGAAGTACTACGCATCATCCGTAAGTACGAAGATAAGCTGGCGTGGTGGCTGAGCGAGCGCGACGGAGGACATGCCGAGGCTATCCGCAAAGGTTTTGAACGCTCCACGGGCGAGATCATGAACTGGGTGTGTTCTGATGACACTCTGTTGCCCGGAGCGTTGCGCACTATTGGGAAATGCTTCATGGAACACCCTGAAGCTGATGTGGTGTATGGCAATGCGCTTCTCATGGATAAGCAAAGCCACGTCAAGCGGGAACTGCGGTCGGTACCATATTCCCGACTGGCGTTAGCTGTTGGCATGAACCTCCATCAGACTTCTGTCTTTTGGACTCGCGGTTTGTACGAACGCGTCGGTGGGCAGGTGGGGGGAGAAGACCTTGAATTTACTCGCTATGAGCCTGACTCTGATCTTTTTTTCCGCTTCGCCAAGGTCAATGCAAGGTGGGTATTCGTGCGTGAGCCTCTGGCAAGCTTTCGGATCCACGCGGCGCAGACCAGCTCAATTGACGCACAGACCAACTGGGAGTACCGTTGGCGTGCTCTTCGGAGGGAATTTCCCTTTCTGAGCAAACGCCCTGTGTATTACACCGTACGCTCCCTGATGCGGGTGCGCCAGATTTATTGGCACCTCCGGCAAGGCGAGGCTGGCTATGTACTGAGAGGGCTTCTTAGGCGGGCCAAGATAATCAGAGATACGAAAGGTCTTGTGTAGTCATGCCTCCGCATCCTAGGGGCGAAGCGCAACGCATTAGCCACTTAAACCAGGCTCTCCTGGTAATGCAAGTTCGCATGTTCGCTTTTCACAGGATCCCACTTGTTAGTTATGTGTTCTTTTTGACTACGCATATCTTTTGTGATGGCCTAAATCCAATCTATGCGTCAACGATAATCATGGGCGTTGCCCAACCCATTCTTCTCGCAGCAGGCATCCACAGGCCGCAGAGAGACTGATCTTGTACAAAGCATCTAGCCCAAAACCATTTGCTCTTGCCTTCGCTACGGCCCTGGGCTTGCTGTTGGCTATGACCGTACTCGTAAGTGGAGATGGGCTGGCCGATGAGAAATTGATGGTGATGGTCCTGGTTGTCCTTGTGTTGCTGCCAGTATTGAGCAAAGTCTTGCGGGGGAAACAAATCAGTGCATTAGAGCCAATCATCCCGTTCCTCGTAAGTTTCACTTTCTTTATGGTTATGAGGCCCATCTATATCGTTTTCAACAAGGATTATGCAATCATCAATAGCGCCTACGGGGGAGGGCAGACGGCCATTCTTCCCGCTTTGGCGTATTCAGCCATAGGACTTGTATTGTTCTATTGTGGCTATTATTCGCCCCTTGGCAAGCACGCTAGCAAAGCGATACTTCGCCCCGTGGCCAATGTACATCCTTGGCGGCTTCTCGTATGGGCAGCCGGCATCAGCATTCTAGGGCTGCTTCTGTACAAAGTATTCGAAAACCAGGCAAGCCTCACCGAAGGTAATCCGTTCTCCCAGAGCACCGCCTACCTCTATTGGGCAATCAATTTACTAAGCCCCGGAGTGCTCTTCTTGTTTTGGTGGTATCGGTTGCGGTCCAGTCCTCTTAAGTTGGTCATTGTGGTTCTTGCAGCCCTGTCTGCTATCTATTATTTTGTGAATTTGGATGGCCGACGCTGGCACATCCTGTATCTTTCGCTTGTTCTCGGCGCAAGCTATTATCTCGCACGAGGAACCCCCCCTTCTGGGAAGGTCGTCTTGATCGGCGCTTCTCTAGGGCTACTGGCAGTGGCAGGCATCGGAGTGGCGCGTGACATTGGCGAGCAGACTACAGTGTCCTTCTGGCAGCATTTGAATGTTGGCACCGTTTTTGGGCGTTTCTTTTCGTCCTCAGGTGACCTGATCATTTTCGATTCTCTTACCAAGATTATCCATGATGTGCCTGATTCGTTTCCCTACCAGATGGGAAGATCACTGCTCTACATCCCGCAACATTTCATACCACGTGTGCTTTGGGAAGGAAAGCCCTTTCCTACAGAGACGCTCGTGAACCTATCGTTGTTTGCAGGCTCTGGTCCTGTGTTAAGCGGTTCTGGGTACACATACTCTATGGTGGGGAGTTTCTACATTGAAGCTGGGCTAGTGGGCATTGTTGTTGGGTACTTTGTATTCGGCCTATTTTGTCGCATGATTTGGGAATATGAATTGCGGTATCACAACATCGGGAGTAAGATGCTACTGGCAATTACGATACCTATGATTGTACTTTCGCAGAGGTCTGGGCTGAACGTAAGCGACATGTCTTGGTATTTGCTGCATTTGATGCCGGTAATTATTGGATTGTCGTTTGCTGCCGTGCGCCGATCTCGCTTGGGCTACGACCGAATAGTTATGTTATCTTCTCCTGTGCTTGGCCGACTCCCAGAAAGGCGGACTCCTGAGTGATCAACGTCGCGGTTATTTGGGCCAATCTCGGGCCGTACCACTTTGCGCGGGCCAGAGCGCTTTGCCAGGTGCCTGGTCTGGCCCCCGTCTTCGTGGAATTGGCGGCTCAAGAGCGCCTACACCCTTGGGAGATGGACAAAGGCATCTTGTCTGCCCGCGTCATTACCCTCATGGACGCCGTGTATGAACAGTGCCCGCCCTATGAACTGACGCGGCGACTTACAGCGCAGCTTTCAGCTTTGGCCCCGGATGTCGTGGTCGTGGCTGGGTATGGGGAGGTTCCCATGCGCGCTGCTGCCCGGTGGTCCAAGGCGCACGGCAAAGCCAGCATTGTAATGTTTGAATCCACCCAGTGGGACCATCCCAGAAAGTGGTGGAAGGAGTGGCCAAAAAGTCTCTTCATACGCAGGTATTTTGACGCCGGTTTTACGGGTGGGCTCTCCCACACCCAATACCTGCATGCTTTGGGTATGCCCTGGGAGCGCATCTGGGAGAAGCTATCGGTGGTGGACAACGATTATTTTGCCAATGCCTCTGCTGCCGCGCGAGACAAGGCAGTTGATCTGCGCCGCCGTTATCACCTGCCAGAGCGCTACTTTCTCTACATAGGCCGTTTCGCCCCTGAGAAGAACCTGCTCCGCCTGCTGGAAGCGTACCAAGAGTATCGTCTGGCGAGCGATGATCCGTGGGGACTCGTGCTGGTGGGCGATGGCCTCCAGAACGCTGAGCTGCTCCAACGCGCCGCCGCCCTTCAACTCAAAGACGTGGTCTGGGCCGGGTTCCAGCAGGTCCAGGAACTGCCGGTGTACTACGGGTTGAGTAGCTGCTTCGTACTTCCCAGCACCATGGAGCCGTGGGGCTTGGTGGTCAACGAAGCCATGGCTTGTGGTGTTCCGATCGTGGCCTCCAAACGATGCGGATGTGTGCTAGACCTCGTCAAAGATGGAGAGAACGGGTTTACCTTTAGCCCTGAAGATGTGCCTGCATTGGCTCGAAACCTTGCGCAGGTCGCGTCTTTGTCCGAGGCGCAACGAACGGCACTTGGGCAACGTTCCCGGGAAATCATCGCGGGCTACACCCTCGACGTCTGGGCGCAGCAGTTGGCGGCCTGTGTACGGGCAACGATAGCGCGGCATCCCCGAAAGGTCAAAGCGTAGGCATGAGAGTCCTGCAGGTCGCTCCTAGCCTGTCCCTTTCCTGGGGAGGTCCGGCTGCTGTAGTCTCCAATCTGGGACAGACGTTGGCGAAGAAGGGTGTGGCTACCACCGTTGTGACCACTAGGGGCACGAGGGTGGGAGTCAATCCAGTAGATTTGGCGGGAGTAGAAACGCGGGCCTTCCCCACCGGTGTCTTGGGGAAACTCTGGACCGGCTATTCCCCTGCTTTGGCCAAGAGCCTGCGCAAGATGGTTGGCGAGTTTGACGTGGTGCATATTCATGAGCTTTGGAACCATCCGCATTTTGCGGCGTACCAGGCCGCCAACCGTTTTCGCAAGCCGTACATCGTTTCGGTGCATGGGAACCTCGGCTCTTGGGCAATGGGGCATAAGGGGTTGAGGAAGCGGCTCTATTTTGCCGCCATCCAGCGGCGCATGTTGAATCATGCCTCCGCGCTTCATGCCTTGACTCAGGAGGAGAAGCGGCAGATAGATGCTCAGCGCCTTGTTCCCCCAGTAAAAGTGATCTCTAATGGCATTGATCTTCAGGAGTTCCAGACCTTTCCACCCCGCGATGAGTTTGGAAACAAGTATCCACAGACTCTCGGGAAAACGGTATGCTTATTTCTAGGGCGTATTCATCCTATCAAAGGGTTAGACCTGTTGGCAAATGCCTTTGCCCAGGTACGCCAGTCCCACAAGGCAGCCTTCCTCGTCATTGTCGGCCCCGATGAAATGGGCTACCGAGCCCGCCTAGAAGCCTTGGTCTACGAGCTTGGCGTCGCAAAGGATATCCTCTTCACCGGGCCGCTGGTCGGCAGAGACAAGCTCGCGGCCCTGATCGCCGCGGATGTCTTTGTCCTTCCTTCGTATTCCGAGGGTTTCAGCGTGACGGTTCTGGAGGCCATGGCGGCGAGTCTGCCGGTGGTCGTCAGCCGCCAGTGTTTCTTCCCCGAGGCTGCCCGGGCGGGAGCGGGGTTAGAAGTGGAGACCAACGCCAATGCCTTAGCCGGCGCGTTGGCCCAGCTTTTGGACCAGCCGCAGCGGCGGCGAGAGATGGGCGAACAAGGGAGGCGGTTGGTGACGGAACGCTACACGTGGGACCGCATTGTTGACCAAATGCTAGAGCTGTATCAGTGGGTGATAGAGCAACACAAGGCGGGTACGCCCGCAGTCCAAGTGAGTGAGAGCGGATAGTATGACCTTTGTCCTCGGCGTAAACGCCTATCACGGCGACTCTTCTGCCTGCCTACTGCACGACGGTCAGATCGTTGCGGCCATTGAAGAAGAACGTATTCGGCGCATCAAGCACTGGGCAGGATTCCCTTCTGAAGCCATCAGGTACTGCCTCCAAGAGGCCAACATCAAGCCCAAGGACCTGGACCACATCGCCTTCTCTCGCAAACCGACTGCGCATTTTCTTGAGAAGGCGATGTTCACCCTTCTGCACCGGCCCAGCCCCAAGCTCATTGTAAGCCGCCTCCGCAATATGGCCCGCATGCAGCGCGCCCGGGACCCTCTCGGTGAGGCGCTGGGCCTGGATCCCCGCCAGTTGAAAGCCAAAATCCATCGCATAGAGCATCATGCCTCCCACAGCGCAAGCGCTTTTCTGGTTTCGCCTTACGAACAAGCCGCCGTTGTCTCGGTTGACGCCTTTGGCGACTTCCGCAGCACTATGGTCAGCCACGGCCAGGGCGGACGGATGAAAGTGCTTCATACCGTGGAGTTCCCCCACTCCCTTGGCCTGCTGTACACGGCTGTCACCCAGTACCTGGGCTTCCTGCGCTATGGCGACGAATACAAGGTCATGGGCCTCGCCTCCTATGGACAGCCGGCGTATTTGGAAGAGTTCCGCCGCATGGTTAGCAAGGAAGCCAACGGGGCCTTCAAACTGGACCTGCGGTATTTCCTCCATGCCTCAAAAGGCGTGGAAATGACCTGGGACAACGTTGAGCCTACCATAGGGCAGGCCTTCTCACGCTACATGGAGGAGCGACTGGGCCCGGCCCGCCAGCCCTACGAGCCGCTGACCAAACGTCACGAAGACCTCGCTTCTTCCTTGCAGGCCATCCTGGAAGAGATGTATTTCCACGTGCTCAACTACGCTCACCAGGCCACGGGCCAAAAGTGCCTGGCGCTGGCGGGCGGCGTGGCCTTCAACAGCGTGGCCAACGGCAAAATCTACGACAGCACGCCCTTTGAAGAGATATACGTCCAGTCTGCCGCTGGCGACGCTGGCACGGCTCTCGGCTGCGCGTCCTATGTGTACCACGAAGTGCTAGGCCAGCCGCGTAGCTTCGTCATGCGCACCTCCTATTGGGGACCACAGTACGATGATGCTACCTTGGAAGCAGCCCTAAGGCGGTACAATGTTTCCTACGTTCGCATCTCAGATGACGACCTTTACCAGCGTACCGCCGCCGCCATAGCCAAGGGGTCCATTATTGGCTGGTTCCAGGGCCGCGCGGAATGGGGTCCCCGCGCTCTGGGCAACCGTAGCATTCTTGTAGATCCTCGCCGCCCGGATATGAAAAGCATTCTCAATGAACGTATCAAACGCCGGGAACCCTTCCGCCCCTTCGCACCTTCCATCCTGCTGGAGGCGGTAGGCGAGTATTTTGAGAAACAGTACCCGGACCCCTTCATGATTAAGGTCTACAAAATCAGACCTGAAAAACGTCCGTTGATACCTGCCGTTACCCACGTGGACGGCACAGGCCGCCTACAGACTGTGGCCCAGGACGAGAACCCTCGCTATTGGCGACTCATCCGCGAGTTCGGGCGGCAGACCGGCGTCCCAATTGTCCTTAACACCTCCTTCAATGAGAACGAACCCATCGTCTGCAAGCCTGAGGAAGCCATAGAGTGCTTTCTCCGTACGCGCATGGACGTACTCGCGCTTGGAAATTTCTTTGTGGAGCGGCCTAGAACATGATGACGCCCGACCTAGACGAGTCTGATGACCAGGCACAAACCTCTCAGCTATCACCGTGGCGCATATTGGTAGGAGCAATACTGTTGGTTGGGGTGGTCGTGGCATTGGTTGGAGCTTATTTGCATTTCAAGGTGCCAGAACACACGATTGCCAGTGTGGACATTACAGCGGGACAAGCTCCATTGAAGGTGACCTTCACGCCCCTAGAGGCCAACAGTAGATATGAATGGGACTTTAAGGACGGCAAGGCGTACTCTACCTTCGGCAAATTACCTGCCATTCATACCTTTACAGAGGCTGGGCTCCACGAGGTGATCATATCCGCAGTTACGACGCCGGCAGGGAGAAGATACACCTTAAGTTTCACGATATCGGTTCTTCCTGGCGCTGCTAGTCGGGTCAAGGTAGATGACTTGGTCGCTCCAGTGGGAACATCCGCAACCATAGTGGCCCACTTGGCGGATCAATTCGGGAATCCTGTTGAAGGCGGGAAGATATCGTACCAATCACTTGGAAGGGCGGGTGTGCTTCGTAGTGACGGCTTGCTTAATACCGGTTCCACGGTGGGGATCTACAACGAGGAAATAATTGCGACTACTACCATCAACGGATTAGCAATAAGTGATACCGCGACGGTCACGCTAGTTCCTGGCCCCATAAGTAGAGTAGTGGTGAACCCCGATTATGCCATGCTTAAGCCTTCCCAACAATATCATTTCATCGCCACAGCTTTAGACGCCTACGACAACGTAATCCCTCTGGGCAGCGAGACTGTTGTTTGGCAAGCTCAAGAGAGCATTGGTACTATTACGAACTCCGGAGATCTTGTCACAAGTTCCAGTGTTGGGAATTCCCCCAGGGGCGTGGTAGCTACCGTTTCCATTGCAGGCGTATCTGCGACCGGTGCGGCGGAAGTCACCGTTGCTAACAACCCCAACGGATCAACAAACAGAATCAAGATGACCAATACTGCGACACTTAGAGTCATCGGTGACAATCTAGCATTTCCAAGTTCCTTGGTCACAGATTCCTTTGGACGAATACTATTTGGCGAGCTCAAGACTGGCAACATTGACATGATTATGGATTCTCCGACTGAACAATCTAGCCCTGTAACAATAGGAAGAGTACCTTTGCCTGACCTCGCGGAAGAACAGGGCTTGTGGCAGCTAGCTTTGAATCCGGAGGAAACCTTTCTCTACGCCATGGCAACGAGGCAATCATCCCCCCCTAGGAGTTGGGTCGTACGTTTCCCCTACAAAAAAGGGGCATTAGGTGAGATGCAGACAGTTTTAGGAGATCTCCCCTCCGGACTCGCTCACAACGGTGGTGCCTTGACGTTTTCTGATGACGGCTACTTATTTGTTTCAATAGGAGATACTAGTTGCTGTGGCAACGAGGTGCAGGATTATAGTAACGGATTCGGTCTAATCTTACGTGTGACTTCGGAAGGAAGGGTTCCTAGCGACAATCCAATACCTGGATCGCCCGTGTATGCATATGGTTTTCGCAATTCATATGGGCTCGCGTTCCACCCCATAATTCGGTCTCTGTACGGGACCGACAATGGCTATGTTTGCTGTGACCGGCTTTATCGCATTGAACCGGGCGGATTCCACGGGTTTAACATATACGCGTTAGAGCCAAATGACTTTGTTAACGCGACTAACAAAGTTGTTACTCCGCTATTAAACAGTGGCAACATCACTGTCGCGCCCACTCAAATGATTGTGTATAGGGGTGATAAATATGACGGAGCATTCAAAGGCAGTCTTGTCTATGGACTTGATGGAGTTGCCAATGATGTCAAGCTGGGTATCGTGAGGCTGTCGCGCGACGGCAATGCTGTTGTATCAGAATGCGTAGTGGGTTTTCCGGAGGAAAACAAGAAAAGGGCTCCACTAGGAATCATTGGAGTTGCCGAGGGGCCTAATGGGGACTCTTTACGTTTCAAATCTGAGGTCGATCTTTGCAATAAATACTATTGATCCAACACATTGTTAGAAGGGTGCTGAAAAAGAACTATGACTGAATCTGGTGTATGGAGGTAGGCCGACAATCTCCGCTGATGTCACTGTGGCTGCGCCGACCTAGAATAGGACTCCGGTGGTGAGCTTGCCGAGTGGGTTCACGCCCCTGATTCGCTCTTTCTTGTCCAATTGCTGGGGTCCATTCCACGTGACATGTTCCCGCCAAAGCTTTTCAGCTTTGAATCAGCACCTCATTCCATTGTGGGATCACCATGTGGATATCATATTTGGCGACGCTTTGCGCCCCTGCTGCCCTTTGCTGACTGTGAAGCGAATCATCGTGAGCAATCCGAAGCATGGCTTCAGCCAAAGCATCTGGATCATCTATGGGAACTAGCAACCCGCTTCTCCCGTGGTCAAGCACTTCCCGCGGGCCTACAGGGCAATCTACAGCGATGGGGACTGCCCCACATATCATCGCCTCGGCCAAGACCAGACCGAAGCTCTCATAATGCGAAGTTAAGAGCAGCCCTCTTGCCCTTGCCATGTAGGGGAATGGATTAGCCACTTGGCCAAGCAGGAAGACATGCCCTGTTAATCCTTCCTGGCGGATCATGCTATTAATGAGTTCTTCAAGAGGACCGCTCCCCAAGATTACGACCGTGAAATCCGGCGTGGTATTGAGCAGACATCGGCAGGTTTGGAGCAGCAGTTGGGGGTTTTTCTCCTCTACGAGGCGTCCGGCATAAAGAAAAAGAGGCCGTCCATTGAGTTCGGGCAGCGGTATCTCTGGAACGTGTTTGGCCTGTTCGGTTATGGACATGATGTCAAAAGGGTAGGGAACCACCTGAATCTGGGCTGGAGTGAGGCCGAAGTTCCTTATCAAATCCTCCTTAACGCCATCGCTAGGAACGAGAATGGCAGAAGCCTTGAGGCATGCCCGGCGGAGCAGCCACTTTTCAGCGAACCGTCTTAGTCCATTCGTGTACCGGCTTCGCAGGTAGTTTGACTCTACGGTGTGTAAGGCAATGACGTAGGAGCGGGAAGTGAACAAGACACTCATCCATAGATGCACGGCGGTGTGCTCAAGAAACGGCACCAATACGGCGTCTCGGGGTAATTCCTTGAGGAGCTGCCGTAGCTTCCAAACAACTCCAATTCTGCCAAATATCTTCCTAAAAATCGGTCTCCGTTTCGTCCCACCTTCTGAATTCACGAAATGGAATCTTACCACAGTGGTAAAGTCACGAGATTCCTCTTGTTTACCAAGGGATATAACGCTGCACTGAAACTTCGTTTGGTCAATATTGTTCGCAACGATGGCAAGAACTCGCTCTGCTCCGCCCCCGTGCAAACCTGGAGTAACGAAAACGACCTGCCGCTTTGATGTCACAGTTGCTCTCCGAGCGGTTGTCAAATGTGGTGTATGGGCGGGTAGGTGGCAATCCCCGCTGAACTCCCCATTGCAGTGCCGTACCGCTTGTTGGTCCCCTCAAATGAGCATCCCGAGTGTACTCACGGCTCTGGTTCGTTCCACCCTGCTCGGTCGGCCAGAGCCAACTGGGGGCGAAGGGCCCCGTCACCCACGTTGATCTGTGTACATTTCCGCAGCCACGCGGCATTGACAGCAAGCAGCCCTTCGCGCCTGCTTCGGGTAGATTCCAATGCGCCATCCTTGTGACGTCTGCTACCCAAGTAGTATTCGGAGCTACTTACAGTACTCCTATCCAACCGTCTGTCTTCTTCTCAGTTTCCTGTATACCGACCTAACCAGTGCAAATATCTTTTTCCCTAAAATAGCCTTTGCGAAAAGGACGAGGGTGCCTATTTCCCCAATCAACCTTGGATATCGCTTGACCGCCGCTACACCTAGCTGCAATGCCCGACATGAGTGACCCTCGTTGACCTGTTTGTGACCGGATTGCAGCGCAAGCATCCCTAACCACCGCTTATGTTCGCTTTCTTCTAACTCTTGAGGCTCACCCCCATAATGCCGCATCCAGGCTCTTTGCAGTTTCTTGATGCTGTCCAAAGGCTCTTCTACTGGGCCACGTGTCTTTCCAGCACCGCAAAGAAAGTCGCCCAACGCATCCCATTGAGCCTGAGTAAGTAGGCTGCCGCCTACACGGGACCGGAGATAATCAAAAAGGGGTGGTTGAGCCTCCGAAGATGACGCCATGAGGAGCAGACTCTTGAACGGATCAACGAACAAATAGCTGCGCAATGCTGCAATTGGCTTCGGCAAATCACTACGAAAAGCGAAGTTCTCCCGCACAGCAATCAGTTCCAGCAAAGCGGGCACCCCTTCCTTGGCGCTCTGAGCGCCTGGATGACTTCTATAACAAGCCAGCATTTGGGGCAAGTGCTTGATTCTATTCTCAAACATGAGACCGGCTCGTAACCAAAGATCATAGTCTATGGCATACCTAAACTTGACATCAAAGGTGCCAACCTGACTAAAAAACTCCCGCCTGAAGAATGCAGAAGTTTGCATCACAGGATTTCTGCCCATGAGTCTCCTCATAGAGAAGTCTGGGGCGTGAATGCTTGAAACAACTGTCCCGTCTTTGTCTATGACACGACAGTCCCCATACATCATGATACAATCAGGATTGCCCTTGAAGAATTCCACTACCTTGGTGATGGCGCCTGGTAAGTAAATGTCGTCCGTATTCAGCCAACCCACAATGCTGCCTTGAGCATGTATGATACCTTCGTTGAGAGCTGCCGCTTGACCAAGACCTCGCTGGGAGACCCAATAGGCCAGGCGTTCAGAATACGCCCGGATGATATCCACACTTCCATCCGACGAACCACCATCCAGAATGAGGAGCTCAATATTGGAGTAATCCTGCTCCAGTACTGATCGGATAGATGCCTCAATAAATGTTGCCTGATTATATGATGGGGTGAGAATAGAAACCTTCGGGGTAGACTCCAATTACGCGCCTCCTAGTTCCAATGAAGTTTTGAGCCTCTGAATATGCCGGGTAGCCCGGTCCGAGACATTCTTAAGAAGATGCCTCGCCTAATTCCAAAACCTTAAGGAAGCCTTCTCAATCGCAACTGTCTCAGCATCCAGCCCAGAGTCTTTGGCAGTTGTAGGGCAGGCCCAGTGCATTTGCCTTCTGCGGACGCTAGCTATTTCTGAGGGAGATTGCATTGCGATAAGCGCGTTCTCTTTGAGCGGCGACGATGGCAGGGTCGCAGAACCACTGAACCAATTGCCTACCCCGATCCCCCACTTCGGCAGCTCGCTTGGCATCGCTCAAGTAAGGTTGGAGCGCTTCAGCCAGGGCTGCGGCGTTTCCATTTGACACCACCTGGCCTCCGCCGAACTCTCGTACCAGTTCTGATATGCCAGTGCTCTCCGTAAGCACGACCGGCCTGCCAGCGCTCATGGCTTCCGCTGCTACCAAAGAGAAGCTCTCAAATTGGGAGGGCACGGCCACTACGCGCGCTTGCTCCAAGTACTGAGGCAAGGCTTCTCTGGGCACCTCCCCGACAAACTCACAACCTCCTGCTTTTTCCGCCAGTCCTTTGAGCCACTCTACATAAGGGACTCCGTCGCGCTCTCCATTACTTTTGCCGATGAAGATCGCTCGCACTTCGGGCATCGTTTCCCTAAGCATCCCGACAGCCTCTATGAGCAGTTCTGGCGCCTTCAATCGGTCTAGCCTTCCAATGAACAACACTACTGGGCTGGTAGTAGACACAGGCTTGACCGCACACCAGCTCTGCCAATCTATTGCATAAGGAATAATCTCAACCCTCTTCTTTCGCAACCATCCCAGCCTGTTGAGTTCCTTCACCATGAGTTGGGATGCGGAAGTCACGACATCTGCGCGATGCACAGCATAGCGTTCCAGGGTTGACGCCATACGGCCATCCCACCCTAGTGGAGCGCCATTAGAGACGAAGTGTTGGCTGACAATAAAGGGGTTATGTACAGGAACAACGAGGGGTGCAGGCCGGAACAAAGCGAAAAATAAGCCCTCGGCTCCCCAATCGGGGCACTCAATTACGTCAAACTTGAGTTTCAGTCGCCGATAGGCGAGGTAGTCAGAAGCAGCGCCTCGCATTCGCTGGGTCGTCTCAGTTGGAGGAAAAGCCGATGGTGCTTTCCTAACGGACGGCGTCACTGTTTGTACAGGCTGTTGGGCAACCTTCAGGTAGCCGCGTCGTAGACTGATTTGTCCCCGTCTATGAACCCAAACTCCATGATCAAAATAATCGGATGGTTCTTGTCCATATTTGCAGGAAAGAACATGGACCTCGTGCCCACGTTCTGCCAACGCCGGCGCAATAATGCCGCCATATGACCCAATGCCGCCGCCGCCAGTGCCCCCTGCCTGCAATGGATATTCACTCATGATAAAGAGAAGTCTGAGCGATCCGTGCTCAACCATTACACGCTACCTCTCTAAAATTCGGGGATCACCTCACTGCCGGATGGAGTGGTCATGGGGACCACATCTTCAGCCGTGTAGAAACTCAGCATTATCACCTTTTCGTCAGTGTCACCCTGCATCCTATGTTCCTCGGTTGGGATGCGCTTAGTATCCCCTCCCTGCTTCGGCCTTTCAGCGATCTTTACAATGAGCTTTTCTTTACGCTGCTAAGAGACATCTTCCATTCGATGTATCTCTCCAGGCCTTCCCAAAACCGGACGGCTGGAGTAAACCCCAATTGCCTCGCCTTAGAACAATCTAGTACAAAACCTTCGACTTCTCCTGCTCTGCCAGGTCCATACTGTACAGAAGTACCTAGCTTACTTGCGATAAAGTGGGCTACTTCCTTGATTGACGGGGTTTCACCTGTGCCAAAATTGACAGCTTCTCCTTGCAAATCGGTCGTGTTCAAGATCTTATCGTAAGCGCTCACAAGATCATCAACATGCATGTACTCGCGCCGTTGCTCTCCCGTTCCATGTACGATTAGGTCTTGCAGTCCTAGCGCCCGGTCCACGAAAATGGGTATTACCGCCCCGCCCCTACCACTTTTTTGACGGGGACCATAGATATTGCAGGGGCGGACAATAGTTACATTGCAATGATACGTCTTCCAATAAGCGAAGCACATTCGGTCAGCGGCTGCCTTGCTCGCTGCATAGGGACTATGAGGGCGAAGCTCAGCGGTTTCGGGTGTAGCGCCTTCGCTGTGGAATCCATAAACTTCGCAACTACTTGCGTAGATAAGGCGGCTGCCGATCTTACGAACAGCCTCAAGGACATTGTGTGTTCCTAAAACATTAACGAGCGTATAGCTAGTTGGATTATCAATAGACTCATCCACATGAATCCTTGCTGCTAGATGGACAACAACATCGTGTCCCCGCACAGTCTTTTCTACGATCTCTGGATCGGTGATACTACCCCACACGACCGTAACACGATTGGCCAAAGATGTGATATTCGCAAGCGCTTCCTCGGAAAACGTATTGAGGATCGTGATCCGGTGGCCCAACTCCAACCACCGCTCGGCTAGATGGCTCCCTTGAAACCCAGCGCCTCCAATGATCACGATTCGTTGTCCGGAATTACTCATATCAACACCTTCTTATTCGAAAATGTGGGGGACTGCCACCAGTCCTTCAGCAGTCGCGCAATTGGGCTGCTCACGCGGATCATAGGTTTGTCCACCCTCCGGGTCGCTTCGCGGGTCAGGGCGAGATGGTAGAAGGGTCGCTCTGCCTCGGCTCTCATGGCGGCATCCCGATCTCCCGTAGTCCCTCTTTGGCCTTGTCCGCATCGTCTTTGGTAGGTAGTTCAATGCGCTGTCGGTTTCATTCAGCCAATCCTGTCTTACGGGATCGTGGCACCCCTGGAAAGACTTCGTCCCTGACCGCCCAGGTACATATGGCCTCATTGCCAACTGGCCGAAGGGCAGACCTTCCGGCAGGCCCTTTACCTTGGGGTCTAGAGCACTCCTGCCAGCTCCGGGTGGACTCTCACACGCTGCCCTGCACGTCAATCCCCGCTTGCCGGTAAAGCTCCTGGTTGTAGGTCTCTACAAAGAGGCCACGAAAATCCTCGTGCACCGTTGGGGGTTGCACAAGGAGAACGCCTTGAAGACTTGTGGTACGCACGTCCATGGATGGCTACTGCCTCACACGATGTGGGGGTCAGGTACGGGGATGATGAACTTCCCGCCCTTCGCTCGGAAGGCCCGCTCCTTCTCCAGAAGCTCTTGCTGAAAGTTCCAGGGCAAGAGCAGATAGTAATCCGGCGGGTTGTTCCAGACCTCCTCCTCAAACACCACGGGAATGTGCATCCCCGGCGTGTACAGGTCGCACTTGAGCCGGTTCTTTTCGGTGGCGCACTCAAGAATGTCCGTGCCGATACGGCAATAGTTGAGGAGCGTATTGCCCTTGGCCGGTGCGCCGTAGGCTGCAATACGCTTTCCCTGGCGCTTGAGGTCTTTGAGCATATCCACCAAAACACCCCGGTTGCGCTCCACGCGAGCCGCGAACTCCTGATAGGTCTTCAAATCGTAGATGTGCTCGCGTTCCTCTGCGGCCAGCATCTCCTTGACCGAAGGGAGCACGGGGTCGCTGCGTTTCCCTGCATTGCGGACATAGACGAGGATGGAGCCGCCGTGAATAGGGCTGCGCTGCACGTCAAAGACTTCCATCTGAAACCGGCGGAAGAGATGCGTCAGCGGGCCTAGCGAGTAATAGCACAGGTGCTCGTGATAGATGTTGTCGTAGGAAGCCTGCTTCAGCATATCCACCAGATAGATGGCTTGCACCATGAAGACGCCATCGTCGGCAAGCAGCGCCTTCACGCCTCGGACAAAGCTATCCAGGTCCTCCACATGGAAGAAGACGCCCGCCGCAGTGATGACCTTTGCCCTGCCTCGCTCCCGCGCGATGCCCTCGCCCAAGTCGCCGCTGAAGAAGCCCTCTATCGTTTCCACGCCCTGCTCGTTCGCCATCTTCACAATGGCTGTGGCAGGGTCCACACCCAGGGTCTTCACCTGCATGGCCTGAAAGCCCTTCAGGAAAGTGCCGTCGTTGCTGCCAATGTCCACCACCAAGTCGTCGGGTTTCAGGGAAAAGCGCTGGGCGATTTCCTTGGCAAGGCTATGGAAATGGGCCGGCAACGTGGCCGTCGTGCCGGAGACGTAGGGGTAGTCCTTGAACATGGACTCTGGTGAAACGGTATAGCCAAGCTGCATCAGCTTGCAGTCGTGGCAGAAGTACAGGTCCAGAGGGTAACGCGGCTCTTCTCTGTTGAGCAGTTCTTTGGTGACGAAGCGGTTGCAATGCGGCTGGTCGCCTAAAGCAAGGAACAGGGTAAGATTGGGGCCTTTACAAATACGGCACTGGTTCACAGATTGCTCCGAATCTTTCATGCCCATTGTCATGGGCACCCTCAAGGATGAAAATGGTTTGTAGGCGTGTCCCTTCCCCCTTGCGGGGGAAGGCTAGGATGGGGGACCGGCGGGGGGGCCCCCCCCCCATCCCCCCCCCCCCGGGGGGGGGGGAGGCATTTTTTAGGGGTGCCGA
>Ga0082335_1001683_pt1 | contig 45099 bp, 50 predicted proteins | sample Subgrocontami58m_FD_72375 | JGI IMG/M metagenome (GOLD analysis project Ga0082335, IMG submission 72375) | Subsurface groundwater microbial communities from S. Glens Falls, New York, USA - GMW37 contaminated, 5.8 m (SPADES assembly) (version 2) ...
AAATCATCGAGGGTGTGAAGTTCATCGACGGGCTCGAGGTCGTCGCAACGCCGGCCGCCCCTCAGCCCCAAACCGCCGCCGCCTGATCCTTCAGGCCGTCACCAAAAATCGGCGATAGCTCGCCGATGCGCGGTGACATCCATCATCTCTTCGCTTGCGAACCTCGCTGCAATAGTTTCCGTGGCAACATGCCTTACTTCGATTTTGTGGATTTCGAAGAGGCCGTGCGTGATGATTGCGGAAAAAGAGAGAGCGGGGGATTTGAGCCATCGAGCGGAAAGGGACCGGTCGCGCGCGCAACATTGTATTTTTTGCTTCGATATCCCCGCAGCGTTGGGGATGCAGATCGAGAATTCACTAAAGATCGGTTACCCCTTCTTCTTGAATGGCACCAAAAAAATCCGCCTAAGGAATATGAACGCCACCGAAACGCTGCGATATTTGAAATGCAGGGGAACCGCAATCCTCTGATCGACAAGCCCGAGTGGGGAACACTCATCGACTTTTCTCAGGGCTTTGGCTGAAAGTCGTACAAGGCTAACATGTCAGCTCCCGAGCGTCTCTACGCTCTGCGACGCGACTGAACAATCGGAACCCTTAAGCGGCGCAGCGTCGGGCCGGGGTCACCAGTTGGTTGACACAGTCGCAAATGGCGCTGACCGAAGCGAAGCTTTGGCGCCGGAGCATGGAGACTGGGAATTCAACGTCGAAGGCTTCTTCCAACGCGAGCATCGTGCGGATGGCGGCGAAAGGCGTCAGCCCTGCGCTGTAGAGATCGTCCGAATCAGACAGATGTTCCACCGGGGTATGCAGACGGCCGTGCTCTTGCAGCAAACGGCGTATCTTATCAATCATCGATCCAACTCCAAGAGCTCCGCGGTTGACGCGGGCTGCAGCGTTGTTGTCGCGATAAGCGCGAGGGGTTCCTAACAACCTTAACTAGTGCGCCAAGGATTCGGGCGCCTCGCCTGAACGCAGGATGAATTCGCCACGCATGCGCCGAGTCGTGGCTTACAAATGGTTAATCTCATTCTCGGCTCTGTGGCCGTTTCTGTTGACCTGCGCTATGTTAGCGGCAATGCGAACGCCGCTGCTTCTTCCGCTGACGATCGTGGTCTTTCTTGGAGCCCTGCCGGCCGGATTCGCGCTGGCGCAGGCTTCGGAGACGCCGACGATCGAATCATTGGGCGAGGAAGAGGGCGATTTCCTTTTCATCCCTGGGATTGGAAGGATTCCGCTGCCCCCCGGGACCCGAGCGCTCGGCCCCGGACAAGGCGGACGCGATCTTGATCCAGAGCGGCGCGCGCCGGCCGCCGCAGCGCCGCCCCCGCCGCCCAAGGATCCCGACCAGCAGCGGGCCGAAGAGATGGCGCGGCTTTATCTTCGCCTGGAGCAGGCCGAAGACGAGCGGGAGGCGAAAGGCGTTTCGGCGGCGATCGTCAGCCGCTGGGCGCGTTCGGGGTCGGACACGATCAACCTGCTTGCGGCGCGCGCCCTTGCGGCGGACGCGGCCGGCGCGCCGCCTCTGGCCCTGAAGCTTCTCGACTATGTGGTCGCGCTCTCGCCGCAATGGGCGGAAGGCTATGTTCAACGCGCTAAGGTGCGGGCGGAGCAGGGGGACGACAGCGGCGCGATCGCCGACCTCGAGACCGCGGCGACGCTTGAGCCGAAGCGTTTTGACGCGCTCGCCGCTCTTGGCGCGCTCAAGGAGAAGACTGGCGACAAGAGAGGGGCGCTCGCGGCCTATCGGAAGTCGCTGGCGATCTCGCCCCAGCAGGAGTCGCTCCGCAAAGTCGAGGAGCGCCTGCATATTGACGTCGAGGGGCGCGACATCTGAACGCTGCGGGGAATGCGATGACGACGATCGAGAGGCACGCTCCGGGTCCGGTTGCGCCCGAAGCGCTGGAGCAACTCTTTACGGGAGCGCGGACCCACAATGGCTGGCTTCCCAAAGAGGTGCCGGACAGCCTGCTCGAACTCGCCATTGACTACGCGAAATGGGGCCCGACAAGCGCCAACTGCTCGCCGATGCGCATCGTCTTCGTGCGCTCGCCCGAGGCGAAGGCCCGGCTCGCGTCGGCGCTGTCGGACGCCAATCGTCCGAAGACCATGGCCGCGCCCGCCACGGCGATCGTCGGCTATGATCTCGATTTCCCGGACAGCCTCCCACGCCTTTATCCGGCGACGGACGCGCGCTCCTGGTTCGTCGGCAATGAGACGCTGATCGAGGAGACGGCCTTTCGAAACGGCTCGCTGCAGGGCGCCTATCTCCTTCTTGCGCTGCGCGCGGTGGGTCTCGATTGCGGACCGATGAGCGGTTTCGACAGGGCGAAGGTCGACGCGGAATTCTTCCAAGGAACGCGGATAAAGTCGAATTTTCTGATCAACATCGGATACGGTGATCCGGCAAAGCTTTATCCTCGCGGCCCGCGGCTCGCTTATGAGGAAATCGCCAGTATTCTTTAGGAGGCCATCCATATGACGCTGCGAATCATTCCCCAACGCTTCGCCCCGCACGCACAGGGGCTGCTGCGCATCGCCGCGGCTTTGCTGTTCATGCAGCACGGCGCGGCCAAGCTTTTCGGCGTCCCACATGTTGCGATGTTCGACAATTTGAAGCTGTTCTCGCTCTTGGGCGCGGCTGGAGTCCTTGAGCTTGTCGGCGGACTGCTGCTGCTGCTCGGCCTCTTTACGCGGCCCGTCGCCTTTATTCTGTCGGGCCAGATGGCGGTCGCTTACTTCCTTTTCCACGCCGGCCAGGATCTGTGGCCGCTCCAAAACAAGGGCGAGCTCGCCGCGCTCTACTGCTTCGTATTTCTGTTCTTTGCAGCGGCAGGGCCCGGGGCCTTCGCGCTCGACCGCGAGTGACTGCGCATTTCGTAAGCGATTCCCGGCGGCCACGCCCTTTCTATTGACATTGGGGACGGGGGACATATTCCCTTGCGGTATGTCCCAGACGGCCCTCACCGCCAAGCGTCGGTCTCAAGCCTTGGCGCTGCCTAATCTGCTGACCTATGGCCGCATGGCCGCCGTCCCGGTGGTGGCGGGGCTGCTCCTGGGCTTTACGGAGCACTGGGCGCGGTGGGCCGCGCTCGGCATTTTCATCGCCGCCGGGGTGACGGATTTTCTCGACGGCTATTTCGCGAGAATCTGGCAGCAGCATTCGCCGCTCGGGCGGATGCTGGACCCTATCGCGGACAAGTTGCTCGTCGCGACCACCCTAATGGCGCTTGTCGCCGATCGAACGGTCGCCGGCTGGACGATCTGGGCGGCGATCATCATCCTGTGTCGTGAAATCCTGGTGTCCGGTTTGCGGGAACACTTGGCCGAGCTCAAGGTGCGCTTGCCCGTCTCCGCGATCGCCAAATGGAAAACAGCGGCGCAGCTCGTGGCGCTCGGCTTCCTGATCGCCGGACCGGCCGGCGAAGTCGTTCTCTCCGGCACGGTCAAGATCGGCGCGGCGCTCTTGTGGGCCGCGGCGATTCTGACCCTTTACACCGGGTTCGACTACCTGCAGTCGGCGTGGAACCATTTCGGAGAAGACGAGGCGACATGAAGGCGCTGTATTTCGCTTGGGTGCGCGAACGCATCGGTCTGGCGGAAGAGGAGATCGCGCCGCCGCGTGAAGTGGTCACGGTCCGTGAGCTGATCGAATGGCTGTCCGCGCGGGACGAGGGATATGCCGCCGCTTTCGCCAACCCGGCGACGATCCGCGCGGCCCTCGACAAGACGCATGCGGCGCCGGACGCGCCAATCGGCGCAGCGAGGGAGATCGCCTTCTTCCCGCCGATGACGGGCGGCTGAGATGGCGCCGCGGCCGACCCCGGCGGTGCGCGTGCAAGCGGAAGATTTCGATCCTGGGCGGGAACAGGCGCTGCTAACGCGCGGGCGGCGAGACATCGGCGCGCTCGTGAGCTTCCTAGGCCTCTGCAGGGACGAGGACGGCGCGCTCGAGGCTTTGGAGCTCGAACATTATCCCGGAATGGCCGAGGCCGAGATCCGTCGCGTCGCCGACGAAGCGCTCGAACGATGGCCTTTGCAGGGATTGACCATCATTCACCGCTTTGGCCGCATCGAACCAGGCGAACAGATCGTTCTTGTGCTTGCGGCGGCGCGCCACCGCGCTGACGCTTTCGCCGCCGCGGCGTTTCTGATGGATTTTCTCAAAACCCGCGCGCCTTTCTGGAAAAAGGAGCGCCGCGCGGATGGCGCGTCGGGCGACTGGGTCAGCGCGAAATCCGAGGACGAAGCGGCCGCGGAGCGTTGGCGCTAGATCAACTGCTGCGGCGCGATGAGATGCACCAGCCAGCCGTGCAGCGCGACGGTCGCGACGACGAGAAACAGCGTCGCGAGGGTAAAGACGTCGTGATTTTCTCTGGGCACGCGCATCATGTTCGGCAGGCCGACGGAAAAAACATAGATTCCATAGAAGCCGAGCACGTCGAGCCATCGAAGGCCCGGAATCAGGCCGAACAGAGAGGCGAGCCAGACCGGCGTGTAGGAATAGGCGGTCAGCATCAGGGCGCGGCGGTCGTCGGTCTTCCCTTCGAAATGCGGCGCAATGGCCGATATGACGAAGGCGACGATAAAAATCGCCGGCAGGCTCAGCAGATACTGCACGAAGGCGCGATAAAGCCCGCCCGCGAACGTCGGGTGCATGATTCCTTGCGAGCCGTAGGAAAAGCCGAAAAGCCACGAGCCGAAGAAGCTCGCGAAGGGCGGAAGCAGCGCCAATATCGCAATATAATTGCGGTAGAGATCGAAGACGGACGTCTCCTCTTCCGAGATCTTTGCCCATTCGGTCTGCGGCGCCAGGATCAAGCCCTTGATCCGCGATAGCAATTGCATTTCGCCCTCCATTGATTCGCCGCAAGCGCTCATTACCGAGGCGGTCATGGAGCGGGGCTTGCGGCGCCGGGTCCTCCATGCGAGGGAGAGTGCGGCCAGCTGCGGCCGGTTCGATGATCGACGGTGAAATCTAACGCGACGGGCCGCATGAGAAAACTGCTGGAATATTTTTGGCCGGCCGTCGGCCTCGTCGCGGTCGTCGCCTCGTTTTTCCTTCTCTATCACGAATTCAAAGGAGAGTCGGTCGGCGCCGAGGTATGGGCCAATCTCCAGGCCATTCCGACAAGCCGCTATCTGCTCGCTGGGCTGTCGACGCTTGTCGCCTATGCGGCGCTCGCCTGGTACGATCGCATCGCGCTGCTGCACTTAGGCGTCAAACACATCAATTGGCTGTTTATTTCGGTCTGTTCGTTCACGACCTACGCCTTGTCGCACAACATCGGCGCAAGCGTTTTCTCGGGCGCTATGGTGCGATATCGCGCCTATTCCACCAAGGGGCTGACAGCGACGCAGGTCGCCACGCTGGTGGTGTTGTGCTCCTACACGTTCGGCTTCGGCAATGTGCTGCTCGCCGGCCTTTTGCTGACCTATGACCCCGCGCTCATGCAAAGACTGTCGGGCTTCCTTCCGGACATACTGACAAACCCGAACACAGCGCTCGTCGTCGGTTTGTCCTGCCTGGCCTTCGTCGTCGTCTACATTCTCGGATCCCTCATGCATTTCCGCGCGATCCGGCTGTTCGGGCGGTTCGAGATTCTCTATCCGCGCCCCGGCATCATGCTGCGCCAGCTCTTCGCGGCTCCCTTGGAGCTCATCGGCGCCGCCGGCATCATCTATTTCGCGCTGCCGGAGCAGGGCAATCCCGGCTTTCTCGTCGTGCTCGGCGCGTTTCTCTTGTCCTTTTCGGCGGCCTTGGTGTCCCATGCGCCGGGCGGGCTCGGCGTCTTCGAGCTGCTGTTCATCAATGTCATGCCGGATGTGCCGCGGCTGAAGGTCTTGGCTGCGCTGCTCGTCTGGCGACTCTTCTATCTCATCGTCCCGCTGCTGATCGCGCTCGTCGTCGTCGCGCTTTTCGAACGCAAGAAACTCGTCGAGCGCTGGCGCCGGATAGAGGAACAGCCTTAAAAAAATAAAACGCCGGCCATCGCGGACCGGCGTTTCGAACGTCTCGGCGTCTGTCGCCGGCGCGCTCACATGCGATATTGCTGAAGGCGCGTCGTCCTCAGTCCGGCAAGGCCGTGCTGGTCGATCGACATCTGCCAGCTCAGGAATTCGTCCACCGTCAGCGTGTAGCGAGTACAGGCTTCGTCGAGCGAGAGCAGGCCGCCGCGCACCGCCGCCACCACTTCCGCTTTGCGCCGTATCACCCAGCGTTTGGTCGAAGCGGGGGGTAGATCCGCAATGGTCAGCGGACTGCCATCGGGACCGATGACATATTTGACACGGGGACGGTGCGTCTCGGTCATCTCACTCACTCGCTACTCAAACAGCCACGTTGTAGCGTCTTTATAGAGGCGCCGCTTTAAGAATTGCCTAAACGGATAGCCTCTATAAGCAATGGAAAATAAACTAAATTTTAGGAATATGCGGCGTTCGGAGACTTGGCGGGCCGACCGCGCCACCGCCAATACCAGAGCGGCGTCTGCTTTTGCCTGGGTTTGCTTGCATCGAGCGTCTTGCGCTGACCCCGCAAGGTTAGCGTCTCGAGCATCGACCGTATTGATTTGGCGAAGCGCTAAAAACGCGTCGTTAACTGCGTCAACCATTCTGGCGAAGCCGTGACAAGCGCCGTCTCCAACGTCTTGTCGTAGCCTGACACGATCAACACGCCAATCAGCACGAGCGACGCGCCGAGCGCTTGCTTCGCCTGTTTCCCAACGGTCAGCAGCCGGTCCCGCCAACGCGCCATCGCTTGCCGCGACAGGGCTCCAAGCAACATCAGCGGCGCAGCCGCGCCGAGACCGAACGCGGCCATCGTCGCGGCGACGGCGCTCAGGTCTTCGCCGCGCGACGCGAGCACCGATGCGGCGCCGAGCGTTGGACCCACGCAAGGGCTCCAGACGGCGCCGAGCAGCAGACCGACGCCAAACTGACCGAACATTCCGCCGCGAGCCCCGTCGCCAAAGGCCGCGCTCAATCTGTCGCTGATCGGGCCCCCGGCGGCGGCGATGCGCGCCTGCAGATCAGGCGCGAGCAGGATCACGCCCAGCCCGATCAGCAAAGCCGCCGCGACGAGCCGCAGCGAATCTCCGTCGAGCCCGACGGCGAAGCCGATCGTCGCCATAAAAAGGCCGATCGCGACGAAGGACATGGCGACGCCCAGCGCCAGAAGCGCCGGCGCGTAGCGATGCTCCGCCGCCGCGGCGCCGAGCACCAAAGGCAAAAGCGGAAGGACGCAGGGCGACAAAATCGATAACAGGCCGGCGACAAAGGCGAGCCCGAAGGCGCCAAGCGCGCTCGCGTCCATCGATTTACAGAGCCTTTGAGAGAAGCGCTGAAATTTCGCCCAGATCGGTCACCCCGACAGAGCGCCCAACTTCCTTATCGCCTTTGAAGACGATGATCGTGCTTTGCCGGTTGGCCTTCAGCGTGCGGAGAGCGCTCTTCTGGCTGTCGAAATCGACGCGGAACATGGCGACGTCGGCATATTTCGGATCGGCTTCGACGCGCTGCACCGCCGGCTCCTGCGCGCGGCAGGTTGGACACCACGGCGCATAGACATGCACGATGATCGACTTGCCGGCCGTTTGCGCGGCGGCGAAGGCCTGCGGCGTAAAACTCTGTTCCGCAGCGCGAGCGGGCGCCGCCGAATAAAGGATCGTGGAAGCGAACAGAAAGGCGGAAACGGCGAGTCGGCGGCGCGAGATCATGTGCTTCCCTCGGAAGGCTGCCCCTTGCGCGAGCGGCGCTCAGGATTATGAACGAACATAATGGCGCCCCTCTTTGAAACCAAACCGGACAGCGCATGAACGACTGCACCGGCGTCATCCTCGCCGGCGGGTTGGCGCGGCGCATGGGCGGGGGCGACAAGCCGCTCGTCGAGATCGCCGGCCGGCCGATCCTTCAGCATGTGATCGACCGCTTGAGGCCGCAGTGCAGGCTTCTCGCGATCAACGCCAATGGCGACCCCGCACGCTTTTCCGCTTTCGGACTGCCCGTCGTCTGCGACAGCGTTGAAGGTTTCGCGGGCCCGCTCGCCGGCGTTCTCGCCGGCATGGACTTTGGCGCGGCGAAAGGCGCGGCGCATCTGCTGAGCGCACCGGGCGACACCCCGTTCCTGCCCGCCGATCTCCTCACCCGGCTTGAAGCTGCACGAAGCCGGACGGGCGCCGAGATCGCCGTCGCCGCATCGGATGCGCGAACCCATCACGCCGTTGCGCTATGGCCGGTCGCGCTGCGAGAAGACTTGCGGCGCGCGCTCGTTGAGGAAGACGAGCGCAAGGTGTCGGCCTTTATCGCGCGCTATGCGAATGTGATCGTCGAATGGCCGGCAGAGCCTTACGACCCCTTCTTCAACGTCAACCGACCGGAGGATCTGGCGCGCGCCGAGGCGATAGCCAGGGCGGAATCGCGCAGCTAAATTGACGCGCAGCCAAGGCTGAAGAGACCGGCGCGGGATAGGACATGAGCGAGCAAGCAAAAAAGGGGTTCAGGGACAAGGTTCAGGAGGAAGCCAGGGCCTTTTTTCCGGTGTTCCTTTATGTGTGGTTCCTGCTCGCCGTGCTTGGGGTGCACAAGTCGATCGTGCTGTCGCAGGCGCATATCGTGCAGCATCAGGGCTTCGCGGTCGCCAAGGCGCTTGCTTTCGCCAAGGTGCTGTTCATCGCCAACAAGTTCGGGGTCTGGCGCGTCTTCGACACGATGCCGCTGATCGTTCCCATCCTGGTAAAGTCGTTTCTTTTCGGCGTGCTGCTCATCGACATGGACATTCTCGAGCAGGCGTTGCTGGAGCATTTTTGGCCGGCCCATGCGGACCATGACCCCGTGAATCTCGACAATCTGCGCACGCTACTGTCGGTTGGACTGGTCACCTTCGCCGCGCTGATCCCGTTCTTTGGCTTCCGCGAATTCGCCAAGCTGGTCGGGGAGGCAGAGCTACGAAAGGCGCTCTTCGTGCGTCGCGAGAATTTCGTTCCGCAGCGCGAAGCCGAGCCCGCGGCGTCGCCCGCGCCGGCGGAACCGATCGAGGACTAAACGAAGCCCGGATCCATCGCGACGGCGCCTTCGAGCCAGGGCGGCGTCGGCAGGTTTTGGCTGCGCAGGAAGTCGGCGTTGAAGAGCTTCGAAGCGTATCTTGCGCCGCCGTCGCATAGCACGGTCACAATCGTATTGCCGGGCCCCATATCGCGCGCCAGTCTGATGGCGCCCGCGACGTTGATTCCCGAAGAGCCGCCCAGCAACAGGCCCTCCTGCTCGGCGAGATCGAAGACGATGCGCAGCGCCTCGTCGTCGGGGATGCGGTAGGCGACGTCGACCGGCGCGCCTTCGAGATTGGCGGTGATCCGGCCCTGGCCAATCCCTTCCGTGATGGATGAGCCTTCGGCCTTCAACTCGCCGGTCGTATAATAGGAATAGAGCGCCGCCCCATACGGATCGGCCAGCCCGATCTTCACATCCGGATTTCTCTCCTTGAGCGCCATGCCGACGCCGGCCAGCGTGCCGCCGGTGCCGCAGGCGCAAATGAAGGCGTCCACCGCGCCCTCCAGCGCTTCGTAGATCTCGGGCCCGGTGGTGGTGAGATGCGCGACGCGGTTGGCGACATTGTCGAATTGGTTCGCCCAGACGGCGCCATTCGGCTCGTCCCTGGCGAGGCGCTCGGCAAGGCGGCCGGAAAGCTTCACATAATTATTGGGATTGGCGTAGGGAACCGCCGGCACTTCCACGAGCTGCGCGCCTTGCAGGCGCAACATGTCCTTTTTTTCCTGGCTCTGGGTGTCGGGAATGACGATCACCGTGCGAAAGCCGAGCGCGTTGGCGACGAGCGCAAGCCCGATGCCGGTGTTGCCGGCGGTGCCTTCGACGATCGTTCCTCCCGGCTTCAGCAATCCTTTCGCCCGCGCATCTTCGACGATGGACAGCGCCGCACGGTCCTTGACCGAGCCGCCCGGGTTCATGAATTCGGCCTTGCCGAGAATGCGGCAGCCGGTCGCCTTCGAGGCGCCGCGCAATTCGATGAGCGGCGTGCGCCCGATGGCTTCGATGACGCTGGAGGCGACGGTCATTTATGATTCCTGGCGAATGGCGGTTCGTTCCTAGCCGACCGGCGGCTCCCGCTCAAAGGCGAAAATCGCGCCATGCCGCGCCTGCGCGCCCGGCGCCAGAATGCGCATCGAGGGCTTTTCGTAGAGATCGCCGTAAAAGTCGTCCGGATCGCCATGGCCTGTCCAAGGCTCGATGCACAGATAGGGGGCGGGCGGCAACGTCCAAAATCCGACATGGGGGAAATCGTCGAGCGTGACCGAAAGGCGCGCGCCTTCGCCATTGTCGAAAACGAGGCTGTGGCTCGCAAGATTGAGAAAGCACAGCGCGTCGCGCGTGAACATTTCTGGTTCGAGCGGCAGTCGCCGGCCGACAAGCGGCGTTTTGCGGATGGGTTTCGAGAAAAGCCCTCCTGGTCCGATGATGGGAACTTCAGCGCGCTCGGCCTTCTCGAATAGGATCGCATGCGGCGAGGAAGAGCCGGCGAGCGGCCAGCGAAAGGCGGGATGCAGTCCGCAAGCATAGGGCAGGGGCCGCGAGTCGGCGTTCGTCACGATGAGACTGTTTTCGAGCACCCCGGCACGCAGCTGGAACTCCACTTCGAACCGGAAGGCGAAGGGATAGAGCGCGCGGGTCTCGGCGTCGTCGACGAGCGCGAGGCGCAAATAATCGTCGCGCCGCTCGGCGACGTCGAAGCGCTTTTTCCAGGCGAAGCCATGGAGCGCAAGCGGATAGGTCTCGCCGTCGACGCGCACGCGGCCGTCGCGCGTCCAGCCGACGACGGGAAACAGCACGGGCGCGGTCTGGTCCCAGACCTCAGGATTCTTCGCCCAGATCATGTCGACTCCCAGCGCGCGCCAGCTCGAAAGCTCCGCGCCGAAAGCCAGGATCTCCGCGCCGTCGCCAGAGGAATGGGTGAGCTGAATCGCGTCGGTCATGGGTCAATTCCGTCGTGAGACACAAGTCCAAGCGAATGCTGACAAAATCAGCGCGTTCCTCCAGTGCGGCGCTTGAGCGGCGGCATTCGCCGCAATAAGGTCGCGCCGCCACGCATGTTGGCGCAGCGCAACGCCAATGAGAAGGCCTTATGAACAGCAGTCTCGTCTCGGACATCAGCGCCGGAGCTTTCAGAACCGAGCTGACGCTCTTTTTCTCGACGTTCACGACGCTGCTGGCGGTCATCAATCCATTTGAGGTGCTCCCGGTCTTCCTTCTGCTCCTGCGCGAAAAAAGCAACCAGGAGCGCGGTCGCGTGGCGTTCATGGCCTGTCTCTATGCGCTGCTGCTGATCCTCTTCTTCTTGTTCTTTGGCGCGGTGATCTTAAAAATCTTCGGCGTCTCGCTCAGCATGGTGCGCATCGCCGGCGGGATCGTGCTGATGAAGATCGGCTTTGAGCTTTTTTTACCCTCGTCGGACGGCGACGGAACGCCGGCATTTGCGCGATCGACGGGCAATATCGCCTTCATGCCGCTTGCGATGCCGCTCATGATCGGCCCCGGCCCGATCGCCACCGTGCTCGGGATGATGGCCACCGTGGAGCACTCGTCCCATGAGGCGTTGGCGTTCGGCGTCATTCTCGGCGCAATCTTTCTCGCCGTGGCCGTCACTTACGCGTGCCTCGCCTTCGCGACGCGGTTGACCACAACGCTAGGGCCGCTGGGGATTGACGCGGCGACCAGGATCGTCGGCTTCTTCGTCTCGGCGATGGGCGTATCGTTGATCTTCAACGGCGTCATGGACGCGCTTCGGTCGGCAGGCTTCGGCGGCTTGCATTAGCCGCTTGTCAGACACGGCTAAAGGCTGCGCAAGGTTTCGCCGAGTCTCAGATAGATCTGCCGATGCGCGTCGCGCAGTCCGGGAACCCACGGTTTGAGCCGGGCGCCAACGACCGCGTCGAAATGGTCGAACCGCTGTCCGATGGCTTTGTCGAGATATTCGTAATACCAGCGCCCCGGCTTGAGTCTTTGGCGTTTGAAAACGCCTTCGCCTCCCACCGGCTCTTCCCGCGCCGTGAAGGGATATCTTTGCGAGATGACGCTCACCGCGCCATCATTGGGCCGCCACTGCGGCAGCGAAAGGTTGCCGCCGCCCCAACCGACGATCGGCGCCTTGGCGAAGTTGGCCTCACGCGCCTGGTAGAGCGCCGGCTGCCAGAGAATGGGATGGATCGTCGGGTCGGGCCGCCAGGTCTTGCTGAAAAAGCCAGATGCGCGAACATGCGTGGCGTTGGTCACCAGCGATAGATAATAGGTGCCCGGATGCGATCTGAAACGGGCGTTGGCCTTGCGGCAGCCCTGCAGCGTCATGTCGAAGGCGAGATTGTCCTCGCCGGCAACGAAGGCGCCAGCGTCCAGACGCGCCATCGCCGCTTTCGCGTCGGCTTCGCCGTTGGTCCATTGGTCGAGATGGAGATCGAAGGGCTTGCGCATGGCGCTCGGCACGCCGGCGGCCATTCCGAGAAAATTGAATGATTCCGCAATGAACTGGCTCGGTCGGCGTTTGAGCCGTCCGTCCTCGCGGTCGCAGCCGAAGCCGTAGGGCAGCAATGAGCCGTTGATGGCGCCGGCGACGCTGATCACCCCCTCCACCCAGCCGGCGTTGGTTCCGCGCTCCCAGAAATCGCTTGCGAGCAGCGCCTGCAACTGCATGGCGGTCTGGGCGCCGGCGCCATGGCCGACGAGGATCACCGGGTTTTCCTCCGACCACTCGGGCGCGAAAGGGTCCGCGTATTCCCGTGAATAGCGGGCGTGGCGGGCCTCATCGCTATGCCGGGCGCCATAGTCCACGCGTCCGCCGGCAATCTGAGCGAAGAGCTCGCAGGCGCGATCATGGAAGGAGCTGACGGGACCTACCTTCGCTTCGTGAACCGCGAAGGGTTCGCCGACCTGATCGAGCGCGTCGCCCCAATAGGGAAGTCCGAACTCTTGAGGCCCCCAGCCGAAGAAATCATGCACGAAAATGATATGAGTGGATTTGAGCGCCATCGCCGATCCGAATTCAATTGAAAATAAATAAGTTTTGGCGCTCAGGGGAGCGCGTCATATTCATAAATTTCGCTCACGTCGAGCGTCTCGCGCGGAGTCGCGCTGCGACCGAGCGGCGAGTTGATCGGATCGTCGATTCGGTGACCCTTAAGATCGGCGCCCGCCGTCATATCGGGAACGTAGACGCGCCCATTTCGCGTCATCCAGCTCTCCCAAAGACGGTCAATGTTGCAATGATTGAGAAAGAAAACCGGATCGTTGGGCGAGGAGCCAAGCAACATCTCTCCGCCAACCCAGACGTGGACGAGATTGTGCAGCCAGGTCGCGGAGACTCCGTCGTCGTTCATCCATCCTTCGATGCGATTGCGGAAACTGTTCGTATCGGCGTCCCAGTCGGGCGAGTCATAGGGCGATAGCGCGAGCGCATGCGTCACATGCGCCGTTCTCGGCAACGCGTCGGCGCTGACGCCAAAGGCGCGCCGGAGACCACGGTTCACCGATCGCAACTCTCCAGAAATATTGGTGGAGATGCGCACTCTGAAGGCGGAAGGATCGCTTTGGCTGAAGGCGAAGGGCCCAGTGGTCACCGGATTGCCCTGTCCGCCCATGCAGTCAGCGCCCCAAATTGCCGCAGCGCTCTGCTGCTCCGGCGGTAGGTCGCCGTCTTCGGCCCAGTCCCAATAGGGAAGGCCGAAGTTTGCATCGTTCAGGACGCGCTGCAGGTTCTGTTCGAAGAGCATCAGCATCACGCGATGCCATGGCGCGAAGACGGGTCCTCGATGCGCCGAGTTTCGTCCCGCCGGATTGCCCGGCGGCGTCTCGAGCATCATGGCGGTGACGTGCCAGATGACGAAAAGATCGTAAGTGCTGACTGAGCGCGCCGCGCCTGGAATGCCGAATTCGTTGGTTTTGCGGCCCGACGCCTCATTTTTTAGTAATTGGACGCCTTGAATGTATTGATCCCGTACATCTGCGTTTTGCGAAATATTTTTCCGGACGACGGCCATCGTCTCCCTCCTGAAAAAATCAATGCTCGTGCTTTGAACCTTTCTTCGCTGCAGGCCTGCTTTTGCGAGCAGGAGCGGGCCGGCGCTTGTGGCTCGCTGGAGGCTGGCGCTTTGCCCCGGCCGGCTTTCGCTCGAATTCCTCGGGAAAGCCGTCGATGAGCGCCCGCACCATGTCGACCGCCGACGCGGTCTGATAGTTCGGCAATGAATGACAATGAACCTGGCCGGAGGCGTCGACGCCGAGCGGCGCGCGGATTTTCTTTCCGTCGACCAGGATTTTGTAGGTCGTGACGATTTCGATCTCGTGGCCGCGATAATTGTCCTCGCGCACCGACTGCGCGCCGCCCATGCCATGACGGGCGTGCGCCGGCGCTTTGTCGCGCGCTCGCGTGAGATAGTCGCTGAGTTTGCGAGGGGCGGCGCCCGTCGCGAGCTTCTTGGTCTCCATAAGCCCTCCGCACAATTCCTTTTATGCAATCCGACGAAGCTGTAGGCGCGAAGGCTTCGAGTGCTCGAAAAAATCTACAAACTTCAGTCGAACGTTCGCCTCATCAAAATGGATTGGATTGGAAATTTTTCACCAGCATTATGACGCAGCCAATGGACAGTGATGTCAAGTGAATTCCCGAGGCGTTCGAAGCGATGAATTATTTTCGCCACTCGGAAATTCCCGCCCACATCGCGATCGGAAAAACTTGCGTCGCTTGCCGGCGAGGCTTAGCGACTCGATCGAGGCATTAATGTCCGATTCGATGGTTCCCGCCTTTCTTGGGGTCGAGCGTTCCGTGCTCGGTCGACGTTGGCGCGGGCGGCTCGACGCTAGAGGCGAGGCTCAGGCGCTCGCGCTGACCCAGGCGCATGGCATCGACGATTTCCTTGCGCGGGTGATCGCCGGGCGCGGCGTGACGGTCGCCGACGCCGCTGGCTATCTCGATCCTAAGCTGCGCGACCTCCTGCCGGACCCCTCGTCGCTGCGCGACGTGGACGCTGCGACGAACCGGCTCGCGGAGGCGATTGAACGCGGCGAGCAGATGGCCGTTTTTGGCGACTATGACGTCGACGGCGCCTGCTCCTCAGCTTTGCTCATCGACTTTTGGCGCGCGGCCGGCGCGCCGGAGCCCTTGCTCCATATTCCCGACCGGATCATCGAAGGCTATGGGCCGAACGTCGAGGCGATCCGCGATCTCGCGGCGCGTGGCGCGACGTTGCTCGCAACCGTCGACTGCGGGACCTCGAGTCACGAGGCGTTCGCCGTCGCGCGCGCGCTTGGCCTCGATGTCATCGTTCTCGACCATCATCAGGCGCCGGAAGTCCTGCCGGACGCGCTGGTCGTCAACCCCAACAGGCTCGATGACCTTTCGGGGCAGGGGGCGCTCTGCGCCGCAGGGGTCGTTTTTCTTGCCCTCGTCGGATTGTCGAGGACGCTGCGCGCGCGCGGCTGGTGGAGCGACGTTCGACCAGAGCCGGATCTTCTCGCCGCGCTCGATCTCGTCGCGCTGGCGACCGTCGCCGACGTCTCGCCGCTGGCGCGGCTCAACAGGGCGCTCGTGGCCAAGGGTCTGATGGTGATGGCGGGACGATCCCGTCCGGGGCTCGCCGCGCTGATGGACGCCGCCCGTCTGGATGGGCCGCCGCGCGCCTATCATCTTGGCTTCGCGCTCGGGCCGCGGATTAACGCCGGCGGTCGGATCGGCGACGCTGGCCTTGGCGCAAGGCTTCTCACCCTCGCCGACGACACGGAAGCGCATCGCATCGCCCTCGAGCTGGACCGGCTGAATGGCGAACGGCAGGTCGTCGAAAGGATGATTTTGGAACAGGCGGTGGCTGCGGCGGAAGCGCAAGTGGCGCGATCCAATCGCCTGTCATGTCTCGTCGTGCACGGTCAGGATTGGCATCCGGGCATTGTCGGGCTGATCGCATCACGCTTAAAGGAACGCTTTAATACTCCAGCATTTGTTATTGCTTTCAATGGAGAATATGGAATAGGTTCAGGTAGGAGTTTAAGTGGCGTCGACCTCGGCGCGGCGGTGCGGCGCGCCGTCGATATGGGCTTGGCGGCGAAGGGGGGCGGGCATGCGATGGCCGCCGGCGTGACTTTGGCCCGGGGCAAAATCGACGATTTTCGCGCCTTTCTCGATGAGGCGCTGGCGGCGTCCGTCGACGCCGCGCGTCTCGACGACGCGCTGGTTGTCGATGCGACAGTCGCCGGACGCGGGGTCTGTCTCGAACTGCTGCGACGGGTGGAGCAGGCTGGTCCATTCGGGCAGGGCAACCCCGAACCCCTATTTGCTCTGCCTGAGCAGCAGGTCACATTCGCTCAGACGGTTGGGGCCGATCATGTCCGCGCCCGTTTGCGTTCGCGCGACGGCGCGACAGTTGACGCCATCGCCTTTCGCGCCGTGCATTCGCCGCTGGGCGAAGCGCTGTTGAAGGGGGACGGCGCGCAGCTTCACGTCGCGGCGAAACTGTCGCGCAACGTCTTTCGCGGCGTCGAACGCGTCGAGACGCGAATCGTCGACCTCGCCCGCGTTCAATGAGGCCGAGAGGACTGTGGCGCCAGGGCCACATCTGTTTTCAATCTCAGCGCGCGCACGCTTTTAAAGGGCGGGTGTCGCATTTTGGTCTCATTCGCGACGCCTGCTGACGCGAGCGTATCTGCGTTTAACGACAACTTCACACATCAACGAGACACTCCGCGGGTTGTGCCGCGCGGCGGTTCCGCGTCGCGCGAAAAATGAAGGAAGCGTCGCGGCTTGCGGGGCGTGCTTCAGAGCAATCGGCGGCGGATCGAAGTTTGATGGCAAGGACCGTCTGGATGCGATTTGTCGTCTTTAAAAACGTTGCTCATGCGCCGCGTCCGCTGGTTCGCTCCTCAATCATCCTTTCGAAACTGCTGCCTCTTGTCTGTCTCGGCGCGCTCGCCGGATGCTCTTCGACCACGGGATCGCATAGAAGCGCCGGCCTCGGCGGATTCGGTCAGATCGACCCGCGTTACGGGGTGCGTCCCAGTCCGCGGGTCATTGCCGAGGGCGAAGAAGTGCCGAAGGGCGGCGGCGCCTATATGGTCGGCAAGCCCTATAAGATCGCCGGCCGAACCTATTATCCGAGCGAGAGGCCCTATACGGCGACAGGAACGGCTTCCTGGTATGGCTCGGATTTCCATGGGCGACGCACCGCCAATGGCGAAATATTCGACCGGGCGTCGATTTCCGCCGCCCATCCCACGATGCCGCTGCCGAGCTATGCGCGGGTGACCAATTTGCGCAATGACCGTTCGATCGTGGTGCGCGTCAACGATCGTGGACCCTATCATGGCGGACGCGTAATGGACGTCTCCCAGCGCGTGGCGCATGCGCTTGATTTTCATGGCGTCGGCACGACGCGCGTCAAAGTGGAATGGGTCGGGCGCGCCGATCTTGAGGGAGACGACGACGATAAGCTCCTTGCGACCCTGCGCGACGATGGCCAACCGGCGCAGATCGACGCCCCGGCGCCGGTGATGACGGCGGCGAACGAGGATCCGGCGCGTGCGGCCGGCTACGTGGAAAGCGCGGACGCCGCCGAACTCTCGGCGCGCGTCGCCTATGAGAATGGGCAGGCGTCAGATGACCAGATGCGGGCCTATGCCAGGCAGGAGAGCGACGCGCCCCTGCCTCCCTCGCGAGAGCAAGCCGGCATCGACAATGAACCCGTCGCTTCGACCCAGAAGGTCAGGAAAGTTGTGGCGCCGCTGCCGCCAGTGCGGCCCGCACAATTCGGCGCCCGTCAAGCTTCCGCTCGCAACGCCATCCGACAGGCGCTGAACTCCTCGGTTCGAACGAACTGAGCGGCCCCACGCCGTGATTGCAATTTTCGGCGTCGCGCGCCATCTTCTCCCGGCTTGCCGCGCTGCGGCGTAAATACGGGAGCGCGTCTTGCCGAAATTTCCCGGGCTTCACCTTATTCTGACGCTCTTCGCATTATGGGCGCTTGGCGCAGCGCCGGCGCGCGCCCAGAATTTTCAAACGAGCGTCCCGAGCGCGATTCTGATCGACGCCGGCACCAACACCGTCCTGTTCGAGAAAGGCGCGGACGACTACGCCAAGCCCGCATCGACCGTCAAAATTCTGACGGCGGAGCTGATCTTTCAGGCTTTGACCGAAGGAAAATTGAAGCTCGACGATGAATTCACGGTTTCTGAGCACGCCTGGCGTACCGGCGGAGCGCCGGCTGGCGGGTCGGCGATGTTCCTCGCGCTCAATAGTCGCGTGCGGGTCGAGGATCTCATTCGAGGTTTGGTGATCCAGTCCGGCAACGACGCCGCGATTACGCTCGCCGAAGGCCTGGCGGGCGCCGAAGAATCCTTCGTGACGCGGATGAACAAGCGCGCCGCCGAGCTTGGCCTTGTCAAATCGCGCTTCGGCAATCCTTGGGGCATGGACGGTCCTGACCAAAAGGTGACGGCGCGCGAAATGGCGAAGCTCGCGGCGCACGTGATCAAGACCTACCCCGAGTATTACCGTTATTTTGGCGAGAAGGAGTACACTTGGAATAAGATTCGCCAGCAGAACCGCAATCCGTTGCTGACGATGAGCATCGGCGCTGACGGTTTAAAGACCGGCAACATCGATAAGGACAGCGGCTACGGCTTAGTGGGCTCCGCCACGCAAGACGGCCGACGCCTGATCGTCGCCGTTTACGGCGCGAGGAGTTCGAAGGAGCGGGCCGAAGAAGCACGCAAATTGCTGCAATGGGGATTCCGCAACTTCGAAGAGAAGGAACTGTTCAAGGCCGGCGAACCCATCGGGCCTGCGCAGGTCTATGGCGGAACGAAGGGTTCTGTCGAGCTGACGGCGAAAGAGGACATCAAGGTGCTTCTGCCGCGCGGCGCGAACGAGCGGCTGATGGGCAAGATCATTTACGAAGGCCCGGTGCTGGCGCCGGTCGAGGCGGGCGCAACGGTTGGACGCCTCGAAGTGAAGCGCGGAAACTCCGTCGTGCTCGAACAGCCGCTGCAGACTGCGGAATCGGTCGAGCAGGGATCGCTGCCGCGGCGCGCCTTCGACGCTATTTACGAATCCGCCGCCGCGGCCATTCACCAGAAACTCTCCGGCAAGAAATGACTTTCCAGGCGACGCCCGAAAAAGGCCGCTTCATCACCTTCGAAGGCGGCGAGGGCGTCGGCAAGTCGACGCAGCTTGCCCGACTTGCCGAGCATTTGCGCGATTGCGGCTTCGAGGTGGTGACGACGCGCGAGCCCGGCGGCACGCCAAAGGCCGAGAAGCTGCGCGCCTTCCTGCTCTCGGGACGCGCCGCGCCGCTTGGTCCGCTCGCCGAGGCGGCGCTGTTCTCGGCGGCGCGCGCCGATCATGTTGAGACGCTGATCGCGCCCGCCCTCAAGCGCGGCGCATGGGTGCTGTGTGACCGCTTCGCCGATTCGACCCGCGCCTATCAGGGCGCGCGCGGCGGCGTCGACGCCAAGACTCTGGCGCTGCTCGAAAGAGCGGCGGTGGGCGATACGCGGCCGGATCTGACGATCATGCTCGACCTGCCGGCGCAAGAAGGCCTCACGCGGGCGGCGTCGCGGCGGAACGGCGAAGAGGTCGATCGTTTCGAAAGCGAAGCGCCGTCCTTTCACGAGGAGCTGCGGCAGGCTTTCCTCGACATCGCCGAGAGCGAGCCGGAACGCTGCTGCGTGATCGACGCCGCCATGTCCATCGACGACGTCGCGCGAGCGGTGCAGCGGCTCGTTCACGACCGCTTCCTTGCGCACGCCGCGCAAGCCGCGCAATGAGCCGCGAAGAGGCGAACCCGGAAAGCGATCGTTACGACGACGCGCCGCATCCGCGGGAGACCCTGGGGCTTTTCGGTCATGCCGCGGCGGAGCATGAATTGCTCGACGCCTACCGCCGCAACAAGATGGCGCAAGCCTGGATCATCGGCGGGCCGGAAGGCGTCGGCAAGGCGACGCTCGCTTGGCGCCTGGCGCGATTTCTCCTGGCGCATCCCGAACCCGCCGCCGCGGCGGTTCAGTCCGCGGAGAGCCTCGAGGCGCCCGCGGACCATCCGGCGACGCGTCGGATCGCCTCGATGGCGCTTGCCGATATTTTCTTGTTGCGCCGCGCCTGGAACGAGAAGACCAAAAAGCATTTCACCGAAATTCGCATCGAGGACGTGCGGAAAGTTATTCAGGCCTTCCATCAGGGCTCAGGAAGCGGCGGATGGCGCATCGCCATCGTCGACTGCGCCGACGATCTCAATCGCGCCAGCGCCAACGCGCTTTTAAAGCTCATCGAGGAGCCCCCGCAACGCTCGCTGTTTCTGCTCGTCGCGCATCAGCCGGGCCGCATGCTGCCGACGATCCGTTCGCGCTGTCGCAGACTGATGCTCGGCGCATTGTCGCCGGAAGACACGATCGCCGCCGTGAAAAATCTTGGGTCCCCCTGGTCCAACGCGCCTGAATCGGACCTGCTCGTCGCCGCCGCGCGCGCCGAAGGCTCGGTGCGCGAGGCGCTGCGGTTGCTCGGCGATGACGGCGTCGCCTTCGACGCCGTCGTGCGCCGGCTTTTCGAAAGGTTGCCGCAGGTCGATTGGCTCGGCGCGCATATGCTGGCCGACAAGCTCACCGGCCGCGACAATGAGGCGGCCTATGAGACATTCATGCGCGCGACGCAGCGCCATCTCGACTCCCGCGTCCGCGCGCTCGCGCAGTCCGGCGCCGCTCCGATGAGACTTGCCCGCTACGCGAGCGCCTGGGACGCTATTCGCGACGCCGCCAGGGAAACCGAAGTGTTCAATTTCGACAAGCGCGCGCTCGTGCTGGGGGTTTTTAAGCGGCTCGCGAAGGCGGAGGGCGGCTGACGCGCTGGAACCTGCGGCGAAGCCCTTGGTTACGAGATGGGGCGCTTGGAAAAAGCCAATGGATAACGGCGAGGAACATTTCTCCGAGGCGGCGGAAAAACGGACGCAAAAGAGCGCGCGCGGCGCTATCGAAGAAGCCAGGATGGTTTTGCCGGGAATTCAGGCGCTGTTCGGCTTTCAGCTTATTGCTGTTTTCAACAACCGATTCACCGAGATCCCGCCTTACGAGCAGAAGCTGCATCTTTGCGCCGCGCTGCTCGTCGCCATCGCTATTGCGCTGATCATGACGCCTGCCGCCTACCACCGTCAGGCGGAGCCGCACGGCGCCAGCGAATTCTTTGTTAGACTGGCCTCGCTTCTCATTACCGCCGCCATGGCGCCGCTGATGATCGGCCTGTGCCTTGAGGTCTATATTTTGTCTGATCTCATTCTCGACGATGGCGGGACGAGCGCGGCGATCGCAGGTTTGCTTTTGCTGTTATTCGCGGGGCTTTGGTTTGCGCTGCCGAATATTCTTCGCCGAGGCGAATCGGAACGCTGGCCGAAGGAAGAATCTGCAAGACAGTCCGGCGGTCGGTAGCACGTCAGCGTCACCGAGCGTCCGTGTCACTGTTCGCCAAGGCGTTTTCAAGAAGCTGCAGAACGACGGCGGGGTCGCGCGGAAACCCGGCGCGAATCCATTCGGCTTGCAGCGTTCTAAGCGCGTCGCCCAATTGCTTGCCCGGCGCGACGCCCCGCGCGATGAGATCCGCGCCCTTGATGGGGAAGGCGGGCGCGGGCGTTTCCTCCAGATAGCGAGCGGCTTCCCGCCAATCCGGATTGTCCGCCGCCGCGGCGCTCTCCGCATGCGCGATCGCCAGCGCGTCGGCCGCGGCGCGCGCGCCGCACAGGAACAGCATCTCGCGCAGATGCGACGCCGGCGGCGGAGCGTCGCGTCCATGCAAGGGCGCGAGCGTTCGCGCCGCCGCCGCAAGCCGCGCGAATTCGTCATTGGAGAGCCGCAGGCGCGCGCGCAGCCGCTCGGCGTCTTCGGCCGTCAGCACCGAAAAGGCCGCCAGCCGCAAAACCGCGTCCGCCGGCTTGCCCAAGGCCGTTTCGCGTTCGGCAAGCCGCTGCAGCCGAGCCGGATAGCCGATGCCGAGAATGACTTCGATAACGCCGGCGTGCGACATGGCGCGCAGCACGTCCGGCGCCCGGCGCGCGAGCAGCAGCTTCATCAGTTCGGCGCGTATGCGCTCGCGCGACAGGCGCGACAGATTTTCCCGCGCGACGATCGACTCATGCAGGCCCTCGCGATCGAACGGACCCTCGCCGTGGGAGGCGTTGAAGCGAAAGAAGCGCAGGATCCGCAGATAGTCCTCGCGAATCCGCGTCGCCGCGTCGCCGATAAAACGGATGCGCCGCGCCTCGATATCGGCGAGGCCGTTCGTATAGTCGTGAATTTCTCCATCGGAAGAGAGCGACAGCGCGTTGATGGTGAAGTCGCGCCGCTTCGCGTCCTGCTCGAAATCGCCGCCAAAGCGCACCTTGGCGAAGCGGCCGTCGGTCTCGACGTCCTCACGCAGCGTCGTGACTTCAAACGGCGTTCCCGCGACGACGATCGTCACCGTGCCATGTTCGATGCCGGTCGGCACGCCTTTCAGTCCGGCCTCGCGAGCAGCCGCAAGCACGGCGTCGGGCAAAGCGGTCGTGGCGAGGTCGATCTCGTGAGGCGGCAGACCGAGCATAGCGTCGCGCACGGCCCCGCCGACCACGCGCGTTTCCGCGCCCGTCTTCGCGAGAGCCGCAAACAGCGTCGCCAGCCGGGGATCGTCAAGTAATCTCTGCGCAGCCTTCATTCGAAGCGGCCCGGCTTCAATTTTCCATTTTCGACATGGGCCGGCACATAAGCGCCCTGGTTAAGCCCGGTCAGGCCGAACGCCACGACCCCGACGATGGCGACGAGGAGGCCCGCAATCGTCAGCAGCGACACGATCTTGCCATGCCAGAGCTCGCGCACGAAAGGCCAGCGCCGCTGCAGCAAATGAAAAAGCGCATAGGCGACGAAGGGCGTGAAGAAGAGCAGGGCGGTTTCAACGATTGCGCGCCACATGGGCGGAAACGCCTTTCGTGATGAGGATGTCCGACGAATATACATGGCGTCCGTCGAAGTGCGTTTAATGCGGGACGCATGAACAAACTGTCACGTCCAAATTGTGGTTTTGGCGGTAAAATGCCTCTCCACCGCGCCGGTTGCGCTTGAATTGCACCGGCGGAGAGACGAAGATTGCGCTTGGCCCTAATTCCCGCCGCTTCGCTTTATATGCGGAGCCAAATGGCGCGGGGGTTTTGAATCGAGTGCGGCGAAACACGGCAGCGCCGCTACGATGCGCCCCATCCTCTTCATAGACAGGCTGCCTGAGCACGCTGAAATGACTTCATTCGACACCAGGACAACCTCGCTCGAAACAGCCGTCGTTCAATCCGCCGAACGCGCCCTCGACCATATCGGTCGTGCCCGCGCCGCTATCGGCGCCGTCATTTTTGGCCAGGACGAGGTCGTCGAACAGGCGCTGGTGACGATCCTCGCAGGCGGCCACGGGCTCCTCGTCGGCGTGCCTGGCCTCGCCAAGACCAAGCTTGTCGAGACGCTTGGCCGCGTGCTCGGCCTGGCGGAGCAGCGCGTGCAGTTCACGCCGGATCTGCTGCCCGCCGATATTCTCGGCTCTGAGGTGCTTGAAGAGGGGGCTGACCGGTCGCGTTCGTTCCGCTTCATCAGAGGGCCGGTCTTCACCCAGCTGCTGATGGCCGACGAGATCAATCGCGCCTCGCCGCGCACGCAGTCGGCGCTGCTGCAGGCGATGCAGGAGCATCATGTCAGCGTCGCCGGAAAGCGCCACGACCTGCCGCGGCCCTTCCATGTCCTTGCGACGCAAAACCCCCTGGAGCAGGAGGGCACCTATCCGCTGCCCGAGGCGCAGCTCGACCGCTTCCTGATGCAGATCGACGTGCATTATCCCGACCGCGCCAGCGAACGGCGGGTGCTGCTGGAAACCACTGGCGAGACGATGGCCGAGGCGAGCCAGGCGCTCGACGCCGAAGAGCTGATGGCGACCCAGCGGCTCGTGCGCCGGCTTCCGATCGGCGAAAAGGTCGTCGACGCGATCCTCGATCTCGTTCGTTCAGCCCGTCCAGACGAGGGCGACGCGGAAATCGCGCCGCATGTCGCCTGGGGTCCGGGACCGCGCGCCGCGCAGGCGCTGATGCTGGCGACGCGCGCCCGGGCGCTCGTTACCGGCCGGCTTGCGCCCTCGATCGACGACGTCGCGAAACTCGCCGCGCCGGTGTTGCGCCACCGCATGGCGCTCAATTTCGCCGCGCGCCGCGAAATGACCGTTTCTGACGTGGTTCAGACGCTCGTGGCGCGGATCGGGTGACGAGCCTTCGCTCGGCTCTTCCCTCTGACGGAGAAAGATGACGATGTTTGCTGACGTCGCCACGCGCGCCTACGATCCTGCACAGCGCAAGCCCGCAGATGGTGCTACGGCGGCCGATCTGGCGAGCCGGATGCCGAGGCTGGTGGCGCGCGCGCATGAGATCGCGGCGAGCCTCGCCTACGGCGTTCATGGCCGCAAGCGCGCCGGCGTCGGCGAGACGTTTTGGCAATACCGGCCATTTGCATCGGGCGAATCGGCGCATCGCATCGACTGGCGCCGCTCGGCGCGCGGCGATCAGCTCTATGTGCGCGAGCGTGAATGGGAGGCCGCGCACGACTATTTTCTCTGGATGGATTGTTCTGCCTCTATGGCGTTCGGCTCGTCTCTCGCCTCCGACGACAAGCTGTCCCGCGGCGTCACCCTGGGGCTCGCGCTCGCCGACGTGCTCGTTCGCGGCGGCGAGCGGGCGGCGGCGCTGGGCCTGACCGCGCCGATCTCGGCGCGCGACGTGATCGACCGGCTGGCGCGCGCTCTGGCGGACAACGCAACGGAGGCGACGCGCGACGAGCTTCCGCCGCAGGCGCCGATCCGCCCCCGCGCTCGCGTGATTCTGATCTCCGACTTCCTCATCGATCCGGACGCGCTGGCCGCACGCCTGCGGCGCTTCGCCGACGGCGGCGTCTCCGGCGCGGTCCTGATGGTCACCGATCCCAGCGAAGAAACCTTGCCGTTCTCCGGCGAAACCACTTTTCTCGACACCGATGGCGGCCCCGCCTTCTACGCAGGCGACGCGCGCAGTCTGCGCGCGGCCTATGCGCGGCGGTTCGAGGCGCATCGCGACGCTGTCCGCCGCGCGACGCAACGTGTCGGCTTCATCTTCTTGCAGCATCGCACCGATCGGCCAGCCTCCGAAGCGGCGCTGGCGCTCGCCATGGGATTGCTCGGAGCGGATGGAGCAAGCTTCGAGGAGCGGCGCTGATGTTTTCCTTCGCCGCGCCGCTCGCGCTGTTTGGCCTCATCGGACTGCCGATGATCTATTGGCTGTTGCGGGTCACGCCGCCGCGTCCGCGCGAGATCGTCTTTCCGCCCACCAAGATCCTGCGCGAGCTTAAGCCCGACGAAGAGACGCCGGCAAAAACCCCTTGGTGGCTGATGGCGCTACGGCTGGCGCTCGCCGCCGCGTTGATTTTCGCGATGGCGGGGCCGGTCTGGGCGCCGAGCGGCGGCGTCGCGTCATCCGCGCCGACGCTCGTCATCCTGGACGACGGCTGGACGGCCGCGCCGACATGGGAACGACGCGCTGCCGGTGCGGCGTCAATCATCGAGGCCGCCGCGCACGCCGGCGGTCCGGTCGCAGTCGCGCTTGCGTCCGAATCCGCGGCGCCTGCTCCAGGCGACGGGCCGCGCGCGATGGAAAAATTGCGTTCGGCGCGGCCCAAGCCGTTTCTGCCGGACCGCAAGGCGATCGGCGAACAGGTCACGGCCTTCGCCCACGCCCATGGAGCGGCGCGCATCGTATGGATCAGCGACGGCGTCGCGCAGGGCGACGCGGCAGGCTTCGTGCGCGCGCTGAAAGAGTCGGGCGCGAGCGGCGTCGAGGTTTACGTCGAGGACCATGCGCCGCGCGCGCTCGCCGCGCCGACAAATGACGCGGCCGCGCTGAGCGTCGATGTGCTGCGCATCGGCGACGACGCGTCGGCGGTCGTCGAGGCCCTCGACGCGAAAGGTCGGACGGTCGGCCGAGCCACGGTGGATTTTGGCGGCGCGCCGCGCGTTCGGGCGAAAATCGAATTGCCGGTCGAACTCCGCAACGACGTTAGTCATCTGCGTATCGAAGGGGAAAATTCCGCCGGCGCCGTCGCGCTTCTCGATGCGCGCTCGAAAGTGAAGCGCGTTGCGCTCGTCGGCGGCGCCGCCGATGAGGCGCAGCCGTTGCTCTCGCCGCTCTACTATCTCGAAAAAGCGCTCGCGCCCTTCGCCCAAATCCGGATGGCGCGTCCCGGCGTTGTGGATCCGGTGCAGGCGCTGCTCGCCGAACAGCCCAATATCATGGGGCTCGCCGATGTCGGGCTCGCGCCCGGCGAGACCTTCAACGCGGTGTCGCGCTTCGTCGAAGAAGGCGGGACGCTCATTCGTTTCGCAGGGCCGCGTCTCGCCAACGCCGACGATGGTCTGCTGCCCGTGCGCCTGCGCCGGAACGGTCGCGTCCTCGGCGGCGCCATGTCCTGGGAGGAGCCAAAGGCGCTCGCCGAGTTTGACGCCGCGAGCCCCTTCTTCGGCCTGCCGGCTTCGAAGGACGTCACGGTGCAACGGCAAGTGCTCGCCGAGCCTGATCCGGGACTTGCCGACAAGACGTGGGCCCGCCTGTCCGACGGCACGCCGCTCGTGACGGCGGAACGCCGCGGCAAGGGCCTGATCGTGCTGTTTCACGTCAACGCCGACGCCAATTGGTCGAACCTGCCGATCTCGGGGCTTTTCGTCGAGATGCTGAAACGGATCAGCGCCATGGCTGGAGAGTCGACGCCTGCGAGCAGCGAACGGTCCGAGATGGCCGTCGATGCGTCGGCTTTGGCGCCGATGCGCCTTCTCGACGGGTTTGGCGCGCTCGGCGTGCCAGGCCTTTTCGCGCAAAGCATTCCGCCCGGATTTGACGGGCCTGCAAGCGCCGAACATCCGCCGGGGCTGTATGGCTCGGGGGAGGCTTTCGTTGCGGTGCAGACCTTGCGCCCGACTGACGAGATCAGCGCTTTCGATTTCGCCGGCGCCGGACTGAGCGCGAGCATGCTGCGCGCCGGCGGCCAGCTTGATTTGCGCGGGCCGCTGCTCGTCTTCGCGCTCGCCGCCTTCATCGCCGATGCGCTGATCGCTTTGGCGCTTGCCGGAAAGCTGCGCCTACGGCCTCTTGGCGCCGCGACCGCCGCGCTTCTAGCGCTCTTTTGCGTAGTGGCGACGATCGATGAAACGCGGGCGGAGACGGCGCCGAAATCCGCCGCCAGCCAGCGCGACAAGGATGCCGCGCTGACGGCGCGGCTCGCCTATGTGATCTCGGGCGACGCCCATGTCGATGAAATATCGCGGCTGGGCCTCGAGGCGCTCACCCAGGCGCTGAACGCGCGCACCTCCTTCTCGCCGGGAGATCCGGTCGGCGTCGATCCGGGGAAGGACGAACTCGCCTTTTATCCCTTGCTCTACTGGCCGATCGTCGCGAGCGCTCCGCAGCCGCCCGCCAAGACGGTGGCGAAAATCGCCGCCTATATGAAGCAGGGCGGCACAATCATCTTCGATACGCGCGACGCTCTGTCTCAACGCGTCGGCGGCGCGCCGACTCCAGAGGCGCAATGGCTGCGCGATCTGACGAAAGGCTTGGACATTCCGCCGCTGGAAGTGACGCCGCGCGATCACGTCATCACCAAGACCTTCTATTTGCTCGACGGATTCGTCGGCCGCTACGCCAATGGCGAGACCTGGGTCGAGGCGCTGCCGCCGGAGCCGAAAGATCAGGCCGCGCGTCCGGTGCGCGCGACGGACAGCGTCTCCGCGATCGTCATCACCTCGAACGATCTCGCCGCGGCCTGGGCGCATGACAAACGCGGCCAGCCGCTGTTTCCATTGACGCCGGGCGGCGCGCGCCAGCGCGAATTCGCGCTGCGCGGCGGCATCAATCTGGTGATGTATACGCTGACCGGGAACTATAAGTCCGATCAGGTGCATGTGCGCGATCTGCTGGAAAGGCTGGGCCAGTGAGCGACCTCACGCTCGCCTTTTCGCCGCTCGTTCCCTGGTCGGCGCTGATCGTCCTCGGCGTGCTGGGCGCCGGCGCGCTGGCGCTGATGGCGGCAAAACGCCAGCGTGGCGCGCCGCTCCGGGCGTTCGCTTTCGCCCTATTGATTGCGGCGCTCGCCGACCCGTCGCTCGTGCGCGAAAAACGCGATCCGCAAAAGAGCGTCGTCGCGGTGGTTGTCGACAAGAGCGACAGCCAGAATTTCGGCGCGAGAAACGCGCAAACGGAGGAGGCGCGCAAGGCGCTCGACTCGGCGCTCGCCAAGTTCGGCGATGTCGAAACGCGCACGATCACGGTCGCCAACGACGCTTCGGGCAATGACGGCACCAAGCTCTTCGGCGCGCTCGCCGAAATATTGAAGGACGTTCCGTCGGAGCGCGTCGGCGGGGCTATTCTTCTGACCGACGGCGTCGTTCACGATATTCCCGTCAAGGCCGAAGCGCTCGGCTTCAAAGCGCCCGTTCAAGCGCTCGTGACCGGACATCAGGGCGAGCGCGACCGCCGCATCGAGCTTGTCGAGGCGCCGCGCTTCGGCATCGTCGGCAAGGATCAGATCATCCGCGCGCGCGTCGTTGATCTTGGCGGCGATGGCGCCCGCATCCCGATTTCCGTGCGCCGCGACGGCGAAGCGCTGCCGATCTTCAGCCCCGTGCCGGGCGACATCGTCAGCATTCCGGTGCGCATCGAACATGGCGGACAAAACGTCGTCGAACTCGAAATTCCGTCCGCGCCCGGCGAGCTGACGCCGCTCGACAATAAGGCCGTGCTGTCGATCGAAGGCGTGCGCGATCGGCTCAAGGTGTTGCTTGTGTCGGGCGAGCCGCATCCGGGCGAGCGAAGCTGGCGCAATCTTTTGCGCGCCGACGCCAATGTCGAACTGGTGCATTTCACCATTTTGCGGCCGCCGGAGAAGCTCGACATCACGCCGGCGAGCGAATTGTCGCTGATCGCCTTTCCGACCGCCGATCTCTTCGGGAAGAAAATCAACGAATTCGATCTCATCATCTTCGATCGCTATTCGAGCCAAACGACGCTGCCCTCGATCTATTTCGAGAACATCGCCAATTACGTCGAGAATGGCGGCGCCTTTCTGGCGGCCGTCGGCCCCGATTACGCGACGCTGCGTGGCCTCTATTATTCGCCGCTCGAAAACATCCTGCCCGCGCGCCCCGACGGCGCGCTCATTGAGCAGGCGTTTCGCGCCCGCGTCAGCAAGGACGGCGAGAAGCATCCGGTGACGCGCGGCCTCGCCGGCGCCAAATCCGAGCCGCCGAATTGGGGCGAATGGTTCAGGCAGGTCGACGCCAATGTGGTGAAGGGCGACTCGATCATGTCCGGCGTGCGCGACAAGCCGCTGTTGGTGCTCTCGCACGAAGGCAAGGGTCGCGTCGCGCTGCTGCTCTCTGACCAGATTTGGCTCTGGGCGCGCGGCTTTGAGGGCGGCGGCCCGCATGTCGATCTGACGCGCCGCCTGGCGCATTGGCTGATGAAGGAGCCGGATCTCGAAGAGGAGGCGCTGCGCGCGTCCGCGCATGGCCGCGAGGTCAGCGTCGAGCGCCAGACAATGAAGGAGCGACCGGCGCCGGTGATGGCGACGGCGCCTTCCGGCGCGCGCGACGAAATCGCCGTCGCGCAGAGCGAGCCGGGACTGTGGCGGGCGCGTTTCGACGCCAAGGAAATGGGTCTGTGGCGCTTCGAGAGCGAAGGCCTCACCGCGCTTGTGAACGTCGGTCCGCCCAATCCGCGCGAGTTCCGCGAAGTGGCCTCGACGACCGAGAAGCTGCAACCGCTGACAGAAGCGACCGGCGGAACGGCCCGGCGTTTATCGAAGGGCGGCGCCGACACTGTTTCGATGCCGCGCGTCGTCGAATTGCGCGACGCCAACCGCTATGGCGGCTCGGACTGGATCGGGATCAGACAGACCGGCGCCTCGACGCTCGTCGGCGTCGAAATCGCGCCGCTGGGTTTGGGTCTATGGGCGATGCTCGCGCTGGTCGGCGTTGTGGTGGCGGCGTGGGGCTGGGAGGGAAAAAGGTCCCGTTCTTGAGACCGATTGTGATAGGGTGCGCCATGAACCAACATCCAGCCGCATCGTTGTTCCCCGAGCCGCAGACTCTAGTGGGAACCTACCGCCGCTTTGGACCATTCGGGCCGGCTTACGAAATCATCGGCGTCGGGAAGGAGGAGAAGGCAGGAGATCGTTGGATGCGAATTCGCGTGCTCGAATCCGGCGAACTCGTCGATTACCGGTTTAGCGATATTCTCGACGATCCGAAAGAACGTTGATGTTCGCCATCGCGTTCGATTTGGTCGTCGCCGAAACGCAAATCCATCATCCAAAGGGCGTTGCGCAGGCCTATTCGGACATTCGTGACACGCTCTCCAAGTTCGAATGGGTAGCCTCTACGTCAGCAAGAATGAAGATTTGGCCAAGCTTTTCTCCGCGATCATCACCCTACGCAACCTGCCCTGGTTTCCACTTGCGGTACGCGACATACGCGCCTTTCGCGTCGAACAGTGGTCCGACTTCACCCAGTTGGTGAAGGGCGCTCCCGGCAATATAGGTTCGTGACGCCTCACCTGCTCGTCTTCTGGCCGACGGGGCACTACCCCTATAATGACGCCGACCGCGCGCTGCTGCGCAATGCGCTCGCCGAAGCCGCGACGCTGGATGACCGTGACGCGCGGCCGGGCGTTCTCGACTTCGTGCCGCGCTATTCGAAGCTCTCCACCGCCACGTCCGCCTCTACCCGCGCGCCGCGACGATCCAGCGTGAGCCGCTTGCGCTCTCCCGGCGCGCCATGTAGCGCCGCGAGCACGTCATCCTTGCTCGCGCCGCGCGCGGCGAGGCCGTCGATCGCCAGCAATTCGTCGCCGATCTCGACATCCAACAGCGCTTGCGGCTTCGCCCGCGTCTGCGCGATCCCGCCAATCAAATAGCGGTCTCCCTGTCGCACAAGTGTGATCGGCGGCTGGTCCAGTTCGGTCGGGTCTGGCGCTCTCTGCCGACGCCAGTAGCTCATGCGGTTGGGATAATCGATCGTCAGCTCATAGTCGCGCAGCGCATTGCCGCCCAGCCAGCCGATGACGGGGGCGGGCGCAGCCTTGCGCCAATTGTCCCAGAAAAGATCGCCGAAGAGTCCCTCGGCGAAAGAGCCGAGAACCGGCGCCGTGCCGAGAAAGCCAATCTGCCTAAATTGAAGGTCGCCGATACGCACGCTCGGAATGCGCAGCACGTCGCCTTCCTTCTCGAAAGCGAAATCCACCATATTGGCGTTGGCCGCGCCAACGGCGCCGTGTACGCGCCGCCAGTCCGGGCGCCGCGTGAGCAGATCGCGCGCGACGCCGCCGCGCATCCAGCTATAGCCGCTGCCGGCGTCGATCGCGAGCGCTCGCGAATCGTTATCGACTTCCGCTTCGACAGCGACGATTCCGGTGTCCCCATTGAGGAGTATTGGAACGGGAAGGCCTTCCGGACGCTTGCCGCCTGGCGCATTCAGCGCGAGGCGACGCCTGCCGTAATCGATACGCACAACGTAATCCGTAAGCATCTGCGCGGGCAGCATCGCTTCGACGCGGCGCGGCGCGAAGAGGTGGGTGAAGGTTGGGACGCCAACGCCGCCGTCGCCGTCGATAACCTTCTCCGCGGGCGCTTCCAGCCGCCGTTCGCCAATAGCAAGGCGCAACGGCGCGCCGCGATCGACGCCGAGTTCGCGATAGAGCGGTTTTGTCAGGACAGGCGTCGACATGCCCATGTTGAACCAAGCGAGCGCGCTGCGCTCATGACCGTCCGGCGTCGTGAAGACGACGTCGAGAAGAATCCGGTTCGAATCGAGAACAAAATGAACGCCCTCTGGCGGGGCTGACTTGCGTGCCGCGGCTACAGGAATGAAAAGGGCCACTGCGAACAACGACGCAATTGCTCGGCGCATGACAACGTCCTTCGTAAATAAGAAAACTATCCAACATTCTGCTGCGCCTCGGCTTGTTCGTCCGGCACGTATTCCAGGAGATCTCCGGGCTGACATTCGAGAGCCCGACAAATTGCGGCGAGCGTCGAAAAGCGCACGCCATTGACCTTTCCCGATTTCAGCAGCGACAAATTGGCTTCGGTGACGCCAACAATTTGGGAAAGGGTCTTCGAGCGCATGCGACGCTTGGCAAGCATGACGTCGAGGCGCATGACGATCGGCATCAGATGAACCCGTCCCTATCGCTTTCAATCTCGTGCCCGAACTCCATGACGTCCGCCACCACATAAGCCAGCGCGGCGAAGACAAGCGCGAGAACCTCGTCGGCGTGAAACCAGATGGGATCGCTTGTCAGCCCAGCGAGCAAGATCGCGCGGTTCGCGCAGAACGGCGCGAACGCATAAGCGGCGAGGCAAGAGGCCATGCATTTAATGAGCCGCGCATTGGCTGGCGTGAAGACGACGCCTTGCGCATAGAGCTGAAAGAGCCGGCGCGCGAAGTGAAGAATCGCCAGCACGGGCGCCGTAAGGAAAGCGATGGCGAAAACCCCGGCGAGCCTTTGCGGGAAAGTCAATGTCGCAAGAGAAATGCGGCCCAGCGCCTGGTCGGGGCCATGGCCGATCCACAAGCCGCCAGGGCCAAAGGAAAGCATCTCACCCCCGTAGAAGAGCGCGGCGGTTATCAGCAGCGCCGTGGCGCAGAGCGTGAGGGCCAAACTCCAGAGCATTACGGTCGCAAGAATGGCGCTGCGTCGTCTGATTGACTGACGGCGCCGGGGTTCGAGCGGCGTGGCTGGCGGCGGGATGTGCACGACATTCGTCATGGCCTCCTCCTGAATTTATCGTAATCATATATAAATTATTGTCAAACAATAATTATAGAGCCTGCCAGTATATGGGCGCACTGCCGTGAACCTTGCTATTCTGCTGATGCTCGGAGAGATTCGCCTTGCCCACCTATCGCTCAATTGGCCTCATGTCCGGCACGTCCATGGACGGCGTCGACGTCGCGTTGATCGAAACCGATGGCGACGCCACTGTCGTTTTCGGGCCGACGGGGCACTACCCCTATAGCGACGCCGACCGCGCGCTGCTGCGCAATGCGCTCGCCGAAGCCGCGACGCTCGAAGATCGAGACGCGCGGCCCGGCGTTCTCGCCTTCGCCGAGCGGATGGTGACCGACCGCCACGCCGAGGCGGTCGAGGCGCTGTTGCGGGATAATGCGATCGACCCGGCGAGCGTCAATATCGTCGGTTTTCATGGCCAGACGGTGCTGCACCGTCCCAAGCAAAGGCTCACGATCCAGATCGGCGACGGGCCGGCGCTCTCCGCCCGTCTCGGTCTCGACGTCGCTTATGATTTTCGCGCCGCCGACATCGCCGCCGGCGGCGAGGGCGCGCCGATCGTGCCCGTGTTCCATCGCGCGCTTGTCCTCGCCGGCGGCATGAAGGGCGAGGTGGCGCTGCTCAATATCGGCGGCGTCGCCAACGTCACTTATGTCGCGGACGGCGAGGAGCCGATCGCCTGCGACACGGGACCCGGCAATGCGCTCATCGACGATCTGATGCTTCAGCGCACCGGCGCGCCGATCGACCGGCACGGCCATATGGCGGCGCGTGGCCGCGTCAATGAAGCGACGCTGCTCAAGATGCTGGCGCATCCGTTCTTCGATCAGCCGCCGCCGAAATCGCTCGACCGCAACGCCTTCGCGCTCGATGCGGTGGCCAAGCTCTCGACCGAGGACGCCGCCGCGACGCTGACCGCCTTTACGGCGTCTTCAGTGCTGCGGCTTTTTCCGCATCTGCCGACTCAGCCGCAACTGCTGATCGTCTGCGGCGGCGGCGCGCGCAATCCGATCCTCGTGCGCGAACTCGTCATGCGCCTGCCGTGCAAGGTGACGACGGCCAACGCGGTCGGATGGTCGGCGGATTCGATGGAGGCGCAGGCCTTCGCCTATCTCGCCGCGCGCCTCTTAGAAGGGCTGCCGATCACCTTCCCGACGACGACCGGCGCGCCCGAAGCCATGACCGGCGGCGTGCTGGCGCGAGCGGCCGCCTAAAGGTCATAGGCCGCGTGTCATTCTCGGCAGGCCGGAGGCCTGACCGGGAATCCACGGCAGATCCAGTAATGCTCGCTTTGCTCTGGATTCCCGATCGCGCGTTGCGCGTCGGGAATGACAATGCGGCGTCAATCGCCCCGCGCGGGAATGGCGATCTTCGGCGGATTGCCAAGACGCCTGTCGAGATAGGCGTCGACATGCGCGATCAGCGGCTCGATTCTGTTTTCGAAGAAGTGGTTCGCGCCCTCGACCACGGCATGTTCGATGAGAATGCCCTTTTGCGTCTTGAGCTTCTCTATCAGCCCGGTCACTTCCTTGAGCGGCGCGACGCGGTCTTGGTCGCCGTGAATGAAGAGGCCCGAGGAGGGGCAGGGCGCCAGGAAGGAGAAGTCGAAACGATTTGCCGGCGGCGCGATCGAGATAAACCCCTCGATCTCGGGACGGCGCATCAGCAGCTGCATGCCGATCCAGGCGCCGAAGGAGACGCCCGCGATCCAGCAGGCGCGCGCTTCCGGATTGACCGCCTGCGCCCAGTCGAGCGCCGCCGCCGCGTCGGACAGCTCGCCCGAGCCGTGGTCGAACGCGCCCTGCGAACGGCCGACGCCGCGGAAATTGAAGCGCAGCACGGAAAAACCACGCTCCGCGAAGGCGTAGTAAAGGTGATAAACGATCTGATTGTTCATCGTGCCGCCGAACTGCGGATGCGGATGCAGAATGATCGCGATCGGCGCGCCGCGCGTGGCGGACTGATGGAACCGGCCCTCGAGCCTGCCGGCCGGACCGGTGAAAATAACCTCGGGCATTCGGATTCCCTTGCGAAACGGGCAGGCGCGCCTTCTACCACGCGGGCTACTGTAAAATGCAAGGAAATTCGGCAGCTCCCGGGCCGCGGCGAAATTTCGCCGCTCCGGCCCAAGGAATTCGCGATCTCACCCGTCAATAGTCTCGACGGGATCAAATAGCGGGGGCGACTTGCCGGGCGAAGACACCGACGGCGAATTGGCGCGACGGGCGGCCGCCGGCGAGGCTGCCGCCTTCGCCGTGCTGGCCGAGCGCCATTACGACCGCGTCTATGCGCTCGCTTGGCGCTGGTGCGGCGCGCGTGCTGAGGCGCAGGACATCGCTCAGGACGCAATGGTGAAGATGGCGACGGCGATGAGCGCCTTTCGCAATGACTGCGCCTTTACGACCTGGGCCTATCGCATCGCTTATACGACCGCGGTCGACCACATCCGGGCGCGGCGCAAAATTGTGGCGCTCGAACCGGCGCGCATGTCGGCGCTCGTGGACGGCGCCGACGGCGACACCCCAGAGGATGGGATGATGGGGCAGGACCTTTGGCGCGTGGTGCGCGCCCTGCCGGATCAGCAACGCGACGCCGTGCTGCTCGTTTATGCGCAGGACCTGTCGCATGGCGAGGCGGCGACGCTGATGGGTTGTTCGGAGAAGACCGTGTCCTGGCATCTGCATGAGGCGCGAAAACGTCTGAAGAACCAGTTGGAGCCCGCGCGATGATCGAACCGGATCTTACGCGCCTCAAAGACGCGCCGGTTCCGCCGCCGGATAGCGACGCCAAGCGCGTAGCGCTCGCGGCGGCGATGGCCGCTTTTGAAAAAGGCGCAGCCGAGGCCCAAGGATCGGCCGCGCCGCAACGTCTCAGTCACGCATCCTCTCCAGCGGAAGGGAAAAGAAAGATGCGTCAGACGTTCTACTTCAATCGCGCGCTCGCGGCCTCGATCGCCGCGCTGATGATCGGCGCGCCCGCCGCCTTCATGCTCTCGCGCAACTATGCGCCGGGCGGCGGAGGCCTATCCAATCTCTCGGGCGGCCCCATCTCGCTGCCGGCCGAGGTCGCCGTAGCGCCGCGCATGGAGGCGCCGGCAGCGATTTCGCCGGCTCCAACTCCCTCTGCGCCCATCGCGCGAGAAGAAAGAGCGAAGACGGCGGGCGCGCTTGGCGGCCGAGCCGATGGCGTCGCCGCGCCGCCTCAGCGCCTCGCCGGTTCGGTCCGAAAGGACGCCGAGCAGCGACTGTCGCGATCTATTCAGCCCGCAGAACCGGTCGCCGCGATTGGCGCCGAAGGCGCTCGGCCGTCGCCGCCGGTCGACACGAATGTCACGCCGGAAAGCGAGTTTCGCGACAGGTTCGAGTCAAAGGAGACGAGCCCCGTCAAGTCAGCGGCGACGGAGCCCGTCTCGACCTTATCGATCGACGTCGACACCGCCTCCTACGCCTTCGCGCGCCGCGCGCTCAACGCCGGGCGCCTACCGCCCAAAGATTCGGTGCGGGTCGAGGAGTTCGTCAATTACTTCCCTTACGACTATCCGAAGCCCGAGAGCGCGCAGACGCCATTCAAGCCGACGATCACGGTGACGCCCAGCCCGTGGAACGCCGGCAATCGCCTCGTGCATGTGGCGATACAGGGCTATGCGCTGCAAAACGCCGAGCGCCCGCGCGCCAATCTCGTGTTTCTGATCGACGTGTCGGGCTCGATGTCGCCGCAGGATCGGCTGCCGCTCGTCAAGAACGCATTGCGGATGCTTGTCGACGAATTGAAGCCTGAAGACACGGTGGCGGTCGTCACCTATGCTTCGGGCTCCGGCGTCGCGCTGGAGCCGACGAAGATTGCCGACAAGGCCAAAATTCTGGCGGCGATCGACGCGCTCGGCGCGGGCGGCTCGACCGCCGGCGCGCAAGGCATTCAGGACGCCTACCGCCTGGCCGAAAGCAATTTTGACAGGTCTGCGGTCAACCGCGTGATCCTCGCCACCGACGGCGATTTCAATGTCGGCGTCACCGATCAGAGCGAACTGAAAGGGCTGATCGAAAGAAAGCGCGAGAAGGGCGTTTTCCTGTCGATACTCGGCGTCGGCCAGGGCAATTACAACGACGCGCTGATGCAGGCGCTGGCGCAAAACGGCAATGGCGCGGCGGTCTATGTCGATACTCTGAACGAAGCGCGCAAAGCGCTCGTCGAGGAAGCGTCGTCGACGCTCTTTCCTATCGCCAAAGACGTTAAGATCCAGGTGGAGTGGAATCCCGCGCGGGTGTCCGAGTATCGCCTGATCGGTTATGAAACCCGCGCGCTGCGCCGCGAGGATTTCAACAACGACAAGGTGGACGCAGGCGATGTCGGCTCCGGTCACCGCGTCACCGCGATTTACGAGATCACGCCGACGGGATCAGAGAAGAAGCTGATCGACGATTTGCGTTACGGAAAAAACATGCCGGCGGCGGCGCAGGCGCATGCGGAAAGCGAGCTCGGCTTCCTCAAGCTGCGTTACAAGCTGCCGAAAGATGAGACCTCACGGCTCATCGAGCAGCCGATCGCCGAGCAGCAAAGCGTGGAAAGCCTGGCGCACGCGCCCCAGAACGTGCGCTTCTCGATCGCCGTCGCGGCCTTTGCACAGCTGCTGAAAGGCGCGCCCTATCTCGGCGATTACAGCTATGACGATGTAATCGCGCTGGCGCAGAGCGCCAAGGGCGACGATCCGTTCGGCTACCGCGCGGAGTTCGTCAATCTGGCGCGGCTGGCCAAGTCGGCGCGGCCGTAAGCCAACCCTTTCCGGAAGGAGCGACGCAGGCACGAAAACGCGCCTGCGTCGCCGCGCTCTGCTAGAATGGCGGCTACTGAAACCGAGGCCCATGTCCGCACGCGTCTATCTCGACCACAATGCGACATCGCCGCTGCGCCCGCAGGCGCGGGCGGCGATGCTCGACGCGCTGGAGACGCTCGGCAATCCTTCTTCCGTCCATGCCGAGGGCAGGGCGGCCAAGGCGCTGCTGGAAGACGCGCGCGCGACGGTCGCGCAAGCGATTGGCGCGGAGCGCCGGGGCGTCGTCTTCACCAGCGGCGCGACCGAGGCGGCAAACCTCGCGCTTACGCCGGCGCTTCGCCGAGAGGACGACGAAGCGCCCATCGACGTCTTGCTGATCGGCGCCGGCGAACACCATTGCGTCCTGCAAGGGCGCCGCTTTGCGCCCGACGCGGTGGAAACGCTTCCGCTGACCTGCGAAGGCGTCATCTCCCTCGCTGCGCTGGAAGAGGCGCTGGCGCGGCGCTCCGGCGGCCGCGTGATGCTCGCGCTGCAGGCCGTCAACAATGAAACCGGCGTCATCCAGCCGGTCGCCGAGGCGGCGGCGTTGATCCATGCGACGGACGGCGTCCTTGTCTGCGACGCCGTGCAATCCGTCGGCCGGCTGAAGACGACATTCGCGACGACCGGCGCGGATATAATGTTCTTTTCCTCACATAAGCTGGGCGGCCCCATGGGCGTCGGCGCGCTCGCCTTTCGTGACGAGAGCCTGCGTCTGGAGGCGCCGGTGCTGCGCGGCGGCGGCCAGGAGTTCGGACGCCGCGCTGGCACCGAGAATGTTCCCGGAATCGCCGGCTTTGCTGCGGCGCTCACGGCGGCGACCGCAGATTTGGCGGGAGAGGCGACTCGACTCGCAGATTTGCGCGACGCGCTGGAGCGGCGCGTCTTGAAAGTCGCGCCCGACGCCCGATTCTACGGATCAAGGGCGCCGCGCGCGCCAAACGCCAGCGCTTTCTCAATCCCTGGCCTCGCCCCACGCATAATGCTGATGGCGCTTGACCTTGAGAATGTCGCGCTTTCAGCAGGCTCAGCCTGTTCATCGGGCAAAATGACGGAATCACACGTGCTTGCGGCGATGGGCGCGGCTGAAAGGGAGGCGCTGAGGGCCAGTTTCGGTTGGTCTTCGACGCAAGAGGATGTAGAAGAGTTTGGAAAGGTTCTTGCACGTGTCGTGGATCGCATGAGATCGCGGCATTCCGCCGCCTAGTCGACGCCAAAAGGTGCTAGGCTGAGGCGGAACGATCGGCCGGCGGGCCTTGAACCCGTCGTGACGAGGAGAAAGACAGATGGCGGCTCGTCAGGAGACCGTTGCGCGCGTCGAATCCATCGACGTCGACGCCTATAAGTACGGGTTTTCGACCGATATCGAATCGGAAAAGGCCCCCAAGGGCCTGAATGAAGACATCGTTCGTTTCATCTCGGCCAAAAAGAACGAGCCGCAGTGGCTCACCGATTGGCGCCTCGAGGCCTACCGGCGCTGGCTGACGATGCCTGAGCCGCGCTGGGCGCGCGTACACTATCCGCGCATCGATTTTCAGGATCTCTATTATTACTCGGCCCCAAAATCCACGCCGGGCCCGAAGTCGCTCGACGAGGTCGATCCCGAGCTGCTGCGCACGTATGAGAAGCTTGGCATTCCGCTGCGCGAGCAAGAGATTCTTGCAGGCGTCGAGACCCGCCGCGTCGCCGTCGACGCGGTTTTCGACAGCGTGTCGGTGGCGACGACCTTCAAGGCGGAACTCGCCAAGGCCGGCGTGATCTTCTGCCCGATTTCCGAGGCGGTGCAGACGCACCCAGAGCTCGTGCAAAAATATCTCGGCTCCGTCGTGCCGGTGACCGACAATTTTTACGCGACGCTGAACAGCGCGGTCTTCTCCGACGGCTCCTTCGTCTATGTGCCAAAGGGCGTGCGCTGCCCGATGGAGCTTTCGACCTACTTCCGCATCAATGAGCAGAATACGGGACAGTTCGAGCGCACGCTGATCATCGCGGATGAAGGCTCCTATGTGAGCTACCTCGAAGGCTGCACGGCGCCCAAGCGCGACGAAAACCAGCTTCATGCGGCGGTCGTGGAGCTCGTCGCGCTCGACGACGCTGAAATCAAATATTCGACGGTGCAGAACTGGTATCCCGGCGACAGCGAGGGCAGGGGCGGAATTTACAATTTCGTCACCAAGCGCGGCGATTGTCGCGGCCGCAACTCGCATATCTCCTGGACTCAGGTCGAGACGGGCTCGGCGATCACCTGGAAATATCCGTCATGCATCTTGCGCGGCGATGGCTCGCAAGGCGAGTTCTACTCGATCGCGGTGTCGAACGGCTATCAGCAGGTCGACAGCGGCACCAAGATGCTGCATCTCGGCAAGAACACGAAGAGCCGCATCATCTCCAAGGGCATTTCGGCCGGACGTTCGCAGAACACTTATCGCGGCCAGGTTTCCGCGCATCGTAAGGCCGATGGCGCGCGCAATTTCACGCAGTGCGACAGTCTGCTGATCGGGCCCAACTGCGGGGCGCATACGGTTCCCTATATCGAGTCGAAGAACCCGAGCGCGCAGTTCGAGCATGAAGCGACCACGTCGAAGATTTCCGAGGACCAGCTGTTCTACGCCATGCAGCGTGGGCTTTCGGCGGAAGAGGCGACGGCGCTGATCGTCAATGGCTTCGTGCGCGACGTGCTGCAGCAGCTGCCGATGGAGTTCGCGGTCGAGGCGCAGAAACTGATCTCGATTTCGCTCGAAGGAAGCGTGGGGTGATGCGCACGTTACACATTTCTCTTCCTGAGGAATTGGAGTCCGAGCTTGCTGCTGCGGTCGATTCCGGCGAGTTCGAGTCTGAGAATGACGCCATTCGCGCCGCAGTTGCACAATGGCGCGCCGAACGCCTTGTCGAGCGGATGAGCGTGGATGAATTGCGAAGACTATGGCGCGAAGGAGTCGAAAGCGGCTCCGGGCGCTTCGGCGCGATCGATGAAATCAAAGCCGAGGCGCGCCGTCGTCATTCACAGAGCTAATTCTCCATGCGCATCGTTCGAACGGCGCGCGCTGAAGAGGATCTAATCGAAATCTGGTCTTATATCGCAAAAGAGAATGAGGCCGCGGCGGATCGGACGTTGGATGCGCTGGAAAGGAAAACGAGATTGTTGGGCTTACATCCGCAAATCGGACGAGAGCGACCGGACATCGGGAAAGGCGTGAGAAGCGCGATAAGCGGCGCCTATCTAATCCTGTATCAGTTGCTCGAGGACCGCGTGGAAGTGGTTCGCTATGTGCATATGAGGCGACGGCTCGAGGGACTGAATTGATGCTCGAAATCAAAAACCTCGGAGTCTCCGTCGGCGAGCGGGAAATCCTCAAGGGCCTTACGCTCAGCGTCAAGGCTGGAGAAGTCGCGGCGATCATGGGGCCGAACGGCACGGGCAAATCGACGCTCTCCTACGTCATCGCCGGCCGCGAAGGCTATGAGGCGACGACGGGCGACGTGCGGCTCAACGGAGAGAATATTCTCGACCTCGACCCCGCGGAGCGCGCCGCCAAGGGCGTCTTTCTCGCCTTTCAATATCCCGTCGAAATTCCCGGCGTCGCGACGATGACCTTTTTGAAGGCTGCGCTCAACGCACAGCGGCGCGCCCGCGGCGAGCCGGAATTGCAGACGCCGGAGTTCATGAAGCGCGTCAAGGAGGCCGCGGCGTCGCTCGGCATCGCGCCGGACATGCTGCGCCGGCCGCTCAACGCCGGTTTTTCGGGCGGCGAGAAGAAGCGGATGGAAATCCTGCAGATGGCGCTTCTGCAGCCGCGACTTGCCATCCTCGATGAGACGGATTCGGGGCTCGACATCGACGCGCTGCGCGTCGTGGCGGACGGCGTCAACGCTCTGCGCTCGCCCGAGCGCGCCTTCATCGTCATTACGCATTATCAGCGCCTGCTTGAATATATCAGGCCAGATTCGGTGCATGTGATGGCGCAGGGGCGCATCATGCGGTCGGGCGGTCCGGAACTTGCTCTGGAGCTCGAAGAGCGCGGCTATCAGGATTACATCGCGCAAGAGGCGGCTTAAGCGATGATCAAGCTGGCGAGCGAAGCGGAAGCGACGCTTTCCTCCTTTTACGAAGAGATGCGCGACAAGGGCGCGCCGCGTCTGCGCGCGGCCGCCTGGGCGGCGTTCTCGGAGTCTGGCGTGCCGAGCCGGCGTGTGGAGGCGTGGCACTACACGGACCTGAAAACGGCGATGGGCCGGCCGGCGCCGCTCGCCACCGCGTCTCGCGCCGCATTGTCGCTGCCGCGCGCGCATGATTCTCTGCGGCTCGTCACGCTCGATGGCGTTTTCCGGCCCGATCTCTCGGATATCGCACGGCTTCCTGATGGCGTCGTGGTGCAATCGCTACGGGACGCGATGGCGCAGGGAGAGCCGCACGTCCTGTCAGCGCTCGCCAGCGCCGATATTGGCGCGCAGGACCCGATCCTGGCGCTCAATGCGGCGCTGATGCAGGACGGCGTCGTCGTTCAGATTGCGCCCGGCGCTGCGATCGAGCGCGCGATCGAACTCGCGACATTGGCGTCCGCGGAAGCCGCGCAGTCGACCTATACGCGGGCGCTCGTCATGCTCGGCGCGGGCGCTCGAGCGACAGTGATCGAAACTGTTGGAGCGCTGTCGTCGGCGCCGGCGCAGGACAATAGCGCCCTCGTGCTTCGTTTGGCGCCGGGCGCACGCCTCGACCTCGTCACCCATCTCTCGGGCTGCGTCGATCAGGCGATCCGCGTCGCGTCGCTGCTCACGCATCTCGACGCGGGCGCCATGATCAATTCCTTCGCGCTGATCGAGGGCGAAGGGTTGAATCGAAGGCAGATCTTCGCGCGCCTCGACGGCGAGAAAGCGAGAGCGGTCTTTAACGGCGCGACATTGGGACGCGGGCGCTTGCACGCCGACACGACCCTCGTCATCGATCACGCAAAGCCATGCGGCGAAAGCCGGGAAGTTTTTCGCAATATCCTCGACGAGCAGAGCGTCGGCGTGTTTCAGGGCAAGGTCATCGTGCGCCCGGGCGCGCAGAAGACGGACGGCGTCATGCAGTCGAAGGCGCTTCTGCTCTCCGAGCAGGCGGCGATGAACAACAAGCCGGAACTCGAAATCTTCGCCGACGACGTGCAATGCGGCCATGGCGCGACATGCGGCAGGCTCGACAAGGATCAGTTGTTCTATCTCACCGCGCGCGGACTGCCGCGCCGCGAGGCCGAAGCCTTGCTCATCGAAGGCTTCGCCAATGAGGCGATGGACGCGATCGAGGATGAGCAGTTGAAGGCGTTTCTCAGCGATCGCGTCAGCGCGTGGCTTTCTAGAAGGATCAGCCGATGAACGAGATTACGCGCATTCAGACGGCTTATGACATCGAAGCGGTTCGGGCGGATTTTCCGATTCTTTCCGAGCGTCCCTATGGGAAGCCGCTTGCCTATCTCGACAACGCCGCCTCGGCGCAAAAGCCGCGCGCGGTGATCGATCGGCTGACGCAGTTCTACGAGCATGAATACGCCAATGTGCATCGCGGACTGCATTATCTCGCCAACGCCGCAACCGAAGGCTATGAGGGCGCGCGCGAGACGCTGCGCCGCTTCCTCAACGCCGAATCGACCGACGAGATTATTTTCACCCGCGGCGCGACCGAGGCCTTGAATCTCGTCGCGGCTTCCTTTGGCCAGGCGCATATCGGCGAAGGCGACGAGATTATTCTCTCGATGATGGAGCACCACTCCAACATCGTTCCCTGGCACTTCCTGCGCGAGCGCAAAGGCGCCGTGCTGAAATGGCTCGAGGTTGACGACGACGGCCGCTTCGACCTCGAAGCGTTCGAGAAGCTGTTTTCGAAGCGCACCAAGGTCGTGGCGCTCACACATATGTCGAATGTTCTCGGCGCGCCGACCCCGATCGCCGAGGTCGCGCGCATTGCTCACGCGCATGGCGTGCCGCTGGTCGTCGACGGCTCGCAGGGCGCTGTGCATCTCGATGTCGATGTGCGTGCGCTCGACGTCGACTTTTATGTGGTGACCGGCCACAAACTTTATGCCCCGACCGGCATCGGCGCGCTTTACGGCAAACGTAAATGGCTGGAGGCGTTGCCGCCTTTCTGCGGCGGCGGCGAGATGATCGAAACGGTGACGCTCGAGGGCGTCACCTATAACGCCCCGCCGCACCGTTTCGAAGCGGGCACGCCGCCCATCGCCCAGGCGGTCGGGCTCGGCGCGGCGCTCGACTATATGGAGCGCATTGGACGCGACGCGATCCGCGAGTATGAAGCCGGTCTGACCGCTTACGCGCATCAAAGACTGTCGCAGATCGAGGGGCTGAGAATTTATGGGCGGGCGCCGGATAAGGGGCCGATCCTTTCCTTCGACATGGCGGCGGCGCATGCGCACGACATCGCCACGGTGATCGATCGTTCCGGCATAGCCGTGCGCGCCGGGACGCATTGCGCCATGCCGCTTCTTTCGCGTTTGGGCGTCACCTCCACCTGTCGCGCATCCTTCGCGCTCTACAACACGCGTGAGGAGATCGACCGGCTGGCGGAAGCGCTCGAAAAGGCCCGCTCTCTTTTCGCCTGAGGAGAATTTCGTGTTCATGAACGATGCTCCCAATACGAGCGAAACCCAACGCGCCACGATGCCGGACCGGACATCTCAGGCCATTGAAAATGAGCGGCTGACGAACGACATCGTTAAGGCGCTCAAGACCGTCTACGATCCTGAAATTCCCGCTGACATTTATGAGCTTGGCCTCATTTACCGGGTCGACATCGCAGAGGAAGGCTTCGTAGAGATCGACATGACGCTGACAGCGCCGGGCTGCCCGGTCGCCGGCGAAATGCCGGTGTGGGTCAGAAATGCGGTGAGCGCTGTGCCTGGCGTCAGCGAGGTGAAGGTGAACATGGTGTTCGATCCGCCTTGGGATCAAAGCCGCATGTCGGACGAAGCGCGCGTGGCGCTCGACATGTGGTGAGCGGACACGCTCCAGAGGAATGGTTTTGCGATGACTTCCATGCAGAAGATGAGCGTGATGAACGTCAGCCCCGCTGCGGCGGAGCGGGTCCGTGGCCTGCTTGCGACCGGCGCGGAAGGGAAGGGGCTGCGCGTCTCGGTGGAGAAGGGCGGCTGCGCCGGCATGTCCTACAAGATGGAGATCGCCGAACCGAAGCGGGGCGATGAGGTCATCGACATCGAGGGCGGTCGCGTGATTGTCGACGCCGCGGCGGTGCTCTACCTGCTCGGCACGACGATGGACGTGAAAACGACGCAGTTCGCCTCGACCTTCGTGTTCGAAAACCCCAATCAGACGTCGGCCTGCGGCTGCGGCGAGAGCGTCGAGTTGAAGCCGGCCGACCCGGAAAAGGTCGGGGCCGCGTCGCAGATT
>Ga0082335_1001684_pt1 | contig 45096 bp, 46 predicted proteins | sample Subgrocontami58m_FD_72375 | JGI IMG/M metagenome (GOLD analysis project Ga0082335, IMG submission 72375) | Subsurface groundwater microbial communities from S. Glens Falls, New York, USA - GMW37 contaminated, 5.8 m (SPADES assembly) (version 2) ...
ATCCTTCCCTCCGGTACCTGGCGTTTCTATCCAGCATACCGGAATTAATATTTTCAGGTGGTCCCCTTTTCGAATGCCGTTTTCTTTTAAAACTGGCTCCCTTTTAGTATGCCACTAACAGACCCGGGCAGGGGCATAAATTACGAACCAGGTTGTAGCTCCTTTATACCTGATAGATACGGGGAAAGCGTTAATAGTTGACATTTCTGTGCTTCTGCTAATATTATTTAGTGAACTTTGAATTTCAAGGGTAGAATGGCGAAACAATTTCGTGTGCTGGTAGTCGATGATGAGCCGCATATACTCACGTTCCTCAAGGTGAAGCTCAAGGCCTCTGGATATGAAGTCTTAACTGCTGACAACGGTTTGGCAGCTCTGGAACAGGTGCAGATGCAGGAGCCAGATTTGCTGGTGCTCGATGTGGTTATGCCCGGTATGGATGGCTTCGAGACTCTTAAGCGGGTACGGGCTTTGTCTTCGGTGCCGGTTATTATTCTCAGTGCCAGAGATGATAACATAGATAAGGTAAAGGGACTGGAACTGGGTGCTGATGACTATCTGGCTAAGCCTTTCAGTCCTGACGAACTGTTGGCACGGATCAATGCTCTCAAGCGGCGTCTGGCACCTGCCCAGGACCGTAAATTCATTGAATCCATCACTCTGGGGCATGTTACAATTAATCTTAAGAATCATCTCGTTATCGTGAATGGGGAAGAAATACAGCTGACCCGAATCGAGTGGCTATTGCTAAGCGACCTTGCCCGAAATGCCGGCAAGCTTATGCTATACGACGATCTGCTGACAAGGGTGTGGGGTCCCGAGTATCGTAATGACGTACAGATATTGAGGACATGGGTCAGTCGCCTCAGACACAAGATAGAACCTGACCCTGGCCAGCCTGCAATCATCCGCACCGTTCCCAAGGCGGGCTACATGATAGACCAGCCAGTAGCCTGAACGGACTTCCCTCTTTTGGAATTCCCGCAGTGTTTAATTATCCCTAAAATGTCACAAGTCTGTAATCTTTTTTGCCGCCGTTTTATGACTTTTCCACTAGTTTCGGTCTAATATTTAAATGTGGAACATAAAAGGGGGTGCATCGATGGTACTTCTAGCTGATAAAAAAGAGAGGAAGCTATCTGGTATTGCGAAAGCAGAACACAGCATATGGTCGGGAGAGGCTATGGTATTTTGCCCCCGGTGCAAAGCGCTACAGACAGTCTCAATAGCAGGCAACACGCTGATGCCAACCCGTAGGTTCACTCAAAAGAAAAGTCGACTCTACCATGACTGCGGCTCTAGCCAGCCGTGTCACTTGTACCATAGCTGGTAAAGCCACTTAGAGAGAGGTTTAATTATAGAATAGGAAACAGGATAACTGTTAGATTGTAAATCTGCGCTGGGGGTTGTTCTATGATATTCGAACGTATTAAGTCAGAAGGCATAGCTCACAATTCTTATCTGATGGGCTCTGGTAACGGTGCCATCGTAATCGACCCGCGCCGTGATTGCCAGGTCTATGCTGACCTCGCCCGGCAGATGGGACTAAAAATCAAATATATCTTTGAGACTCACCGTCACGAAGACTACGTGGTCGGCTCTGTTGAGCTGAAGAACATTACCGGAGCGGAAATTTACCATGGCCCTGGCCTCAAATGGGAATACGGCTCTGTGCTGGAGGACGGCCAGGCATTCCGGATAGGTAGCTTCAGACTGACTGCTATCCACACCCCCGGGCACACTGATGAGAGCATGTCTTTCGCTGTTGCCGACTTGGCTACCGGTGAAGCCGCGGTGATGGTGTTCACTGGAGACACACTGTTCGTGGGCGATGTCGGACGAACCGACCTTTACGGGACAAACGAAGTGCCGAGGCTGGCATCGAATTTGTATGACAGCATCTTCAAGAAGCTCCTGCCACTGGGTGAAGGTGTCATCATTTATCCAGCTCACGGCGGCGGTTCGGTCTGCGGGATGCATATTGCCAACAGAGATGAGAGCACTATCGGGATGGAAAGAGTCCAGAACCAGGTGCTGCAAAGAAAAAACAAGGATGAGTTTGTGAAATACAAAATAGCCGAAAAGCCGGAGAGGCCACATTACTTTACCAGGATGGAAAGGTATAACCTGGAAGGTCCGCCGATACTTGGATGCATGCCGTTGCCGGCTCAACTCACACCAAATGAGTTTAGAACCGAAATGGATAAAGAGGCTGTACTTGTTGACACCAGCGAACCTGCTGCTTTCGGGGGTATTCATATCAAAGGGGCTTACAGCATCTGGGTAGAGGGGCTGCCTGCCTTTGCCGGCTGGGTACTACCCTACGATAGGTCCATCCTGCTTGTTCTGGAAAGACAGGCTGACCTGGAAAGGTGCGTACATTACCTTATACGTGCCGGCTATGACCGGATAACTGGCTATCTCAAGGGTGGCATCGAGAGCTGGTATAATGCGGGATTTCCAGTGGAAAGCCTGGGCTTGCTCTCGGTACATCGGCTCAAAGACATGCTGGACAGGCACGAGCAACTGACCGTGCTCGACACACGAGGGCAAGAGGAATGGGAATCAGGTCACATCGAAGGTGCACTTCACATATACGTAGGGCATCTTGAACAGAGACTATCTGAAGTCCCCAGGGATAAACCGGTGGCGGTGTACTGCAAAACCGGGCATCGTGCCGGGATCAGTGCCAGTATTCTGCTCCGCGCCGGTTATACTAAGGTGTATAACATACCCGGCAGCATCACAGCGTGGGTAGCGGCCGGTTTTCCTATCACAAAAGATTGAAACCACCTTATCCCATCAATGGATACAGAGACACCTGGCAAAGTCACAATCGTTGATATTAATATTACCTGATAGTGATGGGTAACTTTTTCGTGAGACTGGCGGGCAGGCGTTCTAAAGTTCTAACCGGGATTAGTCGTTGTTTGACTTGCTCTGATTCGTTGAAAGCGAAAAAGTGATACAATAGACTTGTAGCGAAATCGGAGGTGGATATGGATCAGACAAGCAGCATAACATTTCACACCAGACCAACTCTGCGGAGTCCTTACATCGTGTGCGGCTTAAATGGCTGGGTTAACGGGGGTGATGTATCGGTTGGTGGCGTCAGGTATCTCATCGGGCAGTTCAAGGGAACAATGCTCGCTGAAATGTCAACCTCACGTTACCACATCTATCAGGTACCTGGTGTGGAAAGTCTCCGCCCGCTCGTCAAGGTGCAAGATGGGCTACTAACAGACTCTGAGCTTCCAAAGGACCGGTTTTATTACGCAATGAATCCTGAATCAGACCACGACCTTATTCTTTTCCTGGGAAATGAGCCGAACCTTAACTGGGAGGAATACGCAGATACAGTGGTCAATCTGGCTTGCGATTTCGGGGCTTCCAATCTATACACATTCGGTGCTGTTCTTGATAGGTCACCTTATACTCGCGAACCCAAGATGTCATGCACCTGTACCAGCATTAAAGTCAAGAATGAAATGGAAAAGTACAATGTTAATTTTTCTAACCGTGAAGGACCAGCCAGTTTCAATATTATGCTGCTACATGCTTGTCAGAAAAGAGGTCTCGCTGGAGTAAATCTCACTGTCAGGGCACCTTACTATCCTGAATTCAACATCACCATCGATTACAGTGCGAAATCGATAAAAGCAATCCTCTTCAGGCTTAAGCATCTCATGAATCTCGACATGAATTTCGACGAGCTTGATAAGACTATAAAGGAACTGGAGGGTAAGCTCGACTTTATCAGGCAGCAAAATCCGCAGTTCGACAGCTACATTGAAGAGCTGGAGAAAGATTACGTTGAGATGCCGTATCCGGGACCACTCGATATTTCAGCGCATGAAGCAATAGCGTTCGCCGAGGAATTATTAAGGGAAAATAAAGACCGCCGTCAGGAGCACTAGCCCGACTCTCAACTGGCACAAGCTTGTTGTAAGGCCTTATTTCGCTACCTGGACAGACCGGGTGGATACTTGTTTCGGTTTTAAAGACTAACACCAAATCCTCTCGTTGCACTTAATTAGAGCAGTGCCCAGACATTGGAAGTCCTTCAGAACGGCTCGCCAGCAGGTTATCCGATGCGTTATAATAACCATACATCACAGAGGTTTTGCTAATTTTTAGACGGAGGTATCAAAATGACTTCTAATACTCCAACCTGGCGGGATAGTCTTGGAAAACATGCCCCGGATATGCTCAAGCAAATAACGAGCCTCCAGGAGACGGTTACGAAAGACGGCGCCCTCTCACTGAAGACGAAAACATTGATGATGATGTTATGTGATTCGTTACTTGCTCACCCGGATGGGGTTGCCAACATCGCAAGGCGGGCGCGTGCTCTGGGAGCCAGCGAGCAGGAGATAGCCGAGACTGTGGCAGTGGCTTTCCTGATGGGAGGGCTGCCTGGATTGGTCACCGGAGGCAACGCATTCCGGGAATAACGAGCGTTAGATTGTTGCTATCACTTAAAGTAATATTCGGTCGTTCGCCTGGCAAAAGCCGGTAGTTTGATTAACAAATAAGGAGACTGAAACATGTTCTACGAGCATCCCATTCCCGAAGTCAATGGTAACACTATCAAGGCACTGGTGACGTTAACTCCCGCCGAATCGAAACGGCTTATCGCGAAAGGCGTAGCTGCTATGCCAGAAGTGAAGAACGCACTAAAGTCAGGCATCATCATCTTCGCCCGCGGTACTACCAACACATATGTCGCTGAAGAAATCATGCAGACGAGCGTAGAAAACAAGGCGGCATACGACCGTAAAATAATCAATAAAGCGGAGTACAGCCGTGGCATCATCACCCATGGTGAGCTTACGGTAAACCAGCGGCGCGGCACAGGCAATGATTTTGTACTTAAGGACGGGAAGGTCTGGGATGTCACGCCACAGGAGGCCATCGCGCAGTTTACGCGTAATGACGTATTCTTCAAGGGGGCGAACGCAGTCGATGCCTGGGGCGAGGCGGGCGTTCTCTGCGCCGGGGCTGATGCCGGGACAATCGGCTATGCCCTGATGTCGCTCGTTGCCCGCGACGCTAATCTTATTGTACCGGTCGGGTTAGAGAAGATGGTGCCGTCCGTTGAAGATGCCATGAACGTTACCGGCGTTTATAACTACAAATACAGCATCGGCAGTCCGGTCGTCCTCATCCCGTTAGTCAAGGCTAAGGTGGTCACCGAAATCGAGGCTCTTGCTATTCTCTTCGGTGTGAGTGCTGCGATGGTCGGCTCCGGCGGCATCGGTGGCTCCGAGGGGACAGTCGTCCTGGTCATTGAAGGTGGCGAAGCCAGCGTTGATAAAGCCTTCGGGCTAATCAAGTCCATCAAAGGTGAAAAGCCTGTGCCGATACCGGAAATTATGCGGCCATCCGGTGCTACGTTTAACTGGGATGCCAAAGCTATTCAGGATGCAGCGGTGAGAAGATAACCCGGAATAAGGGACAGAGAAGAGAATGAGATATTGCTGCATTTCATTACTTCTGTTACGGAGGTGCTTTGAATGGGTGAAGTTTTTGATGCGGTGCGACTCGAATGGGAGGTACTTCGCCCGGACGTGGCGCACGGTGTTTATGGTAAAACGCTGCTTGCGGATGGCATCAAACTCGTGCTGACGCGTGTCGCGGTTGGCGGCAAATTTGAGGTGCATCGAGACAGTTACTCGCACTTATTTTACTTTCTTAGCGGTGAGGGATTGGTGTGGGTGGAGGGTAAACAGTTCAAGATTATGCCCGGATTAGTTGTTCGAGTAACCACAGGTGAATCGCATGCTTACGAAAATACGGGTAATCAAGATTTGATGCTTATATCAGCGAACCTGCCGACACACTAAGTTAATAGTTAGTAAGCTATTCGTGTAATCCAGAACCACGTCGGGTAGTAGAAAGCTAGATGTGTGTACCGAGTGCTCAGGCCATCCGATTAATCTATCATTCTGCTCAGTATTGAGTCATGTTGGTTTAGTCAGACCTGCGGGTAGTCTCTAACTGTCGGCGCCTGGTTAAACCGCTCACCAAGCGGCGAATAGCGAAGAGAATCCCGTACATTGCTGTCAATCCAGCCAGGGAATATAGAATGAGATGAACCGGGTCTAACACCGTGGTGGTGCCGATGATGGCACCCATGGCGATATAGATAGCATCGTAAATAAAGGTTGAAAGCGAAACTCCTAATATTAGTGCCTTTAGTTTGTGTTGAGCTCCCAAAATCAGAGTTAACGGAATTCGAAGCCATAGGAGTCGCCCAAGAGCAACGGCAAACGGTGAGGAGAGGTTAATTTTGCGGAAGACCTTAAAAAGCATAGTATCATTTACTTGTGCTTTCATTCTAAAGAATATCTGATATTTTCTAAAGAAGTTCTGATACTTTAGAAAATAGTTCTGATACTTTGCCAGCAAGGTGCTACCACTGGCACTGATTTGATACAAAATGAGAGCACCGGCTAGCCTGCCCACCTGGGCCGCAAGCGCTATGAGCAGCAAGTCTGGAAGGGATAGTACTCTCACGCTAAACTGGTAGCCGACTAATAGCCAGATAGTCTCCAGTAAATAAGGGACAAATAACCCTGCTGTTTCTCCGATTAAACACAAAAGAAACAGGAACACTATTATTTTGGGGTTCGATGTGCTGACCAGAGTCAGACCTTGGGCAAAAAACTCCGCTAGGTTCATAGCTACTTGTTATAATCCGGTACGTCAAGGAGTTCGGGGACGGTGACAAACTGGTATCCTTGCTTCTGCAATTCCTCTATGATTGACGGTAAAATCTGTACAGTTAGACTTTTATCAGACTTGGCGTCGCCGTGATTTGTGCCGTACCCGTCGTGGAGAAGTATTATTTTCCCTGGCTTGGCTTTGCTGATAATCTCTCGGGCAACCTCTTTGGGTAACGGCTTGCCAAAAACCATATATTCGTGATCTTCATTGGCCGAAACGCTCCAGGTTATTTCAACCATATCGTTGTCTTTTATATAATGCAGTTCCCAGGGTGACTTCTTACCGTGGGGCGGGCGGTAGAGATGAGGCTTGATGCCGGTAATCTTGAATATGGTTTCCTGCGCTAATTCTATATCTATGTCGTCGTGGCTGCTGTCTATAATGGCGTGATTAGCCTTATGAGAATAAGTGTGATTCCCTAAAACGTGCCCCTCGGCAACAATCCGTCGGGCTGTTTTGGGATAAAGCTCAACATTCTTACCAATGGCAAAGAAAGTAGCTTTAACACCATAGCGATTCAGGATGTCAAGAATTTGCGATGTATACGGTTCATTAGGGCCATCATCAAAGGTGAGAGCCACGACCTTCTCGGTTGTTTTGCTGGTGTAGTATACCTTGCCGAATACCTGAGCTCCAGGGGCAATATATCCGTAAAGCAAAAAGCTGATAATGCTGACTGAGGACGCCAGGACAATCAGCCTGGCTGGAGTACGAACTAAAAGTAATCTCATCGCTAATCTCTTAAAAAGATTGGCACCATGTTTGATAAAGTGGATAATCATTCGAACTATATTTAATAAAATGTGAAGGAGAAGAATACCCCATGGTTGCTCAACTCGCCGCGTCGAAGTGAATGCCAATAAACTCTTGTCGTAGGCAATCTTCCCTACCCGGCTCAGACTACGAGATATGCCCCACTGGTCGGCGTAGAGAGAACCCGGGTCGTAACCATTCGTTTTTAAGAATGCCTCCCGTCGGAAGGCAAAATTAGCTCCGGAAATGCACACCGGCCGACCAAGAAGTAGCTGTCCGACGCTGTTTAGTAAATATCTCCCTGAAAATTCAAACCTTGCCCACCACGGCGTATTCTTGTTATAGGTAAAGGTACCAGCTAAAGCCACCGAGCGAGGGTGTTCTGCAAAATGTTGAGCTATTCTGCTTAACCAATCCCCGAGGTAAGTGGTGTCGGCATCAGCCTGCACTATGATATTGCCTGAGGCAGCCTGGGCACCTGCCTGACGGGCATAAACTACTCCCTTCTTCGGACAGGAGACTACCCGTACACCGAATTCAGCGGCGACCCGGGCTGTGGCATCGGCACTGGCATTATCGGCGACGATAATTTCATAATCACCCTCGTAGTCTTGGTTTTGCAGTGATTCAAGACATTTAGGAAGGAATTTCTCTTCATTAAAGGCTGGAATAACTACGCTTATCATTTCCCCTGCTTTGCCCGGCACTAACTCAAACTCTCTTGGAGCCATTCTATCTTCCTTCAGCTTCCGTCTACTATGTCAAGAGCCGCACTGTACTCAGCTTGTGTTCCGACGGTGGAGGGTCCCAGACTATCATCAGAACAAAGCTTTGAGGGAGAGCATATTGGGGGGTTGCTTTAATCTGACATAATACATAATTACAGTATGGAAGGTGTCTCGCTTCTTCAGGATAACTAAATTTTGGGGTGAGTGAAGGGATTCGAACCCTCGGTCTCCAGGGCCACAACCTGGTGCCTTAAACCACTAGGCCACACTCACCATAAAAAAGCAGTAGCTTGAACTGGTGGCAATAAGTATTATACCCAAAAGACCCATCTCATTTCAATGGCTAGCATTTAACACGCTAGTGCCAACAGTTACAGTGGTAAAAATATGTGTGGCTAGATTGTGGCGGAGTCTGAATTGACAACGCCGTTTAGAGTTGTTAGAGTAGAAAGACATTTTGGCAGGGTGACATTACTGCTAAACGAAGTGATGTGCCGCTAAATTATAGTCCTCTAGGCTCGAATTGACAACGCCCTTTTGACTTTGCTAGACTGAAAGAACCTTTTTTTGCAGGCGAAGATACTGAGATAATTTTCTTAAATTATATTTGCAGGAAAGGAGGTAAATAGCCTAGAGACTAAAAGCCGTGAGGCAGTTTTTCCCTTGGTTAGGAAGAATTACTATATAAGGAGGGACTATAGTCATGACATTCCCTATAACACCAGAATGGTTTCCCAGAGATAAGACTTGTATCGTTGGTACAGGTCAGACGGAGTACACGCCTTGGGGACGGATCAAGCGGCCTGAATTTCATCTAGCTCTGGAGGCTATCATCAAGGCTGTCGACGATGCCGGCATAAACATGAAGGATGTTGATGGTTTTTGTTCCTATGCAAATGACCGGAGCGAAGCTGCCAATTTGTCGGTTCAGCTTGGCATACCGCATTCGCGCGTTATGACCATGCACTGGGGTGGTGGCGGTGGCGGTGGTTCAGGCGCCGTGTTGAACGCTTTACTGGCAGTGGCCAGCGGGGCAGCTAACTATGTGGTTGCTTACCGCTCCCTGGCTCAAGGGCAGTTTGGTCGATTTGGTCAAGGTAGGGCGGCGGCAAGAGCGAAATTGTCCGGTCCGGGCGCTTTCGGTATGCCTTTTGGTGCTTTCACTCCCAACCACCAATACGCCATGCAAGCTCGAAGGCACATGGCTCTCTATGGAACTCAGAGCAAGCATTTTAGTATGATTTCGATGGCCTGCTATAAACATGCCTCACGTAACCCGGCGGCGGTAATGTACTCGCATGGCCCGCTTACTATGGAAGAGGCGGAAACTGCTCGGTTCATCTCTGACCCACTGCGTCTTTACCACTGCTGCCTGGAGAACGATGGTAGCGCGGCAGTAGTCATTACTTCGGCGGAGCGAGCTCGCGACTGTAAACATCGCCCGGTTTACATTATGGCGGCTAACTCGACATGCGGGTTCCGGCAAGGGGCGGGGGCTTACAATAAGGCTGGTTTCGACACATCGAACTTCGTCGAAGGGGCACCTGAGCTTTTTGCCAAGGCAGGTGTCACCCCTAAGGACATCGATGTCGCCCAGATTTACGAGAACATGGTGCCGATGACGCTGATGTCGATTGAAGACCATGGTTTCTGTAAAAAGGGTGAAGGTAAAGATTTTGTCGAGAATGGACGACTGGAGTGGCCCGATGGTGCCCTGCCCACCAATACCAGTGGTGGCAATATCGCCGAATGCTACATGCACGGCTTTGAACTGCAAATCGAGGCAGTGCGGCAGATGAGGGGTACTTCGACCTCCCAGGTCAGGAATGCCGAGATATGCCTCATCGCCAGTGGTCCTGGAGTTACCCCGGTTACCGATATGATAGTAAGGAGGTAAGAAATGCCATACATGCCAGATAGTATGCCCATACCTAATGTTGAGGATTGGGACACTAAGGAGTTTTGGGCGCACTGCAAAAAGCACGAGTTGGTGGTGCAGCGCTGTACTGATTGCGGTACCTTCCGTCATAGCCCACAAGCTGTTTGCTTCAACTGCCAGTCATGGAACTACGAGTGGAAAAAGGTAAGCGGCAAAGGGGTGGTTTTTAGCTACATAATCTGTCACTACCCGGCTATGGCGGCCGTTAAGACCAGGGTTCCCTACAATGTAGTATTAGTCGAACTTGAGGATGCCGGTAAACAACGTATGCTGGGTAACCTTATCGACGGCACTCCCAATGAGGATATTCATGTAGGGATGCCCGTAGAGGTTACCTGGGAAGATATTGACGACACTCTGACCTTACCTCAGTGGAAACGATCCAAATAAAACAGAATAAGAAATTCTCCAAGATATTGAGTCACGCTTCCTTTAGGGAAGCGTGACTCGTACCAGTTGTCTATAAAGGAGGTGTTTAAGATGGCTAAGACCCCGGAAGAGATGCTGGTAGAAGCCAGAAAATTAATAGGTGCTGAAACCAAACCAGTACAGGGAAGGTATCCCGTTGAATATGACCCGATAAGACGCTACTGTCATATGACTGACGATATCAATCCCCTCTTCCTCGATCCGGAGTATGCTAAAAAAACAAAGCACAGAGAGGTGGTCTGCCCTCCTCTAATGGTTGCTAACTTTGCCGGCCCGGGCATTTGGCCTCCGGCGACAGACCTTCCTGCTCTTCCCCCGGTAATAACTCCAGGCGATAGGAACATCAATCTTACCACGGAGTATGAATTCTTAAAACCGGTGAAAGTGGGCGACCGCCTGTCGGTCAAGAGCCGGATTGCTGATATCTACATCAAGGCAATTCGGTTGGACCCCAAGGCTTTCTGGACTGAGACCGAAAGAATCATCACTAATCAGAATGGTGATGTTGTTGCTAAGACCCGTAATACCGGTCTCAGACACAGAACCCCTGAGCAAGTAAAAGCAGCCGGAGACGCTTAGGAGGTAAAGAAATGGAACGTAAACAAGTATATTGGGATGATGTTAAGGTGGGACAAGAAATTCCCGGTTACACTCTGAAGATAGACTGGACGAGACAGGTAAAGCAGGTGAGCGGTTCCCAGGATTTCTACGCGGTACACCATGACCCCGATTTTGCCCGGGCGGCGGGCCATCCCCAACCGTTTGTCAACACCGGATTTATGCAGGGCTGCTTTAGCCGCTTGATGACTGACTGGGTAGGGGATGAGGGTTTTGTCCGCAAGTTCCGTATGGAAATGAGGAAGATGAATTTTGTACCTAATGACAAGACGGGAACACCCGGTGATACTATGAGCATGAAGGGCAGGGTAACTGAGAAGTATATTAAAGACGGTGAACACTATGTTGAGGCTGATGTCTGGGCGGAGAATGAGAGGGAGGGCGTAACCACGCCTTCGAAGTGTACCCTGATTCTCCCGGTGCGAGGCTGAAGCTTCTTCAGCTCTCAGGTGTATGGAGAAATAGAAAGGAGACACATCATGACAGAGTGGTATCCCAAGGATAAGGCTTGTATTGTCGGTATTGGCCAAACAGAATTTACCAGGTGGGGGCAAATCTCGCGGCCCGAATTCCAGCTTGCCTGTGAGGCAATCCTTAAGGCTATTGCTGATGCCGGGCTGGCTGTGAAGGACATCGACGGTATCTGTTCCTATGCTAATGACCGTAACGAAGCTGCTTTAATAGCTGCTACCCTTGGCATGGAAGAATTACGCTTCTCCAATATGTTCTGGGGTGCCGGTGGCGGTGGGTCTATGGCATCGGTGATGAATGCTTCTCTAGGTGTAGCTACCGGAACAGCTAACTATGTGGTTGCTTTCCGTTCCTTGGCGCAGGGGCAATTCGGGCGCTTCGGACAGTCCAGGGCAGGGGCTGCTGTCGGCGGCGCAGCCGCCTTCTCGGCTCCTTACGGTTCTTTGACTCCGGCAATCAACCTGGCTGCCTTTCAGGGGCGAAGGCATATGCACCTCTATGGCACTACCAGCCGCCATTTTGGGGCTATCTCTATGGCTTCCTATAAACACGCCCAGCGCAACCCGAATGCGGTAATGTACGGACACCCGCTTACCCTTGAAATGCATCAGAAATCCAGAATGATCGCTGATCCTTTACATCTTTACGATTGTTGCCAGGAAAACGATGGTTCAGCTGCCGTTGTCCTCACCACTCCGGAGCGAGCCCGCGATCTGAGACATCGGCCGGTTTACGTAATGTCGGCAGCCCAGGGATCGGTTTTCCGCCAGGCGATGAACTTGAACTGTCTTGATGAGGATTTTACCTCACCGAAAGGGAGGACGGTAGCCCGGGATCTTTTCGCCAGAGCTGGAATCACTCCTAAAGACATCGATGTTGCCCAAATCTACGAAAATTTCACGCCTAATGTGCTCATGGCTTTGGAAGATCATGGATTCTGCAAGAGAGGCGAGGGCGGACCTTTTGTGGAGACTGGTCGCCTGGAATGGCCCGATGGCGACCTTCCGATGAACACCAGCGGGGGTAACCTGGCGGAGGCCTATATTCACGGGTTGGAGTTGGCATTGGAGGGGACACGACAGATGAGGGGCACCTCGACCTCTCAGGTGCAGGATGCCGAGATTTGTTTCTTGTCGAGTATGGGCTCAGTTGCCCTAAGCAGTAATTTGATACTAAGGAGATAGAAAATGCCGTTTATGCCTAAGGGTATGTCTCTACCCGATATTAACGACCAATTCACTAAGGAATATTGGGCGCATGCCAAGAAACACGAGTTGGTGATACAGAAATGTAATAACTGCGGCACCTTCCGCTTCACCCCGGCGTCGATTTGCTACCATTGCCAGTCCTTTGATTTCGAATGGCACAAGGTGAGCGGCAAGGGGACAGTGTATAGCTATACTATCGTTCACTATCCTGCCCACCCTGCTCTCAAGGAAAAGGTTCCTTATAACATAGTATTGGTTGAGATTCCTGATGCCGGGAATGTCCGTATTCTAGGCAACCTCATCGACGGCACCCCGGATGAAGAGATCCGGATTGGTATGCCTGTTGAGGTTACCTTTGAGAAAATCAACGATGATGTAACCCTGCCGCAGTGGAAGCGGGCTGCTGAATAGGTATGGAAGGTCGCTGCCCTCTCCTTTTACAAAGGGCGAGGGATGTGTTGGTAAACAATCTACTTCTTGACAAGTCGGTCAGGATTTGCTAGTCTACTGGGGAATAAGAATACTTGAACTTGCGGTTCGAATTTTGTGATGCCAGATTGAATGCTTAATGTGTAGCAAGAGGGGAAATGAAGCTTTTCGAATTTGAAGCTAAAAACATATTAAAGAAGTATGGCGTGTCAGTGCCTAAGGGGAATACTGCGAGTAATACCTCCGAGGCTGAAGCAGTAGCCCGGGAAATAGGTAAACCTGTAGTATTGAAGGCACAAGTGTTGGTTGCGGGTAGAGGTAAGGCAGGCGGGATAGTCTTTGCTGATGATCCGCGTGAGGCTAATAAAGTAGCTTCGCGACTTATTGGTAGCAGTATTAAGGAAAGTCTCGTAAAAAATGTGTTAGTCGAAGAAAAACTAAATATCGCGACGCAATTTTACGTTTCAGTAGCTATCGATAGGCAGGCAAAGAAATATATTGTGCTGACATCGACTGAAGGTGGGGTGGATATTGAAGAGGTGGCTAAGACATCCCCACAAAAAATAGCACGGTACTGGGTTGACCCGGTGGCGGGTTTGAACCAGGCAGATGCCATCAAGATGCTCGGCGGATTCAAACTGAACCGGGACGATGCCAATAAGTTTGGGGCTATCATCGCTACTCTCTATAAAGCAGCTTTAGATAATGATGCTGAACTGGTCGAGTTAAATCCGTTAGTCAAAACAACCTCAGGTGACTTTATCGCGGCTGATGCCAGAATAATAGTGGATGATAATGCCCTTTTCCGTCATCCTGAGTTTAAGGCCGAAAGCTCGGAAGAAGAAGCGACTCCTCTGGAAATTGAAGCCAGAAAACAGGGTTTGGCCTATGTTGACCTGGACGGTGATATTGGCATTGTCGGCAACGGGGCTGGTTTGGTTATGGCTACTCTGGACCTGGTGAACTCTTACGGTGGCCGGCCAGCGAACTTTCTGGATGTGGGTGGTGGAGGTGATGTCGAGATTACTAAAAAAGCGGTGCTGCTGGTTATGTCTAAGCCAGCGGTAAAAGCAATAGTGTTAAATATCCTGGGTGGAATAACCCGATGCGACATCGTGGCTCAGGCAGTTATTGAGGCTCTTAAAGAAGCCAGTGTTAAAAAGCCGATAGTGGTCAGGATGATGGGTACAAATGAGGAAGAGGGCATTCGTATGCTGAATGCGGTAGGCATTAATATTTATCCCAACGTTGAGTTAGCCATTGAGGCAGTCTTAAAACTATAGGATAATTAAGGATAATTATGAGCATAATTGTTAACGATAATTCCAGGGTTATTGTTCAGGGTATTACTGGTAATCAGGGCAGATTCCACGCCGCCTCGATGTTGCACTACGGCACCAAGGTTGTTGCCGGAGCAGCTCCGGGCAGAGGCGGGCAAGAAGTTGAAGGTGTGCCTGTCTACAACACGGTTGCCGAGACAGTTGCTAATCATGGTGCCAATACATCTATTATGTTCGTTCCTGCCCGTCTTGCCGGAGGCGCTATTCTTGAAGCTATTGATGCCGGCATAAAAACACTGGTGGTTATTACCGAAGGCATTCCCCAAAAAGATGCTATTGAATTTGTTAACAAGGCAAAGCAGAAAGGCGATGTGACTATCGTCGGTCCTAACTGCCCCGGTGTGATAAACCCGGTGCATCGCATAAAGGTGGGTATCATGCCTGACCATGTCTTCCAGGCAGGTAACATTGGTATCGCTTCACGAAGTGGCACTTTAACTTATGAGGTTGCCTGGAACATCACCAGTTGTGGTATGGGTCAAAGCACCTGTGTCGGACTCGGTGGTGATGCTATAGTCGGACTGGATTTCATAATGCTTCTTGAGATGTTCAAGAACGACCCCGAAACCCAGAGTGTAGTGCTGATAGGGGAAATTGGCGGTAATGCTGAAGAGCTGGCCGCGAAGTATATTGCCGAAACACACTATCCTAAGCCGGTGGTTGCCTATATCGCGGGCAGGTTAGCTCCACCGGGAAAACGCATGGGGCATGCCGGGGCAATAATAATGGGCAGTGCTGGCACCGCCGCCTCTAAAATTGAAGCTTTTAATAATGTTGGCGTGCCGGTAGCTGAGAGACCCAGCGATATCGTTGCGGCGCTGGCTGGACAGCATAGAAAATAGAGGAGGGATAATAAAGGGTTTGATTCCTCCCGGGTTAGCTTACATCGCTGATAACATTATCACCAAGGGCAATCTATTAGGCGCTGCTAAGGGAAGAGGCGCTGAATGGGCTAAAGACCTCAATCTTCCCAAACAGGGTGAAACTATTTTTTTTGCCGGGTGCGGCCATCAGTACGCCAGTGAATTGGAATCCCTTTCATCCCTGATACGCCGGATTGATAAAAGCGCAGTCGGTACCGACGTGGCTTTTGGTCTGGCTAATTTTCAGAAAAAAGTTGGGATCGATGTCACCCGACTCTATTCCCGTGTAACTGCTGCAAAAGGTAACCCTGGTGCCGAGCCGCTGCGCGACGCGGTTAAGGTGCTGAGCCGTCTCGGCATAAAGTTCGCCTATCTGGCTGAAGATGAGCCGTGCTGTGGCGGACCGTTACACTATATGGGATTGCACCAGCAATTTACCCAGCAAACTCAAAAAGCATATGACCGGTTTAAGTCTAAAGGGGTAAAACGGATTATCAGCCTGGTTCCTTCGTGCACCTATACTTTGCGCCAGCTGATGGCTAACAACGTTCAGAACTATGACCTGGAGGTCAAGCATTTCGTGGAAGTAGTTGCCGAGAATCTCTCGTCTCTGACACTGCGCTTTCCAAGGGAAGTTAAGGTTACCTATCATGACCCCTGCCAGCTGGTTCGTTTCCTGAATTTAACCGAAGAACCACGCCGTATACTAAAGGCAATCAAAGGTGTTGAACTGGTGGAACCGGAGTGGACCAAGGGAGCCTATGCAACCTGTTGTGGGGGTGGAGGTGGATTTGAAGCTGTCTTCCCTGAGTTGAGTGAGATTCTGGCAGTCAACCGGGCAAAAGAACTGTTAGCGACCGGAGCCGAGATTATCGTTACTCCATGTCCGGGATGTATAATGCAGCTGAAAGCCGGGCTTAAGGAATTGAAGGCCAGTAATGTAGCCGTTCTTGACATGACTCAGATTGTGGCGATGTCTATGGAAGGATAGGGAAGATGCCCGTTTTTAACGACTACAAGAAAGAAATAATGGATGCCGCTCATAATGAGCGGATAAGGCTGGCTTTATCCCGGGCGATTGCCAGCTATCGGACGAATACGAATGCGGCTTTAAAGAAGTTTCCTCACACCATCCAGCTGGCCAAGGAAGTTAAGGAAATAAAGGCCAAAGCGGCTACCCAGATGGAGGAACTTGTCCGTATAGCAAGCGAGGCTATTGAGTTTAACCACGGTAAGGCTTATTTTGCCCGCACTGCCGATGATGCACGCCGCATAATCGGGGATTTAGTGGGGAAGGACAAGCTTATTGTTAAGGGTAAAAGCATGACCGGGGAAGAGATTGAGATACGCGAGTACCTCGAGGAACTCGGTAATGAGGTTTACGAAACCGATTTAGGTGAGTTTATCATCCAGCAACTTCATTCCAGGCCGATGCATATTGTCTCCCCGGCAATCCATGTCCCACGCGAGGATGTTGCTAAGCTTTTTGATAAGATTACCGGGGAAAAGCACCCCCCGGATGATATCGCCAAAATGGTAGAAACTGCCAGATTACTGCTCCGTGAGAAATATGTGCAGGCACATGTTGGCATGAGTGGGGCGAATGTAGTGGCGGCTGATACCGGCACCCTGTTTATCATTGAGAATGAGGGTAATGTTCGCCTGTCCACTGGTTTGCCGCCGGTGCACATTGCCATAGTCGGTATCGAGAAACTGGTGCCGACCCTGGGTGAGGCATTTAAAGTTGCCGAGGTAACCTGGAGATATGCCAATTACACGGTGCCTTCTTATGTCAGTATGGTCTCCGGGCCGAGCAAGACAGGTGATATCGAGAAAGTAACCACCTATGGTGCCCATGGTCCTAAGGAGTTCCATGTTATCTTTTTGGATGCCGGCAGAACTGAGTTAGCCAAGAACCCCGTACTGAAGCAGGCACTTTCTTGTCTGAGATGTGGCGGTTGTCTCTATGAGTGTCCCGTCTATGCTGTAACTGCGGGTCATTTCGGCGATAAGTGTTTTACCAGTGTTGGTGCCGTCTGGGCTGACTTCATTAGCAAGGACAGGGAGAAGGCGGGAGCTATTGCCTATACCTGTCTCACCTGCGGACGGTGCAAGGTAAGATGCCCTATGGAGATTGATGGTGCCGAAATGACGGTTGCTTTGAGACAACTGATAGAGGAAAGTGCTTCTCTGTCCTGAACTAATTTAACAGTGTAGAGTCGGATGTAAATCTTCACTTTAGGAGGTGGACTATGTCAACCAGGGTAACTAAAGAGGAACTTCTGGCTAAAGCACGTAAACCGGCAGAGGACGCCATGAGGCTGCACCCATTTTATCGGGGCAAGATGCAGACGGTGCCCAGGTGCACCGTGCGCGATTTCAGTGACTTCGCTATCTGGTATACCCCGGGTGTGGCGGCGCCCTGTTTAGCCATACAGAAAGATAAGGAAAAGGTCTACGAATATACCAGTAAGTGGAATACCGTGGCCGTCGTCTCCGATGGCACACGGGTGCTTGGTCTGGGTGATATCGGCCCCGAAGCCGGTATGCCGGTCATGGAGGGTAAGGCATTATTGTTCAAATACCTGGGTGGGGTGGATGCGGTGCCGATATGTCTGGGTACCAAAGACCCTGACCAGATTATCCAGGCCGTAAAGTGGTTGCAGCCATCCTTCGGTGGCATTAATCTGGAAGATATTTCCAATCCTAAATGCTTCCGTATTCTGGATACCCTACGCAAGGAAATGGAGATACCGGTGTGGCATGATGACCAGCAGGGGACAGCTGCGGTCACTCTTGCCGGGCTAACCAATGCCTTGAAAATAGTGGGTAAGAAAAAAGAAAATGTCAAGCTGACTGTTATCGGCAGCGGTGCCGCTAATGTGGCTATCCTCAGGGTGCTTTTCACCGACGGCTTTAAACCGGCAAACACCATAGTCGTCGATAGCAAGGGTATCCTCAGTACTAACCGGTCTGATCTTGAGGCGCAACGGAAAGAAAACCCTTATAAGTGGGATTTTTGTAAGAGAACTAACCCGGAGAAAAGAGCCGGCGGTATCAAAGAAGCCTTAAAGGGGCAGGATGTCTGCATCGCTCTGTCACAATCAGGACCCGGAACAATCCTTCCGGAATGGGTCAAAGGTATGGCTAAAGACTCCATAATATTTGCCTGTGCTAATCCTATCCCCGAAATCTGGCCCTGGGAGGCTAAAGAAGCGGGAGCCAGAATCGTGGCTACCGGCAGGTCTGATTTCCCCAATCAGGTAAATAACTCTATAGGTTTTCCTGCTATCTTTCGCGGCACCCTGGATGTCAGAGCCACGACTATCACCGATGAGATGTGTATAGCTGCGGCTCATGAGCTAGCCCAATGTGCCCAGGACCGGGGCATAGATGAAGACAATATCGCGCCCACCATGGCCGAGTGGGAAGTTGCTATTCGGACGGCAGTGGCCGTGGGCATGAAGGCACAAGAGCAGGGGGTTGCCCGCCTCAAAAAGAGTCGCAAAGAGTTAACACAGGGGGCAGAGAAGATCATTAAAGAAGCCAGAGATATAACCAACATGATGATGAGAGAGGGCTTTATCCCGCCCCCTCCCGCCGAATAGTCAGGGGTGTCTCTAGAAAAAAGGAGGTCAGCCAGGGTGAGAAATATTGAGGCTCAGGCAGTAACCGCAGCCATCGCTCGCCTCTTTCAGGAGGCAAACTTTTTCCTTCCCGAAGATATCCTTAATGCTTTGAAGCAAGGACGTAAGAATGAGGAGTCCTCTTTAGCTCAGCAAACTTTAGACTCGATTCTGGAGAATGCCAAAATGGCCCGGGAAGAGCAGTTAGCCCTATGCCAGGACTGCGGTGTAGCTGTAGTCTATCTGGAATTGGGGCAGGATGCCCATATTACTGGCGGTGACCTGTATCAGGCGGTGAATGAGGGGGTGCGGCAGGCCTATGATAAAGGCTATTTACGTAAATCTATGGTTAATCAGCCTTATTCCGCCCGGATTAACACCAAAGATAACACCCCTGCCGTTATACATACTGATATTGTCCCGGGTGATAAACTTAAGATTATAGTGATGCCTAAAGGTGGTGGCAGCGAAAATATGAGCCGTCTCTTTATGCTTACGCCGGCTGACGGCCGCCAGGGAGTTATCGACTGTGTTGTCCGCGCCGTAGATGAAGCCGGGAGCAATCCCTGCCCGCCGGTGATTGTCGGTGTCGGCGTGGGCGGCACTGCAGAAAAAGCGATGGCTCTAGCCAAAAAGGCTCTTATACGCCCGATAGGTGAAGCCAATACTAATGCCGAAAACGCAGAACTGGAAAAAGAGCTTTTGCGGCGTGTAAACGCCCTGGGTATTGGCCCGGAGGGTTTTGGTGGCCGCACTACCGCCCTGGATGTCCATGTTGAGACCTTTCCTGCCCATATTGCCAGCATGCCGCTGGCGGTCAATTTGCAGTGCCATGCGGCACGTACCAAGGAAGCGATTCTTTAGAGTGGGGGTTTAAGAATGACAGAACCAGCGCGAATGGTTGATATCTATGTGATGGGTAAATTGTATCAGGTGCCGGAAGGACTGACTATCATGACGGCGCTGGAATATTGCGGCTATCGGATGATTCGCGGTTGCGGCTGTCGGGCTGCTTTTTGTGGCGCCTGCGCTACAATATATAATTTCAAAAATGACCCCAGGTTAAGATATGCTCTGGCTTGTGCCAAGCTGGTGGAACCGGACATGTATTTAACTCAGATTCCATTTTTCCCCGCCAGTAAGCCCAGTTATGATCTGGAAAAAATGGAACCTACCGGTGAGCAACTCTTAAAAGTTTACCCTGAAACAATCACCTGTTTTGGCTGTAATAATTGCACTAAAACCTGTCCCCAGGACCTTCAGGTAATGTGGTATATGTCAGACGCAATTAGAGGCGACCTTAAGGAAGTAGCAAATAAGTCCTTTGACTGTGTGATGTGTGGCTTGTGCGCTGCTAGATGTCCTCAGGGGCTGGTGCCGTATAACGTAGCTTTACTGGCGCGGCGCCTCTACGGGCGCTACTTAGCTAGTAAATCCCAGCATCTGGAGGATAGGATAGCCGAAATAGGGGCCGGTAAGTTCGATGCCCAGCTAGCCGAATTGGAAAAGATGGATGCAAAAGAACTGGCACGTCGCTTCGATGAACGTCCCATATTAGCACATTAGATAACAATGGTGAAGGAGTAAGTTAATATGCCATATCCGGCCTATATGGAAGAGAGCATCAGAAAAGTTGAGGCTAGTCGGGAAAGGAGGTTGAAGGAGGAGTTTAAGCGCATTCCCGTTGGTGAGAGAATGCCGGTGCTACAGGAGTTTCATCCTGATTTTATCGCATCGGGTATGCGTCAGCTGTTGGTGGGGCCGAATAAGGGTGACCGCACACCTAACGAACTAGCCGAATTACTGGAAGGCAACAGCCGTATTAACCCTGACAAAATTGACCTTACTAAAATTGACTATGATGTCGATGTTCTGGTGATTGGTGGTGGAGGGGCTGGGGTATCGGCGGCACTCCTCGCCCAGGAAAATGGAGCTAATGTGCTCCTGGTAACCAAACTGCGTCTGGGCGATGCTAATACTGTGGCATATCAAGGGGGTACACAGGCGGCAGATAGACCCGATGACTCTCCGGTGCTGCACTATTTAGATACCGTGGGAGGAGCCCGCTTCACCAACAACCCCAAATTAGTCGAGGCTCTGGTGAAAGATGCTCCGGGTGCTATTAGATGGTTGGAATCACTGGGGGTCAACTGGGATAAGAAGCCCGATGGCTCGATGGCAGAAGTGGCTCTGGCGGGAGAAAGCGTGCCCCGGTGTCATTGTGCCCGAGATTATACTGGCGTCGAGGTAATGCGTGTCCTGAGGGATGAGCTTAAGTGCCGGAAGATAAACCATGTGGAGTTTGCCCCGGTGATAGAGCTGATAATGGATAATAAGGGGCAATTGGCGGGGGCGGTGCTGGTCAACATCGAGACTAATGAAGTGAGCCTGGTACGCGCTAAAGCCGTGGTCATGGCTACCGGTGGCATCGGCCGGTTACACACTCAGGGTTATCCGACTACCAATCACTACGGGGCGACGGCGGATGGACTGGTGCTGGTTTATCGCATCGGAGCTCCCCTGGTAGATATAGATACCATGCAATACCACCCTACCTGCGCTGCTTACCCACTGGCGATTCTGGGATTGCTGGTTACCGAGAAGGTGAGAGGTCTTGGGGCACAAGTAGTCAATGTCGACGGAGAGCAATTCGCCCACCCCCTGGAGCCACGGGATGTACTGGCGGCCTGTATTATCCGGGAATGCCGAAAAGGTAAAGGAATAAAGACACCAACCGGAGAAGTCGGTGTTTGGCTGGATTCGCCCAGAATTGAAATGATACACGGAGAAGGCACCGTTGCCCGGGAATTGCCGGCAATGATTCGCCAGTTTGGCCGCTTTGATATCGATATCACCAAGCAGCCGATGCTGATTTACCCCGGCCTGCATTACCAGAATGGCGGCATTAAGTTCAATCCTGATGGTTCGACATCCATAGCCGGGTTGTTCGTTGCCGGTGAAGTTACCGGCGGAGTGCATGGGAAGAACCGGCTCGGTGGTAACTCATCACTGGATTTGTTTGTCTTCGGCCGCAGGGCAGGACAAACCGCCGCTCAATATGTTAAAGAAGTAAAGCAAGGCACTCTAACTCTGGAGCATGTGTCCCGGTGGCAACGCCAGCTGGAAGAAGCTGGTTTGGCTAAGGCGAGACCAATTTCGCCTATGCTGTTACCGAATTATGCCAGGGAGCCATCGGATTATATAGCCGATATTGTTACTGAGCAATTACTGCCTGGTCAGATAAAAGTAGCTTAGGCGAGGAGAGAGGATATGCCACTACGCCTACAACGAGATGTTAGTCAGATTACTGGCGTCCTGAACGAGGTACTGAATACGCACAGCCCGCCGGTGGGGCGGTGTCGTCTTCTTTCCAGCGGCTTCAGCCCGTCCCATTCCTTGAATATTACCGAAGACATTAGTGGACATAAAGAGTGTTTGGGCTGTGGCAACTGTATCGACGCCTGTCCTTACCTGTTTCGCGAGCCGGCTCGTCGTGAGAAGACAGAGCAGAGGACATCGATGGCACTGGAAAGTACTGTGGGCGCCGACTGCGACCAGTGTGGCGCCTGCATTCTGGTCTGTCCCCAGGTAGATACCACAATTAAGAACTACGTGGTTACCCGCCGCCTGGTGGAGGTGATGTCTCGGTTGGAGCAGCGCATCGGGGATGAGGACGAGCCTGATTTAGATTTGTTCCGGGAAGAAGCCGTCAACCCGGCTTAACAAATTATTAAGTAAGGGGATTCGAAAAGACAGCAAAACAATCTCCTTAATGGCTGGTAAAGGTGTAAGAAATGGATTTTGAGTTATCCGAAGACATGAAAATGATACAAAGTCTGGCTAGAGACTTTGTTACTGAGCAGCTCAAGCCCCTGGAGAGAGATTTAATGGGGCGGGCCGCTGATCTCAGTGATGCCCGTATGTTTCTTGATGAGGCAACAGAGGCTAAACTCATTAAAATGGCTCAGGATACCGGATTATGGGGAGCCAGCATACCGGAGATACTCGGCGGCGTTGGTCTGGACACTTTAGGTAATTGCCTGGTGGAGGAAGAGTTAGCACAGACAGTCATTCCATTTAATTTCGGTGATGTTACCCCTCTACTTTTCGACTGCAATGACCAGCAAAAGGCAAACTATCTTCTCCCGGTGCTCAACCGTCATAAACAAGCCTACCTGGCACTAATGGAGCCGGAGAAGGGAGCTGATATCTCCACGATGAAAGTCAGGGCCGAAAAAGTCAACGGGGATTATCTGCTCAATGGTGAAAAGGTATCCTTCTCCAGGTCGGGCAAAGACTATTTTGCCGTGGTTTTTGCCGCCACCGATGGTAATGGCTCTAGAGGAGGGGTAACCTGCTTTCTGGTGGATAAGGATACTGCCGGATTCAAAGTGATTGACAGCGCCGCTACAGAAGGTTGGCAATCCCAGGTAAGAAAGCCGATGCTCCTCACCTTTGAAAAATGCCGGGTGCCGGCAGAGAACATTCTGGGAGAAGCCGGGAAGGCTTTCTCTCTGGGTAAGAAATGGCTGCCTTCAAGGCGGATTATCCGGGGTGCCCGTTGTGTGGGGGTCGCCCAGAGATTACTGGAGGAGGCTACCACCCGAGCCCAAACATGGCAGACATTCGGCGAGTCTATTGCCGGGCGGCCCGGTATCCAGGCGGCTCTGACTAACATCGCTCTATCGATTCATGCCTGCCGTCTTCTGGTCTATGAAGCGGCCTGGAAGGCAGATAAAGGAGAGTCGGTGCGCCGTGAAGCGGCGATGGTCAAGCTCTTCGCTACCCAGATGCTGCATACCGTGGCTGATGATGTCGTCCACATTTATGGCGGGCCGGCCTATGTTGCCGGGTTACCTATGGAAAGATTGTGTCGTAATGCCCTGGCTGCCAGTGCTACCGAGCTTGCTCTGGAACTTCAGAGAAGTGTTATTGCCCGTGATATTCTGAAAGGATTGAAAATATAAAGAGGAGCAGGAATGATGGTCAAAAAGATTAAGCTTCCTTTAACCGATGAGACACTGAAAGGGCTTAGAGCCGGGGATAATCTTTTGCTCACCGGGGTTATGTATGTGGGTCGTGATGCTGCCCATAAGAGAATGGCTGAGGCTTTAGAACAGGGCAAGCCTTTACCCTTTGATATTAAAGGGCAGACAATATACTATATGGGTCCGGCCCCGGCCAAACCTGGGCAGGTAATAGGTTCTGCCGGGCCCACCACCAGCGGTCGTACTGATATCTACTCACCCCGCTTGATGGCTGAGGGGCTGAAGGGGATGATTGGTAAGGGTATGCGTTCCCAGCCGGTAAAGGATGCTATTAAACAGTATAAAGCTGTCTACCTAGCGGCGATTGGTGGTGCAGGTGCCCTCATTTCCAAGACGATTAAGAAATCAGAGGTAATCGCCTACGAGGAGCTGGGTGCTGAGGCAGTGCGCCGTCTCGAGGTAGAAGATTTCCCTGCCATAGTGGTTAATGATATTTATGGCGGCGACCTTTACCAGGAAGGCAAAGCCAAATACAGGGTAGCCTAGTAGCCAAACAAATAAAGCCAATGCACCAGTATGACTACATTATAGTCGGTAGTGGTATTGCTGGTCTTTATACTGCCTTGTTGGCTAAAAAGTACGGCAGTGTGCTCATCACCACCAAGGGCAGCATCGACGACTGCAACACAAAATATGCTCAGGGAGGTATCGCTGCCGCTATCGGCAGTATGGACTCCCCGGAGCTTCACTTTCAAGATACCATAGCTGCCGGCGATGGCTTGTGTGATGCCGCGGCAGTGCGTATCCTGGTGAATGAAGCCGCCGCCAGCATCGCTGAACTGGTTAATCTGGGAGTACCCTTCGATACCCTGGATGGAGAGATTGCCCTGGCCAGGGAGGCGGCTCATAGTGTGTCCCGTATCCTGCATGCCGGGGGAGATGCTACCGGCGAACATATTGAAGTCACTCTCAGCAATCAGGTGCGTTCCCTGCAAATCCGGGTGCTTGAGGATTCTCTGGTTACCGAAATCCTGGTAAACAAAGGCACAGTCGCTGGTATAAGAGTGCTTGATTGTCGCACCGGAGCTATTGAGGAATTCGAGTGTCGCTTCTTGATTTTAGCCACAGGCGGTGCCGGGCAACTCTTTAAAATCACCACCAACTCTGATGTCGCAACTGGTGATGGTATCGCGCTAGCCTTCAACGCTGGAGCGGAGATTACCGACATGGAATTTTATCAATTCCACCCCACGGCTCTCCGTCTGCCCGGAGTAACTCCATTTCTCATATCGGAAGCAGTCCGGGGAGAAGGAGGAATACTACGTAATGTTGACGGCCGCTGTTTCATGACCGATTATACGCCCGACGGCGACCTGGCACCAAGAGATATTGTTGCCCGTAGCATTCTATACGAGATGAAAAAAACGGGCTCAGATAAGGTTTTCATTGATGTTACCCACCTGCCATCCTATACTGTTACCACTCGTTTTCCCCATATCTACCGTTTCTGCCTTGAGCACGGATTGGATATTACCCGAGAGCTTATACCAGTGGCACCGGCGGCACATTACATGATGGGTGGTGTTAAGACTAATACCTGGGGGGAGACTAACATCCCCGGACTATTTGCCTGTGGGGAAACCGCTTGTACTGGCGTTCATGGAGCTAATCGCCTGGCATCTAATTCGCTTCTGGAAGCGGTTGTCTTTAGCCGCAGAATTATCGAGAAGACCGGTGGGCAAGTTAGTCTTGCCACACTGGTGGTTGGACAAAGTGCGGATGTTCACCGGACTCTTAGCCTGCGGCAAGTGCCAACACCTATGCCGGCGCTCAGTCTTGCTGCCCTGAAAACACTACAGTGGGATAAGGTAGGTATTATCCGTGGTAAGGAAGACTTAGTTCAAGCTGTTGATATCCTGGCTGCCTGGCATAAATCCCTTCCCAGGCCGGCCGACCGTTCCTCCTATGAACTGAGTAACCTGTTACTGACAGGCCGGCTCGTAACTGAAGCTGCCCTGGTTAGAGAAGAAAGCCGCGGGGCTCATTTCCGAACCGATTTTCCCCAGAGCTCGTCTCAATGGCAGCACCATATTATCTTTAATAAGCGTCAGCCTTAGATTTTGGCAATACGAAACACAATGGTGCCGCTAATGGGTGCCCCTGCTTAGAGACATTACCAATAAACCGATGACCTGCGCATCGGCATACTAAGAGGGAATTTGGACTAGAGGAGAGCGTAATTCATGACAGAGGCTAGGGATAGACTGACCGGATTCGCTACTAACGAGACAAGTTAGTAAGCCGACCAGGTATCCCTAGCCCGAGTGTTGCCTTAAATTAAAACTGAGGTTATTGGTTCGTTCTGGTCTTACTGTAGCAATCGTTACAATATACCGGTCTACCTTCACGAGGTTCGAAAGGCACTTCGGTTTCCTTACCGCACTGAGCACATACAGCCGGGAACATTTGCCGGTTCGACCGGAAGCCACTGCTGCCGTTACGTTCTGACCTTCTGTTCTGGCGGCATGAGGGACAACGTTTAGGCTCATTAGTATAGCCCTTAGTTTGGAAGAATTCTTGCTCGCCGGAAGTAAAAGTGAACGCCTGCCCGCAGTCAGAACACTGTAGAGACTTGTCTTGCAAACTCATTGGATGACCTCCTCGATTCTAAATAGTTGGTTAGAGTTTGGGGTCATCCAGCACTTGAGTAAATCTAAGCCAGTTTAACTAAGTATGTGATAACCTAAACTGAAACCACTTGGCGGTATTATACATTAATGAAATTCCTTTTGTCAAAATCGTGAAGGGATGGTTTTGTAAGTGGGTAGGTTATCTGATACAAACCTGAATGGTGAGGGGGTAGTCGGAAACATTTGCGCTGCCGCTTGTATTTCTCTCTAGGTTCTTATATAATGCAGCCAAAGAATAAGTAGCCTGAGAGTGCCTTTCTACTGAAGGGCATAACCGGAGAGCAAGTTGGTGAAAATCCAACGCAGTTCCGCTTGCTGTGACCCCTATACATCGGGGAAGCCAGAACGCCGGGTCTCGGGGCAGCCTTCAGCCTCCGCGGAGGAAGGGGGGGAATATGTTATACGAGATATGATTATCCCCTTGTCCATGCGGGCAAGGGGTTTTTATTTTGCCCGTAAGATAGCGCTGGTTATGCAGTGCCGAATATTATATTGGAGGTAACCTTTACAAAAAATGAAGCGATTGGCTATTCTGGTGATTTTGTTAAGCCTGTTCAGTATGTTTAGCGGCTGTCAGCCCCAGTTTCAGCCTGGAACTTATACCGATGATATAGGTCGGTCAGTAAGCATCAGTAAAATTCCGCAGAGAGTCGTGTCGGGTGTACCCAGCATTACCGAGATTCTCTTTGCTCTGGGTGTGGAAGAAAATGTTGTTGGCGTCTCGGACTATTCCGATTATCCTGAGGCAGCCAAATCAAAACCGAGCATCGGCAGCTATTTCAAGCCCTCTGTTGAGAAGATTGTCGACTTGAAGCCGGACCTGGTCTTGACCAACGGGAGCAGTAAGGAACTATTGATTCAGCTCGATAGCCTGAAGATTCCCTATCTGGTTATCAACCCAAAGGATATCCCGGCTATTCTCAAAGATATTGAGTTACTGGGTAAAGTTACCGGTGCCGAGAGCCGAGCCAAGACGGTAGTTAAGGATATGCAGGATAGAATTTCACGGGTTTCTACTACGGTGAAAGATGCTCCCCGGGTCAAGACTTTCTATACCTTTGCCACTACGGACCTGAACAATCCCTGGACGGCTGGTCACGGCTCATTTATCGATTCTCTTATTACGATAGCTGGCGGGGAAAATATCGCTGCCAATCTCCAGTCGCCTTATGCGCAAATCAGCATCGAAGCGGTGGTTAGCGCCGACCCGGCGATTATCATTGGCGATGCCAGCATGGGGTCAGCAGTAACCCAGCTAGGGGCGATTAAACAGCACACGGTCTGGAGCCAGATGGCGGCAGTCAAGCAGAACCGTGTCTACCTGATCGATGGTAACCTTGTTAATCGTTCCGGGCCTCGCATCGTTCAGGGCCTGGAGGAGGTAGCCAAAATGATTCACCCCGAGCTATTCAAGTAATAGAAACTTTTTATCAAGGAGAGTTAAGGTAAATTGAGGGAAGGCGTGAAAAGGAAGGTCCTGGGGGAGTTCCACGGAATCAAAGGAGAAATCGTTTACCACCAGGTCTGGGGCACCCCGGCTAACTCCGTTATGCTTAGTTTTGCCGAACCCAGAAATGTGCTAAGTAGTCGAGATGGGTTTAGAAAGATAAGAGCAGTTTGTAATTGTTATCTGCCCGAATCCCTCTGGCCGCTTTTTCACGCCGACCCCGATAAGTGGCAGTCATATTTAAATGAGATTGTTAAAGGAGTTGACCTGTCGCCAGGCGAAGTTACTGCTTTGTCGACCGGTGTAAATATGGATGACGTGGCCTGGAAAGAGGAGGTTTTTGATGAGCTTTGGGTATCGGGTTTCGTTACTGCCGGAGTTAAGTCTAACGCAATGAGGGTAGGGCAGGACTGTGCCAGCGGCATCGAGCGGAACGGTCAATTTGAAAAGTTAGGCACCATCAATACCATTCTGTTTACCAGTGCCTCACTTGATTTAACGGCCCTGGCCGCTTCGTTCATTACGATAACCGAAGCTAAAAATATCGCTCTGCAGGAGCTGGATGTCAGGAGTTCCTATAACCCCGGCTGGCAGGCAACCGGTACGGGTACTGACCAGATTATCGTGGTCTCAGGTAGCGGCGAGAGATGTACTTATGTTGGTGGACATACCAAGATAGGCGAACTGATGGCCAGAGTGGTGACCTCAGCTACAATCTGTGCTGTTAAGAAAAAGCCTCAAGGTGACTGACTGAAATATTTAAGCCGGGGTTGCAGGCGGACGGTTGTGACAGAGAGTGTTATTTAAGGGGATTCGGGATTACTAAACTATGGATACATTAGTAATATTACTGCTGGCACTAGCTCTGGATTTGACTTTGGGCGAACCGCATCGCCTTATTCACCCTGTGGTCTGGATGGGAAAGATTGCCTCGTTCCTGGAAAAGGGTAGCACCAGTCAATCCCGTTTTGCCCAGTTTGTTTACGGGATGATGATGACTTTGTGCCTCATCGGACTTTTTGGCGCTGCCGCATTTTTTATCCTGCTCTACCTAAAGAGCTTTAGCCTTGCACTGTATGTGATTGTCGGGGCAATGCTGCTCAAGACTGCCTTTGCCATGAAGGAGCTGCGTCGGGTAGCTCTCGGTATCAAAGAGCTTCTGCTGCTGGGAAAACTCGATGCAGCCCGCCGTAAGCTAGGTTCACTGGTCAGCCGTGATACTCAGGGTTTATCGGAATCGTTGGTAGTATCGGCTACCGTGGAGTCGGTGGCTGAGAATACCTGCGACAGCCTGGTGGCTCCCCTGTTTTACTTTTTATTACTGAGTGTCCCGTTTGGTGTCATGTTTGGTGTCTCCGGTGCCATTGCATATCGGGTGGTCAATACTCTGGATGCGATGATAGGCTATCATGGGAAATATGAGTATTTCGGCAAGTTTGCCAGCCGCCTTGATGATGTGCTTAATTTGATACCCGCCAGACTAACGGCACTGCTTTTCGTTTTGGCCAGTTTTTTATCGGGCAGAAGTGCCCGATCTTCGTGGCAGGTGGCTTTCAGCGAGCACTCCAAGACGGCAAGCCCCAATGCGGGCTGGACTATGGCTGCCGTGGCTGGCGCCCTCGATGTGCAACTGGAGAAAGTGGGACACTACCGGTTAGGTAGTGCCGGTACTCTGCTTGATGGAGAGACTATCGGGGCTTCGGTACAGCTGATGCAAGTAGCCGCCTTAATCTGGGTGATGATATCTTTGGTGATAGGAGGGATTGGCTTTGTCCTTGCGTCCCCGACCTGAAATAGAAAACCTGGAAGCTTGCCCTCATGGCGGATTGAATCAGGCTGAGCTAAAGGAGCTGGGTCTTAACCCTGAGGCAGTGCTTGACTTCAGTGTCTGCGCTAACCCTTTTCCGCCGCCACCAGAGGTACAGCAAGCCTTTGATATTCTGTCTATTGACCGCTACCCTGATTCTGAGGCAACCGAATTCAGGCAGTGTCTTTCAGCCAAATTGGGGGTGGCGCCGGTTAATATTCTGGCGGGCAGCGGCTCTATGGAGCTTATTCGTCTTATTGCTTTGACCTACTTTAGACAGGGAGATTCAGTCTTGATTCTGGAGCCGACCTTTGGCGAATACAAAGTAGCCTCTCAAATCGCTGGGGCGGGAGTGGTTAAGCAGGTGGCGAGAGCAGAGGATAGTTTTGCCCCGCGAATCGACGAAATGGTTAGCCTTATCCGGCAACTCCGCCCCAGAGCGGTTTTTATCTGCAATCCCAACAATCCCACCGGTCACTATCTTACCCGACAAGAGATTGAGAGGGTTCTGCAAGCCTGTGGTGATGGCTTACTCATCCTGGACGAGGCTTACATTGCCTTTGTCGATGAAAGCTGGTCTTCCCTGGACCTGATTTCCGAGGGTAACCTGGTTATTCTGCGCTCCATGACCAAGGACTATGCTTTAGCCGGGCTGCGTCTTGGCTATGCCGTGGCTGATGAGGCGATTATCGGTGCGCTGCGCCGGGTTTGTCCCCCGTGGAATGTTAATGTCGTGGCTCAGAAGGCAGGGGTTATTGTCCTCAACGACACACAATACCTGGAACAGTGCCAGCAGGAAATCAGGCGGGCAAAACAGTTCCTGATAGGCGAGCTACGGCAACTTGGCTATACCCTGGTGCCATCCAGCACCAACTTTTTCCTGGTTAAAGTAGGCAATGCTCAGGAATTCCGTATGGCTTTACTTAGAGACGGTATATTGGTGCGCGATTGCACTTCTTTTGGTTTACATCAGTATGTCCGCATTGCTGCCGGCACCATGGCTCAGTGCCAAGAGCTGGTCGAGTCCATAAGAGCAATGAGGAGTCGCTGAACAAGATGCCAGCACAAACCTTGATGATACAGGGCACAGCCTCCTCCGTGGGCAAGAGCATTCTGGTAACTGCCCTGTGTCGCATCCTGCGGCAGGATGGTTACTCTGTTGCCCCCTTTAAGGCGCAGAATATGTCTCTTAATTCCTTTGTTACTCGAGAGGGAGGAGAGATAGGGCGTGCTCAGGCAGTGCAGGCGGAAGCCGCCGGCATTGAGCCCAGCGTGGACATGAACCCGGTGCTGCTTAAGCCGGAGGCGGATGCCAGGTCTCAGCTAATCATCCAGGGCAAGCTGGCTAAATCCTTATCCGCTAACCAATACTATAATGAGACGCCCTATTTGCTCAAAATAGTGGAGGATTCACTGAATCGTCTGCGGGCTGTCTATGATGTCGTGATTATCGAAGGCGCCGGCAGCCCGGCTGAGATTAACCTCAAGGCAAGAGAGATAGTCAATATGCGGGTAGCCAGGATGGCGAGCGCCCCAGTGCTGCTGGTGGGAGACATCGACCGTGGAGGAGTTCTGGCATCGCTGGTGGGTACTCTGGAGCTACTGGATGAAAGCGAGCGTAACTACATCAAAGGCTTTATTATTAACAAATTTCGCGGTGACCTGAAATTGCTCCAGCCGGGGCTTGACTTTCTGGAGCAACGAACTTCAAAGCCGGTACTCGGCGTCGTGCCTTATTTTCGGGACATCCCCATTGCTCAGGAGGATTCGGTCTATCTCGATGAGAGGCAGGAGAAACCTTTGTCGGCTGACCTGGATGTCGTGGTTATCCGCCTGCCCCATATCTCCAACTACGATGATTTTGACCCTCTGGAAGAGGAAGGCTGCCGCGTGCGCTATGTCGTGAGTCCGGTTGAGTTGGGTACCCCCGACCTTATTATACTGCCCGGCACCAAGAGCACTATCAGCGACCTGGCTTACTTACGGCAATCGGGGCTAGCCGAGAACATTCTGCATCAGGCGAAGCAGGGGAGACCAGTAGTCGGCATCTGCGGTGGCTACCAGATGCTGGGCAAGACTCTCCACGACCCTGAAGGCGTGGAGTCAGCTCTAGGCAGCACTCCAGGACTGGGGCTGCTGGATGTGGTCACCACCTTCATTGCAGAGAAGACAACCACACAAGTTAAGGCATGTGTCGTGGCTGACTGGGGGCTACTTGGGGGCATGCAAGGGCAGGAAGTGGCGGGTTACGAGATACATATGGGGCAGACCAGGAACTATGGTAACGAAGCCGCTTTCCGTATCCTGGCAACGCCTGAAGGGGCGGTAGATTATTACGATGGCGCCCTTAATGCCCAGGGCACGGTTTTAGGTACCTACTTGCATGGCTTATTCCATAACCCCGGCTTCCTGCGAGTTTTGCTTAATTCTCTACGCCGACACCGTGGATTGCCTGAAAGATGGGGAGGAGTAGCAGATAAGGAGATGCAGTATGATAAGCTGGCAGAACTGGTGCGCCACAGCCTCGATATAGCTGCCGTCTATAATATAATGCAGCATGGTATGGCTGATTAGCTGAGTGAAGAAAAAACCTTAAGGGAGATAAATAGGGATGACGAAACTTTTAACAAGCACAATTCAAAAGATAAAGCCGTTGGATGCCACGGCGATGGCAGCAGCCCGCGCCAGGCAGGATACGTTGACCAAGCCGCAGGGCAGCCTGGGACGGCTTGAGGCATTATCCATCCAACTGGCGGGCATTCAGGGTAAGCCTATCCCTCAAATTAAACACAAGGCGATTATTACCATGGCCGGCGACCATGGGGTCGTGGCCGAAGGGGTCAGTGCCTACCCTCAAGAGGTTACACCGCAAATGGTCTACAATTTCCTGGGCGGTGGGGCGGGAATCAATGTTATCGCCCGTCAGGTAGGTGCCCGCATTATAGTCGTGGATATGGGAGTGGCCAGTGAGATGAAAGCTCATCCGCAGCTTTTATCCAGGAAGGTTGCACCGGGCACTCGCAATATGGCTATCGGGCCGGCAATGACCGAGGCACAGGCAATTAAGGCAATCGAGACCGGCATCGAAATAGTAACTGCCGAGGTGGCTAAGGGTCTGGATATCGTGGGCACCGGGGATATGGGCATAGGTAACACTACTGCCAGCAGCGCTATCTGCGCCGTTATGACCGGAAGGTCGGTGGCTGAGGTAACCGGCCGGGGTACTGGTGTCGATGATAAGCAGTTTGCACACAAGATAGCCATAATTAATAAAGCTCTGGCGGTGAACCAGCCTGACTCTAAGCAGCCCCTGGCAGTGCTGGCTAAGGTCGGCGGTTTTGAGATTGGCGGGCTGGCCGGAGTCATGCTGGGGGCGGCAGCCAATCACGTTCCGGTAGTTATCGATGGCTTCATCTCCGGTGCGGCCGCTCTCATCGCTATAACTCTGGCACCGGGACTAAAGGACTATGTTATCCCGGCTCATGTTTCCGTTGAAGCCGGCCACCGCTGGCTGCTCCAGCACCTGGGGCTTAAGCCTTTGTTAGATTTAGATATGCGTTTGGGTGAGGGGACAGGTGCTGCCCTGGGTATATTCTTAAGCGAAACTGCTGCCAGAGTTCTGGCAGAGATGTCGACTTTCGCTGAAGCGGGAGTATCGGAACGGAGTGAGTGAGTCAGGTGAAATTGCTGGATGCCTGGAGCTTTCTGACCATTATTCCCTTGCCCCGGCGGCGTGAGGCTGGCCCGGAGGAAGTAGGACACTCTCTGGGCTATTTCCCGGCTGTCGGGCTCGTTATCGGTCTTATCCTGGCCGGTTTGAACTGGCTGCTGGTTCTATTTTTGCCCCCGGCGATAGTTAATGCTCTGTTACTGGTTGCCCTGGTGGTAATTACAGGTGCCCTGCACCTGGACGGCCTGTCAGATACCTGCGATGGCATCGCCGCTCACAAGACGGTTGAGGACAGGTGGCGGGTCATGCGGGATAGTCACGTCGGAGCCTTCGGTGTTGTCGGAATCGTTTTACTGTTGCTGGTGCAATACGCTTCCCTGAATAGTGTGCCGCCGAGCTTATTACCGGCAACCCTGGTGCTGATGCCGGTGGTTAGCCGCTGGGCAATGGTCTACGCTGTCTTTGCCTATCCCTATGCCCGTCCCGCCGGTCTGGGTAAGGTCTTCAAACAGGGCGCCAGTTGGTCAAGCCTGGCTCTGGCCACACTTATCACTCTGGTGGTAGCAATAATTTGGGCCCGGGTGGCTAACTTTACCTTCTTTTATCTGGTTGGTTTAGCTATAATAGTTATTATCTGGGTTATCGTGGTCGCTGTGGCAACCTTTCTCCAGCGAAAATTTGCCGGACTTACCGGTGACACCTACGGGGCTATTAACGAGTTAGCCGAGGTTTGTGTGCTCATTCTGGTTGCTCTGCTGGCTTACAACAGTTGGTTTAATTAATTTCAGGAGTGATATTTGGCTAGGCTACTGCTGGTGAGACACGGAATTACCGAATTTAATAGCACGCGGAGATTTGCCGGCTCTAGCGATGTTGAGTTGAGCGCTGAGGGACAACGGCAAGTGGAGAGACTGCGTGACCGCCTGGCCAACGAGAAGATTGATGCCGTTTACTGTAGCGACCTGAAGCGGGCTTTAGTAACGGCCGAGGTTATCTCTTCAGGACGTAAAGTAGAGATAGTAACCTGTTCCGAGCTGAGGGAAATTAACTATGGTGATGCCGAGGGTTTAACCTTCGATGAGATTAGTCAGCGTTATCCTGAGCTGGCTCAGGCAATTAGAAACTTTAGTCTGGAACTGGAGTTTCCCGGTGGCGAAAGTTTTGAAGGGTTTATCCGGAGGACAATCACCTTTCTCGACAGACTGGAGAAACACGAACCATCGGCAACGATACTGGTTGTCTCTCATAGTGGGGCGTTAAGAGTTCTGCTATGTGACTTATTGGGTATCGACCAGAATCATTGGCGTCAGATAGGTTGCGGTAATGCTTCACTCAGTATCGTGAACACATACCCACGGGGAGCAATCATCAACCTGTTAAACGACACTTCTCACTTGCCAGTCAATCTTTAGAGAGTTAGTCGGGTGAAGGTTAGTCAGGTTGAAAAGGGGGGTGAAGTTTAATATGAATCAGGTTTTTGTCTCCTGGAGTGGGGGGAAAGATTGTTGCCTGGCGGCTTACCGAGCCGCCAAGAGTGGTCTAAAGCTTCGTTATTTGGCTAACACCGTAAGCGAGGATGGCCAACAGTCGCGTAGCCATGGGTTATCTGCCGGGGTATTACAAATGCAGGCAGGGGCAATGGGTATTCCGCTGGTGCAACGGCGGACCGGTAAGGATAACTACGAAGCGGAATTCAAAAACATGCTCCGTGAGTTCAAAAAAGAAGGGATTACCGGCGGTGTCTTTGGCGATATTGACTTCAATGAACACCGGCAATGGATTGACCGGGTGTGCCAGGAAGCAGCTATCACTCCTCATTTACCTTTATGGGAACAGAACCAGACTGCAATCATGAGCGACTTTATCGCTTTGGGTTTTGAAGCGATGGTGGTGGCAACCAGGGCTGACATACTTGGTGAGGAATGGTTGGGAAGAAAGGTAGACCTGGATTTTGTTAAGGATTTAGCCGAGTTGGGGAAGACCAGGCCGATTACCCCTTGCGGTGAAGCTGGTGAGTATCATACCCTGGTTACTGATGGACCCCTGTTCAAGCAGCGGCTGGAAATCCTGGAAACCAATCGAGTATTAAGAGACGGACACTGGTTTTTGAATATCTTAAAGAGTGAGTTGAGGGCTAAATAACTGCCAGGTACGATTCATGACTGAGTTCAACTGAAAACACAGGAATAATAAACCCTCTGACATCTTAACAGGATTTTAATATTCGAATGCTATGATTTGAATTAGAAATCCAAATAGAAAGGAGGTAAACCAGCAATGTGGCGAAGGAAGAAGTTTGTCATCGTGGCGCTGTTGGCGGCGGTGGTGTTGGTCGGGAGTATCGGTGGGGTGGTTTTTGCTCAGGCGGGAAGCACCGACAATACGACTGCAAGCAAGACTCTTATAGCTAGAGTGGCTGGCATCCTGGGCATCGAACAGCAAACGTTGCAAGATGCGGTTACCCAGGCACGAACCGATATGCGGAGTGAAGCTCTGGATAACTCCCTGAAGAGTCTGGTTGACCAGGGTAAGATAACCCAGGCGCAAGCTGACCAGTATAAGGCATGGGTGAAGGCAAAACCAGATATGTCTCAGTCCCAGCAGCAGCTTAAGGACTGGATGCAGGCGAGACCGGGTATATCACCTGAACTGAAGGCGTGGCAGGATGCTAGGCCCAATATGCCGATGCCTGGAGGCTTTGGACGCTTTGGTGGCCGTGGTTTTGGTGGCGGCATGATGGGCCGAGGACACGGCTTCGGTGGTGGTATGATGAGTAGAGGAGGCTCCTTCTAGACCGATAAATCTAGTGTGGTCCGGAAGTAGGATAAACCGGGTCAGACTGAAAGGAGGGGGGAAATGCTTCCCCTCTCCTTTTTTGTGACGTTGGTTTGGCTTAACAATATCTTAACATTTGCGTTATAGTATTAAAGCAAAGGGGAAATTGTTCAGGTCGCAAATATGACAGATAAAAGGGTCCTGGTCGTTGACGATGATGCCAAAACGGTGGAACTGGTCAAACTTTACCTGAACCGGGATGGCTACAAGGTTCTGACGGCTTATGATGGTGTTGAAGCGCTCCGTTTGGCCAGGGAGGGTCACCCTGACCTCATCGTTCTGGACATAATGCTGCCGGGCATGGATGGTTTTGAAGTCTGCCGTACTCTGAGGCTTGAATCCGATGTGCCAATAATTATGCTTACTGCCAGAACTGCCGAACAGGAGAGGCTAACCGGATTGGGTTTAGGGGCAGACGATTATGTGACCAAGCCGTTCAGTCCCAGAGAAGTAGCCGCCAGAGTCAGGGCGATACTGCGCCGCTTGCCCGGGGAGCGTGGTCCCGAAGAGATCAAGCAGGGCGAGCTTACGGTGAATTTCCTCAAGCATGACGCATCTCTGGCTGGCAGACCTCTCAATCTGACTACCGTTGAATTCAAGCTGCTGGGAGCTTTCATAAAAGAACCGGGCAGAGTTTTTCGACGGGCAGAGCTTATTGAAAAGGCGCTGGGCTATGATTTTGAGGGCTTTGACCGTACTATCGATGTTCATATCCTCAATCTGCGGCGCAAACTGGAGTCGGACCCCAGCCATCCCAGATACATAAAGACAGTTTACGGAGCTGGGTACAAGTTCTCCGAGGTGTAAAGTGCTCTATAGTTTACGATTTCGACTTTTTGTCGCTTTCACTATTGTAATACTGGTTGCCGTTGGCGCGGTATACTTCTTTGTCAGCCGAACTACCGGAGGTGAAATCTATCAGTATAGGCAACAAAGCGAGCAAGTGCGCCTAAACAGGGTGCAATTCGAGCTTTACCGCTATTACCGTATGCACGGGGATTGGGGGGGAATTCAGCCCTATGTGGAGCAGTGGGGGAGTCTCTACGGCTACCGGGTCATTCTGACCGATTCCAGCGGGATAGTTGTAGCTGATTCCGATGGTCAGCTGTTGGGGCAGCAGTACCAACCCGATGTGCCGAGTAGACACCTGTCACCAATGATGGGGGGCAGCGTCTCAGGGATTCTCTACATCAGCTCAGAGGCAACGGCAGATTCCCCTTCACCATCGAGTCTTTCCCAGTCGATAAGCCGCTATTTGCTCTGGGGCACGCTACTGGCGGTGGCTATTGCTCTCCTCTTCACTTTCTTCCTGTCGCGTCGCATTTCAGCCCCGATAAAAGAACTGGCTTTTACGGCAGGACGGCTGGGGCGGGGTGATTTTTCCCAGAGGGTACAGTTTCAGGGTAAAGGTGAATTGGGGGAGTTAGCTCAAACTTTTAACTCTATGGCTGCCGACCTGGAGCGAGCCGGAAAATTACAGCGTGATATGGTGGCTGATGTTGCTCACGAGTTGCGAACTCCACTGTCTAATATCAGAGGTTATCTGGAGGCAATTGGTGACGGAGTGATACAACCGGATGCGGAAACTATCGCCTCCCTGGGTGAAGAGGCAGCTCTGTTGTCACGGCTGGTTAATGACCTTCAGGAGTTGGCTCTGGCTGATGCCGGAGAACTCAAGCTTAATTGTCAACCGGAAGACATTGGCGAAGTTATCAATAAGGCGGTGACTGCCACTCAGTTCCAGGCACAGGGTAAAGGAATCTCCGTAGTCGCTGATTTGCCCAAGAATATACCTCTTTGCCAGATAGATTTTCAGCGCATTGGCCAGGTCTTGCGTAACCTCCTTGATAACGCAGTGATACATACACCGGCTGGCGGCATCATCACGGTGATGGCGCAAATGCAAGGTAACTGGATTGATGTCAGCGTAACGGATACTGGCGAAGGTATTGCCCCTGAGGAGCTATCCAATATATTCGGGCGCTTCTACAGGGTCGACAAATCGCGCTCCAGGGCTACCGGGGGCTATGGCTTGGGGCTGAGTATTGCTAAACGTCTTGTCGAAGCTCATGGCGGTAGGATTACCGTCCAGAGCGAATTGGGTAAAGGAAGCCGGTTTTCTCTGACGCTACCGATTGCGCCGGTTCCGGTTTCAGGTCAACAAACAGCTTAATAGGTTCTTAATAATTACCCCGTATAATCCAGGGGTAAGGTAGTCTTTTCTGCTGTGCTACCACTAAAATTAGGGAAGTAGAGCAGCTTGCTGCAACCCTTACCGCAACGATTGGCACGATGACACTGCTTCTTGGAGCTATCGCCGCCATTTCACTGCTGGTGGGAGGTATCGGGTGATGAACATTATGCTGGTGTCGGTGTTGGAGAGAACCAGAGAAATAGGCATTCGTAAAGCATTGGGCGCCCGGGAGTGGGATGTATGGAGTCAATTCCTGATTGAAGCAGCATTCCTCACCCTGGCGGGTGGTATCATCGGCGTTATCGTGGGCTGGGTAGTCTCACTCGCTGTTAACCGCACGGGGCTACTCACCACCGTGGTTACGGCTGATATCGTCATCCTGGCTGTTTCCGTATCGGTGGGCATCGGGCTATTCTTCGGCTTTTACCCGGCCTGGAATGCCTCCCGCCTTGACCCCATCGAGGCCCTCAGGTCGGAATAGGGTCTACGCCGGCTACTATCCAAGCCCGGCTCACTTTAAGTAGCACCACATACTCTAATGGCTTATTGGCGTGCCACAGGCCGCTTCATTGTGCCGTTCGGTGATAATTGTTTTCATTGAGGATGACTTCATCCCCAAACCGGCTGAGCCATACCCTATATGCTTACCACCATATGACTTTTGCTGCGTTATCTCGCCTCTTCAATCTTGGCATCTGGCTAGAGGTATGGTATGCTTGAAGCATCCTTCACTTCTGAAGGTTAACTTTTTGTCAGGAGGCTCGAAATGCCGCGCAAGATTGGTGTTCTGACCGGAGGTGGAGATTGTCCCGGACTCAATGCCGCCATCAGAGCGGTTACCAAATCAGCCATCCTGCAAGGGTACGAGGTGATAGGAATTCGCAATGGCTGGCAGGGACTTTTGGATAACGATACGATGGTGCTAGATAGACTAAATACTTCGGGTATCATTGACCGGGGTGGGACAATTCTGGGTACATCGCGGGTTAGCCCGCTACGAATTGAAAATGGACCGCAGCAAGTCTTTGCCGGACTGGAAAGATTAGGTATAGAGGCCCTGGTAGTGCTGGGGGGGGAGGGTACGCTAAGTGTAACCAGCAAGCTTTCCCGAATGGGGTTACCGGCGATAGGAATACCCAAAACCATTGATAATGATGTGATGGGCACTGACTTTGCCATCGGCTTTCAAACTGCTGTCCAGATTGCTACCGATGCTCTGGACCGGCTGCGCTCGACGGCGGAAAGTCACCATCGGGTGATGCTTCTCGAAGTAATGGGACGTCATACGGGCTGGATTGCCACTTATGCAGGTCTGTCTAATGGCGCCGATGCTATTCTTATTCCTGAGATTCCGATGGATGGGGCTAAGCTGGATGAACTCTGCTCTATGCTGGTGCTCAGGACTCAACGGGGTGCCAATTTCAGTATTGTTGTTGTTGCCGAGGGTACGGTGTTGGAAGGTAAGATGGTGGGAATACCTGGCCCGGAGATGTCAGCTAGCGGGCAGCCAACCAGATTAGGAGGCGTAGCCAATGTTTTAGGTGATTTTATCCAGGCTAAAACGGGCATCGAGACCAGAGTTACCACCCTGGGCTATGTCCAGCGCGGCGGCACCCCGGTAGCTTATGACCGCAGCCTGGCTATAGCTTTCGGCGTAAAAGCCACTGAGGCTGTTAAAAACCGTAAGTATGGTGTAATGACTGCTCTCAGGGGTAACCGCATTACTACTGTGCCGCTGGCCACCGTGGAAGACAAAGTTAAAACAGTCAATCTGAACATTTACCGGGTGGCGGCAGTGTTCTTTGGTTAAATAATCTCAAAATAGTTCCTTTAGTTCCTTGACAGGACGGGGGTTAACTTGTTAAACTGTCCTTGCTTTTTGAGGCATAGTCCTTGAGTAGGTTTTTACCAGTCTTTCGTTTAGGGGTTTTATTGACAGAAACATCATCGTTACTTAGCTCTTCATCAGATCAACCCTTCCGAACCGGGCTGGTTCAGATTTTTACAGGTGATGGCAAAGGTAAAACTTCAGCCGCGCTGGGGGCGGTGGTTCGGGCTTCGGGTCAAGGGTTAAGAGTGTGTGTTGTTGTCTTCATGAAGGGGAATTACCCATACGGTGAGTGGAAGGTACTTTCTAAGTTCCCTAATATCAAGGTAATCCTCTTCGGGCTGCTAGAGTTTACCGACCCGGATAAAGTGAAGCCGGAGGCAATAGAGCAAGCACGACAGGCTCTGGCAGCTGCTCGTGAGGCTATATTCAGCGGTAGCTACGACCTGGTTGTTCTGGATGAGGTAAATATAGCCGCCGCCTGGAAATTAATTGAAGTGGATGAAGTAGTCAAACTTATTCGGGATAAACCGGCTAATGTTGAGCTTATCCTGACCGGTCGTCAGGCTGATGCCAGGATGGTTGAGCTAGCTGATCTGGTCACCGAGTGCCGTAAGGTTAAACACCCCTATGATAAGGGGATTAAAGCACGTCGGGGCATTGAATATTAAATAGTAAATTATTAAGGAGGGAATTGTGAAAATAACATTGAGTGTCATCAAGGCTGATGTCGGCGGTTTTGTGGGGCATTCTGAGTCTCACCCTGATCTTCTGGTTGAAGCCAATAGCTGCATGGCTAAGGCTAAGAGCGAAGGGATGCTGATCGACTACCATGTAACCAAGTGCGGGGATGACCTGCAATTGATTATGACTCACCAGCATGGTGAGAATAGTGAGAGAATCCATAAATTAGCCTGGGATACTCTGGTGGGGTGCACCGAGATAGCCAAGAAGTTAAAACTACATGGTGCCGGGCAGGATTTACTAGCCGACGCTTTCTCGGGAAATGTCAGGGGGATGGGGCCGGGAGTAGCCGAGATGGAGTTTGAAGAGCGTATAGCGGAAACGGTAATCATTTTTATGGCAGACAAGACCTCATCCGGGGCTTGGAATTACCCACTGTATAAGATGTTTGCTGACCCATTTAATACCATTGGTCTGGTGATTGCAGACAATATGCACGATGGTTTTTCTTTTGAGGTGCACGATATAAAGAAAGGTAAGAAAGTATTCTTTGATGCCCCTCAAGAAATTTATGATATGCTGGTCTTTATCGGGGCGCCTTCACGCTTTATGGTCAAGGCAGTGCGTAATAAGAGGAGCGGGGAAATAGCTGCCTCATCTTCTACCCAGCGCCTCTCCTTAATTGCCGGTCGCTATGTGGGCAAGGATGACCCGGTCTGTATTGTGCGCTCTCAGGGTGAGTTTCCTGCGGTGGGTGAAGTACTGGAGCCATTCGCTTTACCCTTCTTGGTGGAGGGCTGGATGCGAGGCTCGCATCATGGTCCACTGGTACCGGTATCTGTTGCCGATAGCACCCCGACTCGTTTTGATGGGCCGCCCAGAGTAATCGCTCTTGGTTTCCAGCTTGCCGGAGGTAAGCTGGTCGGACCGCGCGATATGTTCGCTGACGTGTCTTTTGATAATGCCCGCCAACAGGCGAATGATGTTGCTGATTATATGCGAGCTCACGGCCCCTTTGAACCGCACCGTCTACCTCTGGATGAGATGGAATATACTACCATGCCCCAGGTGATGGAAAAGTTAGAGGAAAGGTTTACTAATCTTGACTAATGGGCGGGGGGTGAACAAATGCCAATCTATGTAATGCTCACTACCTTAACTGACGAGGGCAGGAAGACTTTAAAGAGTAATTCTCAAAGAATTAAAGAAGTTAATAGAGAAGTCGAGGCTATGGGGGTTAAGATACTGACCCAGTATGCTCTTCTTGGTCCCTACGACTTCATCAATATCCTGGAAGCCCCGGACAACAGGGTTATAGGCAAGGTAGCCCTGGAACTGGGGGCAAGAGGCACCCTCCAAACTGTAACTATGGCAGCAATGACGGTGGACGAGCTTACCAAGTAGTTCACGGTCTCGGCTGGTTGGGGATGCTATGGGCTGTCTGCTTTTGGCAACCAATAATCAAGGTAAAGTTCGCGAATATAAGATTCTTTTCAAAGCCTTGCCGTTCCAGTTGGTCACTCTGGCAGAGCGGGGCATCACAACTGTTGTTGACGAGGTGGGCGCCACTCTGGAAGAGAACGCCCGTTTAAAGGCAACCATTTTGGCCAAGGAGAGTCAGCTACTGGCTCTGGCGGATGATTCGGGGCTGGAAGTTGATGCCCTGGGTGGTGAGCCCGGTCGCCTATCGGCTCGTTATGCTGGTGAAGGTGCTTCTGATAAAGACAGGGTCAACTATTTATTGTCACGGCTCAGCGATGTGCCCTGGCCGGAGCGTACTGCCTTTTTTCGGTGTGTTATTGCCGTAGCTACTCCTGATGGAGAAGTAGAGCTTTGCTCTGGTGAGTGCCGGGGGATGATAACTCTAGAGCCTCACGGAGAACAGGGCTTTGGCTATGACCCAGTTTTCTATCTACCTGAGCTAGGCAAGACAATGGCTGAGCTACCGATGGAGATAAAAAATCGGATTAGCCACCGGGGGCAAGCCGCCCTCAAGGCATCTCAGATGCTTACAAGACAGCCATTTTTAGCCTTTGCTTAAAGGAAATCGCCTGGATAGTATGGATAAACTGGGAATTAGATGAGAGGTAATTGGTGGCTGGCACCGGCGGCCGCGATTGCCGTGCTTTCTATTTTTCTGCTGTTACCACCGATTGAACCACTTACTCCAATCGGCATGAAAATCGGTGGCATCTTTTTGTTCACCGTCATCATGTGGGTGTTTGTTGGTATCGGCTATCCCAGCCTGATGAGTATTGCCCTTTTTGCGATACTGGGGGTGATGACACCCACAGCACTCTTTGGTGCTTCTCTAGGTAGCTGGTTGGTTATTTTTATTATGACCTGTCTGGGCCTGGCAGAGGGCTTAAGGAGCAGCGGTTTTTCTCGCCGCCTGGCTTTATGGTTTATGAGCCGTCCCTTTACCGCGGGTCGTCCCTGGGCTTTGCTGGCGATGCTGATGCTGGTTACTACGCTATTGGGTGCTGTCATGTCAAGCGTGGCTACTTTAATCGTGGTCATGGCAGTAGTCGAGCCGATGCTTGAGATTAGTGGTTTTAAGAAAGGGGACCGTTTTGCTGCGGTGGTGATGTTGGGGCTCACCTGGGCAGCCTCGGCTTCTTTTATGGCTACCCCTATTGGTCATGTCAGTAACGTCCTTCTAATAGAATGGGTCCAAAAAGACACGGGCTACACCATCAGCTTTGCCAAGTGGATGCTCGTCGGCATTCCCTTTTCTTTACTTATCTACCTGGTACTCTTACTTATTTTGCGGTTCGTGGTCGGTGGTGATGCCACTCGTTTTGGCTCTGCTGCCAGGCAATATGTTCTTGAAGAAAAGGGTAAGCTGGGGCCTATGAAACTGGAGGAGAAATTAACTTTGGGTGTATTTCTGGTTGTACTGCTGACCTGGCTACTACCCGGTATCGCCAGCAACCTATTACCCCAAATATCCAGGTACCTCCAGGGACTGGGCTATGCTGTTCCAGCTCTGGTTGGGGTCGTTTTACTGTGCACGATACGGGTGAAGAATCAGCCGCTAGTCGGCTTTCGGGACTGGATGGCGAATATGGAGTGGTCAGCAATAATGCTGGTAGCCGCCATCATGGTCATAGGTGATTCTCTGGGAAAACCAGATACCGGGATACCCCAATTGCTTGCCGGTGTTATTGAGCCTATAGCTAATGGGGCACCTTTCTATGTTTTCTTGCTGGTCGGTATCTTCTGGGCAGGGTTACAAGCCAGTTTTATGTCTCACCTGGTTAGCTCGATGCTGGTTTATACGGTGATGATGCCTGCCGCTATTGATGCCGGTGTTGGTAATCTGCCGGCCCTGGGCTATGCCATCTTCGCTATGCCGAACTATGCCTTTATCTTACCATCGGCGACAGTGGTTACTGCCATAATAGCAGGTAGTGGCTGGGTGCCGGTGAAGTTCATGGCTCGTTACGGCGCTATTGCTCTCATCCCTATGATATTGCTGGTCGTCTTTATTGCATATCCCTTGGCCTCCCTTGTCTTGCGTTAGGCAATAATTGACCTTGAATAACATCGGTTATTTGGTATATACTATTCTTCACCGCGGTTAACTTTAGGGGGTTAAATATGAAGTTATCATGTCTTCAAGAGAATCTAAGTCAAGGATTAGGGGTTGTCGGCAGGGCAGTGGCTAGCCGCACAACTTTGCCAATAACCCAGAATGTTCTGCTGGTTACCGACCAATCCCGTCTTAAGCTAGTAGCCACAAATTTGGAAATGGCGATTAGTTACTGGATTGGTGCCAAGATAGAAGAAGAGGGCGCCATTACTGTTCCCGCCAGAC
>Ga0082335_1001687_pt1 | contig 45073 bp, 59 predicted proteins | sample Subgrocontami58m_FD_72375 | JGI IMG/M metagenome (GOLD analysis project Ga0082335, IMG submission 72375) | Subsurface groundwater microbial communities from S. Glens Falls, New York, USA - GMW37 contaminated, 5.8 m (SPADES assembly) (version 2) ...
CTTGAGCATGCTCCAAAATGCCTTTTTTTCTATCTAAAAACATTTTGGACATCAGAAAAATCGCCGATCAAACTCCATCCTTCAGGATGGAGTAGGCGATTTTTCAGGAAATTTTTTTGATTTCCTTAATAGTCATCAATCCAACCTTCGCTCCTTTATGCTGGATAACATTTTCAGCATTCAAAGTTCCAATTCTCGCTGACTTCTCTACATCTCTAAATTTAATCATCCCAAAAACAAAACCAGAAGCATAAGCATCTCCAGCTCCAGTGGCCTCATTAACTTTAACCTTATGCGCCTTTGTCTGATACACTTTTTCTCCATCATAAACCTCGCTCCCCTTTGCTCCATCAGTAACACAAACTATTCCAGGGCCCAATCTTCTAATTTTCTCAAGCAAATTTCCCTCTGAGCCAACCAAAGCCTCGGCCTCTTCTTTATTTAAAACAAAAATATTAACATTCTTCAAAATTCTTTTCAACTTCAGAGAATCTTCCTTAACCTGATACAAACTCGTGTTATAAGCAATCTTTATTCCTTTTTTAACAGCTTTCTCAACAATCTCCTCCTGTGTCTTTAAAAAATCTCCATCTGCAGAAGAAAGATAAAGCCACTTCGTATTAAATATTTCCTTGCTCAATTCAGAAAATTTTAATTTATCATTTATCCCCTTGTAAGTCAGAATTGTTCTGTCATGTTCCTTGCTGTCTAAAATTACGCTATATCCTGTATGCTCTTCCCATTTTTTATCAACAACACCTAAAAAATCAATTTTATTTTTTTTTAATTCCTTCAATATAACTTCAGCATTCTCGTCTTTCCCTAATTTTCCAACATACCCTGTCTTCAAACCTAATTTAGAAAAAGCAACAGCAGTATTCGTCCCTCCTCCTCCAGTTGAAAATTTCAAATTTTTAACTTTAATTTTAGCCCCAATCGGGTAGCATATTTCCTTCCCATGCTCATGAACATCCGTATCCAAGAACACGTCCATGACCGCGCTTCCAACTGTTATTATATCGTATTTCATTTTAACCTCTTCTCATAATAACAAAATTAAAGTTTTTTAGTTTATAATTGTTTAGTTATAAGATTTACCTTTTATTCCTCGTCCTTCCAAAGCCTCCAATCCAGGAAGTTTCTCCCCGCAAATATAAGCAATCAAAGCTCCTCCGCTCAAACTAATATATCCAAATTTCTTTTTGTCAATTTTCAATTTCTTCATTGCAGTAGTAATATGCCCTCCTCCAACAACACTAAATGCATTAGATTTTACAACTGCATTTAATAATTCCCTAGTCCCATAACAAAACTCTCTTTTCTCGCACACCCCCATAGTACCCTTAATGAAGATAGCTTTTGCTTTCTTAATTTTTTCTTTGTAATATGCAACTGTTCTCTCTCCGATATCATAACTCCTCTCGCCGTGAGGAAAATCTGCGATAATTACATCTTTTCTTACACCATTTTCATTTAAAGCAAGATCCAAAGGAGTAAATATTTTATTATTATCCATTAAAGCTTTAACTTCTTCAACATATTGTAAAACATCTTTGAAAATTTCATTTTCAATCCCAGCTTTATATCCTTTTGCAAATAAGCAAACATGTGCAAGAACCCCGGCAGTTAAAATGTTTTCTCTTTTCCTTAAAATTTTCATTTCATCCTCAACTTTAGTACCTCCTAATAAAAATAAACAATCGCTAATATTAATTCGCTCAAGGCTTTCCAACTCTCTCTGCATAACTCTCCCAATTCCAGATTTCAAGACTCTAGGAAAGGAAACTACAGAAGTCTGCGTCCTATGGGACACAGAAAATGCATCATTAATATAAATATCAAACAGTCCCTTCAATCTAACCACAATGACATTATCTTCAGAAGGCTTCATCTCCTCATCTAAAGATCTAACATTATCCAGCAACAAAGCTTCTCCATCTTTTAATTTTTCTATTTCTTTCAAAGCTCTATCTCCAATAATATCAGAAACAAATTTTACTTTAACACACTTATTAAGCAGTTTAACATGCTGTCTTAAATCAGTAAAGTCTTTATCTCCCTTCCTTCCCTGATGAGCCATCACAACAACTCTAGCTTTTTTCTTCATCAACTCCTTTATAGTCTTAGCAGATTCGATAATTCTCTCCCCAAGAATTACTTTTCCGTTATCAACTTCACTATTCAAATCGCTCCTAAGCAGAACTCTTTTTCCTTTAAAATTGAAATCATCCAGCGTTTTGTATTTCATTTTTCCTCTTTTTATTATTCTCTCCTTCGGAATCTTCAAAATAACTTTCATTTAGCTTTACCCATTTTGTACAAACCTGCAACAACTCATTATATCTTGAAAATGGAGAGTCCCTCTTTCTCTCAAAATATGTATAAAGAATTACTTTTATATCTTTGGACATGATATTTTGAATAAGCGGAACAAAATCAGAATCACAGGCAATTAAAATTAGCTCTTTTATATTTGGAAATTTATTCTGTACTTCCATTAAATCGATTGAGATTAATATATCGACTCCCTTCTGTGCATATTTGTACTTTCCATCAATTTTCAGCCTCTGGCATCTTCCTTCTCTTACAGTTATCCATTTTTTATGTTTAAGAATAGCGAGTAAATATCTATAATTCTTCATCAAATTTTTTTCTTTTTCCACAGGTATCTCGCTTTGATATGGGGGGGCAGTATAAAAGAATAAATGTTTCAAATTTAATTTTTCTTTTTTGCATATATTTCTAAATGTCTGCAGAAACTTTTTTTTCTTGCCTGTTTTATCTTCAAATTCTTTTTTGACAAGTTTAAAAAAGCCATTATCAACAAAAATTAAAGCATCATTCATAAAAACCCTCCCAAAACTCATAAATAAAAACATAATCATCCGACAAACTCTTCAGTTTACCGGGGGGCATAAACTCAACATTTCTGCTGATAACAATCAAATGTTCTTTGTCTTTATAAATATTCCTAATGATCATTTTTCCTCTTTTTTACTCCTTTATCAATAATTCAAATCTCTTAAATCTTTTGGCATTATTGTTTTTTTAATACATCAAGATTTGCTGTTTGCGTAAACTCCCTGTTTTAACTCGCGAGAAAGCAAACGCAAATCTTGTGTGCTCAAGAACCCAGAACACGCCCGCCACTTTAGTGGTGGGTTCTTGACAAAAATAGAAAAATTTAAATTGTTAAAAATCCATGATAATTAATGATAAATGAACCAAAGTTAAAAGACAAAGATAGGAAGGAAATAATCAGGAAATTAAAGCCTTTTTGGAATAAATATCTAGAAAAAGAAAGTAAATTTAGAAGTGAGATTATTGAAATAGAAAAGGAAATGACAAAGAGATTGAATTTGGAAATTGATCTTGAATTTTTTCATGTCGATAACGAATGTGTTGGAATTGGAGCATCTTTTTTTAAAGACAGAGATAAATTTCCATTAATCCATGATTCAGAATTAATTAAATCTAAAAGATTAAATATTTTTTAAAGTTATTTTATTAATTTTCTAGATAAATTATAGATTTTATATTAAATTTCTTGTTCTTATTAAATATAACCTTTATTATCGCCAATTGGTTCTCTAAAAAACTATATGGTCTCTAAAGAAACCACGATTAAACAAAAACTCCCTTCGGCAGTTTGTATCCGCTTGTTTCTTCAAGAGTAATAAAAACATCAGATATCTTTACATAATCAGAAAATTCTCTTCTAAATTCATTAATAAATTCCCTAAGTTCTTCTGAATTTATTAAAATAACTCCAATATCATAATCCCATAATCCGTTTAAATATTTATAATAAAATATTATCCTATCATGTTTTTCGAAATAAGAAACCAGCTTGCCCTCGATACTTTCATTGAACTTAATAAATTTTAATTGTATTCCATACCATTCATATCCTAACTGCTTCCAGTCTATTGAAATAGTATACTTATCAATAAATCCGAATTTCTCTAAATTTTTCACTCTGATGTTGATGGCATTTGCAGTTAACCCAACTTTTGCAGCAATATCAACAAAACTAATCCTTGCATCAGCGTTGAGCATTGATAAGATTTCCATATCTTTCTTATCTAATTTTATTTTTTTCACTAAGATTTCCTTGTATTTTTGCTGTTTATGAAATCCTAAAAACTTATGAGGAAAATAATCTCCATTATAAAAATTCAAAATAACATAATCTCCAATGTATTTTCCAAATTTCAACAGAAATTTTTTAATTATTTCATTTAATTCCTTATCTTTTGGAAAGATAATATCGAAAGTCAGACTCCATCTTCCAGCAGATGTGCCTATCCAGCCCATAAAGTCACTTTTCCTTAAGTAATTAAGAATTTCTTTCTCAGTTCCTTCATACAAATTTACCAGTTCTAAGAAAACAACGTAATGAGAAAGTCCAATGGCTTTTTCACTGACAACAGTATTAAATTCTTTGATTAATCCATTTTTTATCAATCTTCCGATCCTGTAGTTTACATTTTCTCTTCTCAATTTAATTTTCTTTCCAATTTTGGTAACATGTTCTCTTGAATTTTCTAATAATATCCCTAATATCTGCTTATCCCAATTATCTAACTTAATCATTTTACATTAAATATATTTTAGTATATAAATATTTAGTTTATGTAAAAATCTAGCATGGTGTATTTTATATAAACTAATTTCATAGCATTATTAAATAAACAGGAGAAAAACAAAAATGCCACCAAGCGGATTTAGTCAAAAATCGATAAATGGTTTACTTACATTTGTAGGAGCTACTTACGAGAATACGTTAGAAAGATATAGAGGTAAGAGTCTTTCAGAAAAAGAGCACTTACAAGAAAGCATTGGTTATTTAGAAGGTATTGTCAAATCAAATGCTCCTTTATCATTAAATGGCACTGTTTCTCGTGAAGGCATAGAAGGATTAGCTGTTTTCGTTTCTACAAACTATAAAGACCTTATAGCTGAAATTAATCAAGGCAAGAAGAAAGAAGGAGAGGCAATTCAAACTGAATTACAAAACATAAGCAAATATCTAGCACAATTTAAACTGGTGGAGCATTAAAATGTCATACCAATACAATAGAATCAACGAATCTGAAGAAGATATACGAAATCGAAATGAATGTGCAACTCAATGTTATGGTTTTCTTGCAATAGTAACATTACTTGGAGGCTTGGTGATAGCTTCAGTAGATTGTGAGAGAAGTAAAGAAGAATATCTAAGGAATGCAAACAATTCAATCCAATATAGAACTGAAGAACAAATCAACGATAATGTTGGATCATTTATAGGAAGAAGTCCTCCTCCTAGAACTAGCCCTTAAACTCTAATTATTAATCAAATTTAAAACCTAGGATATTTTCGATAAAATTCTCAATTTCAAATAATCTTTCTTTGTTCAATGAAACTTGCAATCCATAACTCGTTGGTTTTGTTATTAGCCATTGTTCTTTAACTAACTTCTTTGCCAATTCCTCTACTTCTTTACCAAGATGTTTTGGAAATCCTCTTTTCAAAGTATCGAAATGTGTATGTACTCCTCCAAGAACCCTCTTTTTTCTTAAATGATACAACAATCTTGCTTTTATTACCTCTTTGCTAAATTCCATTTATAATATAATAAAAAATAATATTTAAATGTTTCTAAATTTGAAACATAATAACATTAATAGAAACATTTATAAATAATCAAATTGTAAGAAAATTATGATAAATAAAAATGGATTAGATAATGATAGTGTTTTAGTAGAAGTATTTGGAAATAATCCTACTATAAAAGTATTAGACTTTCTAATAACATTCGCTGATTTCGACTATCCCTTAACAGAAATAGCAAAGAATTCTGGAGTAAGTTATTCTACAATGCAAACATTCTGGCATAAATTAGAAGATAATAATATAGTTATAAAAACAAGAAGAGTTGGAAAATCAGATTTGTATAAACTAAATACTTCTAATCCGGCTGTAAAAGAATTAATAAAACTAGATTGGAAACTCGTAAAAAATTCAAATAAAGAGATTTTAGTTCCCGCCTAATTTAATTTATCTAGAACCATTTCCCAAACTTATTAACCATCTGCAAAACATCAATAACTCTGTTTGAATAACCAAACTCATTATCATACCATGCCAAAACCTTAACAAGATTTCCATCTACCTGAGTTGATAAAGAATCAAAAACACTCGAACTCGCATTTCCAATAACATCAGAGCTAACTAACTCATCTTCGCTATACTCTAAAATTCCCTTCATCACAGTCATAGAATATTTCTTAAACATTGCATTTATCACATCCCTATCAACTTCTCCCTTTAATTCTGCAACTAAATCTACAAGTGAACCGCAAGCTACTGGCGCCCTAACTGCCAATCCATTTACTCTCCCAGCCAATTCAGGCATTACCTCTGAAACCGCCTCAGCAGCCCCAGTCGACGTAGGAACTAAATTTAATCCAGCTGCCCTTCCTCTTCTCTTCTTCTTATGAAAACTATCATGCAACATCTGATCGTTTGTATACGCGTGAACAGTTGTTACCAATGCTCTTTCAATTCCAAAACTCTCATTCAAAACCTTCAACATCGGAACTAAACAATTTGTAGTACACGAAGCTACAGAAATAATCTTATGCTCCTTCCTCAGATTTTTATGATTCACTCCAGGAACAACAGTAATATCTGGTTGTTTTGCAGGTGCAGTTATTATAACGTATTTTGCCCCAGATATAAGGTGCTTAGAAGCACCATCCCTGTCTGTAAAAATTCCGGTAGATTCTACAACAACGTCAACTCCCAATGCCCTCCAATTAACCTGCGCAGGATCCCTTTCGCTAATAACTTTAATTTTCTTTCCATTGACAATTAAAAAATCTCCAGAAAAACTTACATTCCCCCGATATTTTCCATAAATGGAATCATACTTCAGCAAATAAGCAGCATACTCTGCTCCATGAACATCGTTAATTACTGATATATTAATTTTATTTGCAACTGCAAGCTTAAGAATAATTCTTCCAATTCTTCCAAAACCATTTATTGATATATTCATTTTTTTCTCTTTTTGAACTTTAATTACTTGGAATAAGAAACTATTAATTATAAAGCTTTTGGTCGGGCAGAAATCAATTCCGCCAATTTATCGGGGAGCATTTTAGAGTTAAAAGCTCGTTTCATTTCACTCATCAGTCTTTTTACATTTATAATGTTATTGCCTGTTTTTCCCAACAATTCTCTTGCATTTTCTGCATACATTTCTCCAGTTCTGAAAATTTCTTTTGGATTTGCTATATCAAATGGAGTATTCCTTCTGTCATCTAGCCCCAAAGTTTTCTTAACTTTGCTCTGATCCCCTCCCCAATCTAAAATGTCATCATCAAACTGAAAAGATATGCCTAAATTATTTCCTGCTTCCCTGTACAAATCTACTTTATGAGATTCTTCATTTCCTAAACGGACAGCGGTAGCCATTGCTGCTCCATATAATGCTCCCGTCTTCAACCTATAAAAATCTGCAAATCCCTTTAAATCAGAAATTTTTTGTGTATCTGCCAAGTCGATTTCTTGTCCGCTAGCTAAATTAATTTTAGCTAATGTAACTTCATCAAATATCATTATATTTTGCTCAGGTGTTGCGGGACCATGAATTATATAAGCGTCAAAATGACTCAAATATCCAAATACATTTAAAATTACTTTTGCGGTCCCTGAGTCTTTTGAAGCTCCCATTTCATCTGCAAATTTGATATGTGCCGGAGACTTGCCTCTTCTCTCAAAAGCATCATCCATGCAAGGCAAATCATCAAGACTTAAAGTAAGTCCGTGAATTGCTTCAATAATCGAAGAATAATGTATTACATGTTCCCTTTTTATATCATATGTGCTTGCAACTGCTCTCAAAATTAATGGTCTCCACATACTGCCTTCATTCAATAAAGAATATCTTGAAATATCCCTCAAAGTTTCATGGATATATGCTCCCGCAAGAACAGGGCCCATTCCAGGCTGTCCATTAATCATTCTTTCCAACATCCCAATGACGTTTCTTTTAAAGCGGGGTCTGTTTGAATTTCCATTTCCCATAAAAATTTCTTCAAATCCTGCTATAAATAGTTTTATATACAAAATTTCATTATAATAACTATGAATTTATCTCTTGACATCGGCGCAACCAACATAAGAATAGCCCTAGTCGATAAAACTAAAATAAAAAATAAAATAAAAACTCCAACCCCCTTAATTAAAAAAGAAATTCTTGAAAAAATAATTCATCTTATCTCCCAGTACAAAAATTATCACTCAATTTGCATTTCAATTGCAGGCTTCGAATATCAAGGAAAAATTCAAGGCACATTAAACATGGATTTTAACAATGTACCTCTAAAATCCATGTTAAAAAATAAATTTTCAAAAAAAATATACATCCAAAACGATGCCAGGTCAGCAGCATTAGCAGAATTAATCTATGGAAATGGAAAATCTCTAAACAACTTCGTACTTCTAACTTTAGGCACAGGCATAGGAGGAGCAATAATAATAAACAAAAAACTTTACCTTGGAAATGGCACTGCAGGAGAAGTTGGAAGCATGTTCATAGAGAAAAATAAAATATTTGAACATCTTGCCTCAGGTTTAGCTTCAGTTAATATTGCAAATCAAATCGGTTTAAAAAATATTTCAGTCTATGATATTGAATCTCTAGCAAAAAAAGGAAATAAAAAAGCCCTAGAAGTTTATAGTAAAATTGGCGAGAATCTTGGCATAGGTCTTGTAAATCTTTCCTATGCATTGGCTCCAGAAGTATTTATCATCGGCGGCGGTTTTTCCAAAGTCAATTTCATCTATCCTCAAACAATCAAAACGTTCAAAGAAAAATATACCATTCTCCCAACTCCAAAAATAATAAAAGCCAAATTTGGAGATGATGCCGGTTTAATTGGCGCCTCTCTCCTGCCAAAATATAAATGTCACAGCACGTGATAACCTCGCCTTTTAAGGCGAGGCGTGCCGTGAGCATCCAAAAAACAAGTGCCATTCAAACCACCCCTTTTAAGGTGTGGTGGCACATTGTTTTTTTGATATTAATTTCTAAAACTTAATCCCTTCCAGATCTCTCAATATTTTTTCAGGATTCTTTGCATCTGCAATTGCAGAAGAAATTAAAACTCCCCCGCACCCAATTCCACGAGCAGCAATCACATCTTCTAAACTAGATATTCCAGCCCCGCATATAGATAAAATACCCTTTCCATTTAATATTCCAACAAATTTCTTTAGTTCATTAGGATCGTAACTTGTTATAGACTTTCCTGTTGCAATAAATTTAGGATTTTCAAACGCAATCGCATAGGGTTTATTCTTTAATTTTAACAGCTCTCCGACAAATTCTAAACTAGTAGAGCATACAACCGCTTTCAACCCCGCTTTTTTCAAATTTCCAGCAATTAAATTTATTTCATCCAAGCTAATAGGATGTTCCGAATGATTCAATAAAGTCCCTTCAGCCCCTTGAGATTTTATAGCCCCAATAGTCAAAAACCCTGTTGCCCTTTTCTCACTAGGCAAATCAACATGTTGAGCGTAAACATTCAATTTTGTATAATATTCCAAATACCCGATATCAACAGCAGAAACAGCAACAACTGCTTTCGGCAAATGCTTTTCAATCTTCTTAGCTAATTTCAAAGCCTTTTCTGAATGCACATAGTTCTTGAAGTTTATTATTATCATCTTTTTTATTAAATACTAATAACATTTAGACTATTAAAACCTTTCAAAAAGTCTTTCAAACAATTTAAAAACATTATTTTCCATAAAAAGCAATGAGCTTTAAAGATTCTCTAAGAAAATTTTGGAATTTTTTAAAAGAGGACAGTTGGCAATCCTGGATTGTTTCCCTAGTCCTACTAATAATATTAATCAGATTCATTTTATTCCCAACTCTTTCTTTCATAACCTCCAGCCCTCTTCCATTGGTAGTCGTTGAATCCTGCTCAATGTATCATCAAACATCATTTGACGACTGGTGGATAAACAGCTTTGAATGGTATGAAAGTCATAACATTTCCAACTCCCAATTTAAAAGTTTTTCTTTTAAAAATGGTCTAAACAAAGGAGATATAATTTTCGTATGGGGAAGGTCTAATTATAATTTAGGAGACATAGTAATCTTCACCCCAAATACCGATTCAAGCGCGCTACATCCCATAATTCATCGACTTATTTCTACAACCCCTTTAGAAACAAAAGGGGACCACAATTCTGCACAACTAACTCCAGATAACAATAAACAAGGAATCGACGAAACCTCAATACAGAAAAATAGTATAGTCGGCAAAGCTGTTCTCAAAATACCTCTTCTGGGCTGGATAAAACTCGTATTTTTTGAACCTTTCAGACCAGCAGAACAAAGAGGATTGTGTAAATAAAACGTTTTGAAACCACTTCCAAGTATTACAAAGATATAAATATTCTTTTGTTCTTGTTAATCGAAATAAAATGGAATTTTGCCAAAGATGCGGGGCATTAATAGTAATGAAAGACGACAAAGCAGTTTGTGCTAGCTGCGGTCATAAAACTGGAAAAATCCTAAAAATAAAGAGTTCTGAAAAAATGAATAAAATGGAATCTGTCGCTGTAATAAAACACGACGATGATACCCAGCCTATAGTAGACATGAAATGCCCAAAATGCAAAAATAATAAGTGTTATTTTTGGACTCAGCAAACAAGGGCAGCCGATGAATCAGAAACAAAATTCTTCAAATGCGTCAAGTGCAAGCATTCCTGGCGCGCGTATCGATAAATTGTAAAATAATTGTTTAGCATTTTTCTATTCTCTCTATAGAGGACTTTGAATAACCCTTGTTTTCAGGAAAGTTTTCAAAGTCCTTCTTAGAGGATTTAGGAAATTTTAGGGGTTTTTTCAAATCCTCTATAAACTATTAAGAGAGTAATCTATGGAGTGCACCCTTAAATTATAGTTTACTAATGATTATTATCCATTAGTTAAATTCTTCAAATCATAGAATCAATAAAACAATATTAAAATTATAAAAATAAATTTACCATCAATTCACCAGCAAACCCTATTCCTTCCTCCTTCCTTAGCCCTATAGAGTGCCTTGTCCGCTCTTTTAGATATTCTATCAAGATTATCTCTCTCCCTATATTCCGCGACTCCCAAGCTTATGCTAATTTTATATTTCTTCAAATGGCTATCATTAAAAACAGCCCTCCTTACTCTTTCGGCAATCCTCTTAGCAACACTCAAAGACGCAGAAGGCAACATAATGAAAAACTCCTCCCCTCCAAATCTAGCAACAATATCATATTTTCTTACTTCCTTTTCTAAAACTCTCGCCACTCTTTCCAGGATCTTATCGGCAGTCAAATGTCCATAAGTATCATTGACTTTCTTAAAATGGTCTATATCAACAACAATCAAACTAAGCCTTTTCCCTCTTCTCGCCTTATCTAATTCAAGAACAAAAACATCTTTGAAAAAAACATGATTGTATAGCCCAGTCTTCTGATCATGAGTCGCAATATGGTAAAGTTTATTCACCCCAATCTGTATTTTATCAAGAAGCCCTTTTAATTCCCCTCCAATTTCTCCCTCAACCATATTCAAATAAAGAAATTAAGATTAATAAATTATACTATCTAAAAAAAACGGTCCCGCTGACTTCGTGACAAAAAGTTTCAAAGTTGAGTAACTAAAGAAAAACCTAAATACGAAGTCCTTCTAGTTCATTTATGATAAAGAATTATTCAGAAGAAGTGAAGAATCTAATTGGCGAGTATTCTAAAGAAAATATTATTTTCGGCAAGGAAATAGACTTTTTGCTTAAAAGAATTGAAATCTCAAAGGAAGAAATTGAGAATGAGATATTAAGCTGTAAAAACCTGTCTCTGACTGAAAAGCAAATTAGAGAAGGAGAGGCAAGATATGTTCTGCTCTTTATTCAGAGTAAGAGAAAAGGCAGACAATATATAATTACCTTTAGAGAAAAAGAATTAAGAATTATTACAATTTTTCCGCTGGGCAGAAGAACACTCAGAAGATATAGGAAAAAAGGTTTAAATATTGGATAATCATAAGATGAATATGAAAGAACACAGATTTAGCTATGATTCGGAGGATGATGTTTTATATATTCAGAATGATCTAAAAAAAGTAGAAGAAAGTGTAGAATTCTCTGAGGATATTGTATTAGATTTAGATAAAAATGGTTTTGTTATTGGTGTTGAAATATTTTATGCCAGTGAATTCTTAAATCTGTTTAACAAAGAAATTGACAAAGAATTCTTGGGAAACTTAAAAGAAGCACATATCGAATATAAAGATTTCAGGAATATGTGGTTTGTCGTGCTTATACTTCAATCTAAAGATAAACAAATTGCTCAGCCATTGCCGCCACTAAGAAAATCTGAATATGTCAGTCCTTTTATTCAATACTCACAATCTCAGGAACATTAAAATGGGTTGGAAAAATTGGAGTTATTCATTAAGATGGGGGATAATTGGTTCAATTATTGGAGCAATCTATTATTTTGCATTTTATTTAATGAGGTTTTATGACAATATACTTATATATATAACTATATCTCCACTTATTAAAATCTTCTATAACTTTGGTTCATTAATATTAATCTTTAATAGCGGGATATATGCAAGATTCTTTGTCGAAAATCTAACAGATTCAAATGACCTATTATTCTTTTTGAAAGGAGGATTTCCTTTCATATTTACAATAACTATAATTGAATTCTTTGTTATTGGTGCAATAATCGGTTTCAGAATCTCAAGAATAAAAAAATAAATTGTCTTAAAGAAACCTTTACCAATTACGACGAAATGATAAGATAAATGGCCCCGACGGGATTTGAACCCGCGGCACCCACGTTTCTCCTATCATCCAGCAACTAACTGAAAACGCTTAAGAGCGTGGTACTCTAACCAGGCTGAGCTACGAGGCCATCTTAATCCAAAATAAAGAGTATTTAAAAAGTTGTTTATTCTTCCAGAGAACCAAATATTCTATTAGTTTCATCAATTAATTTATGTGGTCCAAAATCTCTGAAATCTTGCATAATTATTTCAATATCTCCGCGAATTCTTTCTTTAAACTTGTCAGAATTTCCCAGACTAAAATTCCGCATCTGATTTATACAAGCATTAAATTCTTCCAATGGATCAAATCTAATTCCAGCACATCTTTGTTTTGCATGATAACCTTCATGATGTACTAAAGAAGAATAAAAGTCTTCCCATCTTGGATGAGGCTCAAAAGAAAAAGCAAGAGAGTATACGATCACAACCGGCATCATAAATGTTCTTTTTCTACATGCCATGAGTCTTCCTTTCTCCTCTGTTCCCAACAAAATTTTCTTAACATAAGGCCTCGCCTCCCCCAAATCAATTCCCCGAATAAACTCTCTTCTAAACAAAGGATTTTCAACTGCTTTCTCATATTCTCTTTGATTGCTCATTAGAAAGTCCATAAACAATCATTTTTAAACTTGTCCCTCAATTAAATTTTATGAAACTCACTCCCCGTTTAAAAAAATCTATTGAAAACTACAAAAACAACATAATTCTAGTAGAAGGAAAGAAAGACAAAATCGCATTAGAATCAGCAGGTTTCAATAAAGTCTTTCAAATCCATAAAAACTCGAAATCCATAAGGGAATCCTTAGAAGATATCTCAAAAAATATCACAAAAGATGATAAAGTTTCAATCCTTACAGACTTAGATAAAAAAGGCAATGAATTTAACAATCAGATAATACCAATTCTCCAAGAGTTAGGCATAAAAATAGACTTATCATTCAGAAAATTATTGATAAAAGCAAATATCTCACATATTGAAGGCATTTCCAATTTTTTAGATAAAGTAGAAGATATCTAATTTTACCTTCTATAAATCACAACAACGTCCTCATCAGTCCCTTTTGCCTTTCTAGCTTCATCAAACAATTTCCGATCAATTTTCATAAATTCTTGAGTGTCCCTCAACCCGTGATTATGAATTAAAACATTTTCATTATCATATCCGACAAGAGGCACAAAATGCCCCGTATAACCCTTGTCCTTCCTTCCCATGACTACATTCCAATCAATTAGAACAATGGGAACACTGTCCAAAGTTACAAATGATAATAACTTGTTTATAACAAGAGATTTTTCATATAATTTAACTCCATTTTGTTTTGCCTCTTCCACCTGTTTATTAGATTGTATTTCCTTGTCTGCATACTTTTGATAAAATTCAAGTTTTAGATTTTCTTTATTAAAATAAATATGTTTTGAATAAAATTCGGATTTAAATCCCAATTTGCTAGATGCGCTAGCAATCTGCAATGTTGAAATCCCCTTTCCTTCATTTATCCCAGTCTTTTCCTCAAGTGCCTTAATATCAAAAGTCTCACCGAAATAAGCCAATACCATTTGCAATGCAACAGGGCCACAATTTAATGGTGTTGATTGTTTATAAAAAGGCACTTTTAATTTCATGAATTCAGAATAATGCCAGAGCTTAAAAATAAGCTATTGTTCAATTAACTGGAATTTTACGCAACCACAGAACTAAGCTCACGAACATTGCTTGGAATCCCTAAAGGTTCGTCAACCACAAACTCCTGTTTATCCATCAACCTCTTCTTTTCTCGCATTACCTCAATAATCAACCTAATATCTCTATCAGAAACAGCCCTCGCTTCACAAGTTTGGGGATTATAACTCTCTAAAAGATAAACCCTATCTGGCAAATAAACTTTATCCACAACCCTCCCCCCATTACCCAATCTTCCAACAACGCATCCTCTTGTTGCAGCTCTAACCAAATCTCCTTCACTAACTAAATAGTGTTGTCCGCCATAATTAACTCCGAAAAATTGCGGCAAACAATCTTCCTGAACATGACCTTCATCAAGGTTATAACCTTTAATAATGATTCCTTTCATGAACAACTAAAAATTCCCAGGTTTAAAAACTTATCCAATCAAATTTCTAATATTTTCTATATTCTCAGCAACTTCGGTTCCTTTCTTAGTTAGTTTTATCAGCTTTATTCTTCCCTTTTTCTCAAACCCGACTAAACCCAATCTCTCCAAACTCTGCAATATCTTAACCGCATGGCTATAAGTGCAGTCAACCTCTTTCGCAAGAACACTTCCATACCTCACTCTCGCAATTCTTTTCAAAGCAACCAGCATCATTGCCGGCTTTCTTCGGAAGAATATGTCAAGATTATCATTCATTTTGTTTCGCTCCTTATTGGTTATATACTTTGTAACCTATATATTAGACTAGGTGTGTGCCTTTTAAATCTTTCGGGATATTTGTTATCTAGAGAAGTAACAAAACAGAGGTACTCCAAAAAAAAGACAGCCGTTAGTTCGCACTACGCCGTCAACTTATTGTACATATCTAAATATCCTTTAGAAAGCAAAGAAAGTTTATCCGTAAGAGCAGAAAAACTAGACTTACTATCGGAAAAAGATTTCACGACATAATTTCTATCCCTCAACATCTTAACTCCTTCTTCCTTCGAGGTCATTATCATAATATCTGCGTTATTTATATTTCCCTTTTTAACAATAATTCCTCCGTCTTTAACTTCAGCATTAAAAATATCATTATCAATAAAAAAAACTATTCTAGGAGTATTAGAGCTAAAAGGAGGATTATGCAGTTTTGATGCTCCAATGCTATAAAGCAAATATGAAACAAAACCTTCATTAAATTTAGCAACTGCCTGTTCGTCGCTCAACCCTCCAACAGGATTTTTAATAGGTTTATAATTTGATCCTCCAGAATAACTTCTCTTGACTCCGAAAACCCCATTATTGAAAAACATAAAATAACAAACCAAACCTATAACAACAAGCAATAAGATAACAATCGTAAAAATAAACTTCTTTTTGTGTTTCCTAATCTTTTTTCCCTTTTCCATAACCCTACTAAAATATTTATTTTTATAAACCTATCCAAAAACTTATAATCTCTCCCTTTCTCCATTAATTATGGTTTTAAAGACTAAAAAATTAAAGATTCTCGCAGCATCAGACCTGCATGGAGATTCAAAACTTGCAAGAAAGCTGGCAGACAAAGCAGAAAGAGAAAATGTAGACTTAGTAGTCCTATGCGGAGACATTACCGGCTGGACAGAAACAAAAGACATCATTAAACCATTTAAGGATAAAGAAAAAAGAGTTTTAATCCTGCCTGGAAACTGGGACAGTTTTGCAACAACAGACTTTTTAGCTTCTATTTATGGGGTAAAAAATATCCATGGTTACTCTGCAACCTACGAAACAATAGGATTTTTTGGAGCAGGAGGAGCAGTAAGTTCTCCAGGTCCCGGAAGAATAACTGAAAATGAAATTTTTAAAACATTAGAAAAAGCTCACGCAAGTCTTAAAGGAATAGAAAAGAAAATAATGGTAACACATATGCATCCCCAAGGTTCAATGTCTGAATTTTCAGGTTTTAAAGGCAGTGAAGCAATAACCCGAGCAATCAAAAAATTCAAGCCAGATTTTCTCTTACATGGACACATCCATGAAGCTTCAGGTTTTGAAGAAAAAATAGATTCCACAAGAGTAATTAACGTCGGCCGAGAAGGCAAAATTATTGAAATTTAATCTTCAAATAAGTTCAAAATCTAAAAATTTTCTTCTTCCTAATATAATAATAAATTATTGAGATAATAATCAGCAAAAATCCAAAAGCAAACGTCAAAAACCCTAAAAGAATAGAATACCTAAAATCTCCAAATAATTTTAATATTGCAATTGCAAGTAAAAAGGCAGCCAATGCAGTCCTAATGTGTGCAAGCATTGTCCTCTCATTTGAAAGAAGCGTCCTTTCAATAGCAAGCTTATCCGCCCTCCCCAACTTCTCTTTCATGACAGTTTAAATTAAAAGTGCTTTATTAATTTATCTCTTATTACAAAAGACGACTTATTGTTTATAAACACTTTTATGCCCCTCCCCCCAAAGCATCCAAATACATATATAATTTAAAAACTTCATTAATCTAAGCAAAAAATGGCAGTTGAATCGTTCTTAACACCTAGCGATGTTAAGCTGACAGTTGAAAAAGAAGTAAAAAGAAAACCAAGTATAGAAGAACTTACAACAGTCGAATCCCCGGGAAGACCAACTCCAACAGATCAATTAGAAGAAACAAAAGAAAAACCAAAAACAGCAAGAAAAAGAAAAGTAGAAAAGGCAGAACCGCAAAATATTGAGTACAAAAAAAACTCAATTCTTATCATAACAGAAAAGCCCCAGGCAGCAGAAAAAATAGCTAACTCTTTTGGGAGAGCTTCAAAACATTCTGACGGAGGAGTTTCTTACTTTGAATTAGAAAAAGACGGAAAAACTATCAGAGTCGCTTCAGCAGTCGGACATTTATTTGGCTTGGACTATAAAGAAGGCCAAAAAGGCTGGCCAATCTTTGAAATTGAATGGCGCCCAGCATATGAAAAAAAGAATTCTGCATTTACAAAAAAGTATTATATGCTTCTCAAAAGACTCTCAAGAGAAGCAGGAGAGATAATTATAGCAACAGACTATGATATAGAAGGAGAAGTTATCGGCTGGAACGTCCTCCGTTTTATCTGCCACAGACAAACAGCAAAAAGAATGAAATATTCAACTTTAACAAAAGACGAATTACAAAAGTCATATGAAAATTTAATGCCCGAGCCAGATTGGGGAATGGCCTATGCAGGAGAAACAAGACATATCCTAGATTGGCTATATGGCATTAATCTTTCCCGCGCTTTAATGTCTGCAATAAAAATGGCAGGTTCATTTAAAATACTATCAATTGGCAGAGTTCAAGGTCCAGCCTTAAAAATAATTGTTGATAGAGAACATGAAATCGCAAATTTCAAATCAGTCCCCTACTGGCAGGTCCTTGCCATAATAGACAATTTTGAATTTAAACATCCAAAAGATATTTTCGATAAAAAAGATTTAGAAAAATTTAAAGACATTAAAGAAGGAATTGCAGAAACAAAAGAAACAGAAGAATCTATTCTTCCACCTCCCCCATTTGATTTAACAACTTTACAGAGAGAAGCATATAATCTCCATAAAATAAACCCTTCACAAACCCTGTCTGCAGCACAAAAATTATATCTTCAAGGCCTAATTTCCTATCCAAGAACTTCATCTCAAAAAATACCTGAAAGCATAGAACCAAAAAAAATTCTTAAGGCTTTAGAGAAAAATTTCCCTCAAGCAAAAGAAATTTCCCGAGCTAAACCTATAGAAGGAAAAAAATCAGATCCCGCACATCCTTCAATATATCCAACGGGAGAATTCGCAGAACTTTCAGATTATGATAAAAAAGTTTATGAATTAATAGTGAAAAGATTTATCTCTGTCTTTACAAAGGATGCTCAAGTCTTAAACAAAAAAGTTATTGTAAAAGCAAAAGACCATCCTGAAATAGATTTCCGGGCTTCAGGTCTAAAGATTCTAGAAAAAGGCTGGACAAAAGTATATCCCTCATATTTAGAAGAAAGCGATGTCCCAACTTTGCAAGGCCCTGTTAAAATTGATGAAATAAAATTCTTAGAAAAAGAAACTCAACCTCCAAAAAGATACACTCCTACATCTCTTATCACACTATTAGAAAAAAAGAATCTTGGAACAAAATCAACAAGGTCTTCTATTGTCGACACATTATTTGATAGAGGTTATCTAGATGGAAAGAGCATCGAAGCAACCCCATTGGGAATGAAATTAATAGAATCTCTTGAAAAATACTCCCCCATAATAATAGATGAAAATCTTACTCGTGTTTTAGAAGATGAAATGGAAAAAATTCAAGAAAGTAAAAAAGATTTAGATAAAATGGAACAAAAGGTCATTGATAAAGCAAAAAAGATAATCACAGACATATCAAAAGAATTTAAGATAAAAGAAAAGCAAATTGGGGAAGAAATACTGAAGGGCATTCAAGTTCAAAGAGAGATTCAACAGCAAAACAATATCTTAACGCCTTGTACAAAATGCAACAAAGGAAATCTTAGATTAATGTATTCTCCTAAAATTAGAAGACATTTTGTTGCTTGCAGCAATTACCCAGAATGCAGGAATACATTCTCCCTGCCTCCAAATGCTCTCATCAAAAAATCAGATAAGTTCTGCGAGTTTTGCAAATTTCCAAAACTCTTATCAATTAAAAAGGGTCGGCGCCCCTGGGAATTTTGTTTCAATAGAGATTGTGAAGTCAACAAAGCAAGATTAGAGGAATGGAAACAGAAACAAGCTTCTCAATCTGCAAACAATCAAGAAAATCGGAATCAAGTCGCTGGTTGAGTTCCCTCGCTTTTTTTTCCACCTGGATTAGGTTCTCTAGAAAATAGATCAACTATACCAAATCCGCTTCTTCTAAGATGAGTTGTCCTTCCTAACCAATCACCAAAACTTTCGTCAATCTGTACATATGTCCCGATATTTTCTCCATCTCTATCTTTTATCTCAGTTGAATTTATCTTAGCAACATGCTCTTTATCAATATGGTCTCTATATCTTATTTTTATCCCACCTTTATGTTCAGGAGAAGGAAGAAAAAAAGTTGGAACATTGAATCTATTTAATCCTGATTCTGAAATTCCACCAACCTCAAGAAATTTAGGGGTTGCATAAACTGGTTTTCCATCATTATTTAAAAAAATTCCGACGACTTTTGTCAAACTTGATGAAGTCCCAAATGTTCTATAAAAGAATGAAACATATCCTTCTAAAGTACGAGCCATCTCTCTTTCTAATCTTATTAAAGCTCCTTGTAAAAATACCTGCTGTCTCTCGGCATTATCTGCCCTGGTTTGATTTCCCTCGATTACTCTTTCTGATGCCGCAAAATAAACTTCAAGATCCTTTCTATACTTTTCTCCTAGACTTTTTCCTACCTTTTCTAGTTCACTATCAAATCTCTCTTCTAATAATACCGCCCTTTTCCTAGTTTGGCGTAAGTGATAAGAAACATCTCTGATCAATCTATAATATCTGCCTTCAAATTCTTCAGTCCTTTTAGATAATCCTTCAATTTCTTCTTTTTGAGCTTCAACCGCGTCTCTTAGTCTTTCATTATCGGAAATTAATTCTATTTCAACACCAATTGCTTGCTCCAAATCTTCTGTAAACTTTCCCAGAGAACTTTCTTTATTGCGCAATTGTTCATTTAAATTTTGATTTGTGGTTAAAAATTCTTGTTTATATCCATCTAACTCTCTGATTGTTTTCTCATAGGCAACATTAACTTCCCTAGCCCCTATTAATTCTCCATTAACTTGACCAAGTCTTGCTTCAAGTTCTTTTCTTAAATTCTCCACAGCTTTATAAGGTCCAGAGGATCTTACAACTTCATCAGTTAAATTATGAGCAATTACATCCTCAGGTAAAGCTTTTGCTACATACCTAGCAATTCTTTCCTTTGATAAAATCCATCTTATTAATCCCATTTTCCTAAAAATTCAGTAATATCTTTATTTATTAATCTTTGCTTTTCCCGAGAATATCTTAAAAATTCTTATTTCCCTTTTCTATTCCAAGCCCTCAAGCTGGGCCTGACCTTTAATCTTGGGCTCTTGCTTCTTAACCCTCTGGATTTCTTTGCAGCAGAAGTCAGTCCTCTCTCAGCCCTCATCCTATTTTCTCCCTTAATTATCCATTTCATCTTTTTATCATTCTTTATTTCAGGTCTTGAAGGATCAATCATAATGGCCTCAAAATAATAATATTTCCCATCTTTTCCTATCCAATAAGAATTTAACACTTCAAGATTCTTATGTTTTCTCGCAGCTCTTATTTCCGCGACCCATTGATAACTCATTTTCAAAGTCTTCCTATTCGTTTGTTTTCTTGACTTTCTTCCTTTAACTCCTCTTCTAATTCTTTTTCTTCCCCCCCTCTTTACTCTAACTCTGTAAACAACAAATCCCTTCTTTGCCTTATATCCCAAAGCTCTCGCTCTGTCTAATCTTAATGGTTTATCAACTTGAACAACAGAATTAGTAGCTCTCCACTCAACCATTCTAAGCCTTAATGTTTTCTTGTCAGGTTTCTTCCAAGCTTGCCTTAAATAATGATACATCCCTTGTGCCATTTTTAATTCAGATAAAAGTGGTTTTTAAACCCTTCGCAACTTCAATTCTTTCTGCATAATTTCCATAATAATTCGAAAAATCTTTTATAACTTTCTGCTACATCCCTAGACTTCACAACAATAGCAAAATAAGGTTTGGTATAAATAGCAATTACAATTTTATCTCCATAAATAACAGTAGTTGAAGGAATTTCAAACTCCCTTGGCAAATATTTTACTTCTGAATATCTCCCGATTGATATTTTTGCTCCTCTTACAGACAATATTTTTTCTCTTATCTTTTCTTTATTTATCTGTTTAATATATTGTTGAGTATATGCGGGCAGAATCTCTTCTGGTTCTCCCTGATAGCCTAAAATAAAAACTTCCTCTTTATGTCTTATAATATCCTTTAATATCGTAATCCATCCTTCTGTTCCTCTGTATAATTCAACTTTGACTTCTTCCTGTTTATTCTTTTTAACTTCTTTTAGTCTGGGAATAATACTCTGTAATTTTTCTTGTTTTTCTTTAAGATACTGAATTAAACTTTCAGGGTTAGCCGCTTTAAAATATTTAACATTATTCTTCACAAAATAACTAACAAGACCTTTGTCTATCAAAGACTCTAAATGTGAATAAACCACAGACCTATTTATTTTAGTATATTTAGCAATCTGGCTTGCATTTAATTCTTCATATTCTAATAAAATTGTATAGATCATAGATTCTTTTCCTGTTAATCCATATTCTTCAAGGCTTTCCATAATTGCTCTTAGTTATTCTAATTTATAAACTTGTTGTTTTTTAAATACAACAATAGTTTAAATATCCTTCTTTTCCAGAGCTTTCATGAAAAGAAATAATAAATTTATAAGGAGAAAAAAATGGTAGGGGCCCCATTTGTAATTTATTCAACAGAAAAGAAATCTGCTCTTACACTTACCAGATTAGTTGGAAAAAGCAATAGTGAACAAGAACTTAGGTCTATAGAAGATTACCTATTTGATAATTCTTCAAATCTTTTTGGTGGTACTCTGGCAGGCGTATTTTTTGGAGGTCTCGCAACAGCAGTTATCCTTTCTTCTGATATAACAGACGAAAACAAGTATTATGGAGCAGGATTTTTCGCTTTAATGGGTTTATATCAGTTTAGTTACTTCACAATTGACTATGTTTTGGCAAAACATAGATTATCTAGAAAATTTAAAGAACTAAAAGTTAAAGAAAGATCTTTTGATGAGTTTTATTATAGAGATGATCCGATTCTTAGACCTTTTGTAGGTTATTGTGGAAAAAGAAAATATTTTCCAGAGACGGATGAAGAAATACATTCTAAGGGCATTGAACAAGCACAAAGGCATCTGGAACAAAAACTGCATAAAGATTAAAAAACCAATCAATACAAACAACACAAATAATTAAATACTCAACTGATTAATTTCAATAATGGCGGTTACGTTAGATACGTCAGTTGATGAAAAAACAGAAACTCCTTCTAGAGATAACGTAACTCCTTCAATAAGACCAATAAGTTTTGGAAATCCAAATATGGACGAACTTTATGGGCATATATTGGGATTAGATAACGAAAGTTTTGATGGCATTATGCCTCCAGCAAGCTCTTATGAACCTAAATAATTAGCTCCCTGCTAACATTTTTATACCCTTCCCTATTTGTTTTTTAATGAAAAACAAAAATACATTTTACGTAACCACAGCAATTGATTATGTCAATGCACCGCCCCATGTTGGGCATGCATTTGAGAAAGTTCTAGCAGATGCTCTAGCAAGATGGAATAGCCTTCAAGGAAAAGACGTTTGGTTTTTAACTGGAACAGATGAAAATGCTCAGAAAAACGCCCAAGCCGCAAAAGAAAAAGGTATACCAACTTTAGACTTTGTTAATCAAAACTCAAAGATTTTCATAGAACTATGCAAAAAATTAAACGTAAATTACAGCAGATTCATAAGAACAACCGAAAAAGAACATATAAAAAAGTCTCAAGAGTTATTTAAACTAGCTTTTGATAACGCAGATATTTACAAAGGAAAATATGACGGATATTATTGCATCGGCTGTGAAGGGTTTAAGACTGAAAAAGATTTGGTAAATGGAAAATGTCCGGAGCATGATAAAGAGCCGGAATGGATGTCTGAAGAAGCTTACTTTTTCAAATTATCAAAATATAAAAATAAAATAATTGAATTTGCAGAAGACTATATTGTTCCAGAAAAAAGAAAAAACGAAATAGTTTCTAGATTGGAAAACGAAGAGCTAAAAGACTTGTCTGTTACAAGAACAAACATTGATTGGGGAATAGACTGCCCGATTGACAAAAGACACAAGATATATGTCTGGTTTGACGCTTTAATAAATTATATTTCAGGGGCAGATAAATACTGGCCGGCAGATGTCCATGTAATCGGCAAAGGCATTAACTGGTTTCACTCGGTGATATGGCCTGCAATGTTATTATCAACAAAGCAAAAAATGCCCAAAAAACTTCTTGTTCATGGATATCTTAATACAAAAGGACAAAAAATGTCAAAATCATTAGGAAATGCTATTGATCCTTTAGAATTAACAGAAAAGTACGGCTCGGATTCAGTTCGCTATTCTTTACTAAGATGTTCCGTCTTTGAAGACTCAGACTATTCGGAAGATATTCTTATAGAAAGACATAACAACGAACTAGCAAACAAACTTGGCAACTTAATAAGCAGAGTTTCAGCTCTAGCAGAAAAATATGGTTTAGAAAAAACTGAAATAAGAGCATTAAGTTCTAAATCTCTTCAAAAATCTTTGGAAAAACATTTTGATAATTTTGAATTAGACAGGGCACTAAATGAAATATTCTCATTCATAGATAAATGCAATGAATTTATTCAGGATAAAAAGCCTTGGGAAACTAAGGATAAAAAAGTTCTCTATGAATTATCAAACGCAATTAAAGATTTTACTATCCTATTAAGCCCATTCATCCCAGAAACCTGTGAAAGGATATCAAAGACTTTCAATTTCGAACTTTCATTAAAATCTTTAAACGCAGAATTAAAAATCTCTAAAATATCTAAGTCAGATATCCTATTTAAGAAGATTTAGGGTATTCTGGGAATAACATTTCAATAATATCTCCCGGGGGCCTTATGGGCTTTTTTCTCACTAAATCAAAGAAGAAATAATCCAAATCAGCGGCAGTTGTTAATTGCCCATTAAAAAATATTTCTTGATGCATTTGTATTCTAGCTCTTCCCCCATATTCTAAAAATCTGCTGTGAATTTCAACTTCCCCTTCAGATTCAATTGACTTTATATAATCATATGCTGCTCTTCTTACCAAAAAACTTACATTAATTGCCTTTAAAGGATCCGTATCAATTCTAAATTCTTTCACAAGAGCTAACCTGCCTTCCTCAAAATATCTAGGATATGCCTCATTATTCAAGTGGCCATTCTCATCAAAGTCCTTTCTATCGATACTAACTCTTGTTATAACTTCCTTTATATCTGCCATAAAATCACTCAATTAACACTCTTTTTAAGAATTTCTATGTCAGATATTTACTTAATCTTTATGCAGTCAAAGTCTGCCTGTTGTCAGCACTTTTCTGATTTTTTCCTCCAGGCGCCCCGCCTCCTTCTCTTCTACAATTAGAACTACAACCATCTCCCCTTCTTAAATTTCCATCATCGCAAGTTTCTCCTTTATCTCTATTAATTACTCCATTCCCGCATAATGAGCATTTAGCCGTATCAAATTTGCAAGAACTTAATCTTCCAGGGGGCACACAGCTCAATGTCCCACTAATAAATCCCAAACTTTGACACGATGCTCCCCTAGGAATAGAACCATCGCATTGCTCAACGCCAAAATTCAAGAGGCCATCCCCACAAATATTGTTTTTGCATTGGTTTGTACATGCATCATTATTATTTGTGTTTCCGTCGTCGCATTGCTCACCCCCAGAAATAATTCCATTGCCGCAAACTGGAACCGGCTCAGAGAGAGCGAATACTCCACCAGAAAATGTTGCAAAGATAACTGTTGATAAATTGTTCTCAGTTCTTATAACCGGAAATTGTCCAGCAGATATATCGTCTGGGAAGTCTCTCTCTAATATCCTATCCAATCTATATTTCCAGACTAGCCTTTCATCTGTTAAATCTATCGATATAATATAGATCGAGAAAGGAAGGGTTGAAAGAGCTGATATAATCATGATAGGCTTTTCATTAGTTCCACTAATAGTCATTGCAGAAGAAGGCCTGTGATCTCCAAACTCTCCAACTAACTGATCTACATCAATTGTTTGTAAAATAGATCCGTCATTTTCAGAAAGGCGAATTAGATTTGGCTGGCCTATTTCAATCACCCATAGACCTCCTTCTTCTCTAGGATCTTTAGCAAAAGAAGCTTGAAAGCCAAGAGAATTAGTAAACCTTTTGCTCCAAACCTGATGAGGATAACTCCCATTGTCCTCAATAGCAAAAATTAACCCATCTATTCCTTCAAGGTTAAAGTCTAAACCATCAAAGTAAATTACAGGGCCTGTAACTCCAGGTACATTAATTGATTCAATAAGAAGAGGGCTTGCCCCGCTTGGTCCAGGAAACTCAAAATACCAGGCAACTTGAAGAGAATAATCATACTCGTTCAATGTAGTATTGAATTGGGGAATAACATCTATAGCATACAGTCTTCCAAATCTTCTGAGATCAAGGTTCACACCATTACCAGGGTTAAAATTAGTTGAGACATAAACTCTATCATTAAAGCTCGCAGGAGTATTTATCGTTTCATAAAATCCAGTGATTCTCTCCTCGACTCCTTCAAGGTAAAGAACAGATTTCCTTCTTCCAGACTCCCCATTGTAGACTGAAACAGGACCCCCAGATGTAGCAATAAAAACAGCCCCGGATTTTGTCAATGTTGGGCTAATGGGTTTTCCACCAGGAGTACTAGAATTCCACATGATGCTTCCATTAGAGTACAATCTCACAATTTTCTCGTCGTCAGCAATTATTGACCTTCCCTCTGAGTCAACGAGGGGAGCAGAATACCATACTTGACCAGTAAAGTAAGAGCTGTCCCATATCACTCCAGTTTTATTGAAAGCCGCTAATGTAGGCTGATTTGGAAAAGGAGGATAGCCTATTGAGCAAACCGCAATCTTTCCATTTGAAGAGCATCCAAGACCTATATTTGCTCCCCTTCCTTCGTACAAATTCCAATCCATCAAAACATAATTGTCTCTAGGAGGAAGAATGTTTGCGTTATCAGACATTTGTGGATCGCAATGCGCCATCGCGCAACCCTTGGGAGCTAAATAACTTCCATAGTTCTGGATTATTTCATCTGGGCTGAGTCCAATCTCTCTCTCTCTCTATTAACGGCTCCAAAAATTCCAAAAACAATCACAACTCCAAATAAAAATAAAATTCCAAAGAAGGCAACCTTACTCATCAAACTATTAAGCAAAATTCTATTTCCTTTGAAATAGAATCCCTTTCTCTTACTACTATGCACTCCTCTTTTCTTAATTGAAATTTTACTCTTGATCATTATCTTCTATTTTCTATTATTATCTCTTATATTGTCCTCTGTTTTCTTCTCTTCCAGAGCTTTTCTTTCATTATTCAAAATTTCTTGAATCATTATTTTTAAGTTTGGTAAGTCTTTTTCCATAATATTCCAAACTCTCTCTAAATTTATCCCGAAATAATCATGAATAAGTTTATCTCTCAAACCAGATATTTTCTGCCATTCTACTTTAAGATATTTATTTCTAAATTCTGATTTTAAATTCTTGGTAGCTTCTCCAATAATTTCTAATTTTCTAATAATCGCATTTTGCCTTAATTCATCTTTAAAAAATTCAGATTTTGATAAACCTTTAGAAAAAGATTCTATGCTTTTTATACTTTCAAAGATGTGGCTAATAAAAACAAAAGGATCCTTTATCATATTATTCGCACCTCTTCATTTAAAATCTTATTCTTTAGTAAGTGATGTAAAGAAACATACTCAACAAGGTCAACTTTTTTCTTCAGTTTCTTTTTGAGTTCAATTTCAATTCCTATTATATCTAACAAACTTAGACTTTTATCGAATTCTGCTAGAATATCAACGTCGCTATTATCTTTTTGTTCTCCCCTAGCATAGCTGCCAAAGATGCCTGCTTTCTTTATGCCATACTTTTTCAATATCTTAACAATTTTCTGTTTTGGAAGTTTAATATTTTCTTTCATGACAATCTAAGAATTAACAAATATTTAAACTTGTTTATTCATTTTTTTTCATCTCCCAGAAGAAACGTCCATCACAGCAAGAGCAATCACCACCCCAAACATCAAAACGATAAAAGAAAAAGCAATCTTACTAAAAGCACTTTCAAGCACAATTCTATTTCCCTTGAGATAAAACCCCTCTCTTTTATTCACTTCCTTTTTTCTGACTTTCATCATCAAACATTTATAGGATTAAAGAATCGGCAGTTTTTAATCATTTCCACTTAATCAAAGCCCATAAACATATTCATTGCAAAACTCGCAGTTCTTTTCAATCTCGCATGCTTTAAATCCATTTTGATATGCTTTATTTATCTCTCGAGCAGTTTCTATAATTTCCCTCTCAACATCATATATATTAAATGAAGCTCTCTTATTGATAGTTTCAACTGCATTTCCCTTATCATCAATTTCAAATTCGATGGGTTTTTCCTGTTTTAACATATCCAATGTAACTTTTTTCACCTTCCCTAATTTTGCTGCGGCTAAAGCATAATACCCTAATTGAAAATCTCTTTCTTTACCGTAAATAGCCCCCTTTCCAGTCTTATAATCCACAATTTCTATTCCATTATCTAAGAAATCTATTCTATCGGCATATCCAATAAAATTAAAATCTCCCCTTTTCATATTTAAACATTGTTCTGTAAGTGATTTTCCATTGAATTTTCCTTTATTCCTCTCAAAAAATATTCTGATTAAAAAAATAGTTTCTTCAATATCAACATTTTTCCATTCATCTTCAATAAATAGTTCTTTTGCAATATCCATAAATTCTTTTAAGCTAGAAAAATTACTTTTAACTCCTCTTTCTAACACAAAATGAACAAAAGAACCTAATTGCATCGCTTCCCAGGAAAAAGTCTTTTTTTCAGGCATATTAAACACATATTTATATTGAAACATCTTTTGGCAATCCAAAAAAGTCAGCAAAGATGATGGAGACAATGCCTTATTATAAACTCCCTCATCCTTCAAGACCTTATCGGATGTCTTAATCTCTATATTTTTATCGCTTTCAACATATTTTCTTTCCTTATCTTGAATATATTCAATATCGGAATTTTCTTTGAACTTAATCTCATCCAAAAATCTTGAATTAATAAACTTCTTTCCGCCATATTCATTTGCATAGGTTAAAATCAAGTTTTCTTTTGTCCTAGTAAAAGATACGTAACATAATCTTCGCTCTTCAGAAATCTGATTCTCTATTTGATAGTTATAGTAATCTTCTTTTAGATTAGAAAATTCAGGAGACAATTCAATAGGCATTAATATATTCTCACTAACTCTTAAAAGGGGAAATCTCTTTTCTGCCATATTTGTTAATATAATTACCTTAAACTCCAATCCTTTGGTGGAATGCGAAGTCATTATTCTTATGCCTTTTTCTTCAATATCTGCAGCATCTATTTCAATTCCTAGCTTATCTATTATATCTAAATAATACAGAAATCCTTCCAAAGTTGATTCATATAACTCTCCATTGGTCCTTGCCAATTCCCTAAATTTATTTAAATTCATAATAATATTTTTATTATTATACTCGCTATTGACAAGTCCTAAAACTCGATAAACTTCTTGTATAAAATCTTCAATATTTTCAATGTCAAAGTCTGATAATATCTTTATTCTTTCCTTTATTATCCTTAATAATGTTTCTCCATTTTCAGATAAATTAAGATTAAAATCATTCGCCAATATTAACTCATTTAAATTTTCTTTCTCATTTTTCTTCAAATAATTTCCAATTACTCTTAAATCCTCTCCATTTATTCCAGAATTATAAAATATCTCCCACCATAATTCTTTATTGCTTTCATTTTTCTTTAATTTTTTTATTAAAGACATATAATTAATAACCAACTTTATTGAGTTTTGTTTTAGTAAAGAATCTTTCCCAACAGATACATATTCTATATTTTTCTCCTCAAGCATTTTTTTCACTAGCCTAGATTGTTGGTGAGTCCTAAACATCACACATATTTCCTCTATCTTAACACCTCTAGACATTTCCTCTTCAATTAGTTCAACAACTTTTCTCATTTCCTCTTTCCCATCTTGCATTTCATAAACTTTTATTTTCTCTCCCTCTATTTCATGTGCATTTTCCACAAAAAAGCAATCATCTTTATTCCGATAATTATTAGATATTAGTAAATGCGCATTCCTTAATACTATATTAGGCGACCTGTAAGATAAATCTAAATTATAAATATCTCCTTTCTCCACACCAAAATTTTTCTTGAAAATGTCCAAATTTCCCTTATATGCCCCCCTAAAACCATAAATGGACTGATTCAAATCTCCAACCACAGTCAAATTTCCCTTTTTTGCAATTTCATTCAGCAAGTCTATCTGAACTTTATTTGTATCCTGAAATTCATCAACTATAATATAATCAAAATTCTCAAAAATTTTAGAATTTCTCAAAAGTTTTATAGCCAATAAATTTAAATCAGAATAATCCAAAGAATTTTTCCTTTCCTTTAATTTCTCATAGGCATTCCAAATTTTTACAAACTTAGAAATCTCGATAATCTGCGTCAGTTCCCCAATTTTATTTAATAATAATTTTTTATCCTCTTTTTTCCCTCTAAGATGCATTGTTTGTAATTCGAATTGAAGATTTTCCAGTTCTCTTTTTATCTTATCTTCGGCTCTTTCTTTAATCTTGTTCTCTAAATATTTTTCATATTCTTTTATTTCTATGCCTAAATCTTTAGCAGAGCCGATAGCTGAAATATATCTATGGCAGTATGAAGGGTTTATCTTAAAAGAACTATGCAGCATAATTTTAGCTGCATCCGGGTCTAAAATCCTAAACTCTTTATCAACCCCAATTTTATCTCCATATTCCCTTAATAAATATGCAGAAAAAGCATGAAAAGTTTTTATTATCGGCTCTTCCTGTGCTTCTGAATCAAATTCCCTCCTAACCCTTGAGAGAAGATTATTCGCCGCCTCATTAGAAAAAGTTATACAAACAATTCTTTCTGGAGAATATATTTTATTATTCACAAGATATTTTATCTTTTCAATAATTGTTTGTGTCTTCCCAGTCCCTGCTCCAGCCATTATCAAGCACGGCCCTTTTGTTTTTTCAATTGCATTCATATATACAAGGAGAAGTCATAGGTTATAATATTTTCTACGCTAAAATCTAGATATAAACAATCCCAATTACTAGCAAAGCTTATAAGATTGCTAATATTTAAGTCAATATGAAAAACGAGGTTTATTATGTAAAGTCCCTAGAAGAAGATTTCACAACAAAAACAATAAAGAATAAAAGAAAAGTTTCTTTTCAGACAATACAGAATATCATTAAGACAAAAGCAATAAAACCAAATACAAAGAGTTTTGGAAGGGAAAGGCGCCTTTCTTGTACAATGCTTAGCAAAAGTTATATAAAAACTTATCGCCCACATGGTATAGTATTCCAAACTGAAGAAAGACCAAGTTATATTTTCCCATTTGATCTTGTTTTATTAAGCGCTACAGATAGGATAATAGTCCATTATTATAGAATAAAAAACAATCTCCATGTCTATTACAATCATACTTTAATCCCTGGATTTGAAAAGTTTATATTTAAAGACCTTCACTCAATGATTCAAAAATATCCTTCGCCCCGTATAGTCTGGAAAGAAGTAAATAAATTTAGAGTAAAAAATGGATATAAAGTTCTCCCAGATTCTAAATATCGCCTAGTTGAATACAATGAAGCAGTTTTCCACAAAACAATAAAAATTAATCCAATTGCATTGTTTGGCTACCTTCCCCAAACAAGAAAAATAGCAAGACAATTGCATCTCTCTTATTTTGTTTCCGCAAAACATTTCTACGATAAATTTAATCATGAAAAATAAAATTGCATTAATAATTGGGAGATTCCAGCCTTTTCATTTAGGCCATTGGCACTTAATTAAAAGATATCACAATGCAGGTTTCCTAATAAAAATTGCAATAGGCTCTTGTGAAAAAAGTTTCAAAAAAGATAATCCTCTTACATCAATAGAGAGAAAAGAGATAATAGAGAATGCAATGAGAGAATTTAAGATTAAAAATTATGAATTATATTATGTTCCTGATATCAATAAACATAGCCAATATGTTAACCATGTATTAAAAATAGTTGGAAAATTTGATATTATCATCACAGGCAACCCAATTGTATTAAAAACATTTAAAGATTATAAATCAAAAAAACCCTGGAATATTGAAAGTTTTGAAGAATTCTCCGGCCGTCCAGGCGGAGAAATATCCGCGTCAGCCATCAGAGAAATATGGTTAAAGTCTCCAAGCAAAAAACACCTTCCCAAATCAACATTTGATTATCTGAAGTCAATAAACTTTACAGAAAGATTGAGAAAGATAAATTCTAGTTAAGTAAATTATCTTCCAATTTTATGGTGCTGGATAGTACATATTTTCAAGACCTTTATTTACTAAACGTGATGCTTGTAATCCAAAATGTTTTAGTCTAGCACTTAATGGTGGGAGATTCATATAACCTTTTTTAGAAAGATGCATAATGTGTGGGTCGCTATAATTCATTCTAAGTTCTATAACATCTCCAAATTCTTCTTGACATGCTTTAAGTTGTATACCTAGGGGATAATTAAAATTAATTTTGGGGCATCCTTGATGTGCTTTTTTTATAATTCTTAAATCCTGATTAATAATAGTTTTGGGATTAAACTCTCCAGGACCAACTTTAGGTTTTACTTCATAACTTGCACAAACAGATACACCTCCCAATTCTCCAATTGAGCTATCTCCTCCAAGAATTTCCCCATCTGGTGCAGGAAAAGGCAATCCCGCGTCTCCCGTCGGATCATACCACTTTGAATACTTACTAAATCTTATTGAAGGATGTATAATACCATAAGTGTCCGGTTCTTTTCTAAGTCTATGTAAAAACTCAGGTCGATGGATTTCTGTGACTCCAGGTAGTATAACGAATGCTGCACCATGTTCAGTTTCATTGTTTTTTTCCAATGCTGGATTTACAACAAGAACTCTTAAGTCTTGTAAATCCTTCTGCGTTAAACCGTATTCCTCTTTATGTTTATTAATACTTTCATATAAATGTCTAGATAAAGGATCCAAATCAGAGGGCACAGTGGGAACTTCGTTCAATTTTCGTGAAGGAAGTCCATAACTCCAGACAACCTCGCCAGGCTCAAATCTATGTCCGCGACAAAAAATTAACCCCAACTCCTCCACACCATCACCATATACAGTTTTTTCCAGCGTCCCTAATTGTGAAAATCTCTCTGATTGAACCGGGGTAATAGGAAGAAGATTTGTTTTTCTTAATTCTGGATTTTCTGCTAGAACTGTTACAACAGCCGCTCTTCTAAAGATATCAATATAAGGAACAATACCTTCTTGGATAATTGGTATTTCTATTAGGGTACCAGCAAATTTTTCATTTATTCTTCTTACTAAGTCCCTTCCAAATTTATCGTATTTGAGTAAAAACGGTCGCTGTGTCATTTTACATTTTCTCCACTGTTTTATGAAACTTCTCGAACAAAAGTTATTTCAGAACCAGGACCAGGATTTGAACGAGGACAATATTGAACACAAAAACTACCATGATTGAATCTAAGCAATTCTCTAATTTGTATTCTATTTTCTTTATAGCTAATCTTAAACTCTCTTTTTGATTCTAATGGTTCTTCTCTAAGTCTTATCTCGTCTTCTCTGGGCAACCCTTGATCGGATGCAGATTCAAAATTGTAACTTCCAGATGCTCTTAATACTCTAAGTGGCAAAACTTGACTAACCCCTGGTATGACTATATATCTATGATTATCAAAATCTAATCCAGGATTAACTACAAGCAAAGGATATCTGATGGTATTTAAACGTGTTAAATTAAATTCATTTCTTTTCTTAAAAATATCATATTGAAGTTGGCATATTTCATCAAAATCGTCCAAAAACACATCTTGTTTAATCTTTCTAATATCAACTTCTTGAGGTGATTGAGATACAATTCCTAAAATCTCATAATTCTTACTCCTATAAGGAGGCAACCCATCAACTTGGAATAAAATTTCTGATTGTTCTGGGGTAATTGGCCAACAGTCCAGACTTCTTAAATGCGAGTCGTTAGCTATTGTAGAAATCACAGCAGCACGCCCGATACGATCATAGAATATTGGGCGCCCCCTGCCATATGCATGAAAATCATCTAACCAAACGCTAAGGGTATAAGGAAACCTTTCATTTACTTTTCTTACTAACTCTTCCCCAAATTCATCCTTTCTAAGTAAAAAAGCTTCTTTCATTTTATTTTATCTCCATTTCTAACCTTATCATTCTCTGCGATTCATGATACGCATACAATTGTCCTGCTGTTCTGCTAAGTTCATGCGCTGCTCCTCTATATCCTAACTCCTCCATCTTCTGGGCTTTTTTCTTCATATTGACAGCTATAGCCGCATAATTATAATTAGGAACATCAAAGTTAGAGTGAACTTCGCCTGTGACTATATCGGCTTGGTCAAAAGGAAGATCTTCTAACGCATAACTGACTGTTCTTTGCGCTATTTTATTCACTTCAATATCTGCAGTTTCCAGTCCTTTTTGGTATCCATTGCTTTTTCCTGCCTTGTAAGTATAAGCAATACTTCCCGCTACAACGCCTATTATTGTTACATATTTCAAAATATTTTTTCTTACCATAAGTCTCCTCTAAAACAACAATATTTAAATATAACCTCCCTCCTTGTGGTAAGTAATATGTATGAGACATTATTGGAAAACTGCGGATTGACTAAGAATGAAACTTTAGTATATTTAGCATTATTAAAAAAAGGAAAATCAAAAAGCGGAAGCATAATTAAAGAAGCTAAAGTATCTGGAGGAAAAATATATGAAACATTATACAAGCTCGTAGATAAAGGTTTGGTTAAATATATTGAGGAAAATGGGGTAAAGAAGTTTATAGCCAATCATCCAGAAACACTAATTTCTTACCTTAAAGAAAAAGAAAGATCCCTTCATAAAAAAGAAGAAGAGTTAAGAAAAGCGCTGCCTCAGTTTACATCTCTAATAAACACAAATGAAAATGTAGAAACAGTGTCATTAGTAATTGGCTTAAGAGGAATAGAACCAATTATCTACAATTCTTTAGAAAAAGGCAAAGAAATTAGAATTATGGGAGTAAATTCTTCCAAAGAAGAAAAATTCAATAATTTTTGGATGCACTGGCATAAACATCGAGTTTCATTAAAAAAAAAGCAAAAATAATCTTTTCAGATAAAAATACTGACTATTGGAAATTCTTTAAAAAATTAAAATATACAGAAGTAAAAGAAATCTTGCATTTCACACCCTCAGCAATTTTAATAATAGATAACGAAGTTTTCATATTTACCTATGAAGATAAGTTTACTTGCATTCATATATCAACTAAATCAATTGCTTTATCGTTTTCTCAATTTTTTGATGACCTTTGGAAAATTGCTAAAGTTTGAGTTTACCTTCTGAATCAATAAGGCAACTCTAGTTCTTCCCATTCCCAATAATTTGCAATATAATTTTTATACCTTTTATAGTCAATCTCTTTGGCATCTTCTAAATATTTTTCATAATTGGGCTGGTGCAAAAAATATGCAAGTTGAGCCATAGCAATAGTATTATTGAAATTCTTTTCCAATTTAATTGATTTAATAAAATTTTCCATAGCTAAATCTTCATTTGTATTAAATAAGAGCAAGCCCATTAAATAATAAGCTTCCCAATGATTTGGCCATTTCTTAATAATCTTGTTAATTAAGTTATACGCCTCTTTTTCTTTATTAATGCAACTAAGCGATCCAGCTTTAACAAGTAAAGCATCTCTATTTTCAGGCTCCTCTTTAAGAATTTTATTGCATATTTTTAATGCTTTATCTTCTTCACAGCTATAATTATGATAATATCTAGCTTCATCTAACAATTTTAAGAGTTTTTTATTTTTCATCTTTCTTTTATCTAATTATTAAATATCCTTCAAAGCAAGTTTAAATTCCTTCTGTTTTTTTACTAAATTTATTATATCAACATCCAATTCGTTTTTTGCTATTCTAGAGCTCAGTCTCGGATAATTTAAGTGAGACAATTCTTGATACAACCCTTTCTCTTTAATTATTTTAATAAGAAAATCCTTATTTTCTGGATAAATGACTTTTACATATTCAGTAATAGAACATTTTTTATTCTTCCCAAACAAAACAAAAGTATTTTTTTGTTTTGCCAATTCAATTAGTTTTAGTCTTAATTCCTGTTCTTTCAGCTCAATTTCTTTCTTTAAATTCTCTAGTTTCTCAAATTCATCAACTAAACCATCATCATTGCTCATTTTTACCTCAAAAACCAAATCCCAAACAACGCCAATATAATAAGAATAATGATTATTAACATTGTCCAATTTCTTCTTTTATTCCTTTTCTCATTTTCTTTTTTTTCATAATATTTGTTATACGCCTCGCGGATATCTTTCTTTCTCTCGTCATCTAGTCTTAATTCTACCTCTTTGTTATAACTAAAACTCTTCACTCCTCCAGTTAAAACTTGCTCTGCCATATTTTAATAAGCATTTCATTAAATTTAAACTTTCCCCTGTTCTTTTGCACTATCTTTTTATACTCTTCTTAATCAATTTATCCATGGAACAACAAAAGAAACAAAAAACCGTAGTCCTTGGTCTATCGGGAGGCGTAGACTCATCAGTGGCAGCCCTATTGCTAAAAAAACAAGGATACAAAGTAATAGGAGTATTTATGAAAAATTATTCCGATACGAAAGACCCAATTACAGGTGAATGCTCATGGGTTGAAGAAAAAAAGATGGCTCAAAAGGTTGCAGCCATTCTAGAAATACTATTTATAACAATAGATTATGAAAAACAATACAAGTCTTTAGTAATAAATGAAATGTTTAAGTCTTACAAGTCTGGCTTGACTCCAAATCCAGATATTCTATGCAATAAAATAATTAAGTTTCCTGCTTTATGGAAAGAAGCAAAAAAGCTTAAAGCAGACTTTATAGCAACGGGCCATTATACAAGAATAAAAAAATTAAAAAATAAATATGCCCTATTTCAAGGAAAAGACAAAACAAAAGACCAATCGTACTTTCTCTGTGATTTAACTCAAGACGACTTATCGCATACTTTGTTTCCTCTAGGCAACTTGAAAAAATCCCAAGTTAGAGAAATAGCTAAAAAGAACAAATTTCCCAACTGGGACAAAAAAGGCACAAGAGGAATATGTTTTATAGGCAAATTAGACATGAAATCTTTCCTAAAGAAAAAAATACCTGAAAGAACAGGCAATGTCCTTTCTCCAGAAGGCCTCATTATAGGAACTCACCCAGGCTCAAGTTATTTTACAATTGGAGAAAGAGTCGGAGAAAGAAAAGGATTCTCCATAAATAAAGAGTTTAAAAAATGTTATACGGGTAAATTATATGTGGCAGAAAAAACAAAAAATATAATTACCCTCGCCCCGGAATCACATCCTCTATTAAAAAAATCCCAAATTTTCATAAAAAACTTTTATAAAATCAATCCAAAAGAAAAAATTCCAGACAATCTTAAAGCAAGAATCAGACATCTCAGTTCTTTAGTAAGAGGAAAATTAATAAAAAAAGGCAATAAAATGCTCTTCAAATTCAATAGACTTCAAAAAGCTCTCGCTCCAGGTCAGACAATTGTTCTTTACTCGAATGAAAAACTTATCGCTAGTGGAGAAATAAGGCTGAAATAATCAAGCTAAAGGATAAATTCTTTTCACATCTTTTCCGGAATATTCATCATCCATAAAAAATCCAGTTATCTCATTTCCTTTCTCAAGCCCATCTAAGGTTTTTCTAGCAGATCCAACAGTTCTATGATTTATATTGAGAGACCCATATTTTTCCGCCATAACTAGCTCTGCTTTTGATATTGAATCTCGAACATTGCAATCAGCAACTCCATGATCATCAGATTCAACAATATCTAGTAAATTAACTGTCAATCCGTCCAATCCGCAATAAATGCCAATGACTCCGTTAATTTCACTTACGCTCTCAACATATTCTCTCATAGCAGGAGATAAATCTTTTCTTAATACTGCTAAAGCATTAGCCATACGGCAAGCATTAGCTTCTATCTCTTCAACAATAACCTTATCAAGATTCATAGCAATTTCTAACATTCAGAACTTAAAAACATTGTTGTCTCACACTGCTATTAAGAACAACCTTTTTATATCTCCCTTTCTTTATATTAAAATGGAATTCGACGCATTAGTAAAAAAAAGAAAGTCAGTAAGAGAGTTTATAAGAAAAAAAGCCTCCTGGAAATTAGTCCTAGAAGCAATCGATTCGGCAAATCAAGGACCCTTCGCAGGCAATTTCAATCCACTTAGATTTTTAATTGTTGAAGATAAAGAAACAATAGATTTTATATCAAAAGAATGCGACCAAGACTGGATTTCCCAAGTCGGCATCATTGTCTTGGTGTTATCAGACGATGCCCAACTCGAAGATATTTACGGAGAGAGAGGCAGGGTTTATTCGAGGCAGCAAGCAGGTGCAGCTATTCAGACAATGCTCCTTAAAATTACAGACATTGGCCTCGCGGCATGCTGGGTAGGTTCTTACAATGACGAAACTATCAAACAAAGATTAAAAATCCCGGAACACGTTCAGATAGAAGTAATTCTGCCCATCGGATACGAAAACACAAAAATAAAATCAGATAAAAAAGAGAAAAAAGAGTTAGATACTTCTCTATATTGGGAAAAATGGGATCAAAAGAAGAGGCCCGCCCTTTTTGATGAGGGTAAAATAGATTATAACCCTCTGTAAAAATAAAAAAAGAAAATAAAAAAATAACTTTAAAGTTTTATCTGAATACCTCAATACCTAAATCAGACATTTCACTAGGAGATGCTTTTTCTTTCTCCCTCACACGAGCTCTTCCTGTAACATAAGGTGAATTTACTCCAGTCATAATTGTAATAACTCTGACCTTGTTTGCAAATTCCTTATTTACTCTTGCTCCTATGATGACCTGAGCATCTGGGCTGATATTCTCAGTCACTAGTTCTCCAACGCCTGCAAATTCCTCCAGTTTAAAGTCTGGTCCGCAAGTGATGTGGATTAATGCTCCTGTCGCCCCCCTATAGTCTACATCAAGTAAAGGTTGCGTTAATGCTTGTCTAACTGCCTCATCGACTCTCGATTGGGTGTCAGCTTCTCCGACTCCAATTACTGCAACTTCCCCGTTCTTCATAATTGACGATACGTCTGCATAGTCTAAGTTGATCAATGATGGCAAAGTAATAGTTTCTACTATACCTTTAATCATTGTACTGACTAATTCATTCGCAACGGCGAATGCCTGTTCCATTGGTAAGTTTCCTGCAATATCAACAAGTCTGTTGTTGTCAATCAAGATAGCTGTATCAACGACTTCAGTAAGCTCCTGCAAGCCAAATTCTGCTTTTTCCTGTCTGACTTTCTCGCATTCGAAAGGCATTGTAGCTACTGCAATAACAACAGCTCCAGATTCCTTTGCAAGTTGTGCAACAACAGGGGCAGCTCCAGTTCCAGTTCCGCCTCCAAGTCCAAGTAATACAAACACCATATCAGCGCCGCTTGTAGCTTTCTTCAATTCAGACAGAGATTCTTTAGCAGCTTCTCTTCCTTTTCCAGGATGTCCGCCGCAGCCAAGGCCTCTTGTTAGCTCTTTTCCAATCAAAATCTTTTCATCAGATTTTGTAATGCTTAAATGCAAGGCGTCTGTGTTAAGCCCATATATTGTAGCTCCATTAATACCCTTGTTAAAAAGCCATGTAACTGTATTGCATCCAGCTCCGCCAACACCAAAAACTTTAATGTTTGCTTTTCCAGCCCTCAATTCGTCGAAATTAATGCTATGAGTTTCTGCATTCTTTATCGCTTCTTTCGTAAAATCAAGTACCATTTATCTTTTATTTGTTCCTCCTTTCAGTTTTTATATTTTTTATGCAGAAATCAAGTACCTTCCCTTTAAATATTTGACTATGGTAACAGTATCTCAGAAACAAAATAGAATTTATAAAGTTCCAACTATTAATTTCATATGGGGGTCTGGTTGGGCAAAAGAGATTTATAGGGCAAATTTTATATATTATGGATTGATTCAGTATTATAATTTAATTGAAGAGCTAAAAAATGAATACCATCTCTGAATTGCATCTTGAAAAAGCAGAAAATGAGTTTGCACTTGCAAAAATGATTCTAGAGAATTCTATAAAATTAGATTTGAGAGTTGGGAAGATAATTGAAATAGAGGAGCATCCAAACGCTGACAAGTTATTTGTTATGAAGGTTGACCTTGGAGAAGGGAAGGGAAAAGAAAGGACAATTGTAGCAGGTTTGAGGGGATATTATCAAAAAGAGGATCTGAAAGGCAAGAGAGCAATATTTGTGGCTAATTTAGAGCCCGCTAAATTTAGAGGGATTGAAAGCAATGGGATGATACTTGCTGCTGCAACTAATGATAGGAAAGAAGTTGTTTTTCTAAAGCCAAAAGATGATGCAAAGGAAGGAACTAAATTGGAGTTTATGGAGGGTTAAAATGATAACTTTTGATGAATTTAAAAAGGTTGAGCTAAGAATTGGAGAAATTTTGAAGATTGACAAAAATAAGATTGAAGTTAAGTGTGGGGACAAAATTTATAATTTTAAGGGAAAGCTAGAGGCGAAGAAGGGAGAGAAGCTTGTTATTATTATAGACGATGGTAAAATCATAATTCCTTGTGTGGATAACAGCCCGATTGCTCCTGAAAGAGAAATAAAAGAAGGGATGAGGATTAGTTAAAATTAAATACCTGAATTTTCAAAAAGGTAAATGATAATTGGAGTAGATGTTGATGACGTTTTGATTGACACAAACCCATTTTTGCTTGAACATTTAAATGGCTTGTTTGGAACCCGTTTTAGAAGAGAGGATGTTACAAAGTATCTTATACAAGGGCTTTTTGGAGAAAAGGCGAAGTTAGCTGAAGAGGAAATTTATAGATTTATTGAAGAAAAAGGAGATATGTTGCAAGCCCTAGAAGGATCTAAAGAAGTTATTAAAGTATTATCTAAGAGAAATGAGATTATTGCTGTTACTGCTAGAATGGGAGTTGATGATTTGACAAGGAATTGTTTATCAAGGGAATTTGATGGCAGAATCAAAGAGGTTTATTTTGCAGGGCTATCTGGAAAATCAAGGAAAAAGAAATCTGAGGTAATTAGAGAACAAAATATAGAACTATATATTGATGATAATTTGGACTATGCTTTTGATTGTGCAAGTGCCACAAGAAGAATTTTATTATATAATAAACCATGGAATCGAAATGGAAGTTTACCTAGTAATGTTAAGAGAGTTTATAATTGGCAGGAGATTTTAAGAGAAGTTGAAAGTTTAAAACCTGCTCAAAATTCTGAAGATGTGAACGGACTATTTTAATTACAACTCTAAAATTGCTTGATTGTCTTAAAGCTTTGAGGAAATTAATTAATTGAAATATTATTATCCTGATTTCGCCAGTTATAGTGATAGAAATTAATTCTCGGATTTTTCTAATTTCTACCCCTATCTATAGAGAATTGCATAGGTTATAAGACATTTTGTATGCAATTGTCCATATGAAAGGAAAAGAATTTTTCCGATTATTAATTCCCTTTCATATAATAAAATATAAGATGTTACTCATGAACATTTGCCACTTAGTGTTTTTTGCTGAATTTTGTTGTTGATTTTAACCGATTCCAATTAATAACTTATGACTTTTATATCAAGATGTTGTTTATTATTATAATAGTCATCAAATTAATTCATCTGTCAAACAAAGGCTATTTTTTATGAGCGGATAATTATAGGAGATAACTTTAATTTTCGTATATCTCAAAAGTTATACCCTATCTAGCAAATAACCGTCTCTTTTCCGATTATTAATGTTATTTGCTATAGTTCGGAAATCTCTAATACATCTTTTCCCAAAAATTTAACTCAATTAAGGAAAAGATGTATAAATAGGGGGGACATTTATCTACAAACATGCCAGGGGATATTTTTATTTTAGGAGTACAAATAGTTGAGTTAAAATTTGTTTAGCCAAAGAGTCTACTAAAGAAACCTAAATTATCTTTGTAATTATCATGGCCGATTAATCTTGCAGCTATTCTTTTGTATTCTCTTGAGGCTTTGCATTTGGGATAGGCATGAAATAGGGCTTCTTTCATGACTAAAGAAGATTGAACGCGGCGTTCTTCTGGAATAACACCTAAAATTGGCAATTCTAGCATATCTTTGATATTCGCAATTGGCATTTCTGTTTTTGAGTTTCTAACTCTTGTGACTATGACTCCTTTGACTGTTTTACCTAGTTGTTCAATGAGCTTGGAAGTTTTTAGGGCGTCTGTGACTGCAGGTATTTCGGGATTTGTGACGATGACTAATTCGTCTGCAGATTCAATGGCAGCGATGGCCTCCTCACCAAGGCCGGCGGCAGAGTCGTAAATAACAAAATCTGCCATTTTTCTTAATCTTTTTCCCACATCTTTTAACCTTCCATGATTAAGTCTTTTTAATTCGCCTATTGATAAAGAACTCGGGATTATTTTTGTGCCTGATTCATGCTCGTAGATTGCTTCTTCTATCTTTACTTTTCCTAAAAGCGCGTGATTTAGGCTTATTGGGACTATTGGGGCCCCGAGATGAAGGCCTACATTTGGGGTTGCGAGATTTGCATCAACAATTATTACTTCTTTGCCGAAAGAATTCATAGCTGCCGCAAGATTAATTGCAGTAGTTGTTTTTCCAACCCCTCCCTTTCCAGATGTTATAGTTATTAGTTTACCCATCTTATGTAAATTCTAAGATTTAATCTTATCTAAGCAAGAGGGGTTATTTTATTGAGCTTATAAATCTTTCTAGGATGTCGGCATATTCTTTTAATTGAAGTAGATTTATATTAATGGGCTGGCCTTTATAGGTTACTTTTAAGTTTACTCCCTTTCTAAATTCGTTTTCTCTTATTTTTTCTAATGTGTCAATATCTCTGAATAATTCATATAACTTTAAGGCTTCAGATATTTCTTTTGAATTTTCATAGACTTTTTTCAATTGAACTAATTTTGCCCTTGGAGCATCTGCGACGGGCTTCCATTTCTTATCTTTTTTTGCTTTAATAACAAGACGGTCCATGCCTTTTTCAATCATATTTTTCCATCTGGATAATAAATTTATAATTACATCACATGTTTTTGTGTACTTTAGGCTTACATAGAGCAGATGGTCCGCACTAATTTTCTCTTTTATTATTTCTTCCATTTAAAAATAATTTGTAGAGCTGTGGGAGGGGGAAGGTGTTTAAATACTTTACTGAAATAAAATTTTTAGGATTTTTTAGAAAAGTTTTATTTTTTATATTTTTTTGAGTTTTTTTGCTAAATCACAAATTTTCCATCTTTGTAGATAAGCAAGTTATCTCCATTTTCTAGATGAGCCATTACTTCTCTGTTTTTTGTGGATATAACATCTGTGTGGACAACAGAATCGTTGTAACCCATATCTATCCATTTTTCTTTAGAGATTTTTGAGGGGTCTCCTGGAAAGGAATCTTTGTATGCAGAACCTAATGCGATATGAGTGTTGCCAAATTTTCCTCCGAAGTTTTCATCATATAAAGTCTCTGCCATAAACTTGTCGATTTTGGATAATCTTATGTCTGTTAGAGAGAATTCTCCTATTTTATCTGCATTTTCTGCAGCAATCATTTCTTTTAGAAGGGCATCATTTATATTTGCTTTTGCATTAACGACCTTGCCTTCTTTAAACTCTAATTTTATTCCTTCTATTTTATTTCCATATCTGTAAAGAGGCATATCAAGTTCAATATGGCCTTGAGTTTTTCTCCAATCTGGAGAGATAAATACTTCGAAACTTGGGATGTTTCTTCCTGAACCCCCCAGCCATTTTCTGTTTTTGTCTATCCCTATTTTCAAGTCAATTTTTTCTGATTTGATATTTAATTCTTTAATTTGTAAGTTATTTAATTTATCTTTTACCCTTTCGACTTCTTCCATTGATTTTTTCCACTGCGTTATTGGGTTTTCTAAATCTAGGTAGCATGCTTTTATGATTTGTGCCCAATATTCTTCTAAAGAGAGATTAGCTTCTTTTGCCATTGCTTCAGTTCCGTATGATGCTAAAGTCCAAGAAAATTTTCCTAGATTTTCTTTTTCATCTCTCCATTCTTTATATGGTTTATTAGATTTAGATTTTTTCATTATTTTTTCCGGAGAAATACCTTCTAATTCTTTTGGATTTGATGTTGATAAAATAGCAATAGAATGGTCAATTTGGTCTACTTTTCCTTTAAGGTATTTTTCAGGAAAGAAATTAAGCTGATGTTCACTTGCTAATTCAAAGAAATATCTGGCAGTATCTTCTGGAAGATAGTGGGTAATGTAATGCCCTCCTGATTTTAATATGGCTTTTTGGAGGGCAAATAAAACTGGTTTTGCACATTCTGGAACTTCTAGGGAGATAACTTCTCCTTTTTTTATTCCTTTGCAACTATTTACCTGAATTAGGCTAGCATTTTATACACAACAAATTTTATATTCGGAAAATGATAATGTTTATATACCTGTTGTGTATAACTTATACACAACAATGGCATTTATTAGAAAAATAAAAAAAAGAAGCGGAACATATCTAGCTGAAGTAGAGGGTTATCGCAAAGATGGAAAAGTTAAACAAAGAGTAATTCGATATTTAGGAAAAGAGATTGATGGTAAACCTGTAAAAAAAGTATTTGCAAATAAAATAGAAGTAAAAAGCGTAAAACAAAGTTTAGATATTTTAACAATTCATAAAATTGCAGATGAATTAGAACTAAATTCCATTAACAATCCGCATATCTTGTCTTTGATATACTCTCAACTCTTAGAAGACAAGAGCATAAATAAACTTGAGAGTTGGATGAAATATACTGAAATACCATCTCTTCTAGGCATTGATAAAATTTCAGTAAAAAAACTTTATGAATCATTAGCAGATATAAATGATGAAGATTTTGAGATAATTAATAATAAATTATTTGAAGTTTTTGCTAGTTACGAAAATATATCTGATGCAACCATAATTGATGTAACCGATACCTATTTTGCTGGAAGTAAAATAAATATCAAAAAAAGAAAAGGAAAAGAGAATCAGATAAGCAAGTTAATTCAAATAGGATTGGCTGTTTCATTTAAGAATGGATTTCCTATTTTTCACAAGAAATATCACGGAAATCTTTCTGGAATGGACATCTATAAAGATATGTCTCTTGAATTAAAAGATAAAGGGATATCGTCGATGATAATGGATAGAGGAATGTTATCATTAGAAAATTTGGAAGTCGCATTAAACTTAAAGTTTGAAATAATCGCAGGCATAAGAAAAACAAAAACTCTTGTTGGAGGATTCATATCTCTAATAAATAGAGATGAAATATATACGAAAAAAAGTTTAATTAAGTTAAAGAATACTGAAGTTTTCATAAAAACATTTGATTACATGAAAGGGAAATTAATTGTAGTATATAATCCTTCTTTGGAAGTTATGAAAAAATCGCTGAATTTCAATAAAGATTTG
>Ga0082335_1001689_pt1 | contig 45005 bp, 31 predicted proteins | sample Subgrocontami58m_FD_72375 | JGI IMG/M metagenome (GOLD analysis project Ga0082335, IMG submission 72375) | Subsurface groundwater microbial communities from S. Glens Falls, New York, USA - GMW37 contaminated, 5.8 m (SPADES assembly) (version 2) ...
CAACCCAGTCGCCGCCGCGGCGGCGGCGACTAATCCGGCTGGCGCCGGGCCGGAACGTTTCCGGCCGCCGGAACGCGAGATGGCGGACAACGCCGTTTTCATCAGCTATGCGCGAGAGGATCTCGCGGCGGTGCAGCAATTGAAGGCCGGGCTCGACGCCGCCGGGATCACGGCATGGTTCGACATGGAGCAGCTCGAGGGCGGTGACGACTTCGCGCGAAAAATCCGCGGCAACGTGGCGCGCTGCAGCTATTTCATCCCGGTGATTTCCGCGACGACGCAGCGCCGCGTCGAAGGCTGGTTTCGCCGCGAGTGGAACTGGGCCGTGGACCGCACCGAGGGGATGGCCGCCGGCGCGCGGTTCATCCTGCCCGTGTGCATCGACGACACGCCCGAAGCCGGCGCGCTCGTGCCGGAACAGTTCCTGCGCGCCCACTGGACCCGGCTGCCCGGCGGGGCGGTGACGCCGGAGATGGGCGCACGCTTGAAGGAAATGCTCGGTACGGGCGCGCAACGCCCAACGTTCAACGTTTAACGCTCAACGCTCAAGTGAACGAACAAAATTCGGCTTCGAAGAACGAGGCACTCGATCTCCCGAGTTCACCGCGCTCCGACTTAAGCGTTAAGAGTTCCGCGTTGAACGTTGAGCGTTCCGGGTCGACAGTCGCCGTCGACGCGGACAATCCCTGGCCGGGCCTGGCGCCCTTCACGGAGGAGCAGAGCGCGTTCTTCTACGGCCGCGATGAAGAGATTCGCGCGCTCACGCGATTGATGGAACGCAAGGCGCTCACCGTGCTGTTCGGCCAGTCGGGGCTCGGCAAATCGTCGCTGCTCCAGGCGGGCGTCTTCCCGCGGCTGCGCGCGGCGAATTTCTGCCCGGTCTACATCCGGCTCGACCACAGCCACGGCGCGGCGAGTCCGACCGAGCAGGTCAAGGCGATTGTTCTCCGGGCGATTCGTAGCGACGAGCGCCAGCGAGTCGATACCGCCGCCAAGGGTCCACTCGCTGGCGCTCGCGGCTACGAGACAAACACTGAATCGCTTTGGGAGTTCTTCCACCACCGGGACGACCGGCTCGTCGATGCCGGCGGCCGCACCATCGTGCCCGTGCTCGTGCTCGATCAATTCGAGGAGCTGTTCACGCTCGGCGCGGCAGCGGGGGCCGAACGGGATCGCGCAGTCGCGTTCATGAGCGAACTCGCCGAACTGGTGGAGAACCGGCCGTCGGAGAAACTCGTCGAGCGGCTCGAGCAGTCGGCGGACGAGATGGACGCGTTCGATTTCGGCCGGACCGATTACCGCGTGTGCATTTCGCTGCGGGAGGATTACCTGCCGCACCTCGAGGGGCTGAAGACGATCATGCCGGCGCTGATGGAAAACCGGATGCGGCTGACGCGGATGAGCGGCACGCAGGCGCTCGAGGCGGTGATCAAACCCGGCGGCCGGCTCGTGACCGCCGAGGTCGCGCGGACGATCGTCGAGTTCGTTTCCGGCGCGCGCGGCGGGTCGGCCGAGCGGCTGGCGGAGCTGGACGTCGAGCCGCCGTTGCTCTCGGTCATCTGCCGCGAACTGAACGAACGCCGCCGCGCGTTGCGGCAGCCGCAGATCACGGCCGATCTCGTCACGGGCAACCGCCGTGAAATCCTGACCGACTTCTACGAGCGGAGCGTCGCGGACCTGCCGGAGGCGATGCGGCGTTTCGTGGAGGACAAGCTGCTGACGAAATCCGGCTTCCGCGACAACCTCGCGCTCGAGACCGCGCTGGAGGAACCAGGCGTGACGAAGCCGCTGATCGACACGCTCGTTGCGCGGCGGCTGCTGCGGATCGAAGATCGGATCGGCTCACAGCGGGTGGAGCTGACACACGACGTGCTGGCCGACGTGGTGAAGGCGAGCCGCGACGCGCGGCAGCAGCGGCTGCTGCTGCAGCAGGCGCAGGAGCGCGAGCGGCTGGCGCTGGCCGCCGAACAACGCAAGGCGCGGCGGATGCGGTTTGCCATCGCCGCATTGGTGGCGGCAGTGCTGGCGCTGAGTGTCGGTGCCGTATTTGGAATCCGGGCACAGCGGCAGTCGGCCGCGCAGGCGAGCCGGACCGATTTCATCCTGGGTTCGCGGTTGCTGGACGACGGCCGAATCTCCGAGGGCATCGCGTACCTCGTGCGCGCCGGGCAGAAGGACCCGCAAAACCCGGTCGTCGCTCCCCGGCTGCTGACCTCGCTCGCGACCACCAATTTCGGCCTGCCGGTGGAACCGCCGCTGCAGTTGCCTTCGCCGGCGGTCTGGGCCGAGTACACCGCGGATGGCCAGCGGCTGCTGCTGCAAAGCCAGGATGGCAGCGTCAGCATCCTCACGACCGATCCCTGGCGCGTGGAGCGCACGGTTCAGCTCGGCGGCCCGATCCGATTCGGCGGCTGCCGGCTCGCCGCACGCAACAGCGCGGTTTTTGCGGTGGCGCTGGCCGACAATACCCTGCACGTCTGCGACCTCGCCACCGGCAAGTCGCGGCTCGCGGTGAAACCCGGCGAGCGGCTGGCCGGACGCGTGCCGGTTTTCGAACTCAGCCCCGATGGCCGGTGGCTGGCCGCCCGGAGCCCTACGCGGCTGTGGATCTGGGACGCCACGACGGGCGAGGAAAAGTTCACCCATGCCATCGATGCATCGACAACGTATCCATACCTGACCTTCAGCCCGGAGGGGGATCGGCTGGTTTTTCCGATTGGCGGCAGGGCCAACCTCGTATCGGTGCCGGACGGGAAATTCATCGGTCAGCCAATGTTTCACTCGTTAACCCAGGGCCTGGCCTTCTGTTTCTTCGCGCGGTTCAGCGGCGACGGCCGGCGGCTGCTGTTGCGCTACAGCGTTGGCATATCGATCTACGACGCATCGACCGGTGAACGCCTGTACGGCCCCATCGCCTCGCCCGGCGCCGACGAGGCGTTCCTAAACCAGGATGGCACGCGATTGACTTACGTTGCGGCCGATCGATCGGTGCAGGTGCTGGATCTCGCATCCGGCAAACCCGTGTATCCAGGTCTCCCTCACGGCGCGAGAATCCAGTCCGCCCGGCCCGATGCCCGCCGGCGGCTGATGGTCACGAGCACGGTCGACGGCCTCGTCCGGTTCTGGGATCTCGAAACTGGCAAGCTCGCGGCCGAACCCATGTTCAAGCAGAACGAATTCGTACCGACGGCGCTGGCGCCCGACGGCCGGACCGCCGCGATGTTTGCCCGCTCCGGACTGGCCGCGCAGTTCCGCCTGGGTCATGGGGCGACCGCGCCGCTCACGCTGCCGCGAGACCTTGACGTGCGGCTGGTCAACCTGCATCCGGCGCCGCCCACGCGCACGCTTTGGCTCAAGGACACCGCCATCACCGCCCTCGACGCGGCCACGGGTCGGGAGACGCAGGGCGGCTATCCGATGCCTTCGCGGATCACCGGCCCGGCGACGATCCGCTCATCGTACGGTCAGGTGCTGGGCAAGGGTCAGTCCCTGGTCGTCCAGACCGACGCGGAACCGGCGAAGCGCTGGCGGGCCTTCATTCTCGGCCACGACGGCGTCGAACGTGAGGTGGTGCTGAACGACGTGCCGGATTCCGTGAGCTATTTTCTGCTCGAGTCGGACTGCTACCTGGCAGCCACCGTTCCCACCGGTGCCGGGGTGCGCGACATCAGCATCTGGGATCTGCGCACGGGCAAGATGTTGAGCGTCGTCAAGCCGGAGAAAGCGATCAGCGGCGGCCAGACGCTGGTGAGTCCCGACGAGCGCAATTTTGCCTACCGCACGAGCGAAGACGCGGTGATCCATGTCTGCGACGTTGCCACCGGCAGGGAGCGGTTCGCCCTGCAGCTGACGGGCCACGCATCCCTCGCGAGTTTCCGGTTCAGCGCGAACGGCCGGCACCTCCTGACCGGGGACGACTGGGGCAGCCTGCACGTGTGGGACATGCAGACGGGCCAAGTCGTGCAGTCGCGCCAGACGCACCGGGCCGGCATCACGCGTTTCGACATTTCCCGCGACCGGCGGTATTACGCCAGCCTGGCGGAGGATGGCACGTTGCAGGTGTGGAACATGGAAACGCACGCGCCGATTGGCGCGCTGTTGACGCATCCGGGCACGCTCTCGCGAGCGGACTTCAGCCCGGACGGCTCACGAATCGCCACGGCCGGCAGCACCAGCCTGCGGGTCTGGGATGTCGCCACCGGCCACGCGTTGACGCCGTCCCTCGAGCACGAGGGGCAGCGCGCCAGCCTGGCGGCGTATGGGCCGGATGGAAAATTCGTCCAGACGTATGCGCTCGCTGCGAACACCCGGACGATCTGGATCTGGGCGGCGCCGCCGGATGGCCATGGCCAACCGACGCCGGGCTGGCTGCTCGACCTGGCGACGATTTGCGCCGGTCAGCGGGTGATGGAGGACGGGCGGTTCGTGCCACTGGACGCGGCCTACGCGAAAATCGAGACGGTGCGGCGCACGGTGGCGGAACTGCCGTCGACCGATGCCTACGGCGAGTGGGGCCGGTGGCTGCTCTTGAACGACCCCGCGCGCCCGATCGCACCTGGGTTTGCCGTCACGCCGGCGGAAGCGAAGGCGCTTCGGGAGAAACGGGAGACTGCCGCGGCGTCCATCGCCGCAGAAACCGAGCGCGACCGGGTCTTGCAGGAACGGGCAAGCCAGGCGCTGGGTGAGCAAAAGTGGGTCGAGGCCGCGGCGGCCATTCGCGAACGGATCGAGTGGCTGCAGGCGCGCAATCGGCTGCAAACCCGTGAGGCGGCCGCGCCGTACTTCAATCTCTCGCGCGCGCTGCTCGAGCAGGGCAAGGTCGACGAGGCGGAGACGGCGTTCCTGCTCTGCCAGCCTCTGATTGAGCGCTACCTTCCGGCGGCGAAACCGACCATCGAACGGCTGCGCGGACGAATCCTGCTCGGACAGCAGCGCTACGCGGAGGCCGAGCCGCTCCTGCTCGCCGGCTACGAAGCGCTGAAGAGTTCCTCGCCCAACGCGTACGCTGCCCTCCGCGAAATCGCCCAGGCGCTGGCCAATCTTTATCGAGCGACCAACGCACCGGCCAAGGCCGACCAGTGGCAGAAGATTGCCGACGACGCGCGCGAACCGGTGAGGGCCGGCAAGTCTCCCCAGCAGCCCGCCAAACGCGGAAAAGCGGCGGGACGCTGAGAAGAATTCACTCACCGGGACTTTCTCGGCGCGCTCTGCGACCTCCTGTAAGACGGCTTGGGTTTGATGGCGGCGTCAGGCCGCGGCGCGAATGGCTCGGGCTAATGTTTGTCGGTCGCGGTGAGTGCGCTGAATTCGGCGTCCCAACTCTGCGCGAGCGACGTCTCATGCGCGGCGACGGCGCAGTTCCGCGCGTCCGGCAGCCACGCCACGCGCAGTTCGCGCGGCAATGCCACCGGCGCGAGCAGGACGCGCCACACCTCGAGCGCCCGCGCCGACCGGCCGCAGGACTGCAGCAGCAGCGCGGCCTCGCGCGCGAGGGCCCACTCCATCGGTTCGAACCCCGGCAGCGTGGCGAGAAACCCGAGCGCGTTGCCGGCCCCGTCCGTGTTTCCCGCGTCACGCAAGCGTGTCGCCAGCGCCACCCCGACCGCCAGCGTGGGCGCGGCACGTTGGACGGAAACCGCGAGCGCCGTCGCCTCCGTGCGCCGATCGGCCGCGTCGAGTTCGCGCATCCGCCGCAGGACGGCGTAGCCCGCGAGCTTCGGTGGCAATCGTTCGAATTGTCGCCATTGCTCGTCGGACGAGACGGCGAACGGACGGTACAGCGGATCGCCGATCAGGACGGCCTGCCAGCTCAACGCCGTCAGCGCATAGTAGCCGGCGTCGACCAGCGTCCAGCCGCGGCCCAGCGCCCGGAGCAACAGATGCGGTTGATGCGTAAACTGCAGGTACGGTTCGTGGACGTTGCCGACCGTCGCGGTGACGCCGCGCGCCACGAGCGGGGCCGTCCAGCCGGAATTCGCGTTGCGCAAACTTGCCGCGGAATAGCTGTGGATGTGCAGCGCGATCGCGCCAGGCGGAAACCGAAACCCCGGCAGGGTGAACGGCCCGTCGACGTTTCCGCTGTACCAGCCGAAATAGAGGACCGGGGCATCGCAGCGGGCCGTCGCGGCGAAGGTGCCGGGTTCGCGATCGACGCTGAGGTCGAAGTGCAGCTCCGCGAGTTGCTGCGTGGTCTTCTCGAGCCACGGATCGCCGACGTCGTCGTTGCGCCCGAGATCCACGTAGGCGCGACCCAGCAGCCCGGTGCGCTCGGCCGCGACCGCGAGGTCGACCAGCGCGTTCGCCTGCTCCGCGGTGGGGCCGTCGAGCCGCGCGACCTTCACGACCTGGTTCAGCTCGATCGCGGACGGCCGATCGTTTTGAAAAAGCGGATTCGGCACGAACGCGTTGATGGGATAATTGGGCAGGGCCAGCAGGCTGAGTTCCGCATCGACGCACCCGGCATTCGTCTTGAACTCGGCGCGCCGCGTGAAGGGCAGGACGTCGCTGTACAGCGCGGGATCGTGGCCGATCTTCAGCGGCACGCCGCGACAGACGACGAGCGCCGCGATCCGGTGCTGATACGGCGCCATTTTCTGCCGGCCGACGGCGTCGGTCAGCGCCATCGGAATGGCGTCGATCCATTTCGTCGCGACCAGGCGATCGAGCAGCGGCGTCCAAATCGTGGCGACGAATTCACGCCAGCCGATCGCCTCGACCAGCGGCATCTTCAGGGCGATCAGGTTCTCCTCTGGAACGCCGCGCACCTCGGCATAATGCCGGGCGATTCGCACCGAGTCGGGGTCGTCGCGGTTGGCGAGGATGATGACGCGGGCCGCGAGGTTGTCGTCGGCCGCCGCCCGCACCCCGCCATGGCCAAGCAGCACCACGGCGAACACGTGGCAGAGGACCTTCAGGCGAGTTGACGCCCTGCACATCACCGGCATCGAGGAACAATATTCACCAAAAAACGGCCGCCAGGGAGGCTGCGGCTCGAGGATTCCGGAGAAGCGGCGGATCGCTATTTGCGCGGGACACTTTCCGCCGCGCCGGTCTGCCGCCGAATGAGCGAACTGCGCAGATACGTATCCGGAATGGCATTGCGGTACGCCGTCAGCCAGATCGCGCCGAGCATTTGCCCGCCGTCCACCAGCCGCGCCTCGATGAACGCGCGGGTTTCGTCGGCGACGACCCCCTGCTCGCCCTGCCCGAGTTTGCCGGCCTTCTCCAGCTGGTACACCCATTCGACGTACTTGTGCTCCGACTGCAGGTAGTCGACCACGGCGGCGAACATGGGGTCGCGCCCGTCGGGGCGCGCGGCCAGCGCAATGGGGTGCGCGGTTTTCACGCGGGCGAGCAGTGACGGGGCGCGAATCGCCACCTTGGCGATGATGCCGCCGTCGATCCACGAATGCAGCCCCGGCCACGTGGTGTAGCCCTGCGGATTCGCACCGACCCAGCCGTTGTGGTGCTTCGTCGTGTGCAGCGGTTGCGCGCCGTCGCCCACATAGTGCCCCATCACGCCCATGAGGTAGAGGACGTTGGCCTGCGCATTCATGATCTCGTCGGGCGTGCCCAGCTCCTCGAACACCTTGAGGGAGGAAAACGACGCGCGGAGCTTCCCGTAGTATTCGGTGATCGCCCATGGCACGAAGCCCGGCCACTCGCGGGTGTGGTCGCTGTTCTTCGCCGGATCGATCGGCGCGAAGTTCTGCTCGTGCGCCTTCCGGCCCGCGGCGAACTGGACCACGAAATCATACCGGAGCGACGGCACCGTCGCCCAGTCGAGCCCGGCCTCCGGGATGTACTCCAGGTCGCAGTAGTGATCGATGCCGTTGTAGTGCTTGATCGGCAGGTCGGGGACGTTGCGCCAGCGGTCAGGCTCGCCGGAGAGAAAGGCCACGCGCTCGCGGTTGGCGGCAGCGTGTACGAACTGTGGATACTCCGGCGGCAGTGAAGCCAGCGCGAGCTGGTTCACGATGCGGTGGCCCTCGTAATCCCAGGCCCGCGCGAGCGGGGCGAGGAACAGCCAGGGCAACAGGACGCGAATGGCGAGCCGGAGGACGGAAACGGAATGAAGGCGCATGAGCAAGGCGACACGCTGCACGGTCCCGCGGAGCGGCACAAGCCGAGGGTGGCGCGAGGTCCAACGTTTGCCGTGCACCCTGCCGATGCGCGAGGCCCCAGCGTGGCGCGGTCAATCTGACCGCGTCGATCCGCAGAACGACCCTTGTTCCCAATTTCGAGCACGCTCAGCTCAGATTGAGCGTGCCACGGCCCGGCCGCTTTCCGCCACCCTCGGGACGACGGAACTCCCCCGGCGAAACCGCTGATCGGACGGCCTACCGCTCCGCCGCCACCACGCTGCGACCGGCCGCCGCGGCCACGGCCGAACTCTTCGCGCGCGCCGGCTCGATCACCGCGCCGTAGTCGCGCACGCCGGCGGCGATCGCCTCGGCGATTTTTTGGCGGTAGCCGGATGTCCCGATCTTGCGCGATTCCACGTCACTCGTGAGAAAACCGCACTCCACCAGCACGCCCGGGCAGTTGAGTCCGCGCAGCACGCCCCAGTGCGCGAGTTTGCGGCCGCGATCGAATGTCTTCAGGTCGACGACGAAGTGCCGCTGGATGGCCTGCGCGAGCACGACGTTCCAGTGGTCGAAGCGATTGATCGGCATGTCCGTCGTCTCGAGATGCGGGTCGTCCTTGCGCAGCAGGCTCCACCACTCCGCGGCATGCTGCGCCTTCGGCGCGAACGTGAACACCTCCACGCCCGAGGTCTTCTTGTCCTTCGGCAAGGCGTTGAAGTGGATGCTGACGAACAAATCGCCCCGATTCGCGTTCGCGATCACCGCGCGCTCGCTCAACTCGATGTAGGTATCCTTCTCGCGCGTCAGGACCACCCGGTAACCGCCGGCCTCGAGCGCCTGCTTCGCGCGGCGCGCAACGTCGAGCGCGTAGCTTTTCTCGTTCACGCTGGTGCCGTTGTCCTTCCCGCCGTGACCGGGATCGAGCACGATCGTCTTCGGCGCGCCTGGCGACGCGACGCCGTGGCCCGGTCGCAGCAGTGGCGTCAGCGCGCGCTCGAAATCGGTGCGGCTCACATAAAGCTGCCCGCCGGCGGCGAGGATGGGATCGCCCAGGAAAACCCGCAGCCCGTTGACGAGAATGTCGCGCGAATCGTGCTCGAGGTCGGCGCGGGCGCCGGCGCCGCTCAACGACAGTCGCCTGCCGCGTTCGAGCCACGTGAGCTTCAACGCGAGCCGCGAGGCGATGTCCGCCGCATTCACGTAGTCGACCGCCCCGAACCGCCGGGTCGCAACCGCCGCGGGGGTGGGCGGCACGGCCGCCCCCGGCCGCGAGGGCGCCGAGCGTGGCGGATCGGCGGCCAGCAGTGCAGCGCTGGCGGTCGCCAGGGCCCACGCGAGGCCGAGGGCTCCTGACCAGCGACCGCGCGGCGTCGCCCGCCCGCCGGCGCCTCCCCTTCGACGAAGCGGCGTCGCGAACTGTGGTGCCGCCGCGCGCACGGCGATCCGGTTACGAGCCGTCGCGGCCCGCACCCGATGCCGGCTCGTCACCCGCCGCATCGTGGTTGTTCGCGTCCGGTTCATGCTCTGCCCGCAGTTCGTCCGGCTCGTGGAACTTCGGCTTGCGCTTGTTCACGGGCAGCGGCGTGAGCATCACGTGGATGTTGCGGCCGATCAGTTTCGGGTCGGCGTCGGGATGGCCCATGCCCGCGAGTTCGGTCACCGCGCGCTTCATCACCTGGAAGCCCAGCTCGGTGTGCGCCATCTCGCGGCCGCGGAACTTGAGCCGCATCTTCACCTTGTTGCCGTGATCGAGAAACTCCTCGGCGTGCCGCAGCTTCGTTTCGAAGTCGTGCTGCTCGATGCGCGCGGTGAATTCGATTTCCTTGATCTTGCTCGCGGTGGATTTCGCGTGCGAGTGCTTCTTCTGCTCCTCGTACACGTACTTGCCGAAATCCATGATCCGGCAGACCGGCGGCGTCGCGTTCGGCGCCACCTCCACCAGGTCGAGGCCGTTTTCCAACGCGAGATTGATGGCCTTCGGCGTATCCAGAATCCCGAGCTGCTTGCCCTCGGGCGAAATCACGCGGACCTGGGGAACCTTGATACGATGGTTGCGGCGGATGGCCGCGAACGGGTCGACATTGCGACGCTGGTAAGAACCGGGGCGGCCGCCTCCGGCAGAGGGGAACGAATTGGCCATCAAATAAGGTTGGACTTGGTACTTGGTCGGCGAGGCTTCTTGCGCGGGTCGCCCCCGGGAGCAAGGCCTATTTGCCGAGGAAATCGTCCGGATCTCAAACGCTGAAACTCTCCCCGCAGGAGCAGCTCGCCTTGGCATTGGGATTCGTAAACTTGAACCCGCCCGCCACCAGCGCGTTGGAATAGTCCACGTGGGTGCCCTTCAAATAGAGCGCGCTCTTGCTGTCGACGAGCACCGGCACTCCGGCCGTCCGGACCAGGATGTCGCCGCGCTTCGGCTCCGGCACGAACTTCATTTTGTAACTGAGTCCGTTGCAACCGCCGCCGCTGATGGCGATCCGGAGGTAGTCCCCCTGCTTCTCCCGGGCGATCAGTGTCGCCACCTTGGTTCCCGCGGGGGGCGTCAACCGGACCAGGTTCTCATTCCCCTCGCGGACGCCTTCAGGCAACGCCACGCGCGGCGCGGCGCTCGATTGAGCGGTCGCCTCGGTGGTGGCTGCAGGCAGGGTGGACTCCATCGGTATCACCAAACGCGAGCGGCCGTCGGGCGCAACTGCCGAGTGCAGTCCGGTGGCGTCCGCTCTCTCCCTCGACTCCGCTCGGGACCCTGAGCCCATCGACAAGCTCAGGACCTCGACTTTCCTTGGGCACGAGACCGTGAGCCTGTCGAACGGCCTGTCGAACGGGCGAGCGGGCCTGGGTTCTAGCGAACGGGTTCGGAGTGGGGCGTTCTAACGTGCAAACCCAGGCCGGCTCGGAGAGCCGGCCCCACCACCTGACACGCTGCGGCCTTGCGCGCGGGCGAAGTTTCCGGCTTAACCGCCGGTCTACCCATGACCCCACGCTATCTACTGATCTTGCTGTTTGCCGCGGCCCCGTTGCTGCGTGCCCACGAGGTTGCCGCCGACATGGTTGCGGCCGCCCAGAACTTCCTCGGCGCCCTCACGCCCGAGCAGAAGAAACAAGCCACCTACGCGCTCACCGATGCCGAGCGCGAGAACTGGAATTTCGTGCCGATCGCCCGCAACGGCCTGCCGTTCAAGGTCACGTCGACGGAGGTCCAGGCGCTGGGCATCGCCCTGTTGCGCACTGGCCTCAGCCACACCGGCGTCGCCAAAGCCCAGGCGGTGATGCAGCTCGAGTACGTCCTGAAGGCCCTCGAAAACAACAAGGGCGCCAACCGCCGCGATCCGACGAACTATTTCGTCACCATTTTCGGCGAGCCGAGCGCCGAGCAGACGTGGGGCTGGCGGTTCGAGGGACATCACCTGTCGTTCAACTTCACCGTGGTCGACGGCAAGCACGTGTTCTTCCTGCCCGCGTTCATGGGCAGCAATCCCGCCGAGGTGAAATCGGGCCCGCGCAAGGGCGAACGCGTGCTCGCGCAGGAGGAGGACCTCGGGCTCGCGCTGATCAACTCGCTCGACGAGTCGCAGCGGAAGACGGCGATCTTTGCCGGGAAGGCCCCGACGGAAATTGTCACGAAGAACGAGAAGCGCGTGAAACCGCTGTCACCCGAGGGCATCTCCGCCGCCCAGCTCACGCCGGCCCAGCGCGAGAAGCTCATTGCCCTGATCAAGGTTTACGCGAACCGGGCGCGGCCGGAACTCGCGGCGGAAATGGATGCCCGGATCCGCGAAGCGGGTCCCGATAAGATCACGTTCGCCTGGGCCGGTGGATTGAAACGCGGCGAGCAAACGTACTACCGGATCCAGGGGCCCACCTTTCTCATCGAGTTCGACAACTCCCAGGGCAACGGAAACCACATCCACTCGACCGTCCGCGAATTCAAGGGCGACTTTGGCCACGACCTGCTGGCCGAGCACTACGCGAAAGAGCACGGCCGGAAGACGGAGTGAGGTTTTTCGACGGCGGAGGGACGACCGCCTCGTCGTCCGCGTCAACGTGCGGCCCGCGCGGAGGCGGCCCTCCATCAGGCAGATCCCGGCGAGAGAATGCCTTTCGCCTGCCCACTACTGAAACGAAACGCAATTTCCGCAACGTAGCGACGAGCACCAGCGAGTCGACCAACCTCCCATCCACTCGCTGGCGCTCGTGGCTACGAGGAACGCGGATGTAACGTTTTCTTCGTGTCGCCGCACGAGGGGCTCTCCCGGCCCCCTCACCCTTCAAAAAAAAGTCTGGACGACGACAAACTATTCTCCACGTTCGCGTTCGCATCAGGAACGAGCCCGTCTTCACCGGCGGGCTCCGCCAACCGGGCCGGGAGCGGCCACGGTGGATCGGGGGAAGGCCCCCGGATGTGCGAGACTCACCCGAGCCTCGAACCAAGAACGCTCCCGAAGACGAGACCGACCTGATGCCCAGGTCGGTTTTTTGTTTTCAAACCCTGACGCGCGATAACTCCCACAAAGAACATCACGCATCATGAACGCACTCAGCGCACTGTCCGGCATCCGCGTCCGCGCGGAAAACCCGAATCATCACCTGTGGAACAACCACGGCACGTGGTTCCTGCACTACACGGTTCATCCGACGCCCTTCACGAAGGAGCGGATCCGCCGCTCGCTCGGCACGAAGGATATCCGCATCGCCCGCGAGCGCCGCGACTCGTTCTTCGCCCACCTCGCCTCCGAGGCGGCGAAGCCCGCCGGCACGGTGGTCCGGAAGGCGGTCGCGGCGTGAGTCGCCACGCTGCGTTGTAGCCGCGTCCACTGACCGCGGCCGCGCGGCTGGTCCATGGCACGGCCAGCGTGCCGCCTACCGCACGCAACAGGTGCTCCGGCCATTGTAGGTTGCCTGCTCGACAGGCAACTTCGCAAACGGTCCCGTCGTTTTCGCGCTACGGAATCCGCAGCCGCTGCCCCGGCCGCAGCGCATTCTCGCCTTTCAACACTTCGCGGTTCGCGTCGTAGATATCCTGCCACCGATTGCTCGTGCCGTAGTAGCGCACGCTGATGCGCGTCAGCGTGTCACCCTCCGCCACGGTGTGCACCCGCGGCGCCGGGGTGACCGGGCTGCCCGCCGCCGGCGCCGGGAGCGGCGCTGAATTCACCGCGGGGAGCGCCGGCAGGGTCGCGGCCGTGCCGCCGTTGATCAGGCGCGCCGCCGACGCGATTTGGTCCAGCGTGCCCTGGGCCTGCCGCAGCCGCGCCGCGATCGCCGTATTTTCCTGCTGCAATTGCGTGATCCGCGTCGTGCGGTCGCGCTCCAGCGCCTGCACCGATTCGTTGAGTCGCGCGATTTCGGTGCGGGCCGATCCGAGATCGCGCTGCGTCGTGGCGAGCTGCGACGCCGAGGCCGCGAGGCTGGCGGCGCGCTGTTCAGCCTCCTGTCGCGCCGCGTCGCCCTGGGCGAGCCGCGCGTTTTCCGCGCGCAACGTGGCGACCTGGCCCTGCAGGTCCTTCATGTCGCCCGCAAGTTTCTCGTTCGTGCCGGTGAGCTCCGCGACCGTCGCCCCGTACTGCTCCGCCGTCTTCTGGGCGTCGGCCAGCCGGGTTTTCACCTCCGCCAGCTCGGTGCGCAGCGCACCGGCATTGTCGCCCATCGCGGCGAGCCGCGTGTTCTCGGCGCGCACGGTCGTGAGCTGCGCCTGGAGGTTCTTGATTTCTTCGGAGAGTTTTCCGTTCGTGCCCGTGAGGTCCGCGACCGCCGCGCCGTGCTGCTCCGCGACTTTTTGCGCCTCGGCCAGTCGCGTCTTCACGTCGGCCAACTCCGATCGCAGGCTGGCGGCGGTGTCGCCCATCGCGGAGAGCCGCAGGTTTTCCCCGCGTACCGTGGCCAGCTGGCCGGTGAGATCCGCCACCTGCGTCTGCAATTTCTCGTTGCCTGCCCGCAACTCGTCCATCGTCGCCTGCTGGTCTCCGGCGCTCTTGTCGATCGCGGCCATGCGCGTCTTCAACGCCGCCACGTCGGCGCGGGCCAGCTCGGCCGCCTGGCGCAGCTGGTTGACCTGCTGTTCGAGCGCGGATTTCTCCGCGGTCAACTTCTCGTTGACCCCCGTGAGCTCGGCGACGCTGGCGCCGTGCGCCTCGATCGCCTTGGCCGCGTCGGAGTGCCTGGCTTGCAACGCGCCGTAATCGCCGCGGAGTTTTTCCAGCTCGGACTGCAGCGTTTTGTTGCGCGCCCCGGCCTGCTCCAGCTCGGACTTCGACGAGGTGTCCTCCGTGTTTTTGGCCTGCAGCAGCGAGCGATTCGCTTCGGTCAACGCGCGATTGGTTTCCCGCGCATTCTGCAGTTGGGTCGCCAGCGTCGCAATTTCGCGCGCGGAGTTCTTGCGGTCCTCGTCGAGTTGCGTCTCGAGCGCGCGCACCTGGTTCTGCATCGTCGCCATTTCGAGCCGCATCGCATCGGAGGGACCGGCCTTCGCCGCGGCGGCCTGGGCGGCGAGCGCCGCGGCCACGCTCTGCTTCGCGACCTCCAGGTCCTTTTGCAGGCTGTCGTTCTTGTTGCTCAACTCGGCGATGGTCCTGCTGGCGGCTTCCAGCTGTACGGTGAGTTTCGCGGCCGAAGCGCGATCTGCGGCCTGGGTTTGCTGGGCCGCGGCCAGGCGATCGCGCTCTGCCGTGGCGGCCGCGAGCTGTTGCGCCACCTCCGCGAGTTTCTGCCCGGCCTCGGCCCCGGCCGCTTGAGCCTGCTGGGCGGCCGTCAGCCGCACCTGCATTTCCGTCAGCTGTTGCCGGATACGCGGCAGCTCGGCCGCGGTCTGGTTCGCCTGCTCGAGCTCCGCGCGGATTTTCGCGAGCGCGTCCCGGTTCACCGCATCCGTTTCCTGCGCCGTGGCGAGCGCTCGCCGCAGGTTGGCCACCTGCGCCGATTCGGATTCCGCCGCCGCTCCCGCGGCCCGCGCCTTTTCCGCTTCAGCAGCCGCCAGCCTTTGCCTTGCCTGGTCGAGTTCCGCGCGAATCTTCGCCAGTGCGTCGCGGTTCGCCGCATCCGTTTCCTGAGCGGTGGCCAGCGCCCGCCGCAGGTTGGCCATTTGGGTCGATTCGGTTTCCGTCGCCGCTCCCGCCGCCCGCGCTTTCTCCGCCTCGGCGGCCGCCAGGCTTTGCTTCACCTGCTCGAGCTGCGCTTTCAGCGCCTCGCCGGTCTTCCGCGCCGCGTTCAACTCGTCGAGCGCCTCGCCCAGCTGGGTCCGCAACTGCTGCATCTGCTCGGCCGCGACCGCCGGCTTGCCGCTGAGCTCCGTCACGCGCTTCTCCAAGGCCGCCTTGTCGGCCGCGAGGGCATCGCGCTGCCGGGCCGCGTCCTTCAGCGATTGCTCGGCCTGCGCGACCCGCCGCTGCAAAGCCGGCACTTCGCTCGTGGCGCTCGCGACGGACGCTTCCGTGTCGCGCACCGATTTCTTCAAGGTTTCGTTTTCCACGCGCAACCGCGTGACGTCGGCCTGCGCCGCGCTGAGATCCGCCGCAAGCTGGTTCGGCTTGGCCGCGCTCGCCGGGGCCGCTGCGAGCCGCCGATTCTCCGCGGACAGCTTCTCGTAGTTCACGCGCAGCTCCTCGAGTTCGCGCGTTAGGCTGGCGACCTTCACCGCGTCCGCCCCGCCAGCTGCCGGCGGGGCGCCGCCGGTCTTGCCGGCCGGCTGCTGCGCCAGCCGCAACTGCCGGCTGAGCTGGGCGAGCTCGATCGTCGATCGCTTCACGTCCTCGTTCAGCCGCGCATTTTCCGTGAGCAGCTTCGCAATGCGCGGATCGTTGGCGGCCAGGGATTGGAGCGACGCCTCGGTGCCGCCCGCGGCACCGGTCACCGCCGCAGCCGCCGTGGAGGGTGCGGCGGGCGCGGCGCGGGCCGCCTTCAGTTCGGCGGCGATTTCCGTCGCGCGACGCTCGGCGTCCGCCTTTTCGCGCGTGAGCTGCTCGACCTGCGCGCGCAGCGTCGTTTCGGCCGCAGTCGGCGCCGACTTCTTCGGGGCCTTCGCGGCGGCCGTCTTCAGCTGGTTGTTTTCGGCCGTGAGCCGCGTCGCATTCTGCTGGGCCTGCGCCAGCGCCGATTGCGCCGCGGCGAGTTGCTGGGCGATCTTCTCCCGGTCGCCCTGCCCCGAGCGCGCCGCCTCCAGCGCAGTCGACGCCGCAGCCAGTCGCTGCTCGAGGGTCGAGCGCTCCCGGGAAAGGGCCTGAGTCGACTCGGCCAGCCGCGCGTTTTCACTGCGCACGCGTTCCAATTCCGACTCCGCGGCGCTGACCCGCTGATTCAGCGCGGCGGCCTCGCCCGCCGGCGCGGCAGCGACACCCGCCGCCGGCGTGCTCGCCGGTCGAGTGGGCGCGGGCACGGCAGCCACGGCGGCCGGGCCCGGCTCGCGGCCGCCCAGCTGCGCCCGCCACCGCGCGATCGCCTGGTTCGCCTCCGCGATTTGCGCGGGGTTCAGCTGCTGCGCCACGATGTCGCGGCCGGTCGGTTTCGCACCGTTCTCCACGGCGAGGCTCAGCCACGCATAGGCTTCGACGAGATTCGCCGGCGCCCCGCGCCCCTCGGCCAGGAGGATGCCGAGGTTGTTCTGCGCCGGCGCGAAATTCTGCAGGGCCGCCGCGCGGTAAGACTCGATGGCCGCGGCGGGGTCCGCCGCCGAGCCGCGGCCTTCCTCCAGCATCAGGGCCAGGTTGTATTGTGCTCTCGGATACTTCTGCCCCGCGGCCGACCGGTACCAGCGCTGCGCCGCCGGTTCGTCCTTCGCCACGCCGCGCCCGAGCTCGTAGGCGAGCGCGAGGTTGTATTGCGCCTCGGGCACGCCGCGCTCGGCCGCCTGCCGGAACCACAGCGCGGCCTCGAAGTAGTCCTGCTTCACCCCCAGGCCGTTGGCGTACATGTTGCCGACGTTGAACTGCGCCGGCGCAAAGCCCTGCTCGGCCGCCTTCAGGTAATGCTTGAACGCGGCCCCGAGATCGGCAGTCACGCCGCGACCCAGCTCGTGCATCATCCCCAGGTTGAATTGCGCGGCCGGCAGTCCGCGGTCCGCCGCCTGCTGGTACAAACGCAGCGCCTCGACGAAACTCTGCGCCACGCCCTGGCCGTTGGCGTAGGCATTGCCCAGCGCGTTCAAGGCATCCGGGTCGCCCTTGTCCGCGCGCGCGCGAATCGCCGCCAGGTCCGTCTGCGCCCGCAAAGGCACGCCCGCCGCGCCGCCCAGGGACAAAAGCGCCACCGTCAGCAGCGCCCGGTTTTTTCGCGAAAGCGCGAATCGGCGGGCCGCCATCGGGCGTGGAGAGCCGCGCGTCATTGCAAGGTGCGCGCGCGCCGCGACGAGCCCGACGCCGACCGCGGGCCGCGCCACTGCCCATCGTCGACGCAACGCTGCGGACCCCCGAGTCCCCCGTGAACTTGACCACACTCCCAAGCTGGATGAGGCACGAAGGTCTTTAAGGACAAAACCCTACCGGGAAGCAAGGCGGCAAGAGAGAGACGAGGGACCAAGAACGAAAAACCAAGACCACGGACCAAGGACCAGGGACTAATCGAGCGAACACAAAGCCACGCGCCGTTTCGAAAATAAACCGCCTGTTGCCGAGTCGTCGCCGCCGAGCCGAGTTTTCGATCGCCTCCCTGACTTAGCGGTCCCTTGGTCTCTAGTCTCTGGTCTCTGGTCTCTGGTCTCTGGTCCTTGGTCCTTGGTCTCTAGTCTCTGGTCTCCACGGCCCCCTGCACCCGGCACGGCAGTAACGCCGCGTCTTGCATGCCGTGGATGATCTTCTTGTCCGGCGGACAGAACGTCGCGAGTGCGCCAGAGAGTCGGGGCCTGCCATCGACAATGAAAAAGTACGGACACAGCCGCAGTCGGCCCGCCTTCGCCAGGGCTTCCACTTTCGCCGGGGCTTCCGCCTTCGCCGATGCCCCGGCGGACGGGGTCGTTTCGCCCGCCGAATCTCCCGCGCCCGGCGCAATGTTGACAGGCGAGTCGGCGGCCGCGCCCGGCCCGCGTTCTTCGTAGATCGCGTGCTGCAGCCGCCGCGGTTTCTTGTAAACCTGGAGCACGTGCAGGTTGGTCGGCGCCAGCTCGATTGCGCGTTCGACGCCTTGCTGCCATTCCTCGCGCGAGCAATCGCTGCCCAGCACAACACTGCGGGCGCCCCAAGCCGTCTCGTGATAGCCGCTGATCTTGATGATGAGATCGCGCTCCTTTTGCGACGCGTTGCCGAGATCGCGCCAGTCGTTCAGCGCGCGACCGCCGGCGCGCGGGCCGTCGAGGACGGCGCCGGGCGGCAACGGAGTCGGATCGATGATCCACGACGGCGGGATCAGCGTGCGCAGAAGTTTGCCCGCCTTCGCACTCAATGCCTCCGCCCAGTAGTCCTGCAAGAGGTGGTGGTGAAACAGCGCGAGCGACAGCTTCTCCTCCTGGAATGGCCGCATCGGCGGCGCGATCGCCAGCTCGCCCGCCTGCCACGCTTCAAAGATGAAGCGCTGCGTCCGGAGGTTCTCGAGATCGAACAACTCGAAAAACCGGTAGATGATGTCGATTTTCTCCGGGTTGCCCTCGACATCGAAGAAAAGCGCATTCTCCAGCGGAAAGAGATCCTCCGGCTTCAGGCAAAACACGCGCTTGCCCTCCAACTGCAGCTGCCGCGCGAGCCACTCCATCTCCGGCCGGTACGTGGCCGCCTCGTCGCTCACCACGATCGCGATCAGCGGATTGCGCTGCGCCGGACGCAGCCCGCTCAGCGCGGCATAGAAATTCCTGATCATCGCGTCGTCGCCGCCGAGAACGCCCTGATCGCCGGGTGAGGGTATCCGGCCGGCACCACTTGAACTTGTGGGCGGGGTGCCCCCTCCCCGCTCATACAAGCGGTTCAGAAACGCCGTGAGTCCGATTCCGCCGGGCACCGAGTCGAGCTCGGTCAGGACGAAACCCTCGTCGGTCAGGAGCAGGTCGGGCCGCAACACGGTCGGCATCGCCCCGCGATTCTTCGGATCACGGGCGTGTTCGATCAGCCGCCGCGGTTTGCCGCGATCGAGATAATCTGCCACCCACGGCGCGAGCAGCGGCTTGTTGCGCAGGAGGTTCTTGCCCGCGACCGCTCGCAGGTAAAGCGCCTCGAGCGCCTGGTGAAACTCATGACAGGCGGCGCCAATCTCCTCGAGCTGCTTCAACTGCTCGGTCGTCAGCGGCCACGCCTCGGGCGAAAGCTGCCACGTCTTCGCCTCGAACATCGGCGTCGCAGTGAGCGCCGATTGGAGTGTATCGAAGGCGAGAGAGGGCATGTGCGGCAAACGTTCCCAGTTCGAGACGAACGCTCAACTTTTAACGCTTAACGCTCAAGTGCCGTCGCGCTTCCGCCGGGTGCAGTTGAGCGTTAAAAGTTAAGCGTTGAGCGTTGAGCGTTTCGCGGCTCCCGCCGCGCTACTCCTCCATCTGGATATCCTTGTTCCGGTGCCGCGGGCAGCCGGCGCGCAACCACGCGTTGACGAACCGGTCGAGATCGCCGTCCAGCACACCCTGCGTGTCGCTGGTGCTCATGCCCGTCCGCAGGTCCTTCACCATCTGGTACGGCTGGAGCACGTAGCTGCGAATCTGGCTGCCCCAGCCGATTTCGCCCTTTTCCCCGTAAAACTTGTCCATCTCCGCGCGCTGCTCGTCCTGGCGTCTCTCATACAAGCGCGATTTCAAAATTTTCATCGCGGTCGCCTTGTTCTTGAGCTGCGAACGCTCGTTCTGGCAAACGACGACCAGGCCCGTGGGCAAGTGCGTCAGCCGCACCGCCGAGTCGGTCGTGTTGACGCCCTGACCGCCCTTGCCGGAGGAGCGGTAAACGTCCACGCGGAGCTCGGCCTCCGGAATCTCGATGTCCACCTGCTCCTCGGCGATCTCGGCGATCACGTCGACCGCGCAGAACGACGTGTGCCGGCGCTTGTTTGCGTCGAACGGCGAAATGCGCACCAGCCGGTGCACGCCACGCTCGGCCTTCGCGTAGCCGTAGGCGTTTTCGCCCTTGAGCAGCATGGTCGCCTTGCTGATGCCGGCCTGATCCCCGGCCTGCACGTCCTGGACTTCGATTGCAAACTCCCGGCGCTCGGCCCAGCGCGAGTACATCCGGAACAACATGTCGGCCCAGTCGTTCGACTCGGTCCCGCCGGCGCCCGATTGAATCGAGAGGATCGCGTTGTTCTTGTCGAACTGCCCGGTGAGGAAGGACGCGATCTCGAGCTGATCGAGTTCGCTCACCATCCCGCTCACCTGAGCCTCGAGCTCGCGCGCGTAGGTTTCTTTTTCCGCCCCCGCGGCCGCCTCCACGAGCTCGGTCATGACGTTCACGTCGTCGACCTTTTTCTGGAAGGCAACGACCGGCAGGACCGACCGCTTCAGAATGTTCAGCTTCGCGATGTGCTTCTGCGCGCGCTCGGTGTTGTCCCAGAAAGTCGGCGCGCCCATCTCCGACTCCATCGCCTCGATTTCCCGGGTCTTTTGATCGACGTCAAAGAAACCTCCACAAATGGCCGGCGCGCTTCTTGATGTTCTCGATGTGGTTGAAGGTCTCGGGTGCGATCATGTGAGTAAAGGGAGACGGAGTGAGGGAACGCGGGAGAATGCAACGCGCAAGCTGGCAAATGAACATTACCCGCGGCGCCGAAAGGCCCGGCCCGCACTCATTTCACCACCACCTGCGGATTCTCCATCTTGAACGTCACCTTTCCGGGGGTGAAATCGTCGCCGTATTTGGGGTCGCGGTTGTGCTCGACGGGCTCGCCGGTCACCGCGAAGACCAGCGTCGTGTCACCCGGGGGCAGTTCGAACCGCCCGATCGAGACCACGCGGCGCGCGGCCGGCAGCGTTTCGTGGTACACCACTTTGTCCCGCACCTTGACTTCGAGGGTGCGCGCGCCGATCGAGCGCGCGAGAAAACGCAAGTTCGCGCCCAGATTCCGACTGGAAGCATTGTGCACGACCAGCGTCGCGGTGTTCCCGCGCGCCCAGCGCCACGTCATGTCGGGCCACCATTGTTGCGCGGACCATCCTCGGCCGTACTGCACATCGATGCCGCGGCCGCGGCCAGCCGGCGACTCGATCACGAATTCCGGCAGCGGCTCCGGCGATTGGCGTTCATGCATCTGGTCGAAGTAGCGCACGCCGAATGGCACGAAGCAGTTGCCGAGCAGGAACCAAATCAGCCACGCCTTCGTCGGCCGCGTGGCGAGCAGCAGGTTGAACAGCAGCGTCATCGGCAGCGCGTGCCGCGTGATCGTGAAGTGGCTCTCCCACGACAGGAAGCTGATGCAGGAGAAATAAATCACCACCACCGCGCCCCAGCGCCACAGCGCGCTCTTCCAGTCGCGATGCAGCACGATGTAGAGGCTTTGCGTCAGCACCGCCACAATCGTCAGCAGCGCGTGCAGGTCGTAGCTCTTGTACAGTTCGAAAAGCCACCGGTGCCAGCGAATCGGCCCGTTGCGCGCCGTGACCGTGAACTCAGCCAGCTTCTCCATGATGCCGCGCAGCGGCCAGTCGAGGTTGCCGCCGTCGAAGCCGACTTCGCGTCCGCGGAAACGCCAAAGCACATACCCGACCCAAAGTGTCACCGGGATCGTCGCAACGAGCCCGCGGACGACATTTTTTCGCAGCGCGTCACGCCACGGCGGCGCAAACTCGGCGAGCCCGACAAACCCGATCAGCGACGTCGTCCGGACCAGCGCGGCCGCCGCGAGAATCCCGGCCCCGGCCGTGCCGCCGATCATCAGCGCCCAGAGAATCAGCGTGAAGCTCGGCAAATCGGTGAGCGACGCCTGCATCGACTCGATCACCCCGCACGTCAGCAGGATCGCCGCGTAGCCCGCGAGCCCCGGCCAGCCATGCGGGGAGAAGAGTTTCGCCGCCAGCCAGGCGAACCCGACCCAGAAGATCAGATTCAGCGCGGCATACGCATTCAGCACCCAGAACGGCTGCCCCAGCCCGAGCACCCACGCGATCCACGAGAGCAGGATCCGCTGCCCCCGGTACGGCGGATCGTCGAGCGCGACGTGCAGGTGCGGATCGCGCAGCAACGGATCGAGCGCCATCTCGGCATACAGCTGCCCATCGAAGCCCCACCGGTGGGCGGGATACGGGTCGATGAATTTCGGCGTCGCCTTGAAGACGGCGGTCCCGCGGTCGTTGAATTCGTGACCCACGCGCAGGAACTTCGTGATGCCGTACTCCGGCGACCAAATCCCGGCGTACACGTGCAAAAGGAAGCCAAACGCGGCGAGCGCGACGAGCGCGAACAGCCAGCGCGGGCAAGCCGGAAACCGCCGACGCCACCCGGCCGCGCCGACGCGCGCAGCGTGCGGTCGGGTTTCGGGGTCGCGATCTACAATCATTCGGTGGCGGAAAGGTGCGGATGTTTCGCGCCAGGCCGCGCGACGAAAAGGATAATTTGCGTGGGACGACGGTATTCGCAGGCCATCCCCAAGCGGCGTCAACTCTTGCCCGTCACAGGAAGAAACCACCTTGTAGCGACGAGCGCCAGCGAGTCGTCTTGGACGCTCCCGGCTCGCTGGTGCTCGCCGCCACACGAACGGATGCTGACCGCATCGCTACCGCGCGCACGCGCAAGGGGCTGCCGGGGTATGATGATCGGAGATTGCCCGATATGGTTCGCAGCTAGGATTTGCTAAGGTCTGGTGTGCATTCCCCACGAAAGATCCTCGTCGTCGATCACAACGCCGACAACGGCGCGCTGCTTGTCCGCACGCTCTTGCGCAAATTTCCCGCCGCCGCAGTTCAGTTGTGCGCCGAAACGGGCACGGCCGTCACCCTGGCGGCCACCGAGAGCATCGACGCGATGGTCATTCACCGCACGCTCGAGGACAGCGCGGCGGAGCTGACGAGATCGCTGCGCAAGCTGAGTCCCGACGCCGTGATCATCGTCGTTTCCGGCGTGGACCGGAGCCAGGATGTCATCGCGGCGGGAGCCGACGATTTTCTGAGCTACGAAGCGTGGCTGCGGATTGGCACCGTGGTGAGCGCCGCGCTCGAGGCGCGGCGTTCGCCGCCGCGGCCGGCGAGTGCGAGTCCGTTTGCCCGGCGCTGACGAGATGCCGTTGGCGCGCTTGCCGCGCAACCGGCCGGAGGCCGGCCAGCCCGCCGCACACCGGCGCGGTCTCGCACCCGGGAATCGCGTGCGGCGATTCGATGCGTCGAGCGTACCGCTCGCACTCGGCTCGAAGGGTCAACGAGTGCGAAAATTTTCTTCAAACTTTCTTTCCAACCGCGGCGCCTGCCGCACGACCCAACCCCCGGTAGGTGCGGACCCAGTTGTGCGTTCCGCAAGAACCTGCGAGACTGGGCCCGTTCACGGAATGCAATGGGATCGAAGATCCCACTGGCAGTAGTTGAGCCCCGCGCGCCTCCCTCCTGCGCGCGGGGCCCCCAGCCACGACGGGAACCAGCCCGAAACCGGCGACACTATGCGCCGCTTTTCGTACGGAATGGGAGCCTTGGCAAACCGACCGCGTTTCCTCGTCGTGGACCACAACTGCGACAGCCGATTTCTATTGGTAAAATGCCTGCTGCGAAAATTCCCCGACGCGGCGATTGACGAAACGGACGACGGCGATCTGGCGATCGAGTTGGTGCGCCACGCCGACATCACTGCGGTCATCAGTCATCGCACGACCGAACAACTCGGCGTCGAGCTGGTCGCCGCGTTTCGCGCCGTGAACCCAGCCATCCCGATCGTGATGGTCTCGGGCATCGACCGCACGCCACCGGCCATCGCGGCAGGCGCGGATCGCTTTCTCCTCTCCGACGAATGGCTGCGGCTCGGCACGGTCGTGGAAGAGTTGCTCCACAAACGCGCCCAGGCCGCCGCGCCGCATTGAGCGTGATCGCCGTGGTCAGTGGTCAGCGGTCAGGCGTCACTTGTCCGCGGCGCCGCCTCATTCGCGCAAGGTGCCGGCACGCTTCTCGGCCAGGAAGCTCGCGTAAGTCCGTTCGATCCCCTCGCGCAACGGCGTGTGCGCGCGCCAGCCGAGCGCCGCCAGCCGGGAAACGTCCAGCAGTTTCCGCGGCGTGCCGTCGGGCTTGCTCGGATCCCACGAGATTTTCCCGCGGTAGTTCGTGACGCTTGCCACCGCCTCGGTGAGTTCGCGAATCGTCACGTCGGTGCCCGCGCCGACGTTGATCCAGTCCGGCGGATTCTCCAGCCGGAGCAGAAACGCACAGGCATCGGCGAGGTCGTCGACGTGCAGGAATTCGCGGCGTGGCGCGCCCGTGCCCCACGCCACGACTTCCGGCGCGCCCGCTTCGCCCGCTTCGTGAAAACGGCGAATCAGCGCGGGCAGCACATGCGAGTTCTGCGGGTGGTAATTGTCGTGCGGGCCGTAGAGATTTGTCGGCATCGCGGAGTGGAAAAGCACGCCGTACTGCTTGCGGTAATACTGGCAGAGTTTCAGCCCGGCGATTTTCGCGATCGCGTACGCCTCGTTGGTCGGCTCGAGCGCGCTGGCGAGCAGGGCATCCTCGCTCATTGGTTGCGACGCCAGCTTCGGGTAGATGCACGAGCTGCCGAGAAAGAGCAGCCGGCGCGTGCCGTGCTGCCAGGCCGCGTGAATCGCGTTCGCCGCGACGGCGAGATTGGAGTAAATGAACTCCGCCGGGTACGTATGGTTGGCGTGGATGCCGCCAACCTTCGCCGCCGCGATGATCGCCACGTCCGGCTTTTGCTCGGCGTAGAACGCGTCGACCGCCGCCTGGTTCGTGAGATCGAGTTCGCGGCGCGTGCGCAACACCAGCGTCACGCCCGGCTCGCGTTCGAACCGGCGGACCAGCGCGGATCCGACCATGCCTTGATGACCTGCAATGAAGAGTTTCATCTGGAGAAACGCCAAATCACAAAATTCCAAACGCCAAACAGGGCGAAGAATCCAAATGGGATTTCGTCATTGTTTGGAATTGGGAAGTTTGGCGTTTGGGATTTCGCCGCGTAGCCGGGACCGGAAACCTCATGGGCGGGGGAGTTTGCTCACCTGCAGTTCGTGTTTCGCGAGTTCGAGATCGTGCTCAATCATGATCTTCACCAGCTCCTTGAATCGGATCTTCGGCTCCCAGCCCAGTTGCCGGCGCGCCTTCGCGGGATCGCCGATCAGCAGCTCCACCTCCGCCGGCCGCTCGTAGCGCGGATCGTGCTTCACGTACTTCCGCCAGTCGAGTCCGACCAGACCGAAGCTCTCCTCGCAGAACTCCTGCACGCTGTGCGTCTCGTTCGTCGCGACGACGTAGTCGTCCGGTTTGTCCTGCTGCAGCATCAGCCACATCATCTCGACGTACTCCTTCGCGTAACCCCAGTCGCGGCGCGCCTCGACGTTGCCGAGGTACAGCGTGTCCTGCAGGCCCATCTTGATCCGCGTCGCGGCGCGCGTGATCTTGCGCGTGACGAACGTCTCGCCGCGTCGCGGGCTTTCGTGGTTGAAGAGAATCCCGTTGGACGCATGCAGCGCGTAGCTCTCGCGGTAGTTCACCGTGAGCCAGTACGCGTAGACCTTCGCGCAGCCGTACGGTGAGCGCGGCCAGAAGGGCGTCTGCTCCGTCTGCGGCACGGCTTGCACCTTGCCGAACATCTCGGACGAGGACGCCTGGTAGTAACGGCATTTCTTCACGAGCCCGGCCTCGCGGATGGCCTCGAGAATCCGTTGGGCCCCGAGCCCGTCGACATCGCCCGTGTACTCCGGGATGTCGAACGACACGCGCACGTGCGACTGTGCGCCAAGGTTGTAGATTTCCTCCGGCTGCAGCTCGTAGAGCAGCTTCACCATCTGCACGGAGTCGGCCAGGTCACCGTAGTGCAGGAAAAGTTTCACGCCGTTGACGTGCGGGTCGCGATAGAGGTGATCGATCCGGCTCGTATTGAACGTGGATGCACGGCGGATGACGCCGTGGACCTCGTATCCCTTGGCGAGCAGGAACTCGGCGAGGTAGGAGCCGTCCTGGCCCGTGATGCCGGTGATGAGCGCTTTCTTCATGCAGTGGGAAAGCGCACGCTAGGAGCCGCCGCGCGCGGCGTGCAAGCCCGCACGATGGAAAATTTCGGCCGCAAGCTGGAGAATCTAGACCGGCGACGGCGCGGCTCAGTCGGCGGCGCGCTGGCCGCGCCACGACGTTTCGCCGGCGACTTCTGCCGCGGATTACACTGAGCACAGACATTCAACCGCGGAGTACGCGGATCACGCGGAGAATCGATTCCGCGACACACGGGTGAGTCGCGGGCAATCAGGCAAAAGCTGCTCCGCGTCTTCGGCGTAATCCGCGGTTGATCGCCTGGTCGCATTGGTCGGAGCTCACTGCGATTCATGCCGAGCACAGACATTCACCGCGGAGTACGCGGATCACGCGGAGAATCGATTCCGCGACACACGGGTGAGTCGCTGGCAATCAGGCGAACACTGCTCCGCGTCTTCGGCGTATTCCGCGGTTGATCGCCTGGTCGAATTGGTCGGAGCTCACTGCGATTCATGCCGAGCACAGACATTCCACCGCGGAGTACGCGGATCACGCGGAAATTCGGATCCGCGGCACTCGCGTGAGTCGCGGGCAATCAGGCGAAAACTGCTCCGCGTCTTCGGCGTAGTCCGCGGTTGATCGCCTGCTCGCATTGGTCGGAGCTCACTGCGATTCATGCCGAGCACAGACATTCAACCGCGGAGTACGCGGATCACGCGGAGAATCGATTCCGCGACACACGGGTGAGTCGCGGGCAATCAGGCGAACACTGCTCCGCGTCTTCGGCGTAGTCCGCGGTTGATCGCCTGGTCGCATTGGTCGCGCCGTCGGAATTCTGCCAGAAAGAAATCCCGCCGCGGTCGCGGCGGGACGTGGTTCAAAGCAATTCGCTTTGCCTTGCGAGTCTCACTGCCCTGTGGTTTGGGGTCTCTGGTCCCTGGTCCCTGGTCCGAGGCGAAGCCTCGCACGACTCACTCCCAACCGGGCGGGCACTTGTGCAGCTGAAGGTTGCCGCCGCCCGGACGATCGCCGCCCAACGTGCCTTGCGCGGAATAACCGTTCGAGAGCCGGATGGCGAAGAAGTCGTCGCGGCCCGGTTCACCGCGGTCCCATGCGTCCACCGTCGCCGTGCCCGCCACGCCGTCGATCGTCACATTGTAGGTGATAATCCGCGCATCCGGCACGCTCGGGTTGGTGCTGTAACCGGTCACGGCAGTCGACTTCACATGCATGCCGGTCCCGTGGTCGATGTAGTTGAGATCCCCCCAAAATTCGCCGCGACGAATGCCACCGCTCACGCCGAACGTGCACTTTTCGCCGGTGCTCGAGAGAATCCAGCCGCCGCCGGTCAGCTTGCCGCATTCCCCGGCCACCGGCGGCGGCGGCGGGCCGCTCACGCAAATCCCAGCTTCGATCTGGCCCATGTTGCCGGAAATGCACTCGCAGATTTCGAAGTGCACCGCCGCCACGGAAATCTGCCCACAGCCCTGCTTGTCCACCGCGCTGGTCACCTGGTTGAACGTGAGCCGTGCCTCGGTACCGGTGACCTCGACGACCTGGTTCTGCTGGCCAGTCACGGTGATCGGCTGGCCGTTCACGACGAGATTCTGGACGGTCACGTTCGAGGTCACGGAAACCTTGCCGTTGCGCGCGACCGACGCGGACGCGCTCGCGCCGATGTAGTCGGCGTTGATGGTAACGTGCTTCCCGCTGTGGGTGATGAACTCCACGTGGTAATTCGTCAGGGCGGTGTCGGCGGAGGTTTCCGGGCCCGCGCCGCTCACCAGCGCGCTCGCCTGATCGATCACGAGCGCGCCGCCGTAACGGCTGATCGCCGATTCGCTCGCGGACAGGCTGCCGCCGGTCGCCGGCAGCGGGCCCGTATCCGCGATAATGATCTGGCCCGGCGTGGGATTCTCCACGCCATCGATTCTCAGCGCCACCGCCCGGCCGCTATACGTGACCGAGCCGGCCGCACTCGCAGCTCGGATGGGGGTGAACACAAAGGCGGCGGCGATCAGCGCCGCGGCGAAGGCAGCATACAGTTTTCCGCGCAGAGGCGAAATATTCATGGAATGAACGGGTTGAGATGTTGTCGATTGCGAGCGGGCAACCTCGCCCGCTCCTGCACCCTCCCAGGTGGCATCGTGTGTTTAGACCGCTGATACGGACATCCGGATGTGGGGTGGAGCCCGCAAACACCGGCGACGGAGGCGCTACCTCGGCTCAACCGCCATGGTTGCCGCCGGGCTTCGCCTGGGGTGTCAGCACCCCACGGCCGCCGGCTTATTTCGGTAGGCGCATTCGGGGAGCCGCCACGGTGGCGAACTGCGCCCGACCAGCCGGAAATGCGCAACTCGCGAACCCCGCGCACTCCGCGGCGAATGGTCATCGCAGGTCCGCCCCGCGGCGTTGATCGAAAACGATCATCGCCTCGCTCCGGTCGTTACCCGAAACTTACCAGCGGTCAATCGGACCCGAGCAACCGGCCGTTTTCCACCTCCGACCATGTCGGATCGCCCGCGGAAAAAATCGTCCGCACGCACGGATGCTCCGCAGTTGGAATTCTCCCAGCCGAGATGCCCGCAGGAACAAGTTCGATATCAGCACATGCGGAGGTGTGCCATGTTCTCCTCCCAAGCCGGTCGCGGGATCAGCGGCCGTATTGCCCGTCGCTCACCTTCTCCAACCATTCGACGGCATTGCCGTCGAGCTGCTCCTGAATCGCGACGTGCGTCATCGCCGTGGTCGGCGCCGCGCCATGCCAATGCTTCTCGCCCGGCGGGAACCAGATGACGTCGCCCGGCCGAATCTCCTCGACACGCCCGCCCTCGCGTTGCGCGCGTCCACAGCCCGCCGTCACGATCAGCGTTTGGCCGAGCGGGTGCGTGTGCCACGCGGTGCGAGCACCGGGCTCGAAGGTCACGCTCGCGCTCGCCACGCGGGCCGGAGCGCTGGCCTGGAACAAGGGATCGATCCGCACGGTGCCGGTAAACCAGTCGGTCGGGCCTTTGACGGAGGGTTGGGAGCCAGTTCTTTTGATTTCCATGGTGGGGTTGTGGGTTGGAGTGAGCGGGGCTTCGCTCAGACTACGGACCACCGACTACGAGCCACTGCCAAAACGGTTCTATCCTATTGCTTGTGGTCAGTGGTCAGCGGTCAGTGGTCCACGGGGCGATTCGCAATTTAGTTCACGTGGAAACCTGACCTGTTTGCACCATCTTTCGGCAATCAAGGACTCTGACCCCAAGCGCGTGGTCAAATACCGGCTCCTTCGAGCGGTTCAACCCGCGAATCGACGAAGCGTGCGCGCTGCGCGGTTCGCCTTTGCGTCGCGCGTCCGACCCGTTTCACTCGGCGGCGGATGATTGAAGTCGAACATCTCACGCGCGTTTTCCGCACGTACAAGAAGCAGCCCGGGTTCTGGGGCGGCGTGAAGGGATTGTTTCACCGCGAGTTCGAGGAGACGGCGGCGGCCAAGGACATCTCGTTCGCGATTGGCGAAGGTGAGTTCGTCGGGTTCCTCGGGCCGAACGGCGCGGGCAAGACCACCACGCTGAAGATGCTCTCCGGGCTGATTTATCCGACGAGCGGCACGGCGCGCGTGGCCGGGTTTGACCCGACGAAGCGCGAGAACGCGTACCGGCGGATTTTCGCGCTCGTGCTCGGGCAGAAGAACCAGCTCTGGTGGGACCTGCCGGCCATCGAGTCGTTCAACCTGCTCCGCGCGATCTACGCGCTGCCGGAAGCGCAATACAAGGCGACGCTCGACGAACTGGTGACGCTGCTGGACATCGGCAAGAAGCTCAACGTGATGGTCCGCGAACTCTCGCTGGGCGAGCGGATGAAGATGGAATTGATCGCCGCGCTCCTGCACCGGCCGCGCGTGCTGTTTCTCGACGAGCCGACGATCGGGCTCGACGTGGTGTCGCAGCGCGCCGTCCGGCAGTTCCTGCGCGACTACAACCGCCGCTATCGCGTGACGATTCTGCTGACGAGCCACTACATGGCCGACATCAAGGAACTCTGCGAGCGGGTGATCGTGATCCACAAGGGCACGAAGATCTACGACGGCGCGCTCGACCGGCTGGAGACGAGCGGCGGCGCGCGGCGCAAAATCATCACCTTCGTCCCCGGCGGCGGTGGGTTTCCCGACACCTGGCAGTCGCGGCTCGCGACCAGCACGACGCGGACCGACGAGGGCAAGTTCACCCTGAACGTCCCGAGCGAAAACGTCGTCCCCGTCTCGCAGGAGATCCTCAGCACCGGCCCGGTGGCCGACATCACGATTGAGGACGTCCCGCTGGAGGATGTGATTGCGGAGCTGTTTCAGGCGCAGGCGTGAGTGCGCGGCTGAGGTAAGCTCCCCGCAAATCTCGGCTGTGTTGCTAATCCCGAACCGTTGCGGTCATTCGATGGCTTCGGGCCATTGCCAGGTGCTGCCGACAAGTTCGTGCGCGAGTTCGCGGCACGTCTGAGCGCTCGCGGCGATTGCGGCCCGTAGCGATTCCGCCGTTGGCAAAGCGGCCACTCTGACGGCGCCGAGTTCCCTCTTATCGACACTCGTTTCCAAGCGTCGCGCATCGGGATAACTTGGCGTTCCGCGCCGCTGCCGGAGTTCGTGCAGCAGCGCGAAATTTGCCTCGGCGAGTTGATGGTGCAACCAGCGCTGCGCCGCAAGAAGCTCGCCGCGATCGATCTTCTTTCGCGTCGACTGGTAGTCACAGACAAATCCATCCGCTAGATTACGCACGTCGTCATCCGACAGCCGGGCCACCCGGCCACTCGACGCAACCCGCGAGAAGAAACCGCCCCATTCGCGCTCGCCTTTCAGCATACCGTAGCCGCCGCGCAACACCGTCGCGAGGTCGGTCATCGCACGATCCACCGCGCCGATCCGGCGGGCCAATCCGAGGCGCAGCAGCCAGCGAACCAATGCCAGCTGCCGGCTAGAGATGACGATTACGTCGAGTTCGCCGTCGGCGAAAAGTGCCGTAGCCTTGCGGGCGCTCCCTAACCGGCCGCCGCGCCACACGAATGCGAGTACTGGCCCGAGCCCGGCCCGATCGATCCAATCGCGCGTTTCGAACTGTCGCGGTTCGGAGGAGACCACCTGAAAATCCCAATCCGAGTGTTCGTCGCCCGCATCGGGCGCATCGCTCGGCCGTGCGCGCGACCCGATCAACGTCAGCGCACGAATTGAAGGCTCCCGCTGCGCCCATCCGATGAAGCGCTCGCTGAGGTTCTGCTCACTCACAGCTTTCGCAGCGAAATCAGGATTTCCGTCCCTTCCATGCCCGGTCCCGCGTGAATCTCGCCGCCGTGCAGGCGCAGGATTTCCTTCGCCAGGAAGACACCCATCCTCCCGTGGTTGGGCACCGACCCATTCATCGGCTCGGGCAGGATGCCTTCCAGCTCGAGATGCTTGCCCTTGAGCGAAAGCAACGCGGTCAGGTCGGACCCCGAACCGGTGGAACGCACCTTGAGCGCGAGTTCGCGCAGTCCGTGGTCGGGCCGGTTCTCCCCCACAGTCTTGATCAGCGCCCTCAACGCAAAATCGAGAAGCTTCTTGCTGGCGGACAAGACCACCGGGTCGGGTCCCACCTCCACCCGTACCCCCAGTGCATGGCCAACGTGCTGCGCGAGGTCGCGAACATCGACCTGCATCGGCTCGGCCTCGTGAAACGTCTGCATGAGCCCCAGCGTGCGATTGAGCGCCTCGAGCTGCGCGACGTCTTTCTTGATCGTCTCGATCAGCGGCGGCGGCAGTGGCCGCTCGGAGGCCAGTTGGCGGAACGTCGCCAGGGAAACCAGCGAATTGCCCAACTCGTGGCTCAACGTGAGCGACAATTCGCGCAGCACTTCCGCGCGCCGTGCGCGCTCGCGGGCGACGGTGTCATGCACCTCGCCGCTGGCTTCCTCCCAGAACGCCCAAATCCCGCCGGTCTCGGCGATGACTCCGGCACTGCCGCGGAAGGGCTGGCCATCGCACGCACTGATCCGACCGACCTGCCGTTTGCGGCGCACCTCGCCGATCATCTCGCGGACGACGAGTGGCACGTGCCTCGGCGGATTCTCGTCGGCAGCGAGCACCAAGGTCGCCGGCAGGTACTTCGCGCCGATCGTCACCTGCTGCGCGATTTGCTGGAGGCGCGAGAACTGGGTGGATTTGGCCAGCGAATGCCGCAGCAGCCGCGCGAAGAACACCGCCCGGTTGCAGTCGTTCTCGTCGTACGCCTGGCCGTCATCCCGCACGCCGAGTGCGATCAACCCGAGCAACCGGCCGTTGTCGTGCACCGGCACCAGCATCCGGGCACCCCACAGCGCGAGCCGTGTGCGCACCGCGAGCTCGCAGACCGGATCCGCCGGATGGTCCCAGTTGGTGCCGTCGATCACCACGGGATGATTCTCGAAAAAGGCCACGATCGGATCGTCCACCCCAAAAAAAGAGGTGCCGCGATCGGCCCGAAATCCATCCGCGTCGCGGTGAAAGAACACCGCGTGCGACGCCCGCAGCAGGTGCCGCGACGCCCGCCGGAATTCCGCGATCAACCGGTCGCGCGTATCCAGATTTTCGATCGCACCCTCCAGGAAGTCCCACAGCTCGGCGACATCCGCCGCCGGCATCCGTTGCGCCTGCCGCGGCGCCTCGTGCCGCCGGTTCTTTTCCGACAGCATCTCCACCAGCGACTGCTTCTCGGCCACTTCCTCGACGAGCGCGAGGAACTCGCGCAAGCGGGTCAGGCTCTCGTCGTACGAGAGGTAAACCTTGGCGCGGCCCGCCAGCTTCGCCTGTTCGTACGGCAGGCTGCGCGGCTCGCCCACGAAGATCGTGGGGCAGCGCGCGAGCGACGGAGGCAGGTTCGCCTCGAACGAGGCATCGAGAATCACCAGCGCGGCGAAACCCGGCGCCGTGCCGGTGGGAAACATCTGGGTGCCCAGCTTGATCGCCATCCGGCCTGCGGGCAGCTGACGTTCCCATGCTTCCGCCAGTGCGGCGTCCTCTGTCGCTAGGATGACAAGGGTTGGCATGGAAAAATGACCCGAAACGTCGCGCCCGCGCCCGGGGTTGGCGGATCGACCGAAATGCTGGCGTCGAGATTGGCTAAAATATCGCTACAAATCGCAAGCCCTAGTCCGAACCCGGTCGACTTCGTGGTGTGGAACGGCTGGAACAGCCGAGTCCGTATGTCCTCGGAAATCCCCGGCCCGCTGTCGGCCACCGCCATTTCGATGCCGTTTTCGGTGTTGCGCGTGGCGATCTTCACCCAGCGCGCGCCATGCCCATTCGCCTCCACGGCCTGGATGGCGTTGAAGCACAAGTTGAGCATCACCTGCCGCGCCGCGGACGCATCCGTGTACGCGACATCCGGCGTCGCGCGAAACTCCGTGAAAAATTCGATGTTCTTGTGCGCCGCCTTGGCGGCGACGAGGTCGAGACTGGTGCGCAACACCGGATGCAATTCCACCTGTTGGACGGAATAGGTGCGGGGCGAAGCCAGGTCGAGAAGTTGTTCCGTGAGCTGGTCGATCCGGCTTACTTCGTCACCGATCAGCCGGAAGAACTTCTCGCGAAACGCCGGATCCTGGTGGTGGGTGGGCAGCAGTTGCACGAACGTCTTGATCGAGACCAGCGGGTTCCGGATCTCGTGGGCAATGCTGGCGCCGAGCAGCCCCACCGTGGCGAGTTGTTCGGTGTGCTGAGCCTTGGCGGAGAAGTGAGCCCGCTCGATCGCGCTCTCCATGATCGAGGCCAGCTCCATCAACTGGGTAACCTGCGGATAGGTGAACGGACGGCGCGACGCACTGTAACCGACGCCAACGAGCAGCGTGAGCGACGGGCCGTCGACGAGGCACGTGATGCCGAGTTGATGTTCGGCCAGGAACTGGCCTAGCGCCTCGCGCTGGGGATTGGGCCGTTCGCGGGCCAGCCGTTCGGGCGTCGCCCATACCAACTGGCGGAGTGCGTGCATGACGGTGCCGTCGCCCGGCAACTCGATTCCCTGCCCAACCATTGTTTCCTTACCGCCCGTGATGACCACGGACCGGTCGCTCTGCCCCCACCCTTTGAGCACAGCCAGGAACGAGCGCTCGAGGTTCTCGGTCCGGTTTTCACGTTGCGCCGCGGTGAAGGCCGCCTGTCGCGCGATTTTGGCTTCAGGATAAAACTGGAATATTCGGTCGAACCATCCGCTCAGCCCCGCCGCCAGCGACAGCGACAGCCCGGTCGTAACGATCATCGCCAGAAAGCTGGGCAGGAGCAGATCCAACGTTGCGTATGCTCCGAAGCCGAATCCAGCAATCGCTGTTACCAGTGCAATCTTCTGAGCGCCCACGAGCAAAAGCTGGCGAGCATCAAAGATTCGGTGCGTTGTTATTGCAATGGCTGTACAACTGTAAAAAAATAGGATGATTATGGGCTGTAACCGGAGCTTTGTAGCCCATTGTGCAGGCGACAACGCTCGGATCGCCATCAGCGCAAGGATGGCCGCAGCTATAGCACATCCACCTAGCAGAAGAAGCTGAAGCTCCAGCCTCGTAACACCCTGTTGATGACGCATTGCCACTACAGTCTGGCGCAGTAAAGCAGCCAATATCGTAATCGTGGAAGCAATAAAAACGTAATACCCTATCCCGTAAACTCGTATCTCAGCAGTCGAATAAGCTGGTATGAACCAATGCGTGAATGTAATACTCGCAAGAACGCAGCTTGCGACAATCAAGAGTATCCCACGCCGGGCAGTGACATTCAGCGCCTCCGACTCTCCGTGCACGACAGCTTCTTTAAGAAACCATAAGTGCAAAGGAATAAAAGCGCCGATCGCGGTCGTAACGCGAAGCCACAATAATCCGTCCTCACTAACTGCGGTTTGGTGAAGAGCGAGAAGCCACAGTGCGACATGAATGGAGCTTGAGAAGAAGAATTTATTGATCGCGCGACCAGGGTTCGACCAAAAGGCCGCGAATCCAACGCCGGCTGCCGCGATGGCGGCGACGAATGTCGGCTCAATCATCATAAACTCAGCAGCAAACACGCGTTCGTGCCAGACAAACCATGCGCATTAATTAGCAGGTTCCCGTGCGAAATGTACCGCGATTTTGCACTCAGATTGAGTCTGCATGCCGGGTCGGGATGTTGCCAGTTTACGGTGGGCGGTAACACCGATTGCGAAAGACCAAGAGCGCCGCACCCTGCCTGTATTGCTCCTGCGGCACCGAGCGGATTTCCTATCGCGCCCTTTAACGATACGACTGGTATGTGCTCTAGATGTGATCCGAAAAACTTCTCCATCATATCCGCTTCCGCGCAGTCCAATACTTTATGCCCGGGCCCCCATGCACTAATGGCCTCAACGTCTTTGGCGCGCAGACCCGAATTACTCACCGCCAAACGCATGGCTTCTAACAACCCAGAACATGGTGTATCTGTGTCCGATGCATAACCGTGGCCTTCAACGTAAGCGTAGGCTGGACGGCCACTGTGCTCGGGTTCTAGGACCATAACACACGAACCTTCCCCAATTACTCCTGTTGTGCGCCACCGATCAAACGGCCGACATTGGCGTTCCGGTTGCTCCGGATTACCCGGTGCCAGGCCGGCAAGTTTCAACTCGAGCATGGGATGGAGATGCAGCGGTGCTTCCGTACCACCACAAACTGCCACCTCGGCTTCGCCCGTAGCGATGATGTCCGCCGCTCGGCCAATAGCATCCAATCCTGAGCAGCACGCACTTTGTAGTGACATTGCACGTGTCGGTGCACCGATTAATTCGCCAATCGCTGCACCAATCCCGCTGACAAGTGCGCTTGCAACAGACGTCGGCATACCGCTAAAGCGGCCGTGCCGTAATATCATATCAACTCCCTTATTGATGGTGCCGAAGTCCATCAATGTTGCCCCAATCATTACCAAAGCATTCGCATCCCGTAAATCGGCAAAATCGAGCCCGGCATCACGAAGTGCAAGCGCAGTCGCGGCCATCGCCAATTGAGTGTGCCGCGGCACTCGTTTGCTATTCGCCTCCGGAACAATGCGCTCAAGCTTGAATGCTTTTATTTCAGCGGCAACAAACGGCCCTGCTTCTTCAGGAAATCTGTTTATTACCGTAACACGGCTGACAGGCTCCTGAATCCCTTGTAGAAATTCCGCCTTCCCGATCCCCGCTGGCGTCACGAACCCGAGACCTGTGATCTTGACTCGGCGGCGCTTCATCCCTGCGGGGCCACGGGGAAGACCAGTCGCACTGTCGTGCCTTTGCCCACCGCGGACTCCAGCGCGAACGTCGCGCCGTGCGTCCCCGCCAGGTGCCGGCAGATGCTTAAGCCCAGTCCCGTCCCACTGGCTTTGCTGCTGAAACCGCCGTGGAGCGCACGCTTCACCCGCTCCGCCTCCATCCCCGCGCCGTTGTCCGCGATCGCCAGCTCGATCTGCCCGCCGCGCCGCGTGAACGTCACGCTCACCAGTGTCGCGCCTGCCTCGAGCGCGTTCTTGAAAAGATTCTGCAGCACGCGCATCAGCTCGAACTTCGAGCCGCGCACCATCGCCTCCGTCAATCCGCCGCATTGAATCGCCACGTGGCCGAAGAAGATCACCTGCCGCACTTCCTCGGCAATCTTTACCAAATCCACCCGCTGGAACTCCATCGCCTGCCTCGACGCCAGCCGCCAGTTCTCCGAGAGGTGATGACAATACTCGGCCGCCTTCTCCACCATCCCGGAATAATCCATCAACTTCTTCGCCGTGTCCGGATCGCGCTGGTTCAGGAACCGCGCCTCCTCCGCGACCAGCGCCGCGTAGCCAATCACCACCGTCAGCGGATTGTTGAGATCATGCACCAGCTCGACCGACGCCCGCGCCTGCCAGATCTGCGGTTCGTTCGTCTGGATTTCACGCTTCAGCGCGATGTTCATCTCCATCGCCTCGCGCGTCGCCTGCGCCTGCGCCCGCCGCAGCCGCGTCGCCGCCGCCTGTTTGCGCACCGCCTCGATCAGTTCCGGAATGTCCGGCGGCTTCCGCAGGTACTGGTTCGCGCCCGCCAACATCGCCTGCTGCGCGGTAAGCAACGTGCCGTAGCCGGTCAGCATGATGACCGACACGTGTGGATCAATTTTCCGAATTTCCTCCAGCGCGCGAATTCCGTCCATCTCCGGCATCCGGATGTCGAGCACGACCGCGGCGTACGGCTTGCCCTGCAACTTGACCAGCGCTTCCTTCGCGCGCTCTGCCGTGTCCACTGCAAACTCGCCCGCCAGGCTGAACGCGATCGACTCGCGCGGACCGTATTCGTCATCAACCACAAGCACAGCAGGCCGCTCCGTCCCGGTGGGGGCGGCGGCGGAGGTTTTCTCGGTCAGCATGCGAGGAGTTGAAGCAGGAGGTTGGACGCGCTGGTCCTTGGGTGCGGAACTCCCAGCCAGCATAATTGCAATGGATGTGCCGATCCGAGGTGTCAAGGCACGCATCCGGGATTGATCTGCAGCCGGCGGAGCCCGAGGTTCTTCGCCGTGGATTTCGTCCTGGTTGCCCTGGTGGCGGCTGCGCTGGGAGGCGCGGTGGTGTGGCTGGCCCTGCGCTCGCGCGAGGCCGCGCTGCGCGAGCGCGTCCGCGCCCGTGAGGAGGAGGCGGCGCGGCTGCAGGCCGAGCTAATCACCCTCCGGGCCGAGACCGCCAAACTTTCAACGCTCAGCACTCAACTCTCGACTCAACTCGACGCCGAGCGCTCCGCGCACGTCCGGCTGACGAACGAGTTCAAGGCGCTTTCGGCCGACGCGCTGCGCGTCAACCGCACCGATTTCCTGGAGCAGGCGAAGCAGGCCTTCGCGCAACTGCAGCAGCAGTCGGCCGGCGATCTCGAGCAGCGGAAACAGGCCGTGGAGGCGCTGGTGAAGCCGATCCGCGAGTCGCTGGACAAGGTCGATGCGAAGATTGGCGAAATCGAAAAGGCACGCGCCGGCGCGTACGGCGCGCTCGGCGAGCAGCTGAAGGCGCTGAGCACGGCGCAGCTCCAGTTGCAGACCGAGGCCGCGCGGCTCTCGACCGCGCTGCGGTCGACGACCTACGCCGGCAGCTGGGGCGAGCTGCAGCTGCGCCGGGTGGTCGAGATGGCCGACATGGTGGGCTACTGCGATTTTTGCGAGCAGGAGACCTCGGGCAACCTGCGGGCCGACCTCGTGGTGCGGTTGCCGGGCGGCCAGCGGATCGTGGTTGATGCGAAGGCGCCGCTGGAGGCGTTTCGCGCCGCCGGCGACACAACCGACGAGACGATCCGCGCAGCGCGCATGGTCGAGCACGCGGCGAAAGTGCGCGGCCACATCGACAGCCTCGGCGCGAAGAATTACTGGGAGCAGTTCCAGCCCGCGCCGGAGTTCGTGGTCCTGTTCCTGCCCGGCGATCACTTCCTCACCGCTGCGCTGCAGGCCGACAACCAGCTGCTCGACCGCGCGCTCGCGCGTCGGGTCCTACTGGCCACGCCCACGACCCTCATCGCATTACTCAAAGCCGCCGCCTACGGCTGGCGGCAGGAGGCGGTCTCGAAGAACGCCGACGAAATTGCCGCGCTCGGCCGCAGCCTGTATGACCGCGTCGCCGGGTTTGCCGAGAACCTCGATAAAATCGGCCGCGGGCTCGACGCGGCGATGACCGGGTACAACACCGCGGTAGGTTCCTTCGAACGAATGCTGGTGCCTGGCGCGCGGAAATTGGCCGAACTCGGTGCGCGTGGCGGGAAGGAATTGGCGACGCCAGGAATGGTAGATCCCGCTATCCGTAATGTCATAAAGCGCATGTAGCTGGCGCCCGCCTCAAGCGAATTCTAAAGTTGCTCCACGCATCATGCCATAGCCACACTGAGCAGAACAACCACTGTTAATACGCAAGCACCCGACTGACATAACGGCTTCCTGCGATATCGGCATCGTTCACAATGGATCGGTTTGCGCTATTTATTGTTATTCCAGTTATCGGCCTCGCATGCGTCGTTTTGTCGATTAACGCAAGGCGCATTACAAACCAGGCATTAGCGGTTATATCGCTGCATGCGATCATTTGGATTCTTACGATTCATTTCTTTGGACCCACAAGCTATAACACGTTTTGGGTGCGTGCAAACGGCATTGTTAGTTCATTTGCACCATGGACGCTCGCCTTATTAGTTTTTTCTATAGGCAGGACACCAACAGAGCATATAGCGATCTTAGCAAAAACTTCCCCCTATTTCTTTGTTTGCGCTTGCCTTACTGTTTTCTGCTTCGATCCCGGATATGTGACCCAAAAAGAACTTCTAATCATACGCGGTCCCATCTATACACTCCATAATGGTCTGCTCGCGTTTACCTATGTCTTTGTGATTATTCATGGCATTCACGAACTTCGGCGCCAAAAAGGAATATACCTCTATGAGCTTCAATTTATCCTGCTGCTTTTCGGGCTCGGTGGGTTGATATGCACTATTTTGCTTGGCCTGGGTAACAACTTTGGAATCAGGGTTCTTAAGCACGCAGCCCTACTAGTAGTATTTGCCATGTTTGCACTTGCTGCATTGGCAACAACGCTGCATCGAATATTCGGCTTTAGGGATATGATTGTGTCCGCGGTGCAGCGGTGCATAGGTGTCATGTTCATGTGCATAGGGGTCTTCGGCAGCTTGCCGATTGCGCGCCAATTCATTAGCCCACCCTACGATCTGTTCTCGTGTATCATAGTTTGCAGCTTCATCGCCTTGTGGATCGACCGAAGGGCAGGGCAATTGCTTCGCCTAGCAGACGACCAATTATTCGACCAGATTCGTTGTGATCTTATCAGCTTATCGCGAAGCGAAACGGACGCAAATAATCTTTTGACTTGGTTCGAGAACATTTTATGCACTCATCTGAATTGTTCGCGAGCCTTAGTCTTCGTTGATCGCGACGACCTCTACATCGCAGATGGTATTACAATTCCTAAGTCGAATGCGGTATTCGCAGCCATCTGTAGGCTTCATTGGGCAACACCGGAGGCTATCGAGCGCCGTCGGCTAGCAAGCGATCTTATGGCCGTGAGGAGTTTTTTTGTTCAGCATTCACTCGGACTTCTAATCGCAATTCCGCGCGGCAGCCCGTCGCCATCTATCATTATTGCGCTCGGCCCCAAGGCGGATGGTTCTGCATATACCTACCCGGAAATTCAATCAATGCAGGCTGTCGGCGAACTCATCGATAATATTCTCGATAACAGTCGGCTGATTGCGCATCGCGCTCTTCAAGCAAAGACGGATCATCTGGCCATGTTATCACGAGGTTTGGCCCACGACATCAAAAATTTAATTACACCAATTTCTTCATTTCTTACACACACGGACGGTCAGTATGCGGTCGATACTCCCGAGGCCGAAGTTCATATCGCGGCGCGGCGGTCTGTTCAAGTAATGACAGATTATGTCCGCGAAGCGTTGTTCTTTTCCGAGCACCTCGAGTTGAAAGTCGAACGAGTTAATGTGGACAACGTATTCAGGGCAGTGCTCGAAATCACTCGCGCCAGGAGTGCTTCTCGCGGAATTACTATTGTTTCGATCGTCGACTTGCACGCAGCTATCAACGCTGATCGTGTTTTGCTCCAGCGAATGTTGGCCAATCTCGTTGGCAACGCAATCGATGCGTCGGTAGCGGAACAGAATGTTGAGCTGCGTGCGTGCCATCTTGATGTCGATACGGCCCGATTCGAGGTGACCGATCAAGGTGCCGGCATTGCGCCCGAGAACTTGGATCGCATCTTCGAACCCTACTTCACCACCAAGCAGTTTGGCGATGACGTCCGTGGCTTCGGTCTCGGACTGACGATCTGCCAGAAGATCGTGAACCTTCATGCGGGCAAAATCCGCGTGCGGAGTGAGGTGGGCAAAGGGACAACCGTCACCGTGGATCTGCCACTCGCACCCCCGCATCACTTGCTGCCGGCCGGACCCTGCCTAGCGCTGCCTTGACGTTGCGGCAACGATCGCTTCTCCTCGCCATCGCCGTATGCCCCAGGCCGTCGATTTTTTGACGCCGCGGATTCTCGTGGTCGATGATGAGCGCCAGATCCATGCCTCGCTTCGACTGCGGCTCGGCAAGACCTACGATCTCGTTTTCAGTTTCGACGCGAAAGATGCCCTGAAGAAGCTCCAGGCGGAACACTTCGATCTCTGCTTCGCCGATATCCATATGCCCGGCATGGATGGGCTCAGCTTCATCGAGGTGGCACGCAAGAGCGACCCGCAGTTGGGATTCGTGGTGTTGAGCGCATTCGATACAGATATCAATTTGCGGCGCGCGATTCCGCTGCAAGTATATGATTTCATTTCAAAGCCATTGCCGGAACGCGAGGGCTTTGAGGGACGTATTCCAACGTGGATCAACGAAACTCGCGAGCGTCGCCGAGCTGATTCTCTCGCCCGCGGAGCACAAACCATTGCGAATGATCGCGACGCGGCGCGACTCGAACGTGACGTCGAACTCGTGGCCTCGGAAACCGCCCGGGATGGGCTGCTTCAAATCGCAAGTTTGTTGACGACGATCCAGGCTCATCTCGTTAGCGCGACGACGACATTGTCGAGTCGTCCGCGCAGCGATCCGGTGACAATCCATCTGCTGCGGAACCTGCTGGAAGCACGCAAGACCGCCGACGCTGCGGTCACCGTCGCAGATGATTTTTTCGGTTCCGGCTATGGTAACCGCGATACGTCGCCTGCTTTGGTGAACGAAGGCGTGCACCACGCCGTCACCATTGCGACCCGCATGACGCGGGCGGAGGCAGACAACAAGGTTGTCGACTTCGTGCCAGTGGACGATCGACTGCCCATCCAGGGCATTTCCGGGATCGATTTCCTGCTCATGATCGTGCCAGCGATTGCCGCGGCTCTCGCGACCGCCCAACCCAACACGACCGTTGCGATTCGCGGAGAGCATTTTCCCCGGCTGGAAACCGTGCTCAAAGACTTCCGGCTCCGGCATTGCCTCTGGATCAATCGCCGCAGTTCCATCGGAAGCCGGACCGGAATCTCGCTGACGATCACCGCGCGGGGCAGCGCGCTCACCCGTTTGGAGATCGAGGCCTGGCTAAAAGGGGAACACACGCCACTCGCATCGATCACTCCCCAGGGGTTGCTGAACGGAATGCAGAAGTGCCGCGGGATCCTGGGCATCGTTGCCGCACCCGAGGGCGAGCAGTTCACGGTGATGCTCGCGCTGCCGACCTGAGCGGACGGCCCGGGAGGGCGGTCCGTGCTGCACGCCAATGATTGTGATCGTGGCCAACCTGCGCGAGCGCGCCGCGTTTTCAGCGCTCTGCGAAACCCACGGGCTCCTCGCGGCGGAATGCGAATCGGTCCGCGCGTTTGTGCGACTCGTCCGGCGCACCCCGCCCAAAGTCGTGCTCGTCCGGCAGAAACTGGCCGATGGCTACTCCGACGATATCATCGCCACGCTCCAGGCCGCCGAGCTCCTGCCGGCCACGAAAGTCATGGTGCTGATGGGCGCCGCGGCCACTCCCTCCGCGGAATCCCGCCAAGTCGCCCTGGGCGCCGATTGCGTGCTCCGCGATCCGGTGCGCGGCGATGTTCTGATCGCCTACCTGGCGAAATTCAGCGCGGCAGCGGATCGGGTGAGCGATGTCGGGAGACGCCGGCCCACCTCGACCCTGCCCTTCGCCGGCGCGATTGTCCTCCCGGTCGAGCGGCAGATTCGGCATGGCCACCAGGTCGCGGTCGTGACCCCGCGCGAAATCCAGTTGATCGAGGTCCTCGCGCACGCGAAGGACACCGTCGTTTCCTACGACACGCTCTACAGCGAAGTCCTTCAGCGCCGGTTCGGCGGCGACACCAGCAACATGCGCGTGCTGCTCGGCAAGCTCGCGGCGTCAGCCGGCCACATCGGCATTCCGCTCCGCCGCTGGATCGAGGTCATTCCCAAGACCGGCTACCGCTACCGCAGCGCCGGTGGTCCGAACGCGAAGCCCGCGTCTTCAGCCGCAGCGTAGCCGCCCGCGCCATCGGCGTGCGGCGAATGGCGATTCATGGCACCGACGTGAGATGCCAGTGACCGCAGAGCGGGCAGTGGTACGCTTTTCGCCGCCGCTCGACGCCGGCGATCAGGGCGGCGTCCAGCGCATCGGCCGCCGTGCGGTAACGCCGCTTGCCCGTGCACATCCGGCGGCGGTCCTCGGCATTGGGCTGCTTCACCGTAACAGGTTGGTGGGTACGGCGCGCCAACGCGAGCTTCGGAGTCGGTGGCGGAGACCGAGGACCAGGGACCAGGGACCAGGGACTATGGACCAAGGGACCAAGGGACCAAGAGACCAAGAGACCAAGGGACCAGAGAAGGAGAAACCGCGCTGCGCCATGATTGGCAGGCGGGGAAAAGGTCAGGCGAGGATTGCGTGACCGCCGGCCGTCGCGGCCGGCGAGTTTTTCCGCTCCCGCTCGCGCGAAACCGGTAGGATTTAACTCCATGGCCGAATGAGGGTGCGGTGACAACTTCCGGCCGCGGAGGAGGTCCAAGTGCCTTCGGGGGGACGTGACGACGACGCTGCCAAAGCCACGCTTGATTCCGTTGCGGGTGATGAACCGCCAGCCGCTGCGCGCCAGCGCCATGGGCGGATGCGCCACCTGGCACTGCGTGTGCGGCAATCCCGTGACCCTGCAGGGACGCTCCGGTCCGGCCTCCGGCCCCACCCGCGATTCCGTCGTCGTCTGCGAACGCTGCCAGCGCGTTTACTTCGTCATTCCGATGGATCGCTCCCACGGCCCGCCGGTCGAGGTGGTCGAACTCTTCGGGCTGCCGGACCCCTCGGCGAATCTCGCCGCGCCGTAGCACGTTACACGGCGCGCACGAGTCGGACTGGCCGATCGCGCGCGCGGAAGCCGCTCGATTCAAACCCGAACCGCCCGGTACTCGAGGCAGCACAACGGAACCAGCAACCGGCGCGTGGAACTATCGCGATCCCGGAGAAGCACTACGGTTTTAACCTCAACCTCACTTCCACCATGGCCACCTCACCCACTCTCCATGCTCCGACGATGGTTGAGCCCAGCGAACACCACGTCGTTCACACCATTCAGACCACGCTGCGCATTCTCTTCGGCGTCGTGCCGATTGTGGCGGGCCTGGACAAGTTCACGGACTTTCTCGCCAACTGGACCGCGTACCTGAATCCCCTCCTGCTGCACCTCGTGCCGATGACAGATCAGGCGTTCATGCACTTGGTCGGCGTGATTGAGGTCATCGCCGGCGCGCTGGTGCTCGCGAAGCCGCGGCTCGGCGGATTCGTCGTCATGGCCTGGTTGCTCGCGATCGCCGCACAGCTCATTCTGTGGGGACGGTTCCTGGACATCGCCGTGCGCGATATCGTGATGGCGCTGGGCGGCGCGCTGACGCTGGCGCGGCTGACGCCCTACACGGATCACCTGCACTACGACACGCCGCACACCGCGGTGTGAACGGAGCGGTCGCCGGCGGGCCGCCACGCCACTACGTCGAACCGGGTCGCGGCGTTTCCCGCGGTCGTCGGCACGATTTGGTTCCAATGGGTGGACCAGCCGTGCACCGGCCGGATGGACGGCGGGAGCTACAACATCGTGTTCGTCGATGTCACCGCTCGGCCGTGCCCGGAACTGATCGAGGCGGCGCGCACGACGCATCGGCGAATTCAGGACGTGCACAGGGCGGGGCGGTGCCGGCCCTTCGCGGCGAAACCGCGCGCCCAGTAACAACCTTCGCGACGAACCGGCCGCGCGCGATGCGATCCGCGCCGTGATCACGCCCACGCCCTGATTGGAGGGATGTAGGGCGGGGTCTCCCGACCCCGCCGTTCAGCTTGATCGACCAGTAATCCGGCGGGGTCGGGAGAACCCGCCCTACAAATCCCCGCCTCGACACCGGCCGGCTTCCGGCTGAGAACAGAACAC